>Ga0326721_10000322_pt1 | contig 15256 bp, 18 predicted proteins | sample SGPome_FD_203951 | JGI IMG/M metagenome (GOLD analysis project Ga0326721, IMG submission 203951) | Soil microbial communities from Southern Great Plains, Lamont, Oklahoma, United States - SGP_1_2016 | ecosystem: Engineered > Artificial ecosystem > Soil microcosm > Unclassified | place: USA...
GGAGTGGTCCCGCAGCGCAACACCCTTGACCGCAGCCTGAGCGTGCGGGACAACCTGATCTTTCACGGCCGGTTCTTCGGCCTGCGTACTGCCGAAGCTCGGATCGAAGCGGACCGTCGGTTGGAGCAAGTGGCGCTGACCGCGGCAGCCGGCAAGGCAGTAGACGCTCTGTCCGGCGGGATGGCCCAGCGGCTCATGATCGCTCGAGCCGTACTGCACCGACCGGCGGTGCTGTTCCTCGACGAACCCACTACCGGCCTCGACCCGCAGAGCCGGCTTGCCGTCCACGAGATCGTGCGAGATCTGCAGGCGGCCGGCCAGACCATCGTCCTGATCACGCACGACATGCTCGAGGCCGACCAACTCGCGGACCGCGTCGCGATCATCGACCACGGCCGACTGCTGGCGCTGGACACCCCGGCGGCGCTGAAACGGTCCATGGACGCCGACACCGTGGTCTCGGTCGCATCGGACGCCGATCCAGCCGCCTTGGCGGCCCTGCTCACCCGAGAGATCCCCGGCGTCGGTGACCACCACCTCCGCAGTGACTCCGTGCTCCTCACCGTGCGGGGCTCGGACCACCTGTTTACCTCGATCAGCTCGGCCGCCACCGACGCCGGTCTCACGCTGCGCGACATCCGGATTGAAGATCCCTCTCTAGAAACGGTTTTCATCCAGCTTACGGGAAAGGACCTGCGGGACTGATGAGTACTGACAGTGCTGCCCTGCCAACCACCACCGAGCCGATGGAGATGGCGGCCACCTGCCGGGCGGTCGGCGCCCTGCTTGCCCGCGATCTCACCGTGCTGCGGGCCCAACCGAGCAACTTCCTGGCCCGCACCGTTGTCCAGCCGCTGATGTTGCTCTTCGTGCTCGGCTACGTCGCCCCCACCATCGCTCCCGGGCAGGACTCCGCTGCCCGAGCTGTGGCCGCAACCACGCTGCTGGCCGGGATGGTGGCAATGGTGATCCTCTTTCAGGGACTCTTCGCGGTGGCGATGCCGCTGATCCAGGACTTCGGTTTCACCCGGGAGATCGAAGACCGAGTGCTGGCCCCGATCCCGGTCGCCCTGGTGGCGCTGGCCAAGGTCATCGCCGGCGCGTTGCAAGGGCTCCTCGCCGCGGTGGTGGTGTTCCCACTCGCGCAGTTCGTGCCCGCGGCCCGGCCGGATCTGCAGTTCAACTGGCCCGTCCTGCTCACCCTGGCCCCGCTGGCCGCCCTGATGTGCTCGGCGCTGGGGCTCTTCCTGGGTACCGCCCTCGACTCGCGCAGCGTGATGGCCATGTTCGCGATCCTGCTCACCCCCTTGCTCTACCTCGGTTGCACTCTCTACCCGTGGAGCGGGCTCGCCCCGATCCGCTGGGTTCAGGTTCTCTCGCTGTTCAACCCGCTCACGTACGTCAGCGAGGGTTTCCGGGCAGCGCTGACGCCGGCGGACCACCTCAGCCTCGCCGTCGTGTATCCCGTCCTGGCCGGGTTTAGCGCCGTGCTTCTGTGGCAGGGAATCCGGCACTTCCAGCGCCGCGTGCTCACCTGATGGCGTCGCCCCGCTCTTCGGGGTCCGTCGATCGTCCGTCGATCAAGGTTCAACGGGACGTTCGGTTTTCGACGACGGTTGCCAACCTTCCTCGGAGCGTATCGCCCCCATGATCCGCCGACTGATGTCGCGCAGCTGTCGAGCTTGAGCCAGCGTCAGCGAATCGAAGACCAACCGATTGACGATGTCTTCGTGCCCGGGAGCCGCCTGGTCGACCTTCTTCCTCCCGGAATCGGTCAAGATGGCCAGGGTGTAGCGCCCGTCCTCCGGGTCGGGCGCGCGTCGTACCCAGTGCTTTGCCTCAAGCCGTGCCACAGCACGCGACAGCCGCGACAGCGAGCTGTTCGAATAGCTCGCCAAGGTACTCATTCGGAGCGTGTGGTCGGCGGCATCCGAGAGGGCAAACAGAACACCGTACTCGAAGTGGGTGAGGTCGGAGTCTCGCTGCAACTGAGCATCGAGCGCGGTCGGCAACCACTCCAGGACCGTCGCGAGTGCGGCCCAGGTCTCCAAGCGGTCGCCGCTGAGCCCTTCTCGGTCGCGCGGGTTTGACATGGCACCAGGGTACGCGCCGACCGGGCGCAGTCCATCTCGATGACTTGACTGAGCAAGCGATCCGAATCTAACCTTTCACTTGACTGAGCAAGTGAACGCTGCCTGACCGCAGTACCCTTTTGAGGAAAGCGGCGAAAGTCATGGATCTGCAACTGAACGGCAAGCGAGCCTTTGTCAGCGGTTCTACCCAAGGCATCGGCTACGCGATCGCGCGGGCCCTCTTGGCCGAGGGTGCAACCGTCGTCATCAACGGGCGCGATGGCCATCGGCTCCAGGGCGCGGTGGAGCAGCTTCGAGCCGACGTCCCGGGCGCGACTGTTTCCGGAGTCGTCGCGGATTTCGCGAATGTGGCTCAGGTGCAGGAGCTTCTGGCGACCCTGGGCGCCGTCGACATCCTGGTCAACAACGTAGGCCGCTTTGACCTCGCTCCCTTCGAGGAGGTCTCGGACGGGGAGTGGCAGCATTACTTCGACGTCAACGTCATGAGTGGCGTCCGTCTGTCGCGGCACGTACTTGGCGGCATGCTGGCCCAGAAATGGGGTCGAATCATCTTCGTCGGCAGCGAGTCAGGGGTGAACATCCCGGCCGACATGATTCACTACGGGCTGACCAAGGCGGCGATACTCGCCCTGAGCAACGGCCTCGCCAAGCTCACGCGGGGGACCGAGGTCACCGTGAACACGATCCTTGGAGGGCCCACCTACTCTGACGGTGTCGCAAGGACTGTCAGCCAGATTGCCCAGCTTCAGGCGATGGCACCGGACGATCTGAAAGCGGCCATTATCGGCGGCAATCAGACCTCGCTGCTGCAACGGTTCATCGAACCCGATGAGATCGCCAATCTCGCGCTCTACCTGGCGAGTCCGCTATCGGCAGCCACGAACGGAGCTGCGGTCCGCGCGGACGGCGGAGTCCTCACCGCAATGATCTGAGGCATTTTCGGTCGCTCGCGTCGCCGGTGCGTCCGGCGCAATTTCGCCGCCTGTGGCGTGCCGGCCGTGACACACGCGATCGGGGGCCAGTCGGGCCTGGCGCTGCCGGACCTGCGTACGGCAGGCGCGCTCGGGCAAAGCCGTCTGTAGCAGACCGTTCACACAGCCTAGGAAAGGGCATGTGAGTGGACATTTTGACCGTTGATCCGGCAACGTGTCCTTCGACAGGCGCAGCAGGCGCTTTGTGGGGGTGGTGGGGGTCACCGTCAATCAGCGGAGGGTAACCGACTCGTCAGTCGAGCCGGAATTCTTGACCTTGGAGAACGACGCCATGAGCGGATTGCCGAAGGAACTCATCCGATGAACGACCCCGAGGCTGCCGCCGCGAACGCTCCCGAAGACGAGGTTCCAGCCGCCGAACCGGGGCGTTCGGACGTATCCCGCCGGAAGGTCATCGTCTACGCCCTCGCGGCGTCAACCCTGACCCTGGTGGCGCCACTCGGCGCGGGGGAGCCATCTCGAGCGCAAGCCAAGTCCGCACCCGGGCGGGGGAAGCAACCGGCGTCCGACGTGCTGGTCAGGGGAACCGACGAGGAAAAGCTCGTTCTGCACGTCACGGAGGCCAACGAGGTGCGGGTATACCTACCGCGCGTCGAGGTCGGCCAGGGCATCACCACCGCTGTTGCCATGATGATCGCCGAGGAACTGGACGCGCGGCTCGTCGATGTCGATATCCCGCTTGCCGCTGCCCGCACCGACGGAGGTTTTCAGTACACCGGTGGTTCGTCGTCCGTCCGCTCGCTGTACGACCCCGCCCGCAAACTGGCCGCCGTCGCCCGCGCCCGACTGGTGACCGCAGCCGCGCGGCGGTGGGATCTGCCGGCCCGAACCCTGCGTACCCAGAACACCATGGTGATCGCCCCGGACGGGCGGACAGCGACCTTCGGCTCGCTGACCGCAGCCGCCAGCCGGATCAAGCATCCCGAGGTGTCCAGCAAACCCAAGCGAGCCAGCCGGCATCGCGTCATCGGTCGCCCGGCCGGGCGGATCGACGCCCGCGACCTGGTCACCGGCAAGGCGAAGTACACCGGAGACCTCGCCGTTGCCGGGGCCAGGCCGACCGTGGTGGCGCGGCCGCCGACCTTCGGCGGGAAGGTCGTCTCGGTCGATGATTCCCGAGCCCGGGCCCTGCCTGGGGTGCTGGCGGTGGTCCGAGTTCCCGGCGGTGTCGCCGTCGTCGCCGAAACATTCCACCATGCCTTCCAGGCCCGGGACGCCCTGCGGATCTCCTGGACGCCGGGCCCGATCGCAAAGGTGTCTGACGCCCAGATCCGGTCCCGACTCCGGGCCTCCCTGCCCCCGCTGGCGCCGCCACGGCCCGGCTCGGTACAGATCCATGGCGAGTTCGACTTCGCCTTCGTCGGCCATGCTCCGATGGAAGTCCTGACTGCCGTGGCCGATGTCCGTTCCGACCGGGCCGAGTTCTGGTTCTCCTCGCAGACCCCTACCGATGCACGGGCGAGTATCGCCGCCGCGATCCGGCTGCCTGAGCGGGCGGTCCGGGTTCACGTCATGCGCGGTGGGGGCTCGTTCGGGCGGCAGCTCACCTTCGACGCCGGGCTCGAGGCAGCGCTGATCTCGAAGGCGGCACGGCAGCCAATCAAGCTGATGTGGAGCCGTAGCGACGACTTCCGGCACGCCGGGATGCGGCCGGCGACGCATTACCGGGTCCGGGCCAGCCTGGCCGGCGGGCGGATGGTGGCCCTCGAACAGGACACGGCTTCGGTGTACGAGGGAACTGGCCACGAGGATGACGGCCTTGGCCTGCCGATTCCGCTAGGTGCCTGGCGCTCGGTGGATTCGGGGATGTCGAGAGTGGTCGAGGACGTCATCCTCGACGAGGTCGCGCGGTCGCTGCACAAGGACCCGGTTGCCTTCCGGCGTACCCGGGTCAGCAAGCGTGGAAAGGCCGTGCTCGACAGGGTCGCTGCCGAGGGTCGCTGGGGCCGGAGCCTGCCCGCCGGATGGGGTCAGGGCGTGTCCGTGCATGAGGAGTACGAATCCTGCGTGGCCTGCCTCGTGGAGATCGATGCCACCGATCGCCGCAATCCCCGGGTGGTCTCGGTCGTGATGGCCGTCGACGTGGGAACTGTGGTCAACCCGCGCGGGCTCCAGGCCCAGCTCATGGGCGGGGCGAACGACGGAATCTCGACCATTCTGACGGCCGGTCTGCACCTCGACCGGGGGGCCATCCGCGAAGGCAGCTTCGCCGACTTCCGCTACGCCCGCCAGCGAAACAGCCCGCTGCACTTCGACGTTCACATCCTGCCGTCGACGCGCCCGCCGGGCGGGGCGGGCGAGCTCGGTGTCCCGGCAGCTGCCGCTGCGGTCGCCAATGCCTATGCCCGGGCGACCGGCTCCCGTCCCCGCCGCTTCCCGATCAACTTCTGAGGAGTTCACCGATGCCCGAGTACTCCTTCACCGTTAACGACAAGCCGGTCACCGTGAACGCGCCGGACGATATGCCCCTGCTGTGGGTGCTGCGCGACCTGCTGGGGATCACCGGCCCCAAGTACGGGTGCGGTGTCGGGGTCTGCCGCGCCTGCACCAGCCACCTGGACGGCGCGGAGATCCAGCCCTGCGTCGTGCCCGTCAAGGAGTGCGCCGGCCGCTGTGTCACCACCATCGAGGGCCTCGCCGACGGGGACCAGTTGCACCCGGTACAGCAGGCCTGGCTCGATTGCGACGTAGCCCAGTGTGGTTTCTGCCAACCAGGGCAGATCATGGCTGCGGTGGCGCTGCTCAACCGCACATCGCACCCGACCGACGCCGATATCGACGAGATCGAGAACGTGTGCCGCTGCGGCACTTACCACCGGATCCGGCAAGCAATCACCAAGGCCGCCGGCCACGGCTGAGAGGGCACCGAGGTCGTGAGGCGCCGGACGTCAGAACCACGTCGTAGCTGACATTCGGAAGGACGAACGCCAGATCGATCTGGAACTCCAGACTGCGGCTGCCGGATTGGTTATTAATACCATTGTGTCGTAAAAGATTTCAGCGGATGAAAACCGATTTGGCATCGTTGGATGGATCAACCGAACCTGCTGCTTTTGAGCGACACGTCGTTGCCCTGGGACAACGACGGTCCGGGTTAAGGTGCAGGGTGGTCAATTCCCGAACTCCCGTCATTGTCCGGACGGCTGCTGCTGCGGACCTCGATGCGATCGTGGCGACGATGACCACGGCGTTCTTCGATGATCCGCTCTGGGGGCCGACCTTCCCGGACGTCGATCTGCGCGCTACGCAGGCCGGGGCGCTGTGGAGGCTGTTCGTGTCGTCGTCCATGAGACATGACTGGACCTTGGTGACGGCGAACGCCGAGTCCGCAGCAGTCTGGATCCCGCCGGGTGAGGCTGAGCTGACCGTCGCCGAGCAGCATGGTCTGGAGGGCTTCCTGACCGAGGTGGCGGGCCCGCAGGTGTCGGCCGCCGTGCTGGAGATTTCGGAGCAGTTCGAGACCGCCCGCCCGGACGAACCGCACTACTACCTCAGCCTGCTCGCCACGCACGGCGACCACCGCGGCGCCGGTCTGGGCATGGGACTGTTGCGCGAAAGTCTCAGCCGGATCGATGCGCTGGGCCTGCCCACCTATCTGGAGTCGAGCAACCCGGCCAACGACCGGCGCTACGCGGCGGTGGGTTTCACCCAGCTCACCCGGCTGACGATGCCGGGCGGTCAGCAGGTGAGCACCATGTGGCGCCCTGTCCCGAACCAGAAGTAGGCCCCGTGGCCGCAGGAGGGTTCACTCCTTTGGGGTGGGCACCGGGAAGAGCAGGCAGCTGCTGGTGGCGTGGGCGAGGAGCCGGTCTGTCGCGTCGACCAACTGCGCTTGGGCGAGCGCGGTGCTCCGGCCGCTGTTGATGATCGTGCCGATGGCGCGCACCCGGCCCGTGTCCACCGTGATGCGCCGCAGGAACTTCACGTTCAGGTCGAGCGAGGTGTACGCCATGCCCAGCGGGAGGATGGACTGGACGGCGCAGCCTGCTGCCGAATCGAGGAGCGTGGCGAAGATGCCGCCATGCACGCTGCCGATCGGGTTGTAGTGCTCCTCGCCCGGTGTCAGCGAGAAGACCGCCCTGCCGGGCGCTATCTCGTCCAGGGCAAAGTCGAGGGTGTAGTTGATCGGCGGCCTCGGCAGCCCTCCCGCCTGCAACTCGCGCAGGAAGTCGATGCCGGCCATGCGCCCGGCGGCCTCAGCCAGGATCGCGGGATCGTCCCACTGATATGTGCGCGTTCGTCCCACGGTCCAACGTCCTTCCCTCTGACTACCGGGTGACTCTCAAATGAAGTTAGGCGCGCGCGGACCTGACTGTCAATAATGAAGGCAGGTACGGTGGAGGGATGGAGTGGCTTGAGACGAGCACGGAGAACTGCCCGGTCCAGCGCACGCTCGACGTGATCGGGGAGAAATGGACGCTGCTGATCCTGCGTGATGCCGTCAACGGGGTCCGCCGCTTCGACGACTTCCGTCGTCACATCGGCCTGTCGGAGGCCGTCCTCAGCGACCGCCTTCGCACGCTGACCTCGGCCGGCATCCTGAAGATCGTTCCCTACCAGGAGCCGGGCAGTCGCTCCCGCAACGAATACCGGCTGACCCGCAAGGGATGGGACCTATGGCCGGTTCTGATGGCCCTGGCCCAGTGGGGTGAGGAGTACACCCTCGGGCCCGAAGGTCCGGTACTGGACGTTCGCCACGCCGAGTGCGACGCTCCGGTCCGTGTCATCGTGGAGTGTTCCGCGGAGCACGCACCCCTTACTCCCCGGGAAGTCACCGCCCGACTGGGAACGGGCGCTCGCCTTCGGTCGTGAGCCGGCGACCTCGCCCGAACAGGAGATCACCGCTTGCTAGCCTCCCTCCTGAACCGCTGGCGCGGACTCGTGCATCCGCCTCGGATCCAGGCCGACGCCGAGCGCTCCGCCACCCGGTTGGAGCTCTTCTTCGACCTCGCGTTCGTCCTGGCCGTACACCAGAGCGCTGATCAGCTCGATGGCGAGCTCAGCTGGCACGGCGCCGCTGTCACCGCCGGGCTGGTCACCGTGGTCTGGTGGGCGTGGGCCAGTTCCACGCTCTACGCCAATCGGTTCGACACCGACGATGTGATCTATCGGTTGAGCAAGCTCGCCCAGATGGCCGCCGTGGTCGTTCTGGCCGCGGCCGCTCCAACTGCGATGGGCGATGGGGCCTGGCGGTTCGCCCTTGGCTACGGCGTACTCCGGCTGATCCTGGTCCTGCAGTATCTGCGCGCCTGGCGGCACGTGCCGGACGCGCGGCGCGCGATCAAGCCCTACCTCTACGCGCATTCGGCCAGCGGGACCCTCTGGCTGATCTCTGTTCTGGTGCCCTACCCGGCCGGCTATTGGCTGTGGGCCGTGGGGGTGGCGCTGGAGTTTGCCGCCCCACCGGTGGCAGGACAAGCGGGAGCAGACGCGCCGCTGCATCTGGAACACCTACCGGAGCGCTTCGCTCTGTTCGTCATCCTGGTGCTCGGTGAGTCGGTGACCGCTGTGGTGGCCGGACTTCAGGACAGCGAGTGGGACCGAGGTTCGGTCCTGGCGGCCCTGCCGGCGTTCGTGGTGGCGGTCGCGCTGTGGTGGATGTACTTCGACATCTCCGGCGCCGCCGCGAAACGTCGGCTCCAGCGAGAGGGCCCTCAGTCCCGGCTTGACGTGCACGACCGCTTCCTCTTCGCCCACCTGCCGCTGGCCGGTGGCCTGGTGGCGGTCGGAGTCGGGCTGGAGCACGCCATCACCGACACGGCCGGGGAGGAAAGCGCGACCGGCACCCGATGGACCTTGATCGGCGGACTGGTGCTCTACCTGGGCGCGGCGTGGGCATTGCAGGCGCTGACCGACCGCTGGCGCTCGGGAGCGCTGTGGCCGGGCCTGGCCATCCCGGCGGTGGTGGGAACCGGGTTTCTGGTCAGTGGCACCCTGGTTCTGGTCCTGCTCGCGCTCATCCTGGTAACCGGTGTGATCATCGGACTGACCCGCAGGGAGGCCGGAGATCTGCCGACCGCGGACGTCTGAGCAGCGCTTCGACGATCGTGGCTGCGAGAGCGTGACTTTCGTCGAAGGGTAGTCCGTGAGAAAACATCCTTCAGGCGGCAGCCGTTCCCGATCTTGGATGTCCGTGGAACGGAGCCAACTTCAGATCTTGCGGAGGGCATACTACAAACTCTGAGGGGTTCAGGGAACCAAAAACGTGTCAATAACATGACTTTGATCATGTTATGGGACATTTTTGGGTTACAGTTTGCTACTTGCAGCATCGCTTATTGCAACGTGACACGGTCGGGAGGCCAAGATGCGAGGGGTCCACGGGGAGAGGTATCGGCATGGCTGAGTTGGCCGGCCCGGATCCGACGATTCACCGGCGTCGGCTGCGCAGTGAACTGCGCAAAGCGCGTGAAGCTGCCGGCCTGACGCAGCGCGAGACGGCCGAGGCGATGGACTGGTCGATGTCGAAGTTGATCCGCATCGAGACGGGTGATGTCCGGGTCAGTACTAACGATCTTCGAGCCATGCTCTCGTACTACACCGTCGACTCGGAGCGCATCTCTGCCCTGGTGGACGTGGCCAAGGCGGCTCGGGAGCAGCCTCGGTGGGCCCGGTACAAGGATGTCGCTTCCCCGGCCTACCTGGCCTTTCTGGGGTACGAGTCGTCCGCGACCATCATCCGCAACTTCGAGCCCACCCTGGTACCCGGCTTACTGCAGACCGAGGAGTACGCGCGCGAAGTCATCTCGGCGGTGGAATCGGCTGATCGCGTGGACAGCCTGGTCGACCTGCGGATCGAGCGTCAGGAGATCATCTTCCGCCAACCCGCCCCGAAGCTGCACTTCATCATCGACGAGTCGGTGATCCGGCACTTGGTGGGCGGACCGGATGTGATGCGTCGTCAGCTGGTTCAACTGAGGGAACTGGCCGCTCAGCCGCACATCAACTTGCGCATCCTCACCTTCGACAAAGGCATCTACCCCAGGATGCGCATCCCTTACGTGATTTTCGAATTCGACGCTCCTGAGGACGAGGACGTCCTGTACATCGAGAACGCGACGAACGAGCTCGTGATCAAAGAGAATTCTCCGACGGACTCGGAGGTTGACGGTCCCGTCGGGTACCTGCAGTCGTTCTGGAGTCTCGAGCAGTTGGCTCCGCGCGAAGACGCCGTCCATCTACTGGAAGATGCACTCGCACGGTTGGCGGCACGGCAGAACGGCGCGAGCTGACGGCTGGGTCCGTACGCCTTGCCCACATCAGCCTGAACGAGATGTGGACAAGGCGTGCCGCACCGCCCCATTAGTTCTGCCGCATTGCTTTCAGGGTGAATTCACGTGCCTCGACTCCGGACAAGAATGCTTCCCATTCCGCCTCGGTGAATTTCAGCACAGCGCCGGTCTCATTTTCCTTGGTGTCCCGAACAAGTACCGTTGGGCCATCCACGGCAACTTCGACACAATTGCCAGAACCGCTGGCCGAGCTTTTCCTCCACGCGAGAGAAATGCGGTCTTGCGCCATAGTGCGAACTCCGATCAGGTTTGTGGGCTTAGCCGCATAACGTTTGTGGACTTAGTCGCATAACGTTTGAGGGCTCAGCCGCATAACAAAGTGCGAGCAGCTTTCCGTCCACTCGCGCGGGGGCAGAAAGCTAGCTAGCTTTCTGCCCCCGCGCGAGTGGACGGGATCAAAGAAAATCGTATGGCTAGGAGCGATGGCAAATCCGCTTTCGCACTTAGCCAGTTGCAGCTTGCCTACCGTGGAAGTGCGAGCCGTCATCCGCAGCGACGTCGATCCGCCGCAGGCGATGTGACAGGTGGCAGATCGGCTAGACACAACCGGAAAACCCCCGTACGGCCGCCTAGGGGCCCGATTTCTCACCCTGCGTCGCCTCGGGGAATCAAACGGTGATGTGACACCTGGCATCGCGCCACTACCTGCCCGGCGCACGCAGGACGCCCGCTACCAGAACGCGCTGCTGTTTTCCGGCAGACAGCGAGCGGCGGAAATTCGCTTCGCCGATCTCCTGACGGCCATCCGCTGCCCGCTATTGGGCCATTCGCCGGTAACCCAGTCGGGTAAAAAGGCGGTATTACGCTGATTGGACAACGATGATGGATTACACGACTAGGGGGTAAGTCTGATGTTCACGCTCTTTTTCCTGGGCTGCGTACTGACTACCGTGGTGTTGATTGGCTCAAGCATCACGACGGTGCTGCGCGATCAGCGGGCAAGCAAGGAGATCAGCCGCGAGGGGGAGGACTTCCTCGCTCGCTGGCGGAGCTAGTTGCTGCTTGGCGGCGGCGGATCCAGTCGGATTAGAGGAAGCGGATGCGTTGCGGCGCTGATTCGCCAGCTTCCTGGATGAGGATCTGGCCGCCGTCTCGCTCGGCTTTGCGCAGAATCGCATACATCTGCAGGGCCCGATTGACGAGCGTCGTCTTGTTCAGATCTTCCAGCGCCACCAGGTCGTCCAGGTCGGCGGCCGTGGCCCGGTTGAGTTCGACCACCAGGCGGGTGCGGCCGTCCGGGCGGCGGGTCGGGGCGGCCTCGCCGTTCGGTTCGGGTGCTGACTGTTCCGGAGAGGGCCGACGCTGCGACGACTTGTTCATTTCCGGTCTCCCTGTGGCGCGACTGGTATGCAGGTTGAGGATAGCAGCGTGTCTGTTCGATGTCAGCAGTACTGACATATGGCTAACCAACACTACGCAGATCAGGTACATCCACAGATGCAGAATGGTTGGACGATCTAGCTGGAGATCTGGATTCAGCACTGAAGACCAGGGAGAAAGCGATGCCCGAGGCAGACGAAGGCGACGGCCCGCGCTTCCCGATCGAACCGCACCGGGACGCCCTTCGCGGGCCCAGCACGGAGCTGGGTGGGCCGATCCAGGAACAGGCTCTGCCGGATCACGGGCGCCTCGTGATCAAACGTGAAGGGGTCTTTCTGGAGGGTTCCATGCCTGCCCTCGTGATGGGCCTGAGCGTGGCCGGAACCGTCGGTTGCGTCTTCATCGCCGCGCAGGCCGATGGCCTGCTCTTGGGGCTCGCCGGAATGGCCTCAATTCTCGCGCAGAATGCCGTCTTCTTCCGCTCAGGTCTACGTCGTCCACGGATTATCCGGGGACGCAAACCTCGAGTATCCCGAAAGGCGCAGCGTTAAACCCACGCTGCCATCGCACCATCAGCAGGGAAGGTCCAAGAATGCCCGGAGATCAAGACCGTGAGACGTTGCGTCGACGTCTGCGGCAGGAGCTGAAGGAATATCGCACGCTGGCCGGCCTGACTCAACGAGAAGTCGCCGAGGCCATGGATTGGTCGCCGTCAAAGGTGAACCGCATCGAAGCCGGGATGGTTGCGGTATCTATCAACGATTTGCGCGCGCTGCTGGCCTATTTCGGCGTTGCCGCCGAGGCTGCCAGCGAACTGGTCGACGTTGCCAGGCTCTCGAAGCGATCGTCCTGGAGCAAGGACCCGGCCCCGGACCGGGCCGCCGAAACCGACTACTTCGCCGACGAGAAAGCCGCAGTAGTGATCAGGCAGTTCGAGCCGGCGCTGGTCCCCGGGTTGCTCCAGACCGAGGAGTACATGCGAGCCGTCGTTGCCGACGCGCGGATGGAAGAAGGGCCGCAGCTCGAGCGCCAGGTCCAAACGCGCCTGGAGCGGCAGCGAGTTCTGGAGCGGCCCGAGGCCCCGAAGATGTTCTTCATCATCGACGAGGCAGTGTTGCATCGCCGGGTCGGGGGCTGGCAGACGATGCCCCAGCAACGGCAGCATCTGCTGGAACTCGGCTCTCGAAGAAACATCTCTATCCAGATCGTGCCCTTCTCCCGGGGCGCTTACGCCGGGCTTCTCGGGCCGTTCGTCCTGCTGGACCTGGGCGACCGCAGCAGCCGCCTCTACCTTGAGGCCCAGGACGAGATTCTCGTGCGGGACGACGTCGAAGAGACTGGCCGGTATCTCCACCAATTCCAGCTGCTGGAGCACAAACTGGCCACCGAGCCCGACCATCTCGGGGAAGCGATCGCCGGCCTGACGTAGATCATTAACTGATCGCGGCCACGGTTTGCGTTCGGTACTGAGGGGAGCGCCGCAGGACTCGGCCGAAGTTCTGGATTGCCCCTCTATCGGTGCCACCGGAGGGTTCGGCCGAGTCCTGCGGCGCTCACCATGATCACGGCGGATTGGGGGGACTTTTGTGCGCCCTGGCCGCACTTCCTCACCCCATCCGCTGGTCGTCGGCCAACCTGGCCACCAGGGTTCGGGATGCGGTCTGGCCGTGCCGGACAATGGGCCCGTGACTTCCCACTCCGTCCCCGCCGAGATCGCGGACGAGACGATCCTGCGTTCCTACAAGATGCGCCGGAGCCGGATCGGCGCCACCCGGCAGACGGCTCTCGACACCCTCCTGGCTCGGTTCGCCGTCCCCGAGGGTGATGGTCTGCTGGACCTCGCCGCGCTGTTCGGCCCCGGGGTTCCGGTCGTCGTGGAGATCGGGTTCGGGACGGGTACGAGCACCCTGGCGATGGCCGAGGCGGACCCGGGCACCGGCGTGCTGGCCGCCGATGTTCACACTCCCGGGGTGGCGACCTTGTTGCTCGGCCTCGATCAGTACGGCTTGGACAACGTCCGGGTGCTGGTGGGCGACGGCAGGCAGTTGCTGCAGCAGCGGATCGCGTCGGCGAGCCTGGCCGGTGTGCGGGTGTACTTTCCCGATCCCTGGCCGAAGGGCCGTCACCATAAGCGGCGCCTGATCGACGCCGGCTTTGCCGCGCTGGTCGCCGACCGGTTGGCCCCGGGCGGACTGCTGCATTGTGCGACGGACTGGGAGCCGTACGCCCAGCAAATGATCGCGGTGCTGGCTGCCGAGCCCGGATTGGTGCTCGCGCCGGAAGGCGCCCAGGAACGGCCGGACTGGCGACCGGTGACTCGCTACGAGGCCCGCGGCCTGGACCGGGGACATCGAGTGAGAGACCTGTTTGCCCGGCGCTGACCACTCTGCGGCCTTTGAGCACTGCTACTCAGGTGCTCAAAGATCGGCACCGGCTTCGAACGCCACCGCGATCTGCCAGACGTTCGTCAAGGAGTCGAACCTGGCGGCCAACAAGGTCGGAAACGCCCGTACTGCGGCGAAGCAGGATGCGGCCTGGGCGAACTGGATCGCCACCACCCGAGCGAGCGCAGCCCAGGCCACCGACGTCAAGCTGAAGAGCGACCTGACCCTGTTCGCCGACGGGTTGGTCCGGATCGCCGCACAACCCGGTGATTTGCACGAACGCTACGACAGCGTGGAGAAGTCTGATCCCACCTACTACGCCGCCGTCAACGCCGCCTCAGATCGTCTCGAGGTGACCTGCGGACCGATCACCGGAATCATCTGACCCGGTGCCGGCAGCGGGCCGCCAACGCGCCCGAGTGTCGCTGGTCTACTCCCGATGGCTCACAATGTTGATCACGTTGCCGTCCGGTGCTCGGACGAAGAACCGGCGGACCCCCCAGCGCTCGGTAGTGATCGGGTGCACGATTTCGTAACCGAGTTTCTGCGCTTCGGCGTAAGCGGCTTCGACGTCATCCGTGTGGATGGAGATGACCGAGTCTTCGGGGGCGGTTGCGTCACCCGTTACCAGTTGAACGTTCGCCCCGGTGTCTGGAGAGGTGTAGCGGGCGACCCAGCCCAGATTGAACTCTTCGATACTCAACCCGAGGTAGTCGCGGTAGAAGTGGTTGGCAGTCTCAATGTCGGCCACTCGAAGGTTGGCCATGATGCGGGTAGCACGCATGCGGTCCTCCTGCCTGCAACGGATGTGCCCAGCAAAGGCTACGGCGACGCTACCGGGTCCTCAAGGTGAATCCCGATGGCCTGGAGGCAATCAGGGGAGAAAGCTGGACCGGTACGCGGTGGGTGAGCGGCCGGTCAGTTGCCGGAATGCGGCGTTGAACGCCGATAGCGAGGTGTAGCCGACCGTGAAGGCGATCTTGGTTACCGGGGTGTCGCCTGCGGCGAGTTCCTCGATCGCCCGCAGGATCCGCATCCGGCGCAGCACCGCCCGCCAGGTCATGCCGGTCTCATCCTCGAAACGCCGGGCGAGCGACCTTGGCGCAAGACCGATTTCGGCGGCCAGGTCCTCGAAGCGGATCTGGCCGCCGAGCCGTTCCTCGGTCAACTGCAAC
>Ga0326721_10000323_pt1 | contig 15168 bp, 28 predicted proteins | sample SGPome_FD_203951 | JGI IMG/M metagenome (GOLD analysis project Ga0326721, IMG submission 203951) | Soil microbial communities from Southern Great Plains, Lamont, Oklahoma, United States - SGP_1_2016 | ecosystem: Engineered > Artificial ecosystem > Soil microcosm > Unclassified | place: USA...
CGATGGTCGGCGCGGTCGAGCTGGAGCGGGTTGTTTCCACGATCACCACGGACACGGTGGTCATCGGCCCACCCGACCCGGGTAACCCCGGCGCGGTGATCCCGCTGGTCGGATTCAGTGGGCTGGTGTTCAATTCCACGATCTTCACTGGGGACGTGTCTGCGGCCGGGGCAACCGCTTTCGGTGTCTACCGTGGTCGCCCGGTGGACGGCCTGCTGTACTTCCCCGGCCGCGCGGCGTGGGCCGACCTGAACTGGCATCCGGCCGATCACGCGGCGTGGGCGCAGTCCGGGCACCTGCTGATCACGTCGATTCCTCACGCACCCACCAGTGAGGGCTCGGCGATGAACACGAGGGGCGCGAATAACGATTACGTCACGCAGCAGCGGGCGCTCGGTGCCTCGATCGTGTCGCAGGGTCTCAACGTGCCAACGCACGTGATCCGGGTCGACTGGGAATGCAACGGTGACTGGTACCCGTGGTCTATCAAGTACGGCGGGGCCGGGGCTCTGAAGCTCGCGTTGAAGAACTTCGTGGTCAACGTGCGGGCGGGTGGGGCCACGAACGTGAAATTCGACCTCTGCTTCAACAATGGGCCGTCCCAGTCCGGGGCCGACTTCGCGGCGTTCCCCGGAGCGGAGTACATCGACGTCGTGGCCGTCGACTCTTACGACTGGTTCAACTCGGTTTCCACTGACCCGGGTTGGGCAACGAAAATCGCCCGGGTGCCGGGCTTGCAGACGGTGCGGGACTTCGCCGTAGCCCAGGGAATTCAGTTCGCCCTCGACGAGGGGGGGAACATCGCGGTCGGGCAGGGCGATGGCCTCGGTGACAACCCGTTCTACTGGGAGAAGATGTTTGAGTTCTTCACCGACCCGCTGAATGTTCCTTACTGCGCGTGGCATAACACGTATAACCACGCGGGCGCCCCGGACACCCTGCATCACACGTTCGACCCGTACAACCCGGACAGCTTCGCTTTCTATAGCGACATCACACATTGGGGCGGTTTCTGATGGGCGGCTACAAGCAGTGGGCGGACGGCGATGCGCTGCTTCCCTCCGAGATCGACGAGTACCTGATGGGCCAAACCCGGATGCGGTTCGCCAGCGCGGCAGCCCGCGATGCGGCGATCACCTCCCCGGTCGAGGGGATGACGGTGTTCCTGGCGACCACCGGGCTGGAATACACGTACGACGGGACCTATTGGTCCGCCCGGATACGGCGGGTGAAAAAGGATGCGGTGCAGAACGTCACGTCGTCGACCACTGTCGTTGACGACACGAAGCTGAAGGCGACACTCACACCCGGCCAGTACTTCGTGGACGCGTGGTTGCACGCATCCGGTGGCACGACCGGCGATATCAAGGTGGCGTGGACATTCTCCGGGACTCTCACCGATTCCGGGCGGATCGCCCAGGGCCCGACCAGAGCAACCACGAACGTCCAGGGGGGCACCGCAGGGACACCGGTCACCGCGGCCACGACGGTCGGTGTGAACCGATCCAGCGCTCACCTCATCGGCACGGAGGTCCCCTACGGTCTCGATGGGTCATTCACGTCCGGGATCCACGAGCACCTGTCGTTGGACGTCAGCGGGACCGGTGTCCTGAAACTGAGGTGGGCGCAGGAAACATCGTCCGGCACGGCGACCAGCCTGTCTGTCGCCTCGCATCTGCGGGTCGAGCGGGTTGCGGAGGACGCCTGATGCCGAAATTCGAGACCCGCGAGGAATTGGTCAAGTACATGACCGCGCACGGTGCGCACAAGGAAGATTGCCCGCTGCCGACAGGCAGACCCGAGGTGCACAACCCGCCGGGGGCACCCGACTGGACCGAATGCACCTGCACCTGAGGAGGAAGCATGCGCAGATCGCAGAACGGGTGGCCGGCGTACGCAACCACCGAGCACTTCACCCGGTTCACCGCTGGCGGTGCCGGCTGGTGGGCCGCCAACGACGACGTGGCCGTGGTGTTCGCCGAGTTCATCCGCCAGTTCGTCAAGCGCATCGAGTCGTTGAAGGGCCCGATCCTCGACGACTGGTCCTGGGCGAACCGCCTGGTCCGCGGGTCCACATCGGTGGTGAGCAACCACGGCAGCGCCACCGCGATCGACCTGAACTCGCTGAAGCACCCTCGCGGCGTGCACAACACGTTCAGCCGGGTCGACCGGGCGGTGATGCACGAGATCCGGGACTCGATCACCGACAACAACGGCGATCCAGTCCTGCGCCTGGGGATGGATTACGACTCCACGGTCGACGACATGCACGTCGAGATCAACGCCAACGCGGCCCGCGTAAAGCAGGCCGCCAACGAGATCCGGAAAGCACAGGAGGACGAGATGCCATCCGTTGACGATCTGGTCAAGGCGCTGCGGCCGGTCATGCGGGCTGAGTTCCGCGCCCAGCTGATCGACGTCCTGACGACCGAGCAGTTGGTGCCCAACAAGCCCACCACGGCACAGCTGGCCGCTGACAAGGACGCGCCCACGGGACACTTCAGCCTTACCGAGGCGATGGCGAACGTCGAGGGCGACGGCGACAACGACCGCAACCGCGACCGCGAGGCGCAGGCCCGACTCGAGGGCAAGCTCGACAAGCTGCTCGAGCTGCTGGCAACCCCGGACATCCCGGCATGAGCCCAGAGGCCTGGGGGTTCTTCTCCGTCCTCACGACCGTCGGCGCTGGCACGTTCGTCGAACTGGTCCGCACCCGCCGGAAGGTGGAGAAGTCCGCCACTGCCGCCGGGGCTGCAGCCACTGCCGCCGCAGTCGCTGCAACGGAGGTCGCAGATCTGGCCCGGCCCACCGGCAACGGCTTCGCCCGCGAGGTCCTCACCGGGCTAGCCACGTTGCAGTCAGGTCAGGAAGAGATCCGCCGCAGACTCGACCGCCACATCGAAGACCACGCCTCAGCCGACGCAGGTGCCCGACGTCGGCGCAACTGACAGGAGTCACACCATGAAGCTCTCGACCATCCGAAAAGCGCTGATGGCAGCGGCAACCGCAGCCGCGGCCGCTGGGGTCACCGCCTACCCAGACGGATTCACCGACGTTGAGTTCGCGGCGATCGCCGGCGCCGCCCTGGTCGCCGGGCTGGCCGTCTTCCGCATCCCCAACGCACCTCAGGACGGAGCACGATGACCGCGCAGCCCGACAACACCGCCCGCACCAACGACATCGAGAACCGGTTCCGCTACCACCCGCCCACCCCGGACACGGTGGCCAAGCATGAGGCGGTGCGCGGCGCGATCAAGACAACCGCGCACTTTGTGGCCGGCCAGATTCCGCCAGGACGACACGCGTCACTCGCGCTCACCGCGTTGCAGGAGGCGATGATGTGGGCGAATGCCGCGATCGCCTGCGACACGAAACCAGCTCAGCAGTGACCAAGCGCATCGTCACCGAGGTGGACCTGGTCGACCTCCAGGCCAAGCGCGCGGCCGTCGACGCAGCATGGTTCGCGGGCCTGGAGTTGGTCGGAGAGCCCGAGCCGGTCCCGCCTGTGCCCGCCGCCGGGGCCTGGCTGTCCGGGCCCGCTCACGACGCGGCCACCATCCTCAAGTGGGGCGCGTTCCGGGGCTCCCCGGCCACCTACGCCCGGGTGTGGGCCGACAAGGACCGGGCCAACCAGCTCGGCCTGTTCGCTATGGCCGCGGTCACCGCGACCGGCTGGGACGGCGTCCTGGACGTTGCGATCGGTGGCCCCTCGGACTGGGCGTCTGCTGCGACTGGCGGGTGGGATTCCACCTGGCGCACTCAGTGCCGAAAAGCGCTGTCGCTGTGGGGAAAGCTGCGCGGGCTGCACCTGTCCATGGCCCACGAATTCAACAACGCCCCCTCGGACGGCAGCGGGTACGCGTGGAAGGTCTACGCCAAGGATCAGGCGAACTTCCGCCAGGCCTGGGCGCGTTGGGCCCGTATCGTCCGGGAGGAGATGGCCACCAAGGGCAGCGCGGTCAAGATCGTGCTGTCCTGCAACAGCGACACCAACGGCGGGTGGTCGCTCGCCGGTGGTCTCCCGGATCCGAGCACCTTCGACATCCTCGGCGTCGACCCCTACAACTTCTGGCCATCCATCCCGGACCAGGCGGCCTGGGACGCAACCAAGAACGCGATGAAAGGTGACGTGCCGCGCGGGATTCGGTCATGGGTCAAGCTCGCCGAGAAGCTCGGCAAGCCGCTCGCCGTCCCCGAGTGGGGCCTGGCCCCCGCCGGTGACTTCCCCGTGGATACCCCGTTCTACGTCCGGGCGATGCATGAATTCTTCGCCTCGATCGCGCCCACCGATCCGTACAACCCGGGACCCGGAGAGCTCGCTGGGGAAGCGTTCTTCAATGCGTGGCCGCGAGGGCAGATCTTCCCGGGCGGCGCCAACGCCAACGCACGCGCGGCCTACCTCGCGCTGAAGTGGGGGGTGGCGCCGTAACATCGGCGCCGCGTTCTCAAAGCGCGTTCGCTCCGGAACGGCAAGAGCCCGACCCCTTTCGCTGGGGTCGGGCTCTTCGTCGCTTTGCGGGTGCAGCTCAGGGCGTGGGCGTAGCAGTCGCGCCGCCGGCCGCGCCGAGAAGGTCTCTGGCCACGCGCCCACGCATGATGTCGCGGGCCTGGTCCTGCTGTGCCTTCGGCAGGTCATCGCAGGACTCGAGGTCCTTGATCAGCAGTTTCTTCGGTGTGGCACTGCCCATGTTCGTGATCCCAGCGCCGTACGCCTCCTCGGCGCACAACTCGACGCTGTCCGCCGGCGCCGGGGCGGGGTCACTCTTGGGTGTGCCACCGCCCGAGCAGCTGGTCAGCGCGAGGGCGAGCAGGGCTATTGATGCGGCAGCGGTGGGTCGCAGTAGCCGCGTGCGGGCTGGGGCTGCGGGTTGGCGTGGTTCATCCATGGTTTCTCCAGTGAGTGTGATCTGGAGATCATGCGTCACTGGGGCATCGCCTGTCCGGCGATTCGGACATCTCGTAGTCACTGGGTGCCCCGGCCGGGGTGCTTGTCGGTGGTCCGTCGTACCGTGCAGGTCATGGGACGCGAACTGTGGGAGGCGCCGAAGGGCCCACCGCCGCGTCCGGTCGGGGTGCCGGACCGTCCACCGAAAGAGTGGAAGGAGTACCGCTCCGCTCAAGGTGGCGGCAGGCCGCTCGTGTGGTTGTGGTGGGACGGTCGGTGGGCCGACGCTGTCCCGGTCCGGGGCGCAGGGCGTGACGCAGATGGGTTGTGGTGGTACTTCGTCCAGGTGGATGGCCGGCTGGACTGGGTGCACGAATCACGGACTGCACCGTGGGGACCAGGCCCTGATGCTGAGGCGTTGTCGGCTCGGATCCGGCCGGCGCCCGAGGACTAACGGCGCCGGCGTTGCCGCCGGTTGCGCAGCGCTTGCCGGCCGAGCTCGGCGGCAACGAACGCGTACAACCCCACAGCGAGCAGAAACCACGGCCACCGATCCATCACCGTCAGTCCGGCACACCCATCCAGACGGCGAGGCTCCGAAGCGATTCAGTGGACCGCCGTTCGGCCTGTGCCAGCGCGTACACCGTCTCCCTCGCCATCGGGTTGTACCTGACCTGCTGCGGAGTGATCCGGCGTGCCTGAAGCAGGGCTTCGAGCGCACCATGGTTGTCGCCGTTGTAGTAGTGCCCCCGGGCGAGGTCCATGAAGTGATGGCCGGCGCGGGCCCGCGGCAGGGTCGCCGGCAGCACCACCCGTCCGGATCTGGCCACCGCGGCGGGGCCGTCGTACATCTCGACGGCGAGGCCCACACCCCAGATCGCTACGTTCGTCGGCCCGAACGAGAGCCGGAAGTCGTCCCGGTCCGACCCAATCTCGGCCGCAGCCCGATCGGCTGCCGCGTAGTGCTCCCAGGCGCGGGCGGGATCTCCGGCCCGGGCGGTCGAGAGGGCCGCTTGAAGGTTCAGCCATCCCCAGACGACCCACCGGCGTGGGGTGTCGCCGTCGATCCGGTCGGCGGTCGAGACCAGCAGCCGGTATGCCGCATCGAATGCGCCGGCGCCGGTGAGCGTCCAGGCTCGGACGGCCGAGGCGACGGCCACGGCCAGCGGATCCCCGGTCTCGGCCGCCGCGCGCTCCTCGTTGCTGACGGCCAGCAGGCCGAGGTCGGGGTAGCCGAGGTCGTAGGCAACGCGCTTGGCGTTGTCGTAGGTCTCGCGCAGCATGTCCATGATCCGCGCACGGTCCGGTCCGGTCGTCGTTGCTGACGCCGTCCGGAGGTCGCAGAGCAGGCCCGGCAGCAGCGCCCCGGCGAGGGCGTAGTCGACGGCGTAGAGCAGTTGCGAGCAGTGGTCTACCCGAGTCGCTAAATCTCCTATGGCTAGGAGGGTTTCGGGTTCCTCGTCGGGGGCGAGTCCGTACATGGTCAGTTCGCGGCGTAGGTCCGGGATCAGGTCGTGCAGGGCGTCTGTCCGCTGGTCGCCCGAGTAGTACGGCTGGCCGGTGAGGCGACCATGCTCGAGTCCTAGTGCTTTAGCCACGGTGATCAGTACCGCAGGTGATGCTGGTCGGCTGCCCTGCTCGACTTTGCGTAGCAAGCTCAGCGACAGGTGCGCTCGGCTAGCGAGTTGGTGTTGTGTCAGCCCGCGCAGCTTCCGCTCGGCCGCGATCCGGGCACCCAAGGTTTCGTCTACATCCACGGCGGTTTCCCTCCTGGCCTTCACGCTACCCCGCATCCACGCAGTGTCACCCGTGTGTCACTTAAACAGTTGACCGAATTACACCCTTGCGGAATGAAGACAGCTGAGAAGCCACTCCTGTTCGGCTACCACTCGGCCCGATCCGGGCTGCCGATCGAGCACCTGATGGATGTGCGCACCAAGCTGACCGCCTTCGCGTCGGCCGAGGGATACGCGCTGGCCGGCATCTTCTCCGAAGCGACCGAGCAACCGGCAACCGCGCTGCAGGCCCTGCTCGAATCGGCCGAACGTCGGCACGTCGAGGCTGTCGCTGTGCCGTCGCTGGAGGATCTCGGTGCGAACTGGGGTGTGCAGCAACTCGCCCGCAAGCGCCTCGCGGACGCCGGCGTCCGTCTGCTCGTCCTGGTCGGTGGGGCGTGAGTGGGTCAGAGCCCGAGGATCTCCCGGTCCCGCGGGTCGGCCTCCACGAGCAACGTCGTCAACGGCACACCCAGGGCCCGGCAGACGTCCACGAGCTCGTGCGCGGCGAGCTGCCGATCGCCGGCTTCGATCTTCGCGATGGTGTTGCGGTGCCAGTCGAGGCGCTCGGCCAGCTCGCCCTGGGTGAGGCCTGCGCGTGCCCGTTCGGCGCGGATGGCTCGCAGGAGGGCTGCGTTCAGAGTGCTGCTCACCGGAGCAACCTGCACAGGGATCGGGTCGCAGGGTTCGTTTTCTGTGGCTGCCATACACGAATGGTAGAACCATGTACACGAAACCGGACACCATGTTACGTTCGGTTGCAGTTCCGCCGCCGGCGTGACTCGCACCCTTCCCGCCGGCGGCGGGGCCTCGCACTGGCGAGAGTGGAGCAGAGACGATGAAGGTCGTGGCCGTTGGCCTGAAAGCTGTCCGGCGGCGCACGGACGTGCCCGTGCTGATCGGTGACGCCGTCACCGATCCACAGGGCCAGCCGGGCGTTCTCAAGGTTCTCCATGAAGCCCAGGTGGGCGGGTATCTGGTGACCGTGGAGACGGCCGACGGCCGGGAGCTCACCCAATGGGATCGCGTCTGGGGTCTAACCGTAAGAACGGTGTACCAACGGGTTGACGCGGCGCCGCCAACGGTCGAGGAGCCCCCCGAAGAAGCCACCGCGGCGAGCGGACCCCCGCCGCCCGTGGACCTGATCACCGCGCGGGCGGGCTCAGCGGAGCCGCTGCCGCCCGCGCGGTAGGGGCCTCGGGGCTCTCCAGTCCCCCGAGGTCGGGGACGCGTCACCTTCTGGAGGAGGGGCGCATCCCTACCGCCGTCCGGCCGGTGCGGGTCGAGCCGATACTCGCTGCACCGGCCGGACGCGGTCCGGATAGGCCCCTGAACCCTGGGTGCGAGCTGGGCCCTGCCGAATCGTGCACCGCCTGGTGTCAGGTACATCCTGTAACGCGGTTCTGCTTTTGGCGGTGCTGCCCTGCCTGATGCCCGATTCCTGTGCCTACCAGATATCGGACAGATCCGGAGCGCCATACGGTCCGGACGTGACGGAGCTGGGCGCGATCGTGGCGCGGAACGTGCGCGTAGAACGTGCCCGGCGAGGATGGCGGCAGGAAGACCTGGCCGAGGCCCTCGGCTGGACCCGAGGCATGGTCGCGCACCTTGAATCCGGGCGCCGGGCGATGGCCGTCAACCACCTGCCGCAGCTGTGCAAAGCACTCGACCTCAGCCTCGCGGATCTGTTCCGCGATGCCGAGGCCGAGGACCTGACGGTGATGCGATTCGAGGCCCGCACTACCGAGCCGAGCTAGCCGCGCGCAGCCGCACATCGCGGCCGTAGGGCCGCGGCCGCCAGTCCCCGACCCGGGCCAGATCCGCCCACCCGAAGATCTCGTCGAGGTCCACGTCGGGGCCCGGCGCCCACCCGTGCAGCGCCTCCAGCTGCAGGCCGCGCACGACCACCACGACGTCGGTCTCGTCGAAATGGAACGCCCGGATCACGACGCCACCGGGACCTGGCGGCGACGCTCGGCGGTATCCGCCATCTCGGCGAACTCGGCGGCCAGCTGGCGGGCGACCGCGATGTGGGCCGGCGACCAGTTCCGGAGTAGATCCGACAGGCCCAGGGCATCGCGGGCCATCGACGTGGCGCGGGCCAGCGCGATGTCCGGGGGTTCGGGGTCCGCGAAGCGCGTGCAGTCCATCCCTTGGATGCACTCCTTGGCGCCGCAGCAGTAGCACCAGGCCGCCGGCAGTAGCCGGTAGTACGGCTTCACCTCGGGCTCGGGCTGGGGGAGTAGTGGAATGATCGTCATGGCTGAACCTCCGAGGGTTCGGTCGCACGGGGCCCGGCCGGGTGTTGCTTCACCCGGCTGGGCAGGGGTTTTCAGGACGCGAGGCGCTGCGCGTCGGTGACCCGTTGGGGTCCGGTGAACCGGGCTGCAGCCCGGTCGGTCGCGGCGGCCGTGTGCTTCGGCCGCACCAGCGTGTAGATCATCGTCGTGTTGATCATCGCGTGGCCGAGGAAGATCTGAATCTCCTCCATCGGCACCCCGAGCGCGTACAGATGCGATGCGGCGGCGTGCCGTAACTGGTGCGGGGTCACGCCTTTCGGCAGTACCCGGCTGATCAGCGTGCCGACGTAGTCAGCGGTCAACGGCTGCCCGATGTACGTGGGGTGCCGGACGTCGGTGTTGGCGAACACCCAGCCGTCGGCCTCGCGGATCCGGGCGGCGATGACCTCGGGCAGGTCGATGGTGCGGGTCTTGCCGCCCTTGCCATGCACCCTCAGGCGCAGGCCGTCCAGGTCATCGCGGTGCACCCGGGAGATCTCGGCCCGGCGCAGCCCGCCGACCGCACCCAGCATGATCATGAGCCACACCCGCGCGCTGGCGCCCGCCAGGCCGACGGCGATCGCCTCGTCGCTCGCCGGGCGCGGCTGGCCAACCGGCGCGTGAACGGCGGGCAGGCGGCCGGCTGGGTTGGCGGCCGCGGTGCCGTCCGGGTTCGGCGGCAGGAGACCCTCGGTCCACATCCAGGCGTAGAAGCTGATCAGGGCGCTGCGCGCGGACTTTCGGGTGTTCGGCGCCCAGCTCGGGCGGGCCAGGAATTCCAGGATCCCCGCCCGGGTCGCAGCCGCAGGCCGCTTGCAGGTGCGCGCCCAGCGGGTCAAGTAATACGCCCAGAGGCGGACGGTCGTGGCCGCGATCCCTGCTGCGGCCTGCTCGGTGCGCCAGTTTCTCAGCGCGATATCCCAGGTCAGATTGACGCCCGGGGTGGTGGTGTTGCTTCCGGTGATCATGGTTTGACCCTGCGTCATGCTGTAACACGATTCGGGAAGTTCAGGATTACCGGCCGGAACGTATGACCGGGCTGCTGGCGTGTCGCTGGCTGGCTATCCCCTGGACGCCCGTGGCGCAGCGGAACGACGTTCGGATACAGAGGAACCTCAGGCACACAGGGCACCGAGGGCAGATCGGGCACCGCGCTGACCAGTAACGTCGGGTAACCGAAGGGTTGCTGGTTCAAGTCCAGCCGGGGGAGCGCACCAGCCGCATCGGTGGCTGCATTGGGGTCGACTTTCGGCAGTAATTCGCCGGGGTCGACCCCGAGTGCGTTTGCGACGAGTAACAGTTCGACAACGGACCACGGCACGACGCCGCGCAGTTTCTTGCTCAGCAGCGACTGGCTCATCCCCACCGATGGGGCGAACTTCGTCTGGCTGACCCGCTTCCGGAACATCATCTGATGTACCCGAGCGCCCACTTCCGCGTTCACGTCTGGGGCGCGAACAACCTCTGGATTCGTAGACATGCCAGTCATGCTCTGTCATGCGCTGTCGTACTGTCAAGTACCGACTGAGCATAGTTATGCCTGACAGGACTTGACGCGGTAGTCGATCTAGGTCTAGACCTGTCGTTATGCCTCCCACTACTAGCCAAGCCCCCGGCGACTTGCTGTCGCTGAAGGCGGCCGCAGAGTCCCTCGGGGTGAGCCAGCGCACCGTCATGCGGTACGAGACCAACGGGCTCATCTCGGCCTACCGATCGCCCGTCACCAAGCGTCTCGGCTTCGCCCCGGCCGACGTTGAGAAGCTGCGCGCGCAGATGCCCTCCATCACCGACACTCCGCTCGCCGATTCCGGATCGGTGACGTCCTGATGGCCCGCGTGATCCGTGAGTCCTACTCCGGCGGGTCGATCTCCGTCGCCCCCCGCTCCCACCTGCCCGGTGTTTCCCTCGTCGCCAACGAGCGGATCCGGGGCGAGGCCGTGCTCCACCTGACCCCGGGCGAGGCCCGCGACCTGGTCGACTTGATCAACGCGGAGCTGGCTACTACCCCAGACACCCGTTCCTCGGCTTCCCCCGTGGCCGAGGACCGGGGCGCCGGGAGCAGCGAACTCGACCCCGCTGCTCCCGGCTGCACCCAGACCGCCCCTGTAGGGGCTGGTGCGGCCCCCACCGGTGAAACCAGCCCGACCGCGCTGGTTGACGACCCCGATGGGCACACCCGCACCCAGGCGACCGGGCTCAGCAAGACGGTTACTGCTGAGCCCGGTCGACCGCAGCCGGTCGAGCCGGATTGCCGATGCGGTGCCCCGGACCTGGCAGAGCTCCACCTGCGCGGGTCGGGCCGCTGTCTCATGGCCGCCCGCTACCGCCGGCCGGACGGCACCGCCCGCACCGTCGTCGACGTGCTGGCTGATGCCCGCGACGAGCTGCTCGCCAACAGCACGGCGGTGACGCCGTGATCCCCACCCAGATCACCCGGACCCCGATCCCCCCCATCGGTGACGTCCGGGAGGGTGCGAGCCCCTCCGCTCGCACCGGAGCGGCTGGGGTGGTCGACCCCCCCGAGGCCACCCCAGGCCGCTCCAACCAGATGTGCACCAAATGCCGCCGCAAGCGGCCGGTGGTAACCCTCGAGTTCGGCAAGTACCGCTCGCGGCTGTGCTCGATCTGCATGGGCAGGCCCGACAAGACCACCGAGGTCACGGCCGTCGAGTGCGCGCACCGGTTCTCCCAGCCGAGCGCCGACGGCCAGTCGCGCAACTGCATCGACTGCTTCGAGCCGATGCCGCCGACCGTCGAGCGGGACGTCGAGCACCTGCGCGACTGCGTGCTGTGCCGGGAGGCCGGCAGCGCCCGACCGGGCACGATCCTGTCCGTCCTCTTCCTCGCTGTCGTCATGCTCGGCGTGGCCGGAGCGACCGGCAAGTTGCGGTCCGCCGTCCTGGCGCTGCCGCTGCCGGAGCCCGCCCTCAACGGGTGGCCGCTGGGTGTCCTGCTGATCGCCGGCGGCGGGTGCTGGTGGCGGATGATGCGCGCCGTCACCACCCCGCACGAGCCCGACGAGCTGACCGCCCTCCGCCGGCTACCGCGCGGCACCGAACCGATGCCCGAACCGCTGGCGGGCGCGACGTGGCCCGCCCCGGTCGAGCTTTTCCCGGGCGACCAGGTCCGCCGGGTGCGCCCTGCCGTCCCCCGCCGTCGCACCTACCCGCCGGTGCCGTTCGCCGATCTCCATCCGGACGTCGCAGAGCTGGCCCCGACCCTGCTGCCCGAAGGGCGGGTGCAGTCATGACCCGCCGCCAGTCGCTGGCCCTCGACCCGTACCCCACCGGGTGGCGCCGCGCGGAGAACCGGCTCATGGCCGCGCTGGAGCGAGCACACCTGGCGCTCAAGCGGATGGAGGCCCGGATGCAGGCCAGCACCCAATGGATGGACCGCCCCGGCCCCTCCGAAGACACCGCCGCGATGCAGCCCGAACTGCCGGGAGCGCAGTCATGACCGCCACACACGCCGACATCCGCCGCCGCCAGGCCGCCGAGGTCATCGCCCAGATCGAAACCGACCAGGCCGCCCGCCACGTCGAGTACCAGGCGTACCTGTGCATGATGACCGACCACGGATGCGAGTGCGTGGCACTCGATTTCGAGGCGTGGGCGCAGGTGCCCCGATGATCCGCGACTGGTCTGGTCTGGCCGGCCCCGAAGCCGACCCACGCCCGGCCGTCGCCGTCGCTGTCCCCGCACACATCGTGGCCGGCGTCGTCGCGGACCTGCGGTGCGACCTGGACCGGGTGCGTGGTGAGCACTCGATCGCCGTGCCCCCCGGCTCGTCCGCCGCGCAGCTCAGTGACGCGCTGGAGGAGACCTGGCGGGCCATGCACCCGGGCGCGTCGGCGCTGCTCGACTGGGCTGGTACCCGATGAGCCCGGCCAACAAGCTCGCTGAGCGGATCGACGCCGCGGTGCTGTTCTACCGCCAGGGCACGCCGATCATGGCCGCCAAAACTGCCGACACTGCTGGCGTTCTGGCCGTTCTCGCTCTGGCGGTCATCGAGGGTCACACCCGCGACGCCGACGACGCCACGTTCGCTGCGATCACCCGCGCCGTCCTCGCCGAGCGCCAAGCCGCCTGGAAGGCGAGTTCCGCGGCCCCCTGAGCCGGGGGCCCGGTCCGTCCCACACCATCGCGGCGTGAGTCGGGCCCCCAACCAACCGATGGCGCGGTCGGGCTCACCCGAAGAGAGCCCGACCGCGTCGGAAATCATCCCACCTCCATCCCGAAGGAGCACATCGTGAGCACCACCACCCGCGCCGAAGACGTCGTGATCGGGGGCCCGCACCCGGACCTCGACGCGCTGCTGCTGGGCGAGCCGGAGGGCTCGCACGTCCTCGAGCTGTTCGCGCCTGCCGACGAGTTCGATCGCGCCCAGTTCGCGGTCGCCCAGGCCCCGGCCGCGCTGGAACCGGACGCCGTCCACGACCCGGAGCCGGTGCAGCTGATCACGCACGCCCGGCTGCTCAGCTCGACGCCCACGGGGTCACTGCGGATCCAGGTGCCGACGCGGACGATGTCCATGGCCGAGGCGGTGGCCTGGCACGACGAACAGCGGTACCTCGCGAGCCTCGCTGAGCGGCCGCTGATGGGCCAGGACTCATGAACAGATCCGGTCACTACCTGGTCGCCGAGCAGCTGCTCGAGCAGGCCAGCGAGGACCAGGCCACGGCCGCGCGCACCGACTCGCCCACCAAGCGCGCCAACCTCCACGGCGACATCCGGCTCTACCTGCGGGCCGCGCAGATCCACGCGCAGCTGGCCTGCGCCGGGCCCGGCGTCGAGCAGGAGGTCAACGACCTGCTGAAGCGGGACGCGCCGTCGCAGGCCGAACAGCAGGCCGCCCGCCGGCCACTGCCCACCGTCCTGATCGGCGAGCAGTCGACGGCCGCATTCCGGCCGAAACCTGGCCCGCCGCACACCGCTGGAAAGGAGAGGTCATGACCGACATCACGCTGGCCGGCACCTCGACCGCCGATTGCAGCGGCGACTGGCGAGACGCCGCCGCCTGCCTCACCGAGGATCCTGAGCTGTTCTTCCCGATCGGGAACACCGGTCCCGCCCTGGTGCAGATCGACAAGGCCAAAGCCGTGTGCGCCCGCTGCGACGTCGCCGAGACGTGCCTGCGGTGGGCGCTGGACACCGGGCAGGACGCCGGCGTGTGGGGAGGCCTGGCCGAGGACGAGCGGAGCGCGCTGAAGCGCCGCAACGCACGGGCGCGGGCTAAGAGCTTCGCGAAGCCGCAGACGGTGCGGGAGCCGCGCGGCAAGTTCGTTCCCGCTGAGCCGTACCGGGCGATCATCACGGATGCGCGCGACCGGGGCTGGTCGGCCCGGCAGATGGCCGAGGTCATCGGGTGTTACTCCCAGACGTGCACCGACCTACTCAATGACCGCTCCCAGACGGTCACCGAGATGACCGCCCGGCGGATCGACGCCGCTGACCTGTCCGGTCCGCCGCCCGCGGAGCCGGAGGTACCCGGGACGCCGAAGCCCGCGCGCGAACCACGCGACCCGCTCGTGCCCGCCGTGGCTACCTGGGCGATCCTCAACGCCGCCCGCGAACGGGGCTGGACGGTCAAGCAGATGGCCCAAGCGATCGGGGGCTACCCCAACTGGGTCAGCGACATCCTCAGCCGCAGGGGCGAGAACGTCATCCACGAGTCGACCGTCTTGAAGGTCGCTGCCGCTGACCTGTCCGGGCCACCACCAGCGCCGGTGGACGCACCCGAGACGGCGGTGCGGTGCTGATGCGCGCCTCTGACCAGATCCTCCACGACGACCTGCTCGAGGCCAGCCTGCCGCACCTCGCCGCCCGCGCGGCCGCCGGCGAGTGGAACGACTACTTCGGGCAGGACGCGATGCCGCAGCACGCCCTGATCGCGGTCCTGCACGCCGAGGTGGTCATCGCGAACGTCGTCCGTAAGCGGTTGATCCAGAACGTGATCGACGGGAAGTACGACGGGACACGGGCCGACGCGGATGAGTGGGCGGCCTCACCCGAAGGCCAGGCCGTGCTCGGTCAACTGGTCCGCCCGGACCGGGACGGTGACCGCTGATGGCTAGTGCGATCGAGCAGGCCGAACTGCTGCCGGCCGACGCCGACGTGGTTCCGGATCCGGGCCCGGCCGAGCTGATCTGGCTGACCCGGCCGGGGATGTACGACATCCCGGAGACGCGCTACCACCAGGACCCCGTGCCGGGTGGGTCGCTGTCCTCGAC
>Ga0326721_10000324_pt1 | contig 15135 bp, 15 predicted proteins | sample SGPome_FD_203951 | JGI IMG/M metagenome (GOLD analysis project Ga0326721, IMG submission 203951) | Soil microbial communities from Southern Great Plains, Lamont, Oklahoma, United States - SGP_1_2016 | ecosystem: Engineered > Artificial ecosystem > Soil microcosm > Unclassified | place: USA...
CCGCCGCGAGCATCCTCGCTTCCACGCCCGATGCGTTGATCGTCGAAGACGTCGCGCACTCGATCGGGCAGACGCTGAGCGGCGATCCGGATGCCGTCATCTCGCTCGTACCGGATACCGAATCGGGCATCGCGGCCGGCATCGCCAACGAGTCGAAGTCACCGAACCGGCGGCTCGCCCGGTTGCAGGCGGGCGAGCGGCTGACCGCGCGCGAACTGTACGCCGAATCGTTCTGGGAGTCGGTGTCGGTGGGCAGCGCGCACGAGATCGCCGACGACATCCAGGAGCGATTCGAGTCGGGCGCCGCCGATGGCTTCGTCGTGCAGGCGCTCACACAGCCCTCGGGATTCCGCGAGTTCGTCGACCTGGTGGTGCCCGAGCTGCAACTGCGCGGACTCACCCGACGCGCGTACGCGGAGAGCACGCTCGGCGAGCGGTTCGGTCGCGCGCGGCCGGAACGCCAGGTGCCCGAAGCGATCGCCTCTTCGACCGTCGTGCCCGAGCCGGTGCTCTCATGACCGACCTCGGATTCAGCACCCGCCAACTGCACGCGGGAGAGGAGTACGACGGCCCGCACCGCCCGCGGGCCACGCCGATCTACCTGACCGCCGGATTCGTGTTCGACGACTTCGACCAGGGGCATGCGCGCTTCTCGGGCACCGACGAAGGATTCAGCTACACCCGCGTCGGCAACCCCACGAACGCGGCGGCCGAGCGGCGCATCGCCGACCTCGAGTCCGGGGTCGGCGCCGTGCTCGTCGGCAGCGGCCAGGCGGCCGTCGCGACCACGATCCTCGCCCTGGTCTCGACCGGCGACCACGTGCTGTCGTCGTCGAGCATCTACGAAGGCACCCGCGAGCTGCTCCGCGACGACCTCGCGCGACTCGGAGTGACCGTCGACTTCGTGGCCGACCAGAACGACATCGCGGCGTGGGAGCGGAGCATCCGCCCGAACACCCGCGTCGTGTTCGCCGAGTCGATCCCCAACCCCAAGAACGACGTGCTCGATGTGGTCGCGCTCGCGCGCTTCGCGCGCAGCCACGGCGTGCCGCTGGTCGTCGACAACACGCTCGCGACGCCCTACCTGCTGCGACCGCTCGAAGACGGGGCGAACATCGTCGTGCACTCGGCGAGCAAGTTCCTCTCCGGCCACGGCACCGTGCTCGGAGGTGTGATCGTCGACGGAGGCACGTTCCCCTGGGCTGCACACGCCGACGCCTACCCGCAGATCGCCGGCACGCCCGGACCCGACGGCCTCACCTTCGCCGAACGTTCGCCGCACACCGCGTTCCTCGACTTCGCCCGCCGCACGGCCATGCGGTACGGGCCGGCGCCGTCGCCGCTCAACGCATTCCTCATCCTCCAGGGCATCGAGACGCTGTCTCTGCGCGTGCAACGGCAGTCCGACTCGGCACTGCATCTCGCGCGCTGGCTCGAACAGCATCCACAGGTCGAATCGGTCGACTACAGCGGCCTGCCGTCGAGCCCGCACCACGCCATCGCGCGGCGCTACCTGACGCGGGGATTCGGGTCGGTGTTCGCCGTCACCGTGCGCGGCGGGCACGAGGGCGCGCGCGCCTTCACCGACGCGCTGCGCGTCTTCACGCGGATGACGCACCTCGGTGACGTGCGGTCTCTCGTGCTGCATCCCGCCACGACCACGCACGTGCTGCGCGACGCCGACCAGCTCGCCGTCAGCGGTATCGGGCCCGGGCTGCTGCGGCTCTCGATCGGACTCGAAGACGTCGCCGACCTCGTGGCAGACCTCGACCAGGCGCTCGCGGCGGTGGGGCGCGTGGCGGGGGAGCCGGTGGCGGAGGCCCCGGCGCCGGCTTCGGTGGGGCCGGTGTCGGTCGAGCCTCGGGGGCGTCTGCTCGCGGTGTGACGGGGCATCCGCATCTCGCGCCGCTCACAACTCCTCAGAATCGCCGCCTCGACGGGCCGTGCGAGGCGATTCGCCGCCAAGACGCGCCGTTCTTGAGGAGTTGTGCCCGAGCACCCGGCACTAACTCAGGACGAACGGACTCTCGAGGCCCGGAAACAGCCGTTTCGGACGCTCGGGGCACCGTTCGTCCTGAATTCGGTACGGTCTCGGCCGGCCACAGCGACGGATGTCGCGGCCCACCCCCTATCGCCGCCCGGGCGGGCGGGGTACCGTCGCCCCATGGGACGCCTCATCTACTCCATGATCACCTCGCTCGACGGGTACGTCAGCGGGCCGGATGCCGGTTTCGACTGGGGTCTCGATGCCGATCTGCACGACTTCATCACCGAGCAGTTCTCCGGCGTGGGTACCTACCTCTACGGCCGCCGCATGTACGAGACGATGGTCTACTGGGAGACCGCGCACCTCGAACCCGACCAGGAGCAGGCCGGAATCGACTACGCGCTGGGGTGGCAGAAGGCCGAGAAGGTCGTCTTCTCACGCACTCTCGCCGACGTGTCGAGCGAACGCACCCGCATCGAGCGCGAGTTCGATCCGGTGGCCGTCGCGCGGTGGAAAGAGGAGTCGCCGCACGACTTCACCGTCGACGGTCCGACGCTCGCCGCCCATGCGATCCGTGCGGGTCTGGTCGACGAATACCAGATGTTCATCGGACCGGGGATCGTCGGCGGGGGACTGCCGTTCTTCCCCGACGGCGTGCACGTCGACCTCGAGCTTCTCGACGATCACCGCTTCGACAGCGGGCTGATGTGGCTGCGATACCAGGTGAAGCCGCGCTGAATCAGGGGCGGACGCGAACCGTGCGGCCCTCGAACGTGACGAGGTCGCCGTCGTGGAGCTGGCGTCCGCGGCGGCGATCCACTTCGCCGTTGACGGTCACGTAGCCGTCGATGATGACCTCTTTGGCGTTTCCGCCCGAGTCGAGCAGGCCGGCGAACTTGAGGAACTGGCCGAGGCGGATGACCTCTCCGCCGATGGAGACGTCATCGATCGAGTTAGTCATGTCTGAATCGTATCCGCCTCGGCCCCGGGGTCAGTCGTCGATGTCGGTGCCGACGACTGCGAACGAGGCATCGAGGTCGATGTCGATCGAGCGGTTGTCCGAGGTGAGCACAGAGACGTCGTAGGGGCTCACTTCGTCGCTGTCGACGTCGAGGTCGGTGATCATGCCCTCGGCCTCGTCGAGCGCTGCCGCGACCAGCGCGCGGATCGCGTCTTCGTCGAGGGTGAGCGTCGGTCCGGTGTCGTCGCCGTCGGCGGCGTCGGTCGAGACGACGGTGGTGGCGAGATCGGCATCGACGCGCACCTCGGTCTCGTCGCCGGCAGCCGTCTCGACGGTGACCTCCCAGGTGCCGTCGCGCTTCGCGTCGATCGAGGTGACATCGCCCTCGGCCGCACCGCGGGCGGCGTCGGCGATCTCGACGAGCTCGTCGGCCGAGTCGGATCCGATGCCGGTCACGGGGCCTCCGCCCTGCTGCGGGCTGCGGTCGTCGTTCTGGTCGTCGCCCTGCTGCGGGCCGCGGTCGTCGTCGTGGCGGGGGCCGTCCGACATCGAGGGGCGGTCGTCGTCATCGCCGAACTCGTCGCCGATCGCGGCGCCGACGGCAACGCCACCGCCGACGAGCACCACGGCTGCGGCGATGCCTCCGCCGATCAGCAGGGCGCGCTTGCGGCCGGGCTTCGTGGGGGCGGCGGATGCGGGGGCGGCGGATGCTGTCGCCGGAGCGACCGCGGGAGCGGCGGGCTGACCGTCGAAAGCGGTGGGGGCCGAAGCATCCGGGGCCGGGGTATCCTGCGCCGGGGTGAGCGGCACGGTCGGCTGGTCGGGCGTGGACTCGGGCGTCTGGTCGGGGTTCGGGGTCTTGTCGTTCATGTGACGATGTTCCCGCGGCACCGCTGAAGCCACCCTGAAGCGACCTGAAGCCGCCTTCAGGATCGGGCCTACGAGCCGAGGGGCAGCGTCACGACGAACCGGGCGCCGCCCCAGCGGGAGTCGTCGACGACGACGGTTCCGCCGGCAGCGCCCGCGATGCCCCGGGCGATCGCGAGGCCGAGTCCGCTGCCACCGGCGTCGCGGCTGCGGGCTTCGTCGAGGCGCACGAAGCGTTCGAAGATGCGCTCGCGTTCGTCGGCGGGCACGCCGGCGCCGTCGTCTTCGACCGTGACGAACACATGCTGCTCGACGGGCGCGACGCTGATCGCCACGCGTCCGCGGCTGTGGCGGGCCGCGTTGTCGGCGAGGTTGCGCAGCAGCTGTCCGAGAAGGCGCGGGTCGCCGGTCACACGGGCGGCCTGGATGCCCGACCCGTCGACGTCGATTCCGGATGCTCGCAGCCGCCGCACCTCGCCGAGGGCGATGTCGTCGAGGTCGACGGCTTCGTCGTGCCCGCCGACGCCCTCGTCGAGTCGGGCGAGCAGCAGCAGCGATTCGACGATGCCCTGCAGGCGGAGTCCTTCTTCCGAGACGACTTCGGCCAGCTCGCCGATGCTCGTCGTCGCCGGGTGGGCCTGCGCGAGCTCGGCGTGCTGACGGATGGTCGCGAGCGGAGAGCGCAGTTCGTGCGAAGCATCCGACACGAACCGTCGCTGCGCGGTCGCCGACGCGTCGAGACGATCGAGCATCCCGTTCATCGTGGTGGCGAGCGCGGCGATCTCGTCACCCGAATCGGGCACGGCGACTCGCTGGTGCAGGCGTTCGGCGGTGATGCCGTCGACCTCGCCGCGGATGCGCGTCACGGGTCGCAACGCGCGGCCGGTGACGAGCCAGGTCGTGACGGCGACGAGCAGCAGCAGCAGCGGTACGGCGACCGCGAGCAGCGTCGCCACGGTCGAGAGGGTCTCGGAGTCGTCTTCGATCGAGACGGCCAGCACGAGGGTGTCATCGTCGCCGATGCCGTCGGAGACGATGAGCATCGGCTCCTCGTCGATCGTGCGGGTCTGCGGGTCGTCGTCGAGGGGGAGCGGCGTCGATCCCAGCGCCTCGCGGGCGTCTTCGCTGGCGGCGCGCACCGAGCCGTCGGCTGCGACGATCTGCACGAACTCGTCTTCGAGGCGGTCGACCTCGCGTCCGCCGCGCTGGTCGAGGCGTTCGGCGAGTTCGTCGAGACGCTGCTCGGCCGTGCGCTCGGTGGCCGAATGGATGCTCGCGCTCAGGATGCCGTAGAACGACACCGCACCGATCGCCAACGCCACGGCCACGACGATCGTCGCGCCGAGCGTCGTCCGGCCGCGCACCGACCGCCATCCGCGGCTAGCCACCGTCGGCCGCCAATCGGTAGCCGGCACCGCGGATCGTCTCGATCGCCTCGCGACCGAAGGGCTTGTCGAGTTTGCGGCGCAGGTGGCCGACGTAGACCTCGACGATGTTGGGGTCGCCGTCGAAGTCGTCGTCCCAGACGCCCTCGATCAGCGCGCGCTTCGAGAGCACCTGGCCGCGGTGCCGGAGCAAGAATTCGAGCACCGAGAACTCGCGGGCGGTCAGGGTGACGGGGGTTTCTCCGCGCCAGACGCGGTGCGCCGCGGGGTCGAGTCGCAGGTCGCCCGCTTCGAGGATCGCCGGGCGCGCGACGGCGCCGCGGCGCACGAGGGCACGGATGCGGGCGACGAGGATCGCGAACGAGAACGGTTTGGTGACGTAGTCGTCGGCGCCCGTTTCGAGCGCTTCGACCTGATCCCACTCGCCGTCTTTCGCGGTGAGCATGAGCACGGGCGTCCAGTTCTCCTCGGCGCGCAGCGCCTCGCACACCTTCCATCCGCTCATGCCGGGCATCATCAGGTCGAGCACGATCGCGTCGTATCGCGTCTCTCGAGCCCGCCAGAGCCCGTCGACCCCGTTGTGGGCGACGTCGACGGCGAAGCCCTCGGCCTCCAAGCCACGGCGCACACCGTCGGCGAGGCGCACCTCGTCATCGACTACCAGGATCCGCATTCCTCCAGTGTGCTGCCTTTCTGCTGAAGCGCGGCTGAAGTCGTGCCTCTCAACCCAGGAAGCCGAAGAACTCCCGGCGCACGGCGCTCACGTCGGCATCGTCCCGCGTCGGGTGCACCCGGTTCGTCAGCAGCACCCCGAAGTCGCCCGTGCGCGGCGACACCGCGAAGGCGGTGCCGGTGAAGCCGGTGTGGCCGACGGCATCCGCCTCACCCATCCAGGCCGCGTCGCGCACGCGCAGGCCGACGGCCTGGCCGTACCCGGCGTCCGCCGTCACCACCGGTGTCGACATCAGACGGACGCTCTCGCTCGACAGCACGCGCCCGGCACGGCCGACCCCGCCGGATCGGATCATCTGCGCGAGCGCTGCCACATCGTCGACCGACCCGAAGAGCCCGGCATGACCCGCCGGTCGCCCGAGGGCGTGGGCCAGCTCGTCGTGCACCTCGCCGCGCACCAACCCGCGATGCGGCTGCACCTCGGTCGCCACCGAGAGCTCGGCCGGCGGCGACCAGGTCAGCGACGCAGCCCCGAGCAGCGCGGCGAGCTCGTCGACGAGCTCGGCGAGTGGGCGCCCCGACACCCGCTCGAGCAGCTCGCCGACCGAGATGAACCCGACGTCCGAGTAGCGGTGCACGGCGCCCGGCGCGGCGAGCAGCTCGCTGCCGATCACCGCCGCGCGCAGCTCGTCGCCCGCGAGACCGCTCCGCCAGGCGCTCCCTTCGGCCGGCAGCCCGGACGTGTGGGTGAGCAGGTGCCGCAGCGTGATGCGCTCCGCACCATCGCCTGCGCCGACCTCCAGCAACGGCCGCACCGGCGCGTCGAGATCGAGCACTCCCGACTCGACGAGCCGCAGCGCCGCCACCGTCGTGAACGTCTTCGTGAGCGAGGCGAGATCGAACAGGTGCGCCGGGGTCAGCGGCATCCGCTCGTCGTTCGCCGCCGTTCCGAGCGCGAGCCGGCGCTCGACCCCGCCGACCGACCGCAGCGATGCCCACGCCGATCCCGGCGCACCGTTCACCACCCGAGGCTCACTTGCTCATGCCGGAGGTGAGCCCGTTGATGATCTGCTTCGTCGCGAGCAGGAACAGCACGATCAGAGGGATCGTCGCGATCGTGAGACCCGCGAACAGCTGCGGCCAGTCGGTGGAGTACTCGCCGAAGAAGCGGGTGAGTCCGACGGGCAGTGTGTACGAGTCGCGGTCGCGCAGCAGGATCAGCGGATAGAAGAAGTCGTTCCACACCGGCACGAAGCGGAACACGATCACGGTCGCGAGCGCCGGTCGCACCAGCGGCAGCAGGATCTGCACGAAGGTGCGGAACGGGCCCGCACCGTCGATGCGCGCCGCCTCTTCGAGCTCGATCGGCAGAGCCCGGAAGAACACCGTCAGCACGAAGGTCGTGAACGGGATGCCGAGGGCGCCGTAGACGAGGATCAGGCTGAACACGTTGCTGGTCATCTTGAGCGAGTCGAGCAGGTAGAACAGCGGCAGGATCGCGAGGTGCACCGGCAGCATCAGGCCCGACAGGAAGACCGCCTCGATGCCGCGGAAGAACTTCGCCCTGGCCCGCGCGAACGCGTAGGCGGCGAGCACCGAGACGACGGTCGTCACGATGACGGAGCCGACGGTGACGGTGATCGAGTTGAGGAAGTAGGTGTCGAAGGATGCCGTGATCCACGCGCTCTGGAAGCTCGTGAACGTCGGCGGCACCGGCAGTCCGAGCGGCTCGGTCGCGATCTGCTGCTGGGTGCGTAGCGAGTTGTTGACCATGAGCAGCAGCGGGCCGATGGCGACGACCGCGTAGCCCCAGAGGAACACGTTCGCGAACAGGCGCCCGATGAACGGGGTGTCGGAGGTTCGGCTCGTACGTCGCCGCGGGGCGGAGGGGCGACGGCCCGAGACGATCGCCTCGGTGGTCGGCTCGGTGCGGGGTTCGGTGACGGTGCTCATCAGAACAGCTTTCGTTCGGCTCGGCGCATCGTGGAGGTGATGAAGACCGAGATCACCATGATGAAGATGAAGAGGACCGTCGCGAGCGCGGACGAGACCCCGATGGAGTTCGGATTGCCCGACTCGAAGGCGGTGCGGTAGAAGAGCAGCATCATCACGTCGGTCGACCCTGCGGGGGCGCCGTTGGAGCCGGCGAGGGCGAACGGGATCGCCATCGCCTCCATGCTGCCGATGAAGGTCAGCACGGTGATGATGCCGATCGTCGGCGTGAGCATCGGCAGAGTGATGTAGCGGAAGCGCTTGCCGGCGGTGGCGCCGTCGAGCGCCGCCGCCTCTTCGATCTCTTCGGGGATGCCGCCGAGGGCTGCACCGTAGAGCAGGATCGGGAAGCCGATCCACTGCCAGGCGCTCACGAGCACGATGACCCAGATGGCGAGCTGCGGGTCCCCGAGCCAGGGGAGGGCCAGGCTCTCGAGGCCGACACCGCGCAGGATGGCGTTGACCGGACCGAACAGCGGCGAGAGCATCAGCGACCACAGGTACCCGATGACCATGGGGCTCACCAGGTACGGGAGCGCGAAGATCGTCTGGAAGAAGCGCTTCGTGCGCTTGCGGCGGTGCAGCAGGGTGGCGATGCCGAGGCCGAGCGAGTTCTGGAAGACGAGCGCACCCGCGAACAGCAGCAGGTTGTGCCCGAACGCGTTCCAGAGCTCGGTGGCGTAGGGCTCCTTCGTGAGGAGCGTGATGTAGTTGGCGACGCCGGCGAAGCCGCCCTGCTTGGTGCCCTGCCAATCGAAGAACGAGTAGCTGAGGGCGGCGAGCATCGGATACAGGATGAGCACGGCGAACAGCACCGCGGCGGGGAGGACGAACAGCGTCGCGGTGGGCGTTGTCAGCGCGATGCCCGCGCGCGTGCGCCGTGTCTTCTCCCGGCGGTGGGGGAGGGTGAGGGCCATGATGTCTCTTTCGCTGCGTGGTGGGGGCGCCGAAACCTGCGCCCCCACCACGTCGGATCAGGATGCGGGGGTGAACCAGGTGGAGATCCCGGACTGCAGGTCTGCCCCGAGCTGCTCGGGGGTCTTGTCGCCGAGGAACATCGCCTGGATGTCCGGGCCGAGAACTGCGGTGCCGGTCGGGTCGCCGTAGCGGAAGTCGACGAGCAGCAGGTACGGCGCGGGGTTCTCGGTGTACGCCTCGTTCATCTCCTGCATCAGCGGGTCGGAGTACTTCACGCCGGGCAGAGCCGAGAACTGGTCGACCTCGTCGGCGACGAGCTGGCCGAACTCCTTCGTGGTCATCCAGTTGAGCAGTTCGGCCGCGGCATCCTGCTGGTCGCTGGAGGCGTTGATGCCGAAGCTGCCGTCGGCGTAGCCCGGAGTGACCGCGTGGTCGAGGGCGCCGCCCGGTGCCGGCGGCACCTCGTAGACGCCCCACTCGGTGTCGGGCGCGGAGTTCTGGAACGTCGGCAGGTCGAACGAGCCGCCCGGCCACTGCGCGGCCTGGCCCGAGGTGAACTGCAGCACCGCGTCGGCGACGGCGATGGCGTTGACGTTCTTGTCGAGGTACTTCTGCATGTCCTTGACGATCTGCAGCGACGACACGTACGCCGGGTCGGTGAAGTCGACGTCGCCGGCGAGCACCTTCTCCTCGAAGTCCGCGCCGCCGTAGTTCGCCGAGCCCATGATGTCGTGGAACATCGGCAGCACCCAGTCCTCGCGGGCGCCGAGCGCCATGGGGGTGACGCCCTCCTTCAGCAGGGTCTCCTGCAGGTCGATGAACTCGTCCCAGTCGGTGGGCTCTTCCAGGCCCATCTCGTCGAACATCGTCTTGTTGTAGAACATCTGCATGGTCTGGTACGCGAAGGGCACGCCGTAGGTGGCCCCGTCGTCCTTGCCCTGAGCGGCGCGCAGCACGGTGGGGTCGAACTGATCGAGCCCGTCGACGATGTCGTCGATCGGCACGATCTGCTCGGACTGGATGGCCGGCTGGATGCCGCCGTACGCACGGAGCATCGCGATGTCGGGACCGTCGCTGCCCTCGAGTCCGGTGGCGAGGATCTGGTTGTACTCGGTGGGCTGGTAGCCCTCGAATTCGATGGTCACGCCGGGGTGCGATTCTTCGTACTTGTCGAAGACGGCCTCCCACTTGGGAGAGGAGGATGCCTGCCAGGACCAGATCTTGAGCGTGATCTCTTCGCCGCTTTCGCCGCTCGACGCGGCGGGCGCGCAGCCCGCGACGGCGAGCCCGGTGACGAGAAGACCCGCGGTGAACGCGAGTCGGGTGGTGCGGTGTCGCATGGGTTTCCTCTCGGTGGTGAGAGCCTTCGGACGGGACCGGGGCGCTCTGCTGTGAATGCCTGTGCACTACTTTGGGCAATCAGTTACAGAAACTCAAGGTATTTCTGAAAATTCCTTTCACTTCTCGTCTCGATTCTGCAATCCTGTTCGCGTGACCACCAGTGCGATGACCGCCATCCACCAGCGACTCTCCGGGCTCACGCCCACCGAGCGTCGCATCGCGACGCATGTGCTCGCCGATCCCCAGAGCGCGGTCGACAACTCGATCACCCAGCTCGCCGTCGCGTGCAGCACCTCGGTCGCCAGCATCGCCCGGTTCACGCAGAGCCTCGGCTTCGCCGGATACCCCGAGCTGCGCCTCGCGCTCGCCACCGAGCTCGACCGCACCGCCTCCGACCGCGAACGGTTCCAGGTCTCCGAGAGTGACGTCAACCGGCACGACGACGCGCTCACCACCGTGCGCAAGATCGCCTTCGCCGAAGCATCCGCCATCGAACGAACCGCACGGCAGATCGACATCGACGTGCTCGAACGATGCGTCGATGCGGTGCGCGGCGCTCGCCGCATCGACATCTACGGCACCGCGTCGAGCGGCCTCGCCGCGCACGACCTCGAGCAGAGGCTGCACCGCGCGGGACTCGTGGCGCAGGCCCGCACCGACCTGCACCTCGCGTTGACCGGTGCCGCCCTGCTCGACGAGCGCGATGTCGCCATCGCAATCTCGCACTCCGGCCGCACGCTCGAGATCGTGCAGTCGGCCGAGGTCGCCGAGCGCGCGGGAGCCACGACCATCGCCATCACGAACAACCCGCGCTCGCCGCTCGCCCGCGTGTGCTCGCTCGTGCTCGTGACCGCCGTCTCGGAATCGACATTCCGCTCCGGCGCGATGGCCAGCCGCATCGCGCAGTTGGCCGTGCTCGACTTCCTGTTCACCCGCATCGCGCAGGCCGACTACGACACCATCGCCGACAACCTGCAACGCACCTACAACGCCGTCACCGACCACAGAATCGACTGATCCCATGCTCCTCGGCATCGACCGCCTGATCCGCCGCGACATCCGCCCCGACCTGCTCGCGCGCCTCGCCGGCGCGCGCCTGGGCATGGTCACCAACGATCTCGCCCTCACCTCCGACCTGCGGCGGGGCCGAGAGCCGCTCACCGAAGCCGGATGGACGCTCACGCGGCTGTTCGGGCCCGAGCACGGCCTCAGCGGACGGGCCCGCGAGGGCGAGCACGTCGGCGACCTCCTCGACCCGGTGACCGGTGTCGAGGTGCGCAGCCTGTACGGCGACGCCGTGCGCCCCGCCGCGAGCGACCTCGCCGACCTCGACGTGATGCTGATCGACCTGCCCGATGTCGGCGCCCGCTTCTACACCTACGTCTGGACGATGAGTCACGTGCTCGAAGCCTGCGCCGACGCCGGAGTGGCCGTGGTCGTGCTCGACCGCCCCAACCCGCTCGGCGGGCGCCTCGACCGCGCGGAGGGACCGATGCTCGACGAGCGTGCGCAGTCGCTGGTGGGCCGATGGAGCATGCCCATCCGCCACGGACTCACGATCGGCGAGCTGGCACGGCACTGGGTGCGCACCCGCGGAATCGACGTCGAGCTCGACGTGATCGAGGTCGCAGGTCTCACGCGCGACGCCGCGATCGGCGGAGGAGAGGCGACCTGGATGCCGCCGTCGCCGAACCTGCCGAGTCCGACCACGACGCTGCTCTACCCGGGCACCTGCCTGGCCGAGGGCGTGAACGTCTCGGAAGGTCGCAGCACCGCGGTGCCGTTCCGCGTGATCGCTGCGCCGTTCATCGACGGGGAGCGCTATGCATCCGCCATCAACGCCGCCGACCTGCCGGGCATCGTCGCCGTTCCCTACGGATTCACGCCGCTCGTGCGCGACCACGCCGGTGAGGCGTGCGAGGGCGTGATCCTGCACGTCACCGATGCCGAGGCCCTGCGCCCGGTGCACGCGGGCGCACGGATGCTGGCGCTGATCGACGAGATCCACCCCGGCGCCCTCGTCGAACGGTCGCTCGTGCCGATGCCGGGGGAGTCGGACTGGAGCCCCCTCGAGAAACTGTTCGGCGTGCACGGCGCCTTCGCGCAGATCGTCGCGGGGGACTGGAACGACCCGGCCCGCTTCGCGGTGCCGGAGTGGGCGGATGCCGTCGCCGCCGACCTCCTCTACCGGTGAGCGGTGCTCCTGGGGCTGGGCCTCTGGGTCGCTGAGCCTGACCCCCTGGGTCGCTGAGCCTGAACCTCTGGGTCGCTGAGCCTGAACCCGTGGGTCGCTGAGCCTGAACCTCTGGGTCGCTGAGCCTGAACCCGTGGGTCGCTGAGCCTGTCGAAGCGCCGCCTACCCGAGCGCGATCAGCTGATCGAGCAGGGCGGGTGACAGGTCGCGGTCGCTGTAGACGCGGCGCTCGACGCCCGAGGTGAGGGGGTAGTCGGCCGGGTCGTCGCCCTCCCAGACCAGTGACAGGCCGGCGCGTTCGAGGGTGCGCCACGATGCCGGGTTGCGCGTGAGCGCGCGGGCGGTGACGGGCAGGTCGGGGCGCGCGGCGTGCGCGGCGGCCAGAGCGGCACGGCTCACCTCGCCGGCGAAACCATGGCCCCACGCGGCGGGCGTCAGGCGGTAGCCCACGTTCCAGGCCTGCACTTCGGGTCGCCGCACCGCGCCGCCGCCGAGCCCGATGATGGCCCCCGCGTCGAGCGCATCGAGCGGCTCGCGCAGCCGGACCGCCCACCAGCCCAGGCCGAAGTCCGTCCACGAGCGGGCGTGGTCCTCGGCGATGCTGCGGCTCTCCGCGATATCGGTATCGACCGCGTCGGGCAGATGCGTCCACGTCGCCGGGTCCGACTGGATCGCGAACAACGCCTCCACGATCGCGGCATCCGTCGGAACGATGGGAGTGAGGATCAGGCGGGCGGTCACGGTCTCTTCGAACACCTGCCCACGGTACCCGGGTTCGCGTCGCGGCGCGCGTCGCGGCGCTCTACGCGTACGCGCGGGTCAGCTGCCGCACGAGCCGCACCGCGAAGAGCGCCGCCGCGACCAGCAACAGCGAGCTGACGAGGCTCGCGGTCATCGCACCGAGATACTCCTCGAGCGATTGCGCGCGGAAGGACATCTGGCCGGAGATGCCACCGGTCACCGAGCTCGCGATCCAGAGCCCCCACCACGCGGCCTGCCAGCCGGGCCGAGTGCGACCGGCGGCCCGCCAGAGGTCGGAGACGTTCTGATACGGGAACCACCAGTTGACGACCGGAATGAACCACGATCCGGCATGCCACCCGGGCGTGCGGCGGGTACGACCGAGCACCTGCTTCGCGAGGCGGTACTGCCAGATCACCCAGAGGATGCCGGTGCCGACGAGAACGATGAGCGAGAAGATTGCCACGACGGCGGAGAACGTGTCGTAGGTCTCGATCATCGCGGCCGCGCCGTAATTACCACCGAGGTAGTCGTCGACGCTTGCGATGCCGAACGCCTCGACCGCGACGGTCGCGAGGGCCAGGGCCGCGCTGGCGAACAGGAGCACCTGGACCACGATGGCGAGACGGAGGGTCGCAGGGCCGGCGGGCGGGATCGGTGATACCTCGAGCTGGGGCGGCATCCACTGCGCTCCGTCCCACCACCACGACTGTCCGGATCCGTCGGGCGCCGGGTACCACCCGGCGTTCATGGAAGGAATGGTCATCTCGTTGCCCCCACCTCTCGGGGCTCGCGCGTCGAACCCTCCGAGTAAGAGACGAGGAAGCATCCGTTTTATGTCGGCGGATCGGGGGTCCGTCCGGTTAGTGCGCCAGCGCCGGGGCGATGTCGCCGACGGAACGCTGCCCGCCCGTCCAGCCGGTCATGCGCCGACCGACCCGTCGAACTCGGCATCCGTCACGTGCTCTTTCCACGTCGTGGTCGCCGCCGGGTCGTCGCCCGCTTCGAGGATCGCGATGTGCTCCATGAAGCAGCCGGGAGCCGCCGCGTGCCAGTGATCCTGGCCGGGCGGGGTGTAGAGCGTCTGCCCCGGATGCGCCTCGATGATGTTGCCGTCGCGGTCGCCGAACCGGGCGACGCCCGCCGTGACTCGCAGGTACTGGCCGCGCGCGTGCGAGTGCCAGGCGGTGCGGGCTCCGGGTGCGAAGCGCACAAGGGCGACGGTCGTGCGCTGGCCCGCCTCGTGCGGGGCGGCGATCACGTCGAGCCACACGTCGCCGGCGAACTGCTCCGGCGGGTTCTTCGTGGTGGGAACGGATGCTTCGATGTTCATGGTGTTCCTCTGGTGGTCAGTCGGTGGTGAGCAGCACTTTGGTGGCGCGACGCTCGTCCATGGCCTTGTAGCCCGCGGATGCTTCGTCGAGGGACAACGTGAGGTCGAAGACGACACCGGGGTCGATCTCGCGGTTCCAGATGAGCTGGATCAGCTCGGGCAGGTACTGGCGCACCGGCGCCGGCCCGCCGTGCAGGTGCACGCTCGAGAAGAACAGCTCGAACCCGTCGAGCGACACGTCGTGCGAGACGCCGACGTACCCGATGTGCCCGCCCGCGCGGGTGGCGCGGATCGCCTGGTCCATCGACTCCTGCGTGCCGACGGCTTCGATCGTGCTGTGCGCACCGAGCCCGCCGGTCAGCTCCTTGATCGCGGCGACGCCGGCATCCCCCCGCTCCTCGACGATGTCGGTGGCACCGAAGCGGCGGGCGAGCGTCTGCCGGTCGGCGTGCCGCGACATCGCGATGATCCGCTCGGCACCGAGCTGCTTCGCGGCGAGGATGCCGAGCAGTCCCACCGCGCCATCACCGACGACCGCGACGGTCTTCCCGGGCCCGGCGTCGGCGGCGATCGCGGCGTACCAGCCGGTGCCGAGCACGTCGGACGCGGCCAGCAAGGAGGGGATCAGCTCAGGCTCGGGCTGTCCCGGGGTGGCGACGAGGGTGCCATCGGCGTACGGGATGCGGGCCTTCTCAGCCTGGGTGCCGATCGTCTGCGCGACGAACTCGGCGTGCACGCACTTGG
>Ga0326721_10000325_pt1 | contig 15127 bp, 16 predicted proteins | sample SGPome_FD_203951 | JGI IMG/M metagenome (GOLD analysis project Ga0326721, IMG submission 203951) | Soil microbial communities from Southern Great Plains, Lamont, Oklahoma, United States - SGP_1_2016 | ecosystem: Engineered > Artificial ecosystem > Soil microcosm > Unclassified | place: USA...
AACTCCCTGATACCATTTTTCGCGCCTACGACATCCGTGGCGTGGTCGGGGACACCCTCAGCGCTGAGACCGCCTACTGGATCGGCCGCGCCATTGGCTCCGAGAGCCTGGCGCAGAACGAACCCAATGTCAGCGTTGGCCGCGATGGCCGCCTTTCCGGCCCCGAGCTGGTTGAACAACTGATTCAAGGCCTGCACGACAGCGGCTGCCACGTCAGCGACGTCGGCCTGGTGCCGACACCTGCGCTCTACTACGCAGCCAACGTGCTGGCAGGCAAGACCGGCGTGATGCTGACCGGCAGCCACAACCCGAAGGACTACAACGGCTTCAAGATCGTGATCGCGGGCGATACCCTGGCCAACGAGCAGATCCAGGCGCTGCACGAGCGCATCAAGACCAACAACCTGACCTCGCAGAAAGGCAGCGTCACCAAGGTCAACATCCTCGATCGCTATTTCAAGCAGATCAAGGACGACATCGTCATGGCGCGCAAGCTCAAGGTCGTGGTCGACTGCGGCAACGGCGCGGCGGGCGTGATCGCTCCGCAACTGATCGAAGCGCTGGGCTGCGAAGTGATTTCCCTGTTCGCCGAGGTTGACGGCAACTTCCCGAACCACCACCCGGATCCGGGCAAACTGGAAAACCTTCAGGACCTGATCGCCAAGGTCAACGAGACTGGCGCCGATCTGGGCCTGGCTTTCGACGGTGACGGCGACCGTGTCGGCGTCGTGACCAACAAGGGTAACGTGGTCTATCCGGACCGCCTGCTGATGTTGTTCGCGCTGGATGTGCTCAAGCGCAATCCGGGTGCAGACATCATTTTCGACGTCAAATGCACACGCCGACTGACGCCGCTGATCAGCGAACACGGTGGCCGTCCGGTCATGTGGAAAACCGGTCACTCGCTGATCAAGAAAGAAATGAAGAAAAGCGGTGCCCTGCTCGCGGGCGAAATGAGCGGCCACATCTTCTTCAAGGAGCGCTGGTTCGGTTTCGACGACGGTATCTACAGTGCGGCACGCCTGCTGGAGATTCTCAGCCAGGAGTCGACCTCTGCCGAAGACCTGTTCGAGACCTTCCCGAACGACATTTCGACACCTGAAATCAACATCAAGGTGACGGACGTCACGAAGTTCAGCATCATCGAAGCCCTTGAAAAAGACGCCCAGTGGGGCGACGCCAAACTGACCAGCATTGACGGAGTCCGCGTAGACTATCCGAAAGGCTGGGGCCTGGTTCGCGCGTCAAACACCACTCCGGTTCTGGTGCTGCGCTTCGAAGCCGAAACCGAGGCCGAACTGCAGCGCATCAAGGATGTGTTCCACGCCGAGCTCAAGAAAGTTGCGCCGGACCTCGATCTTCCTTTTTGATTGCTTTCCCTTTTGACTGGAGCCCTGAATGACCCTCGAACGTGATGCCGCCTCTAATGTAGCCAAGGTCCTTTCCGAAGCGCTGCCTTACATTCGCCGCTTTGTCGGCAAGACGCTGGTTATCAAGTACGGCGGCAACGCCATGGAAAGCGACGAGCTGAAGACTGGCTTCGCTCGCGACATCGTGTTGATGAAAGCAGTGGGCATCAACCCGGTGGTCGTCCATGGCGGAGGGCCTCAGATCGGTGATCTGCTCAAGCGCCTGTCGATCGAAAGCCACTTCATCGATGGCATGCGCGTCACTGATGCCCAGACCATGGACGTGGTGGAAATGGTCCTGGGCGGTCAGGTCAACAAGGACATCGTCAATCTGATCAACCGTCATGGCGGCAGCGCCATCGGCCTGACCGGCAAGGACGCGGAGCTGATTCGTGCGAAGAAGCTGACCGTCACCCGTCAGACGCCGGAAATGACCAAGCCTGAAATCATCGACATCGGCCATGTGGGCGAAGTGGTCGGCATCAATACCGATCTGCTCAATATGCTGGTCAAAGGCGATTTCATCCCGGTCATCGCGCCTATCGGCGTGGGTGCGGATGGTGAGTCCTACAACATCAACGCCGACCTGGTCGCGGGCAAGGTTGCCGAGGCCCTCAAGGCCGAGAAACTGATGCTGCTGACCAACATTGCCGGCCTGATGGACAAGCAGGGCCAGGTCCTGACGGGGCTGACCACCGAGCAAGTGAACACGTTGATTGCCGACGGCACGATCTACGGCGGCATGCTGCCAAAGATCAAATGTGCGCTGGAAGCCGTGCAGGGTGGCGTGACCACTTCGCACATCATCGACGGGCGCGTTCCGAACGCCGTGTTGCTGGAAATCTTCACAGACACCGGTGTAGGCACCCTGATCAGTAACCGCAAGCGCTACTGATCACATCGCCTCAGCTACAAAAAAGGCCCCGCCAGCAAACGCTGACGGGGCCTTTGTTTTTTCAGACGGATCAGCGGGTCAGTTGCTGCACACGCACCCTGTCTGCTGCAAAGTCTGCCTCGGCCCTGGTGCGTGCGGCCTGATAGCCTGCGATGTCGGCCTGCAATTTCTGCTGCTGGCTGCGCAGGTCATCCAGTTGCTCGATGATCGCTTGCGGAACCGGACGCCCTGCCCGCTCCTGATCAGCGGCCTGGCCTTGAAGGGAACGCTGTTGATTGGCAAGACCCTGAATATTGCTCTGGGCAACATCGATCAGGGTATCCAGCTCGGCCAGCTTGCGGGTTTTTACCCGGTCCACTTCTTCGACGCTGCCGTACAGGCTGAGAAGCTTCGCATTGGCCTCGGCCTGAAGTTTGGCGGCTTCGGTCTGGCGAATCTGTTCGGCAGTGGGCGCGGGCGGGATCACCTGCACCACACGGCCCCGGGCGTTGAGCACTTCGTAGCCTTTGGCGACGTACTCGGCCGGAACACCCAGACGGTCGATAACCGTGACGCCGCGACTGTCGATGTACCGGTAAAGCCGCACCTCGGGAACGTCGGCAGCCTGCACGACAGTGCTCGCGACCGACAGCCACAGCGTCAACGCGCCCGATCCGCGTAAAAGCCTCTGCAATGCGCCTGACGGGCATTGCTTCTGCGCCCGCCAGAACGGCATGTCAGATACCGTACTGTGCGCGGTAGGCCTCGACAGCGGGCAAGTGCTGCTTGAGCTGAGGATCGTCAGCGAGGAATTCCAGTACCTGATTCAACGACACGATGCTCACCACCGGAATGCCGAAGTCGCGCTCGACTTCCTGAATGGCCGACAATTCGCCGTTGCCACGTTCCTGACGGTTGAGCGCGATCAGCACACCCGCTGCCTTGGCGTCTTGCGCACTGATGATCTGCATGACTTCACGAATGGCGGTACCGGCCGTGATCACGTCGTCGATGATCAGTACATCACCAGCCAGCGGTGCGCCGACCAGACTGCCACCCTCGCCGTGCGCCTTGGCTTCCTTGCGGTTGAAGCACCAGGGCAGATCACGATCATGATGCTCGGCCAACGCCACAGCCGTCGCGGCTGCCAGCGGAATACCCTTGTAGGCCGGCCCGAACAGAACATCGAAGGAAATGCCGCTCTCGACCACCGCTGCGGCGTAGAAACGCCCGAGCTGCGCCAGGGCCGAGCCGCTGTTGAACAGGCCGGCATTGAAGAAGTAAGGGCTGGTGCGTCCAGACTTGAGCGTGAACTCACCGAAGCGCAGCACGCCGCGATCTATGGCAAAACGAATGAAATCGCGTTGATACGCCTGCATAAAAAAAGCCTCGAAAGCACGGATTTAGCTAATTGGGTAGAGCTCGGGTATCATACACGCACGTGATTTTTGGGGCCATTTATGCGGATCATCAGTGTGAACGTAAATGGCATTCAAGCTGCGGTCGAGCGCGGGTTGCTCAGCTGGCTGCAAGCTCAGAATGCCGACGTCATCTGCTTACAGGACACCCGCGCCTCCGCCTTTGAACTGGATGATCCAGCTTTTCAGCTGGATGGCTACTTCCTCTATGCCTGCGAAGCCGAAGTCCCCGCTCAGGGTGGCGTGGCGCTTTATTCGCGGTTGCAACCGAAGGCGGTGATCAGCGGCCTCGGCTTCGAGACAGCCGACCGCTACGGGCGTTACCTGCAAGCCGATTTCGACAAAGTCAGTATTGCAACCCTGCTCTTCCCTTCGGGGATGAACGGGGATGAAGACCTGAATCAGAAATTCAAGCTCATGGACGACTTCGGCAAGTACATGGACAAGCAGCGCCGCAAGCGCCGCGAATACATCTACTGCGGCTCGCTCTATGTGGCGCAGCAGAAGCTCGACATCAAGAACTGGCGCGACAGCCAGCAGTCTCCCGGCTTCCTGGCACCCGAACGTGCCTGGATGGACGAGATCGTGGGCACCATGGGCTATGTCGATGCCCTGCGTGAAGTCAGTCGCGAAGGCGACCAGTACAGCTGGTGGCCGGATAACGAACAGGCCGAGATGCTGAATCTGGGCTGGCGTTTCGACTACCAGATCCTGACTCCAGGTCTGCGCCGTTTCGTGCGTAGCGCCCGTCTGCCCCGCCAGCCGCGCTTTTCGCAGCACGCGCCGCTGATTGTGGATTACGACTGGACCCTGACGATCTGATCGTCACGCGACACCCGAACACGAAAAAGCCGACTTGATGTCGGCTTTTTGTACTGCCTGCGATTTTGCCTACTTCAGCAGACGCCAGGTGAACGGGTAGCGATAATCCACCCCTTCGTTGGCCTTCACGCCAGCAATGATCGTCAGCACCAGAGCACCAAGCCCCACCAGCATCAACAATGCAAAGCCGATCACTACGACCATCAGCAGGATGCTGATCGTGGCCGCAATCGCGACGGTGATCTGAAAATTGAGCGCTTCCTTGCCCTGCGCATCGATAAACGGGTCACTTTCCTTCTTCATCTGCCAAAGGATCAACGGCCCCAGCAGATTGCCGAACGGAAAGAGCATCCCGAAGAACGCAGACAAGTGACAGAACATCGCCCATTGACGGGCGCTTTGAGCCGGTTTCTGCACAGGATGCTGGCTGTCACTCATGGTCACGCTCCAGGATTATCAGTCGGCCAGTGCGGCGCGCTGCAATTCGAACAGTTCGGTCATGCCCTTCTGCGCCAGTGCCAGCATTGCATTCAGCTCGTCAGGCTGGAACGGCGCGCCTTCGGCGGTGCCCTGCACCTCGATGAAGCCGCCTGCGCTGGTCATGACCACGTTCAGGTCGGTCTCGGCAGCGGAGTCTTCGAGGTAATCCAGATCGAGCACTGGCTCGCCCTGATACATGCCGACCGACACCGCAGCAATCATCTGCTTGAGTGGATCGCCGCCTTTCAGACCGCCACGCTTCTTGATCACTTTCAAGGCATCAGCCAGCGCAACCATCGCGCCGGTGATGGACGCGGTACGTGTACCGCCGTCGGCCTGGATGACATCGCAATCGACGTACAGGGTGACATCGCCCAGCTTGGACATGTCCAGCGCAGCGCGCAGCGAACGACCGATCAGGCGCTGGATTTCCAGCGTACGGCCGCCCTGCTTGCCGCGGCTCGCTTCACGCTGGTTACGCTCGCCGGTGGCGCGCGGCAGCATGCCGTATTCGGCCGTCAACCAGCCCTGGCCTTGGCCTTTCAGGAAGCGCGGCACGCCATTCTCGACGCTGACGGTGCAGATCACCTTGGTGTCACCGAACTCGACCAGCACAGAACCCTCGGCGTGTTTGGTGTAGTTGCGGGTGATGCGGATCGAGCGGAGCTGATCGGCGGCGCGACCACTTGGACGTTTCATCTGGGATACCTGTACTGAGACGGAAAACTGCCGAGCATTATAGAGGCCATCGTCCGGACAGGGCATCTCTTAAAGTCGGCGCCGCCCGACCGCCAAGGCTGAAAGGCTCTGAAACGGGGCTTTGAGCCACTATCCGTGCAGGCAAAAAAAGTCTTGCACGGTTTGTCACACTGCCGGATTGGGAGCCTGCGCCGCACTGCGCTACAATCCTGCGCCTTTGCAGCCTGTCGGCTTTCACGACACCCACGGCAGCCGTCCGCCCATGCGCAGACTCGACCGCCCGGACTGAATCAAGAGGTATTCCCATGGTGCACAGCATGACTGCCTTTGCCCGAGTAGAACGGGCCGGTGCCCAGGGCACACTGAGCTGGGAACTACGCTCGGTCAATCATCGCTACCTTGAGCCCCATCTGCGCCTGCCCGAGTCATTCCGGGATCTGGAAGGCGGGATTCGCGAGGCGCTGCGTCAGGGCCTGTCGCGCGGCAAGGTCGAATGCACCTTGCGCTTTGTCGAAGAAACCGCAGGCAAGCCCCTGCAGGTGGATCGCGAGCGGGCCAGCCAGTTGATCGCCGCTGCGGAATCGGTTGCCAGCCTGATCAAGCAGCCCGCGCCGCTCAACCCGCTCGAAGTGCTGGCCTGGCCCGGTGTTCTGGTGGCCGATGCCAACGATCCGCAGGCCCTGAACAACGAAGCCCTGACGCTGTTCAACGAGGCACTCACCGAATTGAAGAACGGCCGCGGCCGCGAAGGCGCGGACCTGGCGAAACTTCTCGACGAACGGCTGACCTCCATCACTGAAGAAGTCGTCACCCTGCGCACCCTCGTGCCGCAGATGCTCGCCACCCAGCGCCAGAAAGTGCTGGATCGCTTTGCCGACATGAAGGCCGAGCTGGATCCGCAGCGTCTGGAGCAGGAAATGGTCCTGCTGGCGCAGAAAAGTGATGTCGCCGAAGAGCTGGATCGCCTGAGCACTCACGTCACCGAAGTACGCCGGGTGCTCAAGACCGGCGGCCAGGCGGGTCGCCGCCTGGACTTCCTGATGCAGGAACTGAATCGCGAAGCCAACACACTGGGCTCCAAAGCCTTCGACCCACGCAGCACGCAAGCGGCCGTCAACCTGAAAGTGTTGATCGAGCAGATGCGTGAACAAGTGCAGAATATTGAGTAAGGCTGAACCTGACATGACCCACAAATCCGGCACCCTGTACATCATTTCCGCGCCCTCCGGCGCAGGCAAGACCAGTCTGGTCAATGCCCTGATCCAGGCTCAGCCGCAGATCCGCGTCTCGGTGTCGCACACCACCCGCGCCATGCGTCCGGGCGAGCAGGACGGGGTGAATTACCACTTCGTCGACCGTGCGGAATTCGCACGCATGATCGAACATGGCGACTTCCTGGAACAGGCCGAAGTCTTCGGCAACCAGTACGGCACGTCGCAAAGCCATCTGCAACAGACGCTGGATGAAGGCCACGACCTGATTCTGGAAATCGACTGGCAGGGCGCCCAGCAGGTTCGCGCACAGATGCCTCACGCCCGCTCGATCTTCATTCTGCCGCCCAGCCAGCAGGCCCTGCGTCAGCGCCTGACCAACCGCGGCCAGGACAGCGACGAGATCATCGAAAACCGGATGCGTGAAGCCGTCAGCGAGATGAGCCACTACATCGAGTACGAATACATCGTGGTCAACGATGATTTCGCCGGCGCACTGGAAGACCTGAAGTCCATCTTCCGCGCCAATCGCCTGACCCAGCAGCATCAGCAAGAGCAATACAGCGAGCTTTTTCAGCAATTGCTGGCTTGATCGGGACGTTTCAACGCGGCAGACTGCAGGTCAGACAAAGACCGTTTGTGGCATGCCGCTTGCTGCTTGCAGCAGTCCGCTTGTAAACTACCGAGTCCGCTCGCCCATCCGGGCACCGCGCATACGCATTTGCTACGAGGAATACCCATGGCCCGCGTGACCGTTGAAGACTGCCTAGAACACGTCGATAACCGCTTCGAGCTGGTCATGCTCGCTACCAAGCGTTCGCGTCAACTCGCCACCGGCGGCAAAGAGCCGAAGCTGGCGTGGGAAAACGACAAGCCTACCGTTGTGGCCCTGCGTGAAATCGCGGCAGGCCTGATGGATTATGCCGTTATTGCAGAAGCCGAAATCGTTGAAGATGAACCATTGTTCGCAGCGTTCGAGGACGAGTCCAACGAGGCCGTCTAAGCCTATGCCGGGTCGACGTAGTACGGCGCAGGGTAAAAGCCATCGGCAGGGGGTAGCGCCTTGCCGAGCATAGACGCCCTCGCCGACAGACTGTCGGCCTACCTCGGCAAGGACCAGGTCAATCTGGTCCGCCGAGCGTATTTCTACGCCGAACAAGCCCACGATGGTCAGCGCCGTCGAAGCGGCGAAGCCTACGTCACGCATCCTCTTGCGGTGGCGAATATTCTTGCCGACATGCACATGGACCATCAGAGCCTGATGGCGGCGATGCTGCATGACGTGATCGAAGACACCGGGATTGCCAAGGAAGCGCTCAGCGCACAGTTTGGCGAAACCGTGGCCGAACTCGTCGATGGGGTCAGCAAACTGACCCAGATGAACTTCGAGACCAAGGCCGAAGCCCAGGCCGAAAATTTCCAGAAAATGGCCATGGCCATGGCCCGCGACATACGCGTGATTCTGGTCAAACTCGCCGACCGCCTGCACAACATGCGCACCCTGGAAGTCCTTTCCGGTGAAAAGCGCCGCCGCATCGCGAAAGAAACCCTCGAAATCTACGCACCAATTGCCAACCGCCTGGGCATGCACAGCGTGCGTATCGAATTCGAGGACCTGGGCTTCAAGGCCATGTACCCGATGCGTTCCTCGCGGATCAATCAGGCAGTCAAGCGCGCCCGAGGCAATCGCAAGGAGCTGGTCAACAAGATTGAAGAGTCCCTGAGTCACTGCCTTGCCGTCGACGGCATAGAGGGCGATGTCAGCGGGCGACAGAAACACCTGTACGGCATCTACAAGAAGATGCGCGGCAAGCGTCGGGCCTTCAACGAGATCATGGACGTTTACGCGTTCCGCATCATCGTCGACAAGGTAGACACCTGCTATCGCGTGCTGGGCGCTGTGCATAATCTTTACAAACCGTTACCCGGCCGTTTCAAGGATTACATCGCAATTCCCAAGGCCAACGGCTACCAGTCGCTGCACACCACCTTGTTCGGCATGCACGGTGTGCCCATCGAAATCCAGATCCGCACCCGCGAAATGGAAGAGATGGCCAACAACGGGATCGCGGCGCACTGGCTCTACAAATCCAGCGACGATGAACAGCCCAAGGGCACGCATGCCCGTGCCCGCCAGTGGGTCAAGGGCGTGCTGGAAATGCAGCAGCGTGCCGGCAACTCGCTGGAATTCATCGAGAGCGTCAAGATCGACCTGTTCCCGGACGAGGTCTACGTCTTCACGCCCAAGGGCCGGATCATGGAGCTGCCCAAAGGCTCCACGGCCGTGGACTTCGCTTATGCCGTTCACACCGACGTCGGCAACAGCTGCATCGCCTGCCGGATCAATCGCCGACTGGCGCCGCTGTCGGAACCGCTGCAGAGCGGTTCGACCGTCGAGATCGTCAGCGCGCCCGGTGCACGCCCCAACCCGGCCTGGCTGAACTTCGTTGTCACCGGCAAGGCGCGCACGCACATTCGCCACGCCCTGAAGCTGCAACGCCGCTCCGAATCCATCAGTCTGGGCGAACGCCTGCTGAACAAGGTCCTCAATGGCTTCGAAAGCAGCCTGGACAAGATTCCTGCCGAGCGCGTGCAACTGGCCTTGAACGAATACCGCGTCGAAGTGCTGGAAGACCTGCTCGAAGACATCGGCCTGGGCAATCGCATGGCCTACGTCGTTGCCCGCCGCCTGCTGGGCGAGGGCGATCAATTGCCGAGCCCGGAAGGTCCGCTGGCGATTCGCGGGACCGAAGGCCTGGTGCTCAGCTACGCCAAGTGTTGCACGCCGATACCGGGCGATCCGATCGTGGGCCACCTGTCTGCGGGCAAGGGCATGGTCGTGCACCTGGACAACTGCCGCAACATCAGCGAAATCCGCCACAATCCGGAAAAATGCATCCAGCTGTCCTGGGCCAAGGATGTGACCGGCGAATTCAATGTCGAGCTGCGTGTCGAACTGGAACACCAGCGTGGCCTGATCGCCTTGCTGGCCAGCAGCGTCAACGCCGCCGACGGCAACATCGAAAAAATCAGCATGGACGAGCGCGATGGCCGCATCAGTGTGGTCCAGCTCGTCGTCAGCGTGCACGACCGTGTGCATCTGGCCCGCGTGATCAAGAAACTACGTGCACTGACCGGGGTCACACGCATCACCCGGATGCGCTCGTAGGCAATCCCTTTCTCAGGAGTTCTTCATGACCAAGACTGTCATCACCAGCGAAAAAGCCCCGGCGGCCATCGGCCCTTACTCGCAGGCGATCAAGGCTGGCAATACCGTCTACATGTCCGGCCAGATCCCTCTGGACCCGAAAACCATGGAGCTGGTCGACGGCATCGAAGCCCAGATCACTCAGGTCTTCGAGAACCTGAAGTCCGTCGCTGAAGCGGCTGGCGGCTCGTTCAAGGACATCGTCAAGCTGAACATCTTCCTGACGGATCTTGGCCATTTCGCCAAGGTCAACGAGATCATGGGCACCTACTTCGCACAGCCTTACCCGGCGCGTGCAGCCATCGGCGTTGCCGCACTGCCACGTGGTGCGCAGGTCGAGATGGACGCGATTCTCGTCATCGAATAAATCCCCCAGCGGAGCGTTGCTGCGTTCCGCTCTCCCTTAAGGAAGGAATCTGTTATGCGTTCCGCGCTCGCCATTTCACTGCTGGCCGTCGTTCTCGGCGGCTGCTCCAGCTTTGCCGACCGCAACCCGGACGGCACCTGGATCAACCAGACCGCCATCGATGCCGCAGTCAAGCAGGGCAACCTGCGTCAGGCGCTGCTCGCCAACGGTCCGAATCTGGAGTGGCAGATCAACTCCAAGGCCAATCAGGCGGTGTACTCCAACGGCTTCGAGCTGGGTGAAGGCAAGATTGTCAGTGCCGCTGAAGGCAAGCTGCACATCGACTTCTACGGCAACTTCTTCGAAGACCTCAGCGTAAAGGGTGACGAACTGGTTCAGGCAGCCAGCGAATCCGGCCCTGAACAGCACTTCGAAAAACCGAAGAACACCGTACCCGAAGGCGCACAGCCGGGCAGCACCTTTGAAAAAGCGCTGTATGCGGCCTACATGGGCGGCAAATGGACCATCGTCGAAGGCGACGGCCAAGGCAGCACCGTGCAGTTCATGCCGGACGGCAGCGTCCAGGGTCTTCCGGAAAATGATCGCTTCGCGCTGTGCCTGGCTGGCGACTGCGCCGCCATGAGCGGTGAGTACGACAGCATGTGGCTGGAAAAGGCCGAGCAGGGTAATCCCTGGATTTTCGCTCGCAAGGGTAAGCAACTGGAGATTTTCCAGGCGGTGAACAACGCAGGGGCCGATCAGATGCCCGAACTGCGTCCGGGCACTCGCCGCTGGTTGCTTGAGCAGCAGTAAGCCATAGCGTCACCCATAAAAAAGCGCCTTCAAGAGGCGCTTTTTTATTTCGGCTCATTCAGGCCTTGTCGGTGCCCAGCAAAGCCGTATATCCCGCTCGGTAATCCGGATACACCGGTACCCAGCCCAGCGCACGGGCGCGCGCATTGCTGCAGCGTTTGCTGCCGACCCGCTGCACGCTGACGTCGTCAGACCATTCGGTAACGCCCAGGTACTCACGAATCCACGACACCACGTCAGCCAATGCAGCCGGGTCGTCGTCCACGCCCAAGTAGCAGCTCTCCAGTGCAACGCCCCGATCATCGGCCTCAAGCAGATGCGCCAGCAGACCCGCTGCGTCGTCGGCGTGAATGCGATTGGCGTAGACCGGCGGATCGATCCTGACGCTGTGGCCCTGGCGCACCCGGTTGGACAGATCTGCACGGCCCGGCCCGTAGATTCCGGTCAATCTCACGGCCGTGGCAGGAAGGCCGCTGTTCAGCGCCAGCTGTTCAGCCTCAAGCATGACCGTGCCGGTATAGCCGACAGGTTCGGTTGCGGACGTTTCATCGACCCATTCGCCTTCCTGCTGGCCGTAAACACCGCTGCTGGACACGAAAAACAGACGTTTGGGCCGTTGACCCTGCTCTTTGAGCCAGCCAAGCACATGGCGCAACCCGTTGACATAGGCGTCTCGATAACCGGCTTCGTCGCGTTGCGAAGGTGTGGCGCAATACACCACATAGTCGATCTGGCCAGCCGGCCAGTCAGCGGGTCTCGCGGTCGCGAACAAATCGCCCCGGATCGGCAAGACACCCTCGGGCAACTCGGAAACCGTGCGCCGCAGCCCATGGACAGACCAGTCATGAGCCAGCAGGCGCGTGGCCAGTCGGGAGCCGATATCGCCACAACCAGCGATCAAAACGGATGGGGCTGACATTGCATATCTCCACAGGACGGTGATCAGACACCGTGTAAGTCATCAGAAAACGTCAAATATTCGGGCCAATATGTAAAAAAGATACAGTATTACTTTTGTTAACAAGAACGATTTGCAATAATGGCGACCCATTTGTTCCCCTGGAACGCCGAACGCAACGCACGGCGACTGGAACGATCACTTTCTATTCTCCCAGGTCAGGCCAGCATGACACGTATCCAATCAATCGCTTCGCCAACCAAGCTATTCAGCCTGCCTCGCGCATGGCGCGGTATTGCGGCTCTCGTCCTGAGCCTGATGCTCGCACCCGTTGCACTCGCCGACCAGTCGGCACCTGCAACGCCGCCTGCTGCCACGGCCCCTGCAGCGACCAACGCCGCACCGGCGCCGGTTCAGGCTGACGCCGCAGCGCCTGTGGAGACGCTGGAACCTGCCGCCGAAGACAACAGCCTGGGCATGTCGCACGACCTCTCTCCATGGGGTATGTATCAGAACGCCGACGTGGTGGTGAAAGCGGTCATGATCGGCCTGGCCATCGCCTCGATCATCACCTGGACCATCTGGATCGCCAAGGGTTTCGAACTGCTGGGCGCCAAGCGCCGCCTGCGTACCGAAATCGCCAACCTGAAGAAGGCCCGCACCTTGTCCGAAGCCGGTGAAACCGCTGCGAAGGAAGGCACGCTGGCCAACCTGCTGGTTCACGACGCAATGGAAGAAATGCGCCTGTCGACCAACAGCCGCGAACGCGAGGGCATCAAGGAACGCGTCAGCTTCCGCCTTGAGCGCCTGGTTGCAGCCTGCGGTCGCAACATGAGCTCCGGCACCGGTGTACTGGCAACCATTGGCTCCACCGCGCCTTTCGTGGGCCTGTTCGGTACCGTATGGGGCATCATGAACAGCTTCATCGGCATCGCCAAGACCCAGACCACCAACCTCGCCGTCGTTGCTCCAGGTATTGCCGAAGCCTTGCTGGCAACCGCGCTGGGCCTGGTTGCCGCGATTCCTGCGGTGGTGATCTACAACGTCTTCGCCCGTTCCATTGCCGGTTACAAGGCACAGGTTGCCGATGCCTCGGCGCAGGTGCTGCTGCTGGTCAGCCGCGATCTGGACCACCAGCCAGCTGCCGAACGCAGCCAATCGCCACACATGGTCAAGGTGGGCTGAACCTTGGGCATGCATCTGAAGGAAGGCGACGACGATCTCGCCGAAAACCACGAAATCAACGTCACGCCGTTCATCGACGTCATGCTGGTGCTGCTGATCATCTTCATGGTCGCGGCACCTCTGGCCACGGTGGACATCAAGGTCGACCTGCCTGCGTCTACCGCGACGCCGCAACCCCGGCCCGAAAAGCCGATCTTCCTCAGCGTCAAGACCGACAAGAGCCTGTACCTGGGCGAAGAGAAGGTCGCACGCGAGCAGATCGGTCAGGTGCTGGATGCGCGCACCAAGGGCAAGAAAGACACCACGATCTTCTTCCAGGCCGACAAGGGCGTGGATTACGGCGATCTGATGGACGTCATGAACTCGCTTCGGGGTGCGGGCTACCTGAAAGTCGGTCTGGTAGGCCTTGAGACGGTTGGTAAGAAATGATCACTACGCGCCAAAAACTGACGCGCTATAGCGGTAGTCTGTTGTTGGTGCTGGCCGTGCACGCGATTGCGATCATCGTCGCTCTTCGCTGGCCGACCTCTCAAGCCATCGAACTGCCTCCGGCAGCCATGATGGTCGAGCTGGCACCCTTGCCGGAACCCGCACCGCCGCCACCGCCTCAGGTCGTCCAGCCGCCTCAGCCGCCCGCACCGGAAGAACAGGTGCAGGTGCCAGAGGTCGTGGAAGCGCCGAAGCCGGAAATCGTCGTGCCCAAGAAGGTGGAGAAGCCCAAGCCGAAACCGCAGCCGCCAAAGCCGCAGAAGAAGCCTGAGCCGCCAAAGCCCGAGGAAAAACCTGCCGAAGAGAAACCGGTGGACACGCCTCCGACCACGGCAAAACCCGAGAAATCGGCTGCTCCGACACCGCTGGCACCGGCTTCGCCGCCAAGCAATGCGCTGCCAAGCTGGCAGGGCGACCTGCTGCGCCATCTGGGCAAATACAAGAAATACCCTGAGGACGCCCGTCGTCGCGGCATGCAGGGTGTGGCTCGTCTGCGCTTCGTGGTGGATGCACAGGGCAATGTTTCGTCGTATGAAATTGCCAGCAGCTCCGGCAGTCCTGCACTGGATCGGGCAACCATGGAGATGATCCGTCGCGCGCAGCCTCTGCCGAAGCCGCCTGCAGAAATCCTCAACAACGGCACCATCGAAATCCTCGCACCGTTCGTTTATTCGCTGGATAAACGCTGAATCGCACTTTTGTTACTCAAGAGTGCTTCTGATAACGTGCGTCTATCGATTGCACCCGCTATGCTGGGGCCGCAACTTCATGGACGCACGTTATGACTCTTACAGAATTGCGCTACATCGTTACGCTTGCCCAGGAACAGCACTTCGGCCACGCCGCCGAGCGCTGTCATGTCAGCCAGCCTACGCTGTCGGTGGGTGTCAAAAAGCTCGAAGACGAACTCGGTGTGCTGATTTTCGAACGCAGCAAGAGCGCCGTGCGCCTGACGCCAGTGGGCGAAGGCATCGTCGCCCAGGCGCAAAAGGTACTTGAACAGGCTCAGGGTATCCGCGAGCTGGCCCAGGCTGGCAAGAACCAGCTGACGGCACCGCTGAAAGTCGGTGCTATCTACACCGTCGGCCCTTACCTGTTTCCCCACCTGATTCCGCAACTGCATCGCGTTGCCCCGCAGATGCCGTTGTACATCGAGGAAAACTTCACTCACGTGCTGCGCGACAAGCTGCGCAACGGTGAGCTGGATGCCGTCATCATCGCGCTGCCGTTCAACGAAGCCGACGTGCTGACCCTGCCTCTGTATGACGAGCCGTT
>Ga0326721_10000327_pt1 | contig 15072 bp, 11 predicted proteins | sample SGPome_FD_203951 | JGI IMG/M metagenome (GOLD analysis project Ga0326721, IMG submission 203951) | Soil microbial communities from Southern Great Plains, Lamont, Oklahoma, United States - SGP_1_2016 | ecosystem: Engineered > Artificial ecosystem > Soil microcosm > Unclassified | place: USA...
GACCACCTGGGACGACCGCACGCACTACTCGGCCTCGGCCGTGCAGATCGACCACACCGTGCCGGTGCACGAGGCGTGGGGCTCCGGGGCGCGGAACTGGACGCAGGCGCGGCGGGCGGCCTTCTACGACGACCTCGGCGACTCCCGCGCGCTGAGCGCCCCGACGTCCTTCCTGAACTCCTCCGAGGGAGCGCGGGGACCGGAGCAGTGGATGCCGCCGAGGAGCCCGTGCACCTACGTCGGGCAGTGGGTGGCCGTGAGGATCCGGTGGGGCCTGGCGGTCGACAGCGCCGAGAAGGCCGCCCTGACCCGCCTCGCCGGCTCCTGCGCCGACGTCACCATCAGCGTCGCCAGGGCGTAGCCGGGCCGGCGCCCCGTCCGTCCTCCGCGCCGGACGGGGCGCCGGCCGTCGCGGGTCATCCCCGCAGCCGCAGCAGCGCGCTCGTCGCCGCGCTCCCGTACCCCCCGCCGAAGCGGACGGCGTGCACGAGCAGCGGCGGCAGCTGGTACCACGGCACCCGCGCCTCCCACCCCGGCGCGAGCGGGTGCTCCGCGGCGTAGGCGGCCAGGCACTCCTCGCCGAAGCCGCCGAACAGCAGCATCATCGCGAGGTCGGCCTCCCGGTGCCCCCAGTACGCCGAGGGGTCGACCAGCCAGTTGCGCCCGTGCACGTCCACGAGGCGGTTGCCGGTCCACAGGTCCCCGTGCACGAGCGTGGGCGGCTCCTCCGGGCCGGCGAGCTCCCGCGCCCGGGGGGCCAGGTCCTCCAGGAGCTCGGCGGCGCGCGGGGCGATCCGTCCCGCCTCGACCGCGGCGCGCATCAGCGGCCGGATCCGCCGGTCGAGCAGGAACGCCGCCCAGTCGTCCGTCGGGGACATGTCGAGCCCGGACGAGCCGATCCGCCCGGGCAGCCCCGGCTCGAGCGCGCCGAAGGCCCCGCCGTGGACGCGGTGCAGCGCCGCCAGGCAGCGCCCGAAGGCCGCGTCGGCCCCGGCCGGCCGCCGCGCGGCCTCCTCGATCCACTCCAGGACGATGCCGTCGTCGCTCCAGCGCACGACCTCCGGCACGCCGAGCAGCCCGGGGGCGTGCTCCCGCAGGGCCCGCAGCCCGGCGACCTCCACGGCCATCGTCCCGGCGGGCGGGTCCGCCACCGTCTTCGCGAACAGCGGGCCCCGGGCCGTGTCGAGGCGGAACGCCGCGGCGGTGTTGCCGCCGCCGATCGGCGTCGCCCGTCCGGCGCCGAGGCCGTCGACGAGGTCCGGGGGCAGCGGGAGGGAGCTCATGGTCCCGTGCTGCCCCGCGCCGGGCGGACGGGAGGCCGTCACCGCGGTCCGGCGCCGACGTAGGCCGCGAGGTGCTCGCCGGTGAGGGTCGCACGGGTGGCCACGAGGTCGGCCGGGGTGCCCTCGAAGACGATCCGGCCGCCGTCGCGACCGGCGCCGGGTCCGAGGTCGACGATCCAGTCGGCGTGGGCCATGACCGCCTGGTGGTGCTCGACGACGACGACGGACCTGCCGGAGTCGACGAGCCGGTCCAGCAGCCCCAGCAGCTGCTCCACGTCGGCGAGGTGCAGGCCGCTGGTCGGCTCGTCTAGGACGTAGACGCGGCCCTTTCCGCCCAGGTGGGTGGCCAGTTTGAGGCGCTGCCGCTCGCCGCCGGACAGGGTGGTCAGCGGCTGCCCCAGCGAGAGGTAGCCGAGCCCGACGTCGGCGAGCCGCCGCAGGACGGTGTGGGCCGCGGGGGTGCGTGCCGCGCCGGTGCCGAAGAACTCCTCGGCCTCCGTCACCGGCATCGCGAGCACCTCGGCGATGTCCCGGCCCCCGAAGGTGTGCTGCAGCACCGACGCCTGGAACCGCCTGCCCTCGCACTCCTCGCAGGTGGTGGCGACGCCGGCCATCATCGCCAGGTCGGTGTAGACGACGCCGGCGCCGTTGCAGACGGGGCAGGCGCCCTCGGAGTTGGCGCTGAACAGCGCCGGCCTCACCCCGTTGGCCTTCGCGAACGCCTTGCGGATCGGGTCCAGCAGCCCCGTGTACGTCGCCGGGTTGCTGCGCCGCGAGCCCTTGATCGCGGTCTGGTCGACCGACACCACGCCGTCCCGGCCGGTCACCGAGCCGCGGATCAGCGAGCTCTTCCCGGACCCGGCCACGCCGGTGACCACGCACAGCACCCCGAGCGGGATGTCGACGTCGACGTCGCGCAGGTTGTGGGAGGTGGCGCCGCGGATCTCCAGGGCACCGGTGGGCACCCGGACCGTCGGCTTGAGGGCGGCCCGGTCGTCGAGATGGCGCCCGGTGAGGGTGCCGGCGGCCCGCAGCCCCTCGACCGGGCCCTCGAAGCAGACGGTGCCGCCGGCCGCGCCGGCCCCGGGGCCGAGGTCGACGACGTGGTCGGCGATCACGATCGTCTCCGGCTTGTGCTCCACGACCAGCACGGTGTTGCCCTTGTCGCGCAGCCGCAGCAGCAGGCCGTTCATCCGCTGGATGTCGTGGGGGTGCAGGCCGATGGTGGGCTCGTCGAAGACGTAGGTGACGTCGGTCAGCGGGGACCCGAGGTGGCGGATCATCTTGGTGCGCTGGGCCTCGCCGCCCGAGAGCGTGCCCGAGGAGCGGTCGAGCGAGAGGTAGCCCAGCCCGATCTCCACGAACGAGTCCAGGGTCTTCCGCAGCGCCGCGAGCAGCGGCGCCACCGACGGCTCGTCCAGTTCGCGCAGCCACCGGGCCAGGTCGCCGATCTGCATCGCGCACGCGTCGGCGATGCTGATCCCGTTGATCCTCGACGACCGGGCCGCCGCGCTGAGGCGGGTGCCGCCGCACTCGGGACAGGCGGTGAACGTCACCGCCCGGTCCACGAACGCCCGGATGTGCGGCTGCATCGCCTCCCGGTCCTTGGTGAGGAAGGACTTCCGGATCCGCGGGATCAGGCCCTCGTAGGTCAGGTTGATGTCGTCGACCTTGATCTTGGTCGGCTCCTTGTGGAGCAGGTCCTGGAGTTCCTGCTCGGTGTACTCGCGGATCGGCTTGTCCGGGTCGAGGAAGCCGGAGCCGCCGAAGATGCGGCCGTACCAGCCGTCGGCGCCGTAGCCCGGGATCGTGAGCGCGCCCTCGTTGAGCGACCGGTTCTCGTCGTAGAGCTGCGACAGGTCGAAGTCGGTGACGGAGCCCATCCCCTCGCAGCGCGGGCACATGCCGCCGGTGATGCTGAAGCTGCGCCGCTCCTTGACGGTCTTCCCGCCGCGCTCGAACGCGACCGCGCCCGCTCCGCTGACGGAGGCGACGTTGAAGGAGAACGCCTGGGGCGAGCCGATGTGCGGCTGCCCGAGGCGGCTGAAGACGATGCGCAGCATCGCGTTGACGTCGGTGGCGGTGCCGACCGTGGAGCGGGGGTTGGCGCCCATCCGCTCCTGGTCGACGATGATCGCCGCCGTGAGCCCCTCCAGCAGGTCGACCTCCGGCCGCGCCAGCGCCGGCATGAAGCCCTGCACGAAGGCGCTGTAGGTCTCGTTGATCATCCGCTGCGACTCCGCCGCGATCGTGCCGAACACGAGCGAGCTCTTGCCCGAGCCGGAGACCCCGGTGAACACCGTCAGCCGGCGCTTCGGGATCTCGACGCTGACGTCCTGGAGGTTGTTCTCCCGCGCCCCCTGCACGCGGATCAGGTCGTGGCTGTCGGCAGCGTGCGGCTGCTCGTGGGTCCTCGTGGCCATGCTCATCGCGTCTCCATCGTGCGGCGGGGCCGCCTCCGCGGTCGTCCCCGCGTCGCCCGGCTCGATCGGCTCGGCTCCGAGCATACGTCCGGGCCCCTCCGTGGCCGCGGTGGACGCGGCGCTCGCGGAGCTCCGGGCGGTGGTGGGACCGGCCCGCGCGGCGCGGCCGGGGGCTCACATGCGCTGGTACTTCGCCCGGACCACCATGAACAGCCCGTAGCAGATCAGCCCCACGGCGACCGCGCCGAGCATCCACACGCCGTAGGGCTGCTGCTGCAGGGACTTCAGGGCTCCGTCGAGCCCGGTCGACTCCTGCGGGTCGTGCTGCACCGTGGCCACGACGACGAGCGCTCCGAGCAGCCCCAGGGCGATGCCCTTCGCGACGTAGCCGGCCTTGCCGAGGTTCCTCACGGCGGTGCCCGCCCGGCCCGGGGGCAGGCGCTGGAGGTTCTTCAGGAACGTGGCGGTCACCCCGCGGTAGACGAAGTAGCCACCACCCACGAGGATCCCCGCGCCGACGGCGATCAGCAGCGCCGCGCCCCCGGGGTTCGCCATGAGCCGCGCGGTGAGCGAGCCCGCGGACCCGCTGCTGCTGCTGGTGCCGCCGAGCGCGTGGACGCCGAAGGTCGCACCGACCGCACCGTACACCACGGCCTGCCCGCCCTCCTTCAGCACCTGCTTGGCGCGGTCCTTGCCCCCGTGCCGCCGCCCGCTGACGACGGCCTTGCTCAGCAGGAACAGCGCGAGCGCCGCGCAGCCGAGGAAGCACGCCCACAGCAGGAGGCCGCCGCCCGGGGTCCTGGCCAGCTGGGCGACCGCGCCGCTCTGGTCGGCGGAGCCGGAGCCGCCGGAGGCGATGCGCAGGGCGATCACCCCGATCATGAGGTGGAGCAGCCCGGACGCGGCGTAGCCGGCCCGTGCGGCGGCCACGAACCCGGGCGAGTCCGTGACGCTCTCGGCGGCGTCCGCCGCCCTCCCGACCTCTCGACCGACCTCGCCCATGACGCCTCCCGGGTGTGTGGGACCATCCTCCCACTCCCCTGCGCCGGCGTCACGGGCCAGAAGTGTGGTCGGCGGGAGGCTCAGTTGCGCTCGGTGCCGGTGGGAGGAGACTCCGGCGAGTCGTCCCGGTGGTAGAGGTACTCGTTGCCGTGCTCGTCCTTCTCCACGACGAAGTGCTCCTGGACCTGCGCGTACCACTGCTCGGCCCGGCGGACGTGCTGTTCTCCCGAGACGTCGAGGTCGCTGCGCTCCGCCGCCCCGTAGATCCGGAGCGCGAGGTCGTTGAGCCGGTCGACGATGCGGTAGCCCGAGGACGGCTGGTCGTCCTCCGAGGTGTGCTTCTGCTTCGACATGGCGTCCCCCTGGTGCCCTGTGATCGAGGACACCATTTTACCGCCGCGGGCACCCGGAGGCACAGTGCCGGGCGGCTCAGCGGCGCGGCTCGACCTCCGCGGCCCACCACGCGTCGACGCGCTCGCGCAGGTCCTCCACGGTGCCGTCGTTGACGAGCACCGTGGAGGAGACCGCGGCGCGCTGGTCGTCGGTGGCCTGCGCCGCGATCCGGGCGCGGGCGTCGGCCTCGGCCATGCCCCGGTCCTCGACCATCCGCCGGACCCGCTCCCGCTCGGGCGCCTGGACGGTGAGCACCAGGTCGAACCGCCCGTGCTGACCGGTCTCCACGAGCAGCGGGATGTCCTCGACGAGCACGGCGTCCTCCCCCGCCGCGGCGGCCAGCCGTTCGGCCTCCCGGCGCACGAGCGGGTGGACGAGCGCGTTGAGCCGGGCGCGGGCCTCCGGGTCCGCGAACACGAGCGCCCCGAGGGCGGGCCGGTCCAGCCGTCCCTCGGCGGTGAGCACGCCGGGGCCGAACTCGGCGACGATGCCCGCCAGGCCCGGCTGCCCCGGCTCCTGCAGCGCCCGGGCGATGGCGTCGGCGTCGACCACCGTGGCCCCGAGCTCGGCGAGCCGCCGGGAGACCGTGGATTTGCCCGAGGCGATGCCGCCCGTGAGTCCGATCGTCAGCATGGGGCCATGCTATGCGCCCCGGCCGGTCCCGCCCGGACCCCGGGCGCCGTGGCCGCCCGTCACCGCTCGCCGGAGCCGGCGTCGAAGGCCCGGGCCCGCCCTAGAGTGGGAGCCATGGACCCCGACCCCCGGCTCAGCCGCGCCACCCGCTACACGACGCTCGCCGCCGGCACCGAGGCGGTCGCGGACCTGGAGATCAGGCGCTCCCGGTTCCTCGCGGTGCTCCGCCGGGCGGGCACCGAGGCCGAGGCCCGTGCGCTGGTCGACGAGCTGCGGCGGCGCCACCACGACGCCCGCCACCACTGCTCGGCGTTCGTGCTGGGCCCCGACCGCGACGCCCAGCGCTCCTCCGACGACGGCGAGCCCGCGGGCACCGCCGGGATCCCCATGCTCGAGGCGCTCGTGCTGCGCCGCACCGGCACCGACGACCACGGCCGCGACGTCACGGACCTCTCCGACGTGAGCGCGGTGGTGGTCCGGTGGTTCGGCGGGACCCTGCTGGGGGCGGGCGGGCTCGTCCGGGCCTACTCCGAGGCCGTCTCCCGGGCCCTCGAGGGCGCACACCTGGTGACCCGGCAGCGGATGCGCCGCTACCGGCTGCCCGTCTCCCACGCGGACGCCGGGCGGGTCGAGAACGAGCTGCGCGCCGCCGGCACCACCGTCCTGGGCACCGACTACGGGCCGGCCGGGGCCGAGCTCGGCCTGGCCCTGCCCGACGACGACGACGCGGCCGCCGCGCTGGCCGCCCGGGTCGCGTCCGTCACCGCCGGCGCGGCACGCCTGCGCCCGGACGGCGTCGACTGGGTGGACCTGCCCCGCTGATCCGCGCCGCGCGGACGACGACGGCCCCCACCCGGTCGGGTGGGGGCCGTCGTCGTCAGTGCAGTGCGGAACTGTCTACCGGGTGCTCAGAGGGCTCAGGCGCCGGTGAGCTTCTCGCGCAGCGCGGCCAGGGCCTCGTCGGAGGCCAGGGTGCCGGCGTCGGCGGCCGGGGCCTCGGAGGAGTAGCTGGTCGGAGCCGCGGACGAGGAGGAGGACGAGGTGGTGCCGCCGGCAGCGGCCTCGGCGTCCTCGGCCAGCGACTTGCGGACCTGCTCCTTGTGGGCCTCCCAGCGGGCCTGGGCGTCGGCGTACTGCTGCTCCCAGGCGGCGCGCTTGTCCTCGTAGCCCTCGATCCACTCGTTGGTCTCGGGATCGAAGCCCTCGGGGTACTTGTAGTTGCCCTGCTCGTCGTACTCGGCGGCCATGCCGTACTGGGCCGGGTCGAACTCGGTGGAGTCCGGGTCCACGCCCTCGTTGGCCTGCTTGAGGGACAGCGAGATGCGGCGGCGGTCCAGGTCGATGTCGATGACCTTGACGAACAGCTCGTCGCCCACGGAGACGACCTGCTCGGCCATGTCCACGTGGCGCTGGGCCAGCTCGGAGATGTGCACCAGGCCCTCGATGCCGTCCTCGACGCGCACGAACGCACCGAAGGGCACCAGCTTGGTGACCTTGCCCGGCACGACCTGCCCGAGGGCGTGGGTGCGGGCGAACAGCTGCCACGGGTCCTCCTGGGTCGCCTTCAGCGACAGGGAGACGCGCTCGCGGTCCATGTCGACGTCCAGGACCTCGACGGTGACCTCCTGGCCGACCTCGACGACCTCGGACGGGTGGTCGATGTGCTTCCAGGACAGCTCGGAGACGTGCACGAGGCCGTCGACGCCGCCCAGGTCCACGAAGGCACCGAAGTTGACGATCGAGGAGACCGTGCCCGTGCGGACCTGGCCCTTCTCGAGCTTGTGCAGGAAGTTGGAGCGGACCTCGGACTGGGTCTGCTCGAGCCAGGCACGGCGGGACAGGACCACGTTGTTGCGGTTCTTGTCCAGCTCGATGATCTTCGCCTCGATCTGCTGGCCGATGTACGGCGCGAGGTCGCGCACGCGGCGCATCTCGACGAGGGAGGCGGGCAGGAAGCCGCGGAGGCCGATGTCGAGGATGAGGCCGCCCTTGACGACCTCGATGACGGTGCCGGTGACGACGCCGTCGTCCTCCTTGATCTTCTCGATGTCGCCCCAGGCGCGCTCGTACTGAGCCCGCTTCTTGGACAGGATCAGGCGGCCTTCCTTGTCCTCCTTGGTGAGGACCAGAGCCTCGACCTCATCACCCACGGTCACGACCTCGTCCGGGTCGACATCGTGCTTGATGGAGAGCTCGCGGGACGGGATGACGCCCTCGGTCTTGTAGCCGATGTCGAGAAGGACCTCGTCGCGGTCGACCTTGACGACGGTGCCCTCGACGAGGTCGCCGTCGTTGAAGTACTTGATGGTCGCGTCGACGGCGGCGAGGAACTCCTCCTCGGATCCGATGTCGTTGACGGCGACCTGCGGGGTGGTGGTGGTCATGTAGTAGGGGCTCCGATGTGGATAGTTTTTGATCAGTCGGAACGGAGAATGTCCGGCCGGACCGCGGCCGTTCCGAAGGATTGCTGGACAGGGCGCGTGCAGAACACGCACCCGGTAAGTGTACGGACGGGACAAAACCGGGTCAACACGCGTGCGCCCGCCCGGGGGGCGCTCAGAACTGTGTCACGCCGTAGGGCGCCGTGGGGGTCTCCATGAAGTCCTGCAGGTCCCGCAGCGCGTCGTCGTCGCGGGCGACGATCAGCCCGGCCTGCGCCAGGGTGCTCGCCTTGACCGCGCCGAGGTAGAGGGAGCCCAGCACGTCCGCGCGCATCGCGACGTCGGCCCCCTCCGGCAGCTCCACGGCGGGCACCGACCGCCCGGCGGCGTCGTCGGGGGTGCGGGGGCGGTCGGCCACCCGCTCCACCACGGGCCGCCCGCTCGTGGTGTCGAGGGCCCAGATCCCGTCGGCGTAGCCCATCGCGTCCACGAGCGAGAGCACGATCCGCCCGCGGGGGGTGTACGGGCGGGCCTCGAGCGCGGCGGCGGGGTCGAGGACGCGCAGCCAGATCTTGTCGAACTCGGCCGTGACCCGGTACTTGGCGCGGTCGACCATGGCCCACACGAGCGGGTCCTCGACGGGGGCGCGGCCGAAGCGGACCTGGTCCACGAGGTCCAGGGAGGTCACGAACTCCCACAGCGCGATCGACACGTCGGGGCTCGCCCCGACCAGGTCGAGCACGGTCAGCGTCAGCGGGTAGGACGTGTTGGCCTCGAACCGGTAGGTCACGTAGCCGTCGGGTGCCATGGCGTCGTCGTAGTGCACCGCGCAGCGGACCTCCGGGTCCGACTTCTGCGCGTTGATGGCGTACTCCCCCGTGTACTCCCGCCAGTGGTAGGAGACGCGGCTGACCGACCCGTGGGACGTCTCGTGGAAGCGCTGGAACAGCCGCGGCGCGAGCGCCCGCACGGCCTCGTGGTCGGCCATCTCCACGCTGCCCACGGTGGGGGCCTTGAGCTGCAGCCGGGTGGTCGCGTCCACCTGGACCTCGCGGTTGAAGGTCGCCGCCCCGAAGCCGAACCGCCCGTAGATCGTGGCCTCGGTCGCGGTCAGCAGCGCCACCGGGTAGCCGTCCTGCCGGGCGCGGTCGAGGTCCGCGGTCATCAGCCGGCGCAGCAGCCCCCGCCGGCTGTGCGTGGGCCGGACCGTGACGTCGGAGATCAGCCGGGCGGGCAGCAGCCGGCCGCGGCCCACGTTGAGGGAGCCCTCCCACGAGGCGAACGTGGCCACGGGCCGGTGCGTGGGCAGCGCCGCGGCCGGGACCGCGCGGGGGTAGGCCCCCCGCAGCCGCACCTGCTCGGCGTGCATCCACGCCAGGGTGTGCTCGAGGGTCTCCTCGGTGGGCTCCGACTGGTGGAAGCCCTGCCGGATGGCCCGCACCCACTCCGCGGCGGCCCGGTTGTGCGCGAGCCCGCCGGGGCCGACCCCGAACTGCGCGAACGTGTAGTCGTGCCCGCCGGCCGAGCAGGACCCGGTCACCGTGCCGGGCGCGGTCGGTGCGGTGCTGGGCTGCTCGTCCATGGGGTTCCCTCGTTCGTCGGTCGGTCGCGGCGCCGGGGCCCGGGGCCGGGACAGGTCAGTGCGCGGCCTCGTGCCAGGAGCGGCCGGCGCCCACGTTGACCTCGAGCGGCACGGTCAGCTCGGCCGCCCCGCCCATCTCCTCGCGCAGCACCCGCTCCACGGGCTCCCGCTCCCCGGCGGCCACCTCGACCACGAGCTCGTCGTGGACCTGCAGCAGCACGCGCGAGCCCAGGGACTCCTCGCGGAAGCGGCGGTCGACGCCGAGCATGGCCTTCTTGATGATGTCCGCGGCCGAGCCCTGGATCGGGGCGTTGAGGGCGGCCCGCTCCGCCACCGAGCGCAGCTGGCGGTTGTCGCTGGAGAGCTCCGGCAGGTACCGGCGGCGGCCGTCGATGGTGGCGGTGTAGCCGTTGCGGCGGGCCTCCTCCACGACCCCGCGCAGGTAGTCGCGCACCGCGCCGAAGCGGGTGAAGTAGTCGCTCATCAGCGTGCGGGCCTCGTCCACCGGGATCCCCAGCTGCCGGGACAGCCCGAAGGAGCTCAGCCCGTAGACCAGGCCGTAGCTCATGGCCTTGACCTTGGAGCGCATCTCGGAGGTGACCTCCTGCGGGGCGACGCCGAAGATCTTGGCGCCCACGAACCGGTGCAGGTCCTCCCCGTGGCGGAAGGCCTCGATGAGCGCCTCGTCCCCGGACAGGTGCGCCATGATGCGCATCTCGATCTGGGAGTAGTCGGCGGTCAGCAGCCCCTCGTAGCGCCGCCCCTCCGCCGGGGCGCCCACCACGAACAGGGCGCGGATCCGCCGCCCCTCCTCCGTGCGCACGGGGATGTTCTGCAGGTTGGGGTTGGTGGAGGACAGCCGGCCGGTCGCGGCGACGTTCTGCATGTAGGTGGTGTGCACCCGCCCGTCCTCGGCGATGGCCTTCTGCAGCCCCTCGACCGTCTGGCGCAGCTTGTTGGCGTCGCGGTACGCGAGCAGGTTCGCGAGGAAGCGGTGGCCCCGGGAGTCGGGGTCGGTGCGCAGCAGCAGCTCGGCCACGGCGTCGGCGTCGGTGGTGTAGCCGGACTTGATCTTCTTGGTCCTCGGCAGGCCCAGCTCCTCGAACATCACCTGCTGCAGCTGCTTGGTGGAGCCGAGGTTGATCGGCTCGCCGATCTGGGCGAGCGCCTGCTCCTTGGCCTGCTCGATCACGCGGGCGAAGTCGTCGAGCAGCGTCTGGACCCCCTCGGCGTCCACGGCGATGCCGGCGAGCTCCATCCGGCCCAGCACGGCGGCCAGCGGCAGCTCGAGGTCCTCGAGCAGGGAGGTCTGCTGCGTCTCCGCCAGCTTGGCCAGCAGGTGCTCGGAGAGCTGGACGGTGGCGACCGCCAGCTCCGCCTCCCACCGCAGCGCGGCCGGGGCGGGCCAGGAGGGGCCCTCCAGGGACAGCTCCTGCTGGCCGTCCGCCGGCGGGGCCTCCGCCGCCGGGGGCGCCACCGCGAGGCCCAGCTGGTCCTCGAGCAGGGCCGCGAGCTCGTAGCCGCGGCGCGCCGGCTGCAGCAGGTACGCCGAGAGCTGCGGGTCGTCGACGACGCCCTCCAGCCGCAGCCCGCGCACGGCCAGGGACTTCCAGACGTCCTTGAGCCCGACCACGACCTTGGCGCGCCCGGCGTCCGCGAGCCAGCGCTCCAGCGCGGCCTCGAGCGCGGCGTCCGCGGCCGAGAGGTCCAGGAACGCGGCGGACGGGGCCTGTCCGCCGCGGGCCAGGACCACCCCGGACAGCTCGCGGGCGCCGGGGACCAGGGCGTCGTCGTCACGGTGCAGGGCGCGCAGGACGACCGGGCCCTGCTCGGCGGCCAGCCACTGCTCCAGCTCCTCGGCGGTGCCGGGGCGCTGCACCTCCCCCAGGCCGAGGTCGGCGGGGGCCGCGCTCGCCTCCTCCGGGCGGCCGAACGCGTCGAAGACCCGCCCGCGCAGGCCCTCGCCGAACTCCAGGTCGTCGAAGACCTCCCCCACGGCCTCGGCGTCGGGCACGGGCAGGGTCGCGTCGGCGAGCTCGATCCCCAGGTCGAGGTCGGTCACCAGGCGGTTGAGCCGGCGGTTGCGCTCGACGTCCGCGCGGTGCTCCCGCAGCGCCTCGCCCTTCTTGCCCTTGATGCTGTCCGCGTGCTCCAGCAGCGAGGCGACGTCCCCGTAGGCGAGGATCCACTTGGCCGCGAAGCCGGCCCCGACGCCCGGCACGCCCGGGAGGTTGTCGGCCTGCTCGCCGGTGAGCGCGGCGAGGTCCGGGTAGTGCCGCGGCGGGACCTTGTACTTGTCCACCACGGCGGCGGCGTCCATGTGCTTGAGGTCGGATGGGGTGCGTCCCGGGTAGACGACGGTGACGTGCTCGTCGATCATCTGGAAGGCGTCCCGGTCCCCGGAGAAGACGAGGACCTCGAAGTCCTGCTCCGCCCCGCGGCGGGCCAGGGTGGCCAGGACGTCGTCGGCCTCGTGGCCCTCCGCGGTGACCACCGGCACCCCGAGGGCGTCGAGGATCCGCCGGATCTGCGGGATCTGCCCCTGGAACGCCTCGGGCGTCTCGTCGCGTCCGCCCTTGTAGTCCGCGTACTCCTGCGAGCGCAGGGTGGGACCGGCCAGGTCGAAGGAGACCACCAGGTGCGTGGGGCGCTGCTCGCGCACGAGCTTCACCAGCGTGTTGAGGAATCCGTAGACGGCCTCGGTGTGCCGGCCGTCGGAGGTCACGAACGCCGGGCCGCCGCCGTACTCCGCGGCCCGGGACAGGGCGAAGAACGCGCGGAAGGCCAGGGAGTGGCCGTCGACCAGCAGCAGCTTCCGCTCGGGCCGGGAGACCGGCCGGGGGATCTCGACGTCGACCGGGCTGCCGGTCTCCGTCCCGACGGTCACGGTGCGGACGGCGGTCTCGGGGCTCGCGTCGGTCTGCGTCTGCTGCGTCGTTGTGCTCACGGACCCCATCCTAGGGCCCGTCCCGGACGCCCGCGGGGCAGGCCCGGCTCAGGAGGCCCGGCTCAGGAGACCTGGTTGATGATGGCCTCGGCGACCTCGCGCATGGACAGCCGCCGGTCCATCGAGGTCTTCTGGATCCAGCGGAACGCCTCGGGCTCCGTCAGGCCCATCTTGGTGGTGAGCAGGGACTTCGCCCGCTCCACGAGCTTGCGGGTCGCGAACTGCTCCTTCATGTCGGAGACCTCCCGCTCGAGGGCGGTGATCTCCTCGAACCGGGAGATGGCGATCTCGATGGCGGGGACGACGTCGTCGACCGTGAAGGGCTTGACCACGTAGGCCATGGCCCCCGCCTCGCGGGCCCGCTCGACGAGCTCGCGCTGGCTGAAGGCCGTGAGCAGCACGACCGGGGCGATCCGCTCCGAGGCGATCTGCTCGGCCGCGGTGATCCCGTCCAGGACGGGCATCTTCACGTCCATCAGCACGAGGTCCGGGCGGTGCTCGCGGGCGAGCTCGACGGCGCGCTGGCCGTTGTCGGCCTCCGCGACGACGTCGTAGCCCGCCTCGCCGAGCATCTCGACGATGTCCAGGCGGATCAGGGCCTCGTCCTCGGCGACCACCACGCGCCGCGCCCGGCGCAGGGCGGAGCCGGCGGCCTCCGCGGGGGCGGTGCCGCCCCGGACCTCGGTGTCCTCCGCCGGGGAGGGGTTCGGCTGCTCCGTCACGCTGACTCCTTGACTGGTGGAACCACGGGTCCCCGCGGCGGGGTGGGCCGCGGGGGGTCGGCACGCGCGCGCCGGTGCCCGGCACCGCGCGCCCCGTCCGTGGTCCCAGCCTATAACTGTTGTACAGTGGTCGAGCGCAGGAGCCGCCCCGTCCGTCCCGACGTGGACTGCGACCAGCGGCCCAAGTGGCGGAATTGGCAGACGCGCCGCACTCAAAATGCGGTTCTTCACGGAGTGTGGGTTCGAGTCCCACCTTGGGCACGAGCACCCCGGACCCCGGTCCGGGGTTTTTCCGTGCCCTCAGCCCGCCGGGCGCTCCCGGACGAGGTTCGTCACCCGCGCCGTGGACAGCCGCCGGCCGGCGTCGTCGGTCACGACGACCTCGTGCACGGTCAGGGTCGAGCCCAGGTGCAGCGCGGTGCACGTGCCCGTCACCGTGCCGGCGGCGACCCCGCGCTGGTGCGTCGCGTTGATGTCCACGCCCACGGCGTAGCGCGCCGGGCCGGCGTGCACGCTCGCCGCCGTGGAGGCGAGCGTCTCCGCGAGCACGCAGTGCGCTCCCCCGTGCAGGAGCCCGCCGGGCTGGGTGTTGGGCTCCACGGGCATGGTCGCGACCGCCCGCCCGGGCGTGAGCTCCGTGAACCGGATGCCCATCGCCCGGGCGAGCCCGCCGATCCCGTGGCCGGGGAAGCTCGCGTGCAGCTCCTCGGGCACGCCGTGCTCGCGCAGCTCCCGCGCGTGCTCCTCCGGGGTCATGCCCGCACCGCCGCTCAGGCCTCGCGCCAGGGGCCGACCCGTTCGCGGCGGCCCTGCTGGTCGATGAGCTCCCCGGCGTCGGCGAGGTCCCCGACCCGGTGGACCTTCACGAGGTTGGTGGTCCCGGCCACCCCGGGGGGCGAGCCGGCGCAGATGACGACCATGTCGTCCTTGCCGGCCAGGCCCCTCTCCTGCAGGTGGCGGTCCACCTGCCGGGTCATCTCGTCGGTGTGGTTGACCTTCGCCACCTGGATCGGCTGCACCCCCCACAGCAGGGCCATCAGCGCCAGCACCACCGGCTCCGGGGTGAAGGCCAGGATCGGGTGCGCCGGGCGCAGCCGCGACAGCCGGCGGGCGGAGTCCCCGGACTGGGTGAAGGTGCAGATGTAGCTGACGTCCAGCTGCCGGGCGATCGTCACCGCCGCCCGGGTCACCGCCCCCCCGCGGGTGCGCGGCTCGGTGCCCAGCCCCGGGACCCGCTCCAGGGCCTGGGACTCGGTGGCCTCGATGATCCGCGCCATCGTCTCGACGGTCTCGATCGGGTACTTGCCCACCGAGGTCTCCCCCGAGAGCATCACCGCGTCGGCCCCGTCGAGCACCGCGTTGGCGCAGTCGGAGGCCTCCGCCCGGGTCGGGCGGGGGTTGTCGATCATCGACTCCAGCACCTGGGTGGCCACGATCACCGGCTTGGCCCAGCGCCGGGCGAGCTCGATCGCGCGCTTCTGCACGATCGGCACCTGCTCCAGCGGCAGCTCCACCCCCAGGTCCCCGCGGGCGACCATGATCCCGTCGAAGGCGTCGATGATCTCGTGCAGAGCATCCACCGCCTGGGGCTTCTCGATCTTGGCGATCACCGGCAGGCGCTGGCCCTCCTCGTCCATGATCTCGTGCACCCGCACGATGTCGGCCGCATCGCGCACGAAGGACAGGGCGATCAGGTCCACCCCGCG
>Ga0326721_10000328_pt1 | contig 15031 bp, 20 predicted proteins | sample SGPome_FD_203951 | JGI IMG/M metagenome (GOLD analysis project Ga0326721, IMG submission 203951) | Soil microbial communities from Southern Great Plains, Lamont, Oklahoma, United States - SGP_1_2016 | ecosystem: Engineered > Artificial ecosystem > Soil microcosm > Unclassified | place: USA...
CTGTCACTAATGGAGGAACACGGGAAATGGACGATGTTGATAGAAAAATCATTTGCTTGAAGGAACGACTTAGAACCCGCGAGATGGCTATGAAGCGAAAACAGACCCTGACGGAAAGGAAGCTCAGACAGGCCCACTCGCTGGCCCTGATGTGTCTGGAAACCCAGGATCTTCCGCCTGAAGCAGTTGCAGAGGCGCTGAAGATTTCTGACCGGTACGTAGAGACGTTGAGAGGTTGTATCCAGATTCTTGGCGGCAGTAATCTGGAGACCACCGTGACCTTTCCCGAGGGGAAGGTGGCGATGGACAAGCTCTCGCAGTAACCCGTTAAACATCAGAAACCTCTCAAAAGCCCCGCCGAAGCGGGGCTTCTTGTATTAGGGGCGGGAAAACTGTTTCAGTGGGTCAGGGCCATAAATGGTTGGCTCACATCCACAGTTTCTCGCCGGGGGGGTAGTCGGTTATTCGGTGCCGTTGCCGGCGTTCTCTTTGGCCTGGACCTTGGCCAGTGCCCTGCGGCAGTCATTCAGGCGCGTCCCTACGCCGATGCTTTCGTAAAGCGCTTCTGCCCGTTCGAAGTGAGCAATTGCGACTGGCCAGTCCTGGCGGTTCAGCGCAATCAATCCCAGCAACTTGTGGTAGCGAGCCGGAATGCGCTCGAAGAGCTGCCATTCCCCATCCACGCGGGGCAACAGGTTGGAAACGTAGGGCTCCGGGCTGCGCCTGGCCTTGAATTCGGCCTCGGCCCAGTCGATCACCTCGTCAGCAACGAACGTCGGAATGTCGCGGTTGAAACGCTCAGGCAGCGCCTGGCCCTGGGACATGGCGAAGTCAGCCAGCTCCAGGCCTTGGGTGAACTGCTCGGTGTCGAACAGCCAGATCAGGACATACGCCAGCACCGAGTTCTGGAAATTCAATTCCGAATCGCGGTACCGCTGTACGTACTCCAGGTACTTGGGCAGCAGCTCCTCGCGCTTGAGTGTCTGCCGTTGTTCGCGGCTGTTGATTGCGCTGATGCGCTCCAGATCGCCCGCCAGGGCGTCCTCCATCAACTTCAAGTGCTTGCGGGCATTGGCGGGGCTGGACAGCGCGGTGTCAGCCGAATAAGCCATCGGGGCACCGGCGCTCAAGGCCGCAGGGCCATCGGCGATCACGCGGCGCTTGTGCGCCAGTGCCAGGCTCACGCTTTCACCAGTTCGACGTTTTCAGCCATGGCGAATTTTTCCAGCTGCTCGATCACATAGCCTTCGTTGCGGCTGTTGTAATCCTCGACGCGGGAGCGCTTCGGGTTATCAACGGTCTGCTTGCGCCAGCTGGAGTCCTGGAAGTAGATCGACAGGTTGTCGAAGCTGGTGACCACCACGGCGTTGACCGGGAAGAACGGCACGCTGAAGCTTGGCAGGCCGCCATAGGTTGCGATGACCTGAGCGTCCTCGATGCGTTCTTTCTCGGTCGGCACGTCACCTTGCTTGGCGTACAGCTTCGCCTTATCAGCGGCCAGCAGGTCGCTACCGATGAGTGCGATCAGATCGCCGCCATCACGGACACGTTCGTCGACCATCTGCTTGGTGTCATGCACCAGGGCGTCCAGGTTGGCATAGTCGCCACCTTCACCCAGCGTGATCTTGCCAGCTGCCAGGCCCTGACTCAGGACCTGCTCCGGGATCTGCTCACGAGCGATCTGCAGCCAGCCCTTGTTCACGTCCTGCAGCATTGGGAATTCGATGAGGTTGGTCTGTGGAGCCGCTTTAAGACCGTGGAAGCCGATCATCAAACGGTCCAGGGCGATCTGCTTCTGCACAGCGGCGGAATAGCGCTGCTGGAAGTCCGGGAACTTGGCCCAGGCGTCGATCTTCGCGTAAGGCAGGCTGACGTCAGACTCGGTGGAATACAGCTCATACTGGCTGTCATCCAGCGCCGAGGCGTCCTTGGCTTCGCGATCGGTGGTCTTGGTGTTGGTGCGACCGGTCACAGGACCTGACACGCCGAGGAACACTTTCTGACCCTTGATCTCGGTCACGCCGATGACGTTGATGCGCTGCAGGAAATCGGACTTGTGGGTGATCGCCTCGTTGAGTTCCTGGGCAATCGAAGGCTCGACGCTGAACGTCTTGCTGGCCAGCTCGACGCCGTAGGACTCAGCCAGGGAAACCTGCAGGGCCGCGAACATTTTCGCGCCGTAAGCGCTCAGTGACTGGGCCATGTCAGAGCACCCGCTTCGGTTTTGGGTCATTCGCACCGGTAGTGCGCGACAGATGGCGACCTTCTGGCTTGTCCACCAGTGCGGAGAATCGCGCCTCAAGTTTGGCGAGGCCGGCAATAACGGCAGCGTTGCTGGAGGCCTTGCGGCTCAACTGCTTCTCTTCTTCGGCGGTGGCCACGATGCCGTCGACGGCTGCCTGCACGTCATCGATCGGAGCCTGGTCAGGGGCTGGTGGGGCTTCTGCGAAGCTGTCGATCAGCGCCTGAATGCCGGCGGCAATGATCAGTTGCTGTTCGATCAAGGCCTGCAGCGCTTTGGCTGTAGCTTCATCCATTGGGGGTTTGCTCTCGATAGGGGTTTGCGGGGTGGGTTCTTCTGGCACCTCTTCAATGCCAAAGCGCTTGAACAGGCCGGTGAACAGGTTGAACAGCTTGGCCACCTCGCCCTGCGGTTCCTCTTCACCGATCGTCCCGAACGGGACGGCTGCCGCGTAGTGCACGGGCTTGCCTGTCTTGCGGGAGAAATAGAGTTCTTGGGTGCCCAGGCTCGCCGGCTCGTCAGTGACGGCCAGCCCGGTCAGGTAGGCCCTGCCGGTGCCCGCAAAGTCGGGCATGATCTCGATGCTGGTGAAGAGCTTTTCGCCCTGGTCGTTAAGCCACAGCAGCTTTTGGTTGGGCTTCAACTGCGCTTCCAGCGCGACTTGGCCGGGGGCCAGGCCCTCGACATCTTCGATCAGGCGCACGGCGAACACGGTGCCGTAGGAGCCTGGCCAGCGTTCATGTTCAGCCCAGATGGTGGCCGTGTAAGTGGCGGTGCTGTACGTCTCGGCGATGTCGCGCAGTTCCTGGGGCGTAATGACGCGACCATCGACGGTAGGACCGCTGGTGGCGACGCGTTTCCAGAAGCTGACAAGGGAACGGGGCATGGGAGGAACTGCGCTCATCGGTTGGTTGAGGCCCCAAGATAGGGAGCCGCAACCCTTCCAACAAACGGTTTACTTTCGCGCTTCTCCTATATTCAAGTTCTAGGAGAGACGCGGAATTTAACCGCACGTTTTCCGCGTTTTCGCCGCATAGACTGCGGCCCATGTACTACTCAACCGAAGTCAAAGAAGCCGCCAAACGTCTGTTTCTGCGCCGTCACAAGGCCAAGGAAATTCAGGCGCAACTCAACCTGCCCAACATCCGGATCGTCTACCACTGGATCCGCGTGGGTGGCTGGGAAGACATGCTGACGGATGAAGAGCCGCTGACTGCAGTCAGCCGGCGAATCACGCTGCTGCTTGAAAAGACAGAGAGCCTCAGCAAAAGCGATCTGGACGAGCTGGACCGGTTGACGACGGTTCGCGAGCGGCTGGCCAAGCAATGCGCAAAACCAGCTCCCGCGCCGGCGCGTGATGAACAGAATGACGATGGCCATCGACGTGACGAGCAGCGCGGCGAACGTCGGGATCGCGTCAAGCGCGACGGCAAGAAGCGGGAAAAGAAGGTCAAGAACGACGTCAGCGAACTGACCGAAGTCGACTTTCTCGACAAGTTCATCAGCAAAATGTACGGCTACCAGAAAGAGCTGTTCGCGGCCAAACAGAACCCGCTGACCGCCAGGATCCGGAACATCCTCAAAAGCCGCCAGGTGGGCCTGACGTACTACTTCGCCGGCGAAGCCTTCATGGATGCGGTGCTGACCGGTGATAACCAGGTGTTCCTGTCGGCCAGCCGCGCACAGTCCGAGATTTTCCGCAGCTACATCATCGCGTTTGCCCAGTCCTGGTTCGGCCTGGAGCTGACCGGCAACCCGATCGTGCTTAGCAAGGACGGCAAGCCGTGGGCCGAGCTGCGCTTTCTCAGCACCAACAGCAGCACCGCACAGGGTCACCATGGCCATGTGTACGTCGACGAATATTTCTGGATCCGCGACTTCGAGAAACTGAACACTGTGGCCAGTGCCATGGCGACCCATAAGAAGTGGCGCAAAACCTACTTCTCAACGCCCAGCGCCGTCTCACACCAGGCCTACCCTTTCTGGCAGGGCGAGAAATTCCGCAACAGCAAGCGCAAGGCCGCCAAGGATCCCTGGCCGAGCGATAAGCAGATCTCAGCCGGCGCGCTGTGTCCGGACGGTCAATGGCGCAAGGTGATCACCATCCTGGACGCGATCGCCGGCGGCTGCGATCTGTTCGACCTTGAGCAGCTGCAGCTGGAGTACGACGACGACAAGTTCCAGCAACTGTTCATGTGCAAGTTCATCGACAGCAGCCAGAGCGCGTTTTCCCTGGCAGATCTGGAGCGCTGCTATTCCGACCTGTCGCTTTGGGCCGACTTCGATCCGGACGACCCGCGACCGTACGGCAACAGTCCAGTCTGGATCGGTTATGACCCGAGCCGGACCCGCGACGACGCCACCTGCGTGGTCATCGCACCGCCGCTGGAGAACGGCGGCAAGTTCCGGATCCTGGAGAAGCACAGCTGGCGTGGCCAGTCGTTCAAGTACCAGGCCGAGCAGGTCAAGAAGCTGACCGAGCGCTTCAACGTCCAGCACATCGGTATCGATACGACCGGCATCGGTTACGGCGTATTCGACCTGGTGCGCGACTTCTACCCGCGTGCGACCTCAATCCATTACAGCCTGGAAACCAAGAATCTGTTGGTGCTCAAGGCGCAGGACACCATCCAGGGCAGCCGCATCGAGTGGGACGCCGGCTGGAACGATATCGCCCAGGCCTTCCTGACGATCAAGCGCGGCACGACCGCCAGCGGCCAGGTCACCTACAGCGCTTCGCGCACAGACGCTACCGGCCACGCGGACGTGGCCTGGGCGGTCATGCACGCCCTGCAATACGAACCCCTCAACACGGACAAAAAGCGGCGCAGTCGCTACGCACTCACTGGATCAACTTCCCATGGCAAAACCCAAAACCCTGCAGCAGGAAAAGCCGGCGCAACGGCCCATGCGAGCGTTCACATTCGGCGCGCCGGAATCGGTGCTGACCGACAACATCGCGCAGTACCTGGGCGTGTTCCCCAGCGACGACGGTCGTCTCTACACGCCACCGGTTTCGCGCAGGGGCCTGGCAAGGCTGCTCAAGGCCAACGCGCACCACGGCGCGATACCAGGGTTCAAACGCAACCTGTTGCTGCGTGAGTTCATCCCTTCAGCCGGACTGACGGTGGCCGATATGAGTCGGGCTGCGTTGGACTTCATGGTGTTTGGCGAAGCCTACTTCTACCGGGTGCCAAATGCGTTCGGCCAGATCCTGGAGCTGCTGCACCTGCCCGCCATCAACATGCGCGTGAAGGTCGACGGCGGGTTCGCTCAGTTGGAGCAGAACGGGCGTGAGACCGAGTTTGAAGCGCACGAGATCGAGCACGTCCTCAACTACGACGTCGAGCAGAACATTTATGGCGTACCGGAGTACCTGGGCGGCCTGCAGGCGCTGCTACTCAACGAGGCCGCCACACTGTTCCGCCGGCGCTACTACAGCAACGGTGCGCACGCGGGCTACATCTTCTACACCAACGACCCGAACCTGACTGAGGAAGACGAGGACGAGCTGCGTGCCCAGATCACAGCCAGCAAGGGCGTGGGTAACTTCCGCTCGATGTTCGTCAACATTCCGGGCGGTTCCGAGAAGGCGATTCAGATTATCCCGGTCGGTGATTTCCAGGCCAAGGACGAGCTGGAGAAGGTCAAGAACATCACTCGCAACGATGTGATTGCTGCCTGGCGCATGAACCCTGCTCTGGCCGGGATCATCCCGGAGAACAGCGGGGGATTTGGCGACATCGAGAAGATCGATCGCGTGTACACCAGCAATGAGATCAGGCCGATCTGCCAGTTGTTTGACCAAGCCAACGCGACATTGCGAGAGGACAGGCGGTTCGCCTGGAGACCAATACCGGAAATATCTGTAACGGCCTGATTTGACCGAAGACACACATAGTGCCACCACTTATATGGCAAAATACTGGCTATAGGCTGGCCCTGGGGAGGGACGACATGCGGATTTATTGCACAACATGCGGGCACAAGGGACGGATTAGTTCGAGGGAGGAAGTGACCAGGGCTTACGTGAAACTCTACTGCCAGTGTCTGGACGCCAGTTGCGGCCACACTTGGGTGGCCAACCTTACTTTCTCGCACACACTTCGGCCATCTGGGCAGCAACTGGACGTGATGTTGTTCGACCGGCTACGTGATCTGGCGCCTGACAAACAGAAGGAACTGTTCGAGCAGCTGGGCCGTCAGGCAGTTGCATAGGGGGTGGATCGCCGCCCTGCAGGACGACGACCAAACGCGCTATCCGTTGTGGGTTGGCTCTTCGGGCACGACCAATAGGAGATCAGCAAAACGTCTCAGTTTTTTCTGATCCTTATTATCAAGCATCCGGTAATGTCCGACGAGATGACGCTCAAACTCACTGAGGGCGTTCCAATCTAGATGTTCTTGTGTCGGCAGAGGGCCAACCATTTCTACGCGATTCAACATGCTTTTTACTCCATAAGCGCATGGCTGATTCGACGTAATTTTGATTGAACAGCTCACATTACGAAGCTTTGTACCAACACTCCGAACGCTCTAGTGGGCAGCTTTAAGGCTCTCTGGCAGCGTCAATAGCCATAGCGCGCACGATACGTTTCACTGCTGCACGATCGTCATCGCTGATCGTGCGGTAATGCTCAATCAACGCATCCTCATCGGAGTTTAACGATTCCTTAGACTTCGAGCTCCGCGCTCCAAGAATTATGTAGTTCACGTCAAAACCAAGGTTTTCTACAGCTCGGTAAAGATATGCGGCTGGAGCATCACTGCTGCCGGCCTCGTAGTTAGCTTGGGTCCGCTTAGAAACGCCCAAGGCTTCGGCAACCTGATCTTGAGTTAGACCACGCCTTCTTCTTTCCTCGCCAAGACGGGAACCAATGTCGACGGAAACGTGCAATATTTTTCATCCAAGGCATTTAAAAATGCACATTTGTGCATCATTCTGCATTTCACACCACATGAAAATGCATGGAATTGCACTATGCCGAACACCTGTATCAACGAGCAAGCCCGTCAACAAGCGCGTGAAGCACTAGAACGTCGAGGCCAAACCGCTAAAGGGTTTGCAGATCAGCACAACCTGAACCCCAGCACCGTCTATGCAGTACTGAGTGGGCAGAGCCAGTGCCGTCGAGGGGAGGCTCACAGAGCTGCCGTTTTGCTGGGGATCAAAGACGGCGTGATTCCACAATAATGGCGCGGATCAGCAGGGAAAAGCAGAACATGAAAAGTCCGGTTCTAAAAACGCGACGCGAAGTAGTGAGCGCAATCATCTGTAGTTATCCAGGTGGACGCGAGTGCGCAGCTGCTCGCATCGGTTTGGCATTGAAGAAGTTCGATAACCACGCATACGAAAACAACAACAGCAGACCACTCAATGACGCCCAGTTGTTCCAGCTGGAGCAGGACGCTGGCACTCAGCATCTGCCCAACTACGTGGCGTCAATGTATGGCGGTCTATTTGTCCCGGTGTCTGACCCTGAATCGCTCGATAACGTTGAGATGTACGCCCTCTCGATTCAAGCGGCGGCAAAGCGCGGGTGCGTCGACCAGGAGATAGCCAAGGCTCTTGCAGACGGGTGCATCAGCGCAGCGGAGGCCGAACACATCCTAAACGCACACAACCTGCACATGGCGGCTCGACATGCCGAGGTGCTCGCAGCCATCGATCTGTACCGCGCAAAAACAGGGACCGAACAATGAACAACGTATCCGTCGAAAGGGATTATCAAGAAACCATCCGCGCCGCAGCTCAGGCGTTCATCGAGCGTCATCAAGGCGAACACCTCGGCGATCTCGGTCAGTTGCTTGGGCGAGCAATCGACCATCTGGTGGAAAGCCTCGAAGTCAAAGAGCCACTCGCGAATCACCTGGTGCATCAGGCATACAGCAACGTATTGGCGGTCATCGGTCGCCAGCGCATAGATCTGCAGGCAAGTGCAGAAATGTCGGTTGTGATCAGCGACCCTGTTCGGGGACTCGCCTGGTCAGTGCCTGTTCACTTGATCTATGAACACCTGATTGCTGCCGGTCACGGCAAACCTATCTCCCCCGCTACCTAAAACCACCCTAGTTATTGCCTGCCCCACAGCCGTGGGTATGGGTGAGCTGCGCCCGAATTCGAGGTTTAACGATGGCCAACGCCGTGATCGTCACCACCCAATTGCCGAAAGCCCAGGCAAAAGCACTGCTGGAATCCCTGCGTGAACAGTACCGCTTGAGGCTCAACGAATACTGGTATGACGATCAATACCGCTTCGTTGCGGACGGCCAACGTCATGGCGCAATTCTCGCCCGTGTCCCGGTAATGGCAGCACAAGTACGCCTTATGGCAGCCCTGAGCCAAAGCCTCAAAGCAGTGAAAGATTAATGAGAGACGACCTGCGTCACGACGTACTGCACCGCATCCAGTCCGACTTCGGATTGAAGCATCGCGCCCCGACCAAATACATGCGCGGCGGCACTTGCCCGAAGTGCAAGAAGAAGGAGCTTTACACGCGCTTTGACAGCCCGTGGCAGCTGATCTGCGGCAGGCAGGAAAAGTGTGGCCATACCCTGCACGTAAAAGAGCTTTACGACGACCTGTTCGAAGACTGGAGCAAACGCGCACCGGCTACCGAGAATGCGCCTACTGCGACCGCAAGGGCCTACATGGAGTTTGCACGCAGCTTTGACATATCGCTTATCGCCGGCTGGTTCACGCAGGAAACCTATTTTTCTTCACACCATGACGCCGGTAGCGCCACAGTGCGTTTTGCGCTGGAGAAAGGCGGCTATTGGGAACGGCTGATAGATCGCCCTGCCCGGTTCGGCAAGATGAAGGCGCGGTTCAAACCAGGTGAAAGCTACAAGGGTGTCTGGTGGTGTCCGCCCTGCGTCGAGCTGCTGGACGTCAAAGAGCTCTGGATTGTCGAAGGGATCTTCGACGCCATCGCACTGGTGCATAACGGCGTGGCCGCCGTATCCGCAATGTCTTCCAATGCGTTCCCCGATGAGTCGTTGAAGCGCTTGGCCAAAGAGCGTGATGGGAAACTGCCGAAGCTGGTGTGGGCATTGGACAACGAGCCCGGCGCACACGCTTACACCAAGCGCTGGGTTCGTCAGGCGCGTGAACTGGGCTTTGTTTGTGAAGCGGCTCAGATCCCCCAACGTGACGGCCGCAAAGTCGACTGGAACGACCTGCACCAACGCTGGTGGGCCATCGATGAGGATGACAAGAAGGCAGAGCAGATCCAGAAGGATCTGACGGTTGCCAGACATCACGGCGCCCTGCTGATCGCCGACAACGCCACGGAAAAAGCATTGGTGCTTTTCGACTGGAAGCGCCGTAGCGAATTCCACTTGGAGTTCGGCAACCGCCTCTACTGGTTCAAGCTCGATCTGGAGAAATTCAACCGGGCGATGCAGGACCTTGAGGACAGCGAGCACCAGGACGATCAACTGCTGAACGACAAGCAGCGTCGGGCAAAGGCTATGCAGCAGTGCGGCGCGATTCAGCGGATCGCAACCTGCAACCCCAAGGCACTTTACTACCAGGAGAACAAGCTGACCGACGAGTCCTGGTATTACTTCAGGATCACGTTTGCCCACGACGCCGCGCCCATCAAGAACACCTTTACCAGTTCGCAGATCGCCTCATCCGCCGAGTTCAAGAAACGACTGCTCGGGATTGCACCCGGCGGGATGTTCACCGGCAGCACGCAGCAACTGGACGCGTTCATTGAAGAGCAGACAAACGCGCTCAAGACGGTGCAGACCATCGACTTCACCGGCTACACCCGCGAACACGGTGCCTACGTTTACGGCGACGTGGCTGTGCGTGACGGCAAGGTCTACGAACTGAACGAGGAAGACTTTTTCGACATGGAGAAACTGAGCATTAAAACGCTCAGCCAGTCCGTCACGCTGAACATCAACACCGACCTGAACAAGTTCACCACGCGCTGGCTCGACATTCTGTGGCAGTGCTTTGGGGCCAAGGGCATCGTCGTTCTGGCGTACTGGCTGGGGGCACTGTTCGCGGAGCAGATCCGACAGCACCAGAAGAGCTACCTATTTCTGGAGGTGGTTGGTGAAGCTGGTGCGGGTAAGTCCACGCTGATCGAGTTTCTGTGGAAGCTGCTCGGTCGTCTCGACTACGAAGGCTTCGACCCGTCCAAAGGCACGCCCGTCGCCCGCGCCCGTAACTTCGCCCAAGTCGGCAACCTTCCCGTCGTGCTGATCGAGTCCGAACGGGAAAAGACCGACGGTAGCGCGACAAAACAGTACGACTGGGACGAGCTGAAAACCGCTTACAACGGTCGTAGCGTCCGCTCGACGGGCGTCAAGAACAACGGCAACGACACGCGAGAACCACCTTTCCGCGGTGCTTTTGTATTTGCGCAGAACCATGCCGTCAACGCTTCGGAACCCATCCTGCAGCGGATCGCCCACGTTGGCATGACCAAGGACGGCCAGACCGCCAAAACCAAACTGCTTGTGGAAGAGCTCGAGCAGATGCCCGTCGACAAGGTGAGCGGCTTTCTGTTGATGGCGACAACCCGGGAAGCGCAAGTGATGCAAACCGTGAAAGCGGGTGTGCCGATCTACGAACAGCGGCTGCTGCAGCTGCCCGAGATCCGCACGGTGCGTATCGCCAAGAACCACGCCCAACTGCACGCACTGGTCGACGCACTGGTGCATGTCGTCCCGCTGCAGCAGCACCAGGTAGATGCCGCCCATGCCGAGGTGCAAAGCATGGCCAAAGAGCGACAGCTGGCCATCAATGCCGATCACCCGATGGTCGTTGAGTTTTGGGAGCTTTACGAATACCTCAACAGTCATGCCGGCGCACTGAATCATTCCCGCAATGAGGGGCTGATCGCCGTCAACCTGAACGACTTTGCCGAGGCGGCCGCGAACAGACGGCAGAAAGTCCCGGACCTGGTCGAGCTCAAGCGCCATCTGAAAACCAGCAAGTGCCCGAAATTCATCGAGACGAACCGCAACGTCTGTTCGTCGTGGGACATCGACGCCGCCGATAAACCTAAAACCGTCCGGTGCTGGATCTTCCAGGCCGCTTGATCATTACCACGAGAGGAACACACATGCGCATTGAAGTGATTACTGGCCCGATGGCCTCTGGCAAAACCCAAAAACTGCGTGCGATGCAGACGCGGCTTGAGCAGAAGGGTTATCAGCCCGTGGTTATAAGCGGTCCAGCCACGACGACTCAGGGTCTTATAAAAACGATCGCTCAGCAGCTAGGCCGATGCCTGACAGTACTGATTGATGACTGTACGCAAGAGCAGATCGACGCGATCAAGCATTGGAAAATGAAAACTGATCGGAGCGGCGAGTTTGCAGACGTCGTTATCCATGTCGCCAAGCGCGCCGACATTTACTGATCACTTAGGAAGGAGCCACGCCATGAGTGAAGAGAAGCAACGCCTTGAGCAGCAACTGAACGTCAAAACCTTTACGGACCTGATGTTTCACAAAATCGATCCAAAGCAGATGGGTCACGACGGTGAACGCTTCGTTAATAAAACAGTTCAACTGGTGTTTGAAGCATACCTAGAAGGACTTACACCAAATCCAGCGCGTGTATTAGGCCAACAGCTTTACGCGGAAATTAAAGCCTCAAGCAAGTACGCCTCGCAGATCGGCTGGATGCAGCCTGGAAAAGACTATCCCTTCCCGGTGAGGTTTGAGCCTGATCCATCGGGTTACATCGTTAAAGGCGGTGTAGGCGGATGCTACCGAGTAGAGGACGTCGACCTGTTGTTCAAGCGCGACGGTGATTTTCACTGCATTAAGTAAATGCCGATGATTGTTAAGCAAGCGGTACTGGGGAGTTGCAGCTCCCCAGTACCCACCACAACTAGGAGCACGGCTATGCAAACGGAACACCTGAGTAGCAGAGACACAAAGGCTAGCACACCACCCCGAGACCTGCTGACAATCGCCATGATCGGCACTGCACTGATCGGCTATCTGGTACACAAGACGCCGGATGCACGCGGTCGACTGGAGAGCCTAGCCAGTCAGGCGCAGGTCCAAGGTGATTTGACCGCCAGCGACGAGCACGTCCTGGCACAGATTCTCGCGACCCCCTCCTCCAGTAATTGAGCCGCCAGGTTCTGGCTTTTAGCACCAGGGCGAAGCGTTACACTCCCCTGGTTGCTGCTTCCCGCAGAGAGCAAACATGAATTCCCCAACCAGCAACGTCCTCACCTTTGAGGACCTGCAGCGCATCACCGGCTATCAGCGCCGCTCCGACGTCGAACGCTCGCTGATCACCCAGGGTATCCGCATGTTCCGAGGCCGAACAGGCCCCTGGACGACGCTGGATCTCATTCACCACGCTGCGGGCATGGAGTCCGTAACCTCAGAGCGCTATGACACCAACATCCTATGAGGAAAGCGCGTAAGCGGAAGCACAATCCGCACATCCCCCCCCACATCGACCAGGCCGCTCTCCCAGCGGCCATCTATTTTGATCACCGCAACGCCGGCGTCTGGTACACGCTGCATTACGACGAGACCGGCAAACAGCGCCGGCGCAATGTCGCGCCGGCTGACGTGACCCTGGCGGAGCTGCACCAGATCATGGAGCAGACGTCGGGGGTCGATCAGGGCACGCTCCGTTACGTCTGCGCCCAGTTCCACCAGAGCGATCGTTACCAGAAACTCAGCCTCAAGACGCACGATGACTACTGTTATTCGCGGGACGTGCTGCTGGGCATACCGACCCGGCTGGGCAAACCGCTGGGGGATCTGCTGGTCAGGAAATTCACGGCGGCATTGATCCAGCGTATCGTTGATCGCCTGGCCGACGAGGGCACACCGTCCAAGGCGGCGCATGTCCTGCGCTACCTGCGTCGAGTGCTGCAGTGGGGCCGCAACCGGGGCTACCTCGACAGCAACCCTGCACAAGGCATTGAAGCGCCGGTGGAGCGCAAACGCCGGCGCTTGCCGGAGCATCGGGTCATGGACGCGCTGGTCGACCGCGCTCAGGCGTTCGGTCGTCTGGCCAGGAACGAGAAAGGCGGCTGTCCGGAGTACCTGAGCTACGTGATGGAGATCGGTTACCTCTGTCGCTTGCGGGGCATTGAGACCATCACCCTGACCGACGCGCACGAGCTGGTCGACGGGGTCATGACCAACCGGCGCAAAGGCAGCCGGGACAATATTGTGCGCTGGACGCCGCGTCTGCGCGCCGCCTGGGACGGGGCAAAAGCCTATCGGGCGAAGGTGTGGGCCAGCAAATCCACCGTGGTGCCGATGCGTCCCGATCGGCGCTACCTCATCGTGGCCAGCCACGGCGGCCCCCTGCGCAAATCCAGCCTGGACACCGCCTGGCAGCGGTTCATCACCTCGGCCATCGAGGACGGCACGCTCACGGCCGAGCAGCGGTTTGGCCTGCATGACCTCAAGCGCAGGGGCATCACCGACACGGCCGGCACGCGGGCAGACAAGCAAGAGGCCAGCGGCCACCGGGACGGGGCCATGATGGACGTCTACGACCTCAGCGTGCCCATGGTCAATGCTTCGCGAACGTAGCCCTGACGTCAGACTTCGACCTGAAACGCTTTGACGCCAAGGCTTTCGGCAAACCGCCCTACCGCCGTCAAGCTGGCCCAGGTGCGCAGCGCTTCGCGACGCGAACGGATGGGCAGCCAGCGACTCCCTGCGCCGCCCAGGCGGATGGCCAACGTCCACTTTTCGTTTTGACGACTGACCAGCACGTCACGCACGGCACCGCCCTCGAGCATGATGCGCAGCGCGTCTTCCTGAATTCCGTGGGGCATGATCAAGCCAACGCCCGGAGGCGATTCGTGAACTCGGTCACCTGCTCGGGTGACAGGCAGTTCAACTCACCAAAGGTTTCCAGGTGCTGAATCATGACTTCGTGACTGCCGGGCTGACGCGCCAGGATGCGGTGGCAGGTGGACTCAATGATCAGTCGGGCCATGTGCGGGTTCTCGACGGCCGAGGCTTCAAAGGCCAACGCGATCGAGGACGCCAGTTCGGCCAGTTCGGGGGCCGTGTCCTGCAGTGCCCTCAAGGCGTTCATTTGCCGGGCGGTGATGGGTAACGACACGGGGGACCTCCTGGAATGCGGTCGGCAGAAAACCATACGCGGGAATAATGGTAGACCAGTCCCTGCACTTCTGGCGTCCATCAGTCGCAAAAAAGCCCACCGGGGTGGGCTTTGCTGTGGGGGCCGATTGAACATAGGGCGCGTTATTGGAACACTAAAAACAGTGCTCCAAAAAAGTTGTCGCCTTCGACGTACTGCTAATTTTCAATAAAATTGAAATTCAAATCACCTCGTACTGCAAGGCAGTTTCTTTTAGCATCTCACTAAAACTGTAGATATCATCGAGAGTAGCAATCGGATGCCTAGTTTCACCCTTGTCTTTCTCAAATATACCAATGTACTTTTGGGCGCGATTGAAATGTAACCGTGTAATAGGTTTCCTGTTGTTGTCATCCAAGAGAATACCAAAATAGCTTTGGGTATCGCGATGGTTAATCCGCTTAGCGTCCACCACAGTGCGTATGATGGACTTAACGATGTGAAAACCTTCCATCTCTTCCACCGTAGTAACTATTCGATCCTCTACTGGAGCATCTTTATCGGGACTTGTATTGGACTCTATCAGTTGCTCAGCGACGGTAGGCACGGTGACCCCGCTCATAGCTGACTTCAACCGATCATTGATTTGGTCGTTCAGAAATTGCGAGGTGGCTTTTTTTGTCAACACGGTAAACTGTTCACGTACCTTCTGAGTGATGGCACCC
>Ga0326721_10000329_pt1 | contig 15023 bp, 22 predicted proteins | sample SGPome_FD_203951 | JGI IMG/M metagenome (GOLD analysis project Ga0326721, IMG submission 203951) | Soil microbial communities from Southern Great Plains, Lamont, Oklahoma, United States - SGP_1_2016 | ecosystem: Engineered > Artificial ecosystem > Soil microcosm > Unclassified | place: USA...
TTTCTGCCGGATCACGGCGTCGATTTCGCTGAGCTCGTACATGGCGAGCTGGTCATACTCGGCCTCCGTGGGGAACCACCCGCACCACGCACCCATCAGGGCTCGGGCGCGGGCTCGCTCTCGTCGGAGGGCTCGTCTTTTCCCGACTCCGACTCGTCATCGAACTCGGGTGGCTCCGGCGCGAAGTAGTCGTCGTACTCCCGCATCGTCATGTTCTCGACGGTGGTCCAGTCGACCCGCGGTTCGCCCTTGACGACCGGTGCGCGGCGCTTCAGCGCCCAGATGATGCCCATCATCATGGACACCGGGCTCATCTTGTCCGGGTCGAAGAACGTTTTGAAGTGCTGCTCGATCAGGCCGATCTCACCGCCGGTCAGCAGCTCTGACGCTTCACTCATCGGGATCTTGCCCTCGGCGAGCGCCGCCTCATACTCGGCGCGATCCGCTTCGTACTGGGCGCGTTTCGCTTCGGCTGTCTCTTCTGTGCTCATCCCAAGCCCCTTTTCCGTATTGCCCGTTGGGCATCTCGTTCGATCAGGTCCAGCGCGTACGGCAGCAACGCTGCGTCGGCGCGCTGCATGAATTCGCTCGCCTGGATGTTCCGCTTGGGCCACCCGTAGTTGATGACTCCCGCGTATTCGTTCACTGACTTGAGGGCGACCCGGACCACGGCTTTGTTCTTCTTCGTCTTCGTGGCCCCCACCCCACGGGCCAAGCGGCCTGTGCGGTATGGAGCGAACTCCGCTGCCAGCCGGGCGCCTTGAGAGGCGATGGCGGAGAACGCGTCGTTCAGGTCGTCGAACTGGGCGCCCAGCTGGCGCATGCTGCGGGCGAGCTCGTTGATCCCCTCGACCTTGACAACGCCCGCAGCCATCAGGCCATCAACACCAGATCGTCAGCCTGGACAGCGGCAGCGCCCCGGACCGCTTCCGCGACCAGGGCGACTACCGCTGCCATGCCCATCAGGACGTGACCCGGACCGGCTTGGCCGTGCAGGGCCAGCTGACCTCGATCTTCTGGCGAGCGGATGGCGACAGGTCGGCGGTCCCACCGATGAGGTCGCCGTCAGGCTCACGGATGTTCACCGTCGCGGTGAAATGCGGCTGCGACGCCGACGCGGACGCGTTGCCGTACGGGCGCAGGAGAACGGCGATGTCATCACCGGTGTTCTCCCACATCTCGGTCCACAGCGTCGATGCCGCCATGTCCTGAGTAAGCACCAGGTCCAGGGCGTACGTGCGCCCACCGCCGGATCCGGCTTCGGCGTAGGTCACGTCGTCCGAGTCAGCGGCGGCCGACGTGAACTTCGCGTCGAAAACCTGCGCCGCGAACTCCGTTCCGCCGATGGTGAGGGTCAGGTTCCGGGTACCAAGGGCAGCCATTAGTTGGCCTCCACTTCTGTTGAGACGGTCATCTGGAAGGTGGCTACGAGGGTGTAGAGGACGTTGTCTTCCACCGGAACCTCTGCCGGGACCACGGTGACTCCGTAGGCCCAGCCCCGAAATGCCTCATGGAACGGCATGATCAGGTCGTCAATGTGATCCGCGGCGGCGGCCGCGTTGGACCCGAGGACCAACAGTGCGTTGAATCCGACCTGCAGCTCCCCGTATGTGCTGTTCTCCGAGGTGACACCGGTCAGGACCAGCCACCCGGTGTCAGCCTTGATTACGGTTGGCCGCTTCAGGTACCAGGTGGTGCCGGAGAGTCTCTCGGTCAGGGTGTCGCAGATGTCCTGACGGGCGCTGGGGAGGCTCATCCGATCACGACCTTCCGGTAAGTGCCCTCAAGCCGGCGGATCTCGGGGTCACGCTTCCCGATCCGGAGCGGCTCGAAGTTCGCGCCGCCGACGATCCCGATGGGCAGCGGCCGAAGCGCGAGGTTGCGCAGGACGCGCCGCTTCAACGCCTCGGCGAGATCGAGTGAGTACGGATCGATGCGGCACGCGCGGGCCTGCGCGACCTGCTCGGCTGCGAGCGTGGTCTCCAGCTCATCGTCCGGCCACTGCTCGATCCCGGAGTTGGCTCCGGCGTATTCCTTGACCTGGGCGATGGTGACGGCGGCGCTGGCGGCCGGCGCAACGTCGAAGGTGTCCTCGATGGCGTCCGCGACCGCGCCGGTTGCGACGAACGTGGCCACGAACCGGCCGACGCTGACGGGGTAGTAGTCGGCCCGCCAGTCCCCCACCTCAGGATTGGCTGCGGCCAGGGCCTCGGTCGTGCCGTTCGGGTGCCGGACCGTCAGCGAATACGACGTCGGATCAGCCGGGTTGTCGTCCTCATCGGTCAGCAGGAACCGCAGCGGGACAACCTTGCCCACAAAGAACGCGTCAGTCATCGCGGCCTCCTCATGCTGAAGCCGCCTTCAACGCAACGACATACATGATCGTGTTGGCGTTGGCGCTGGTCCCGGTCCATGTCTCTCCACCCAACGACAGCGAGCTGATTACCCCATTGGTGTCGGCCACCGATGAGGTGACCGATGAACTGCCCCCACCGACGATGGTTTGCCGGGACGTGTACGACGATCCGCTGATCGTGAAACTCGTCGACGCGGGCCCGCTCCGGTCGGAGCAGAACTCCACCGACCAGTCAGCCAACGAGTTCGCTGCCAGGGCGGGCATGGTGTGCACCGTCCCCGAAACCTGATCCAGGGCGGACGTCTCGACGTCGATGATGTCCGCGTGGACCCCGGAATAGGCGACCAGGACAGCGACCCGCCCCGTGGTCGCCGACCCCGCCAAAGTCACGTTGCTGCCGGCGTCACCGCCCTGCGCAACCCGCTTGTAGAGCACCGACTGAGTGTTGTTCTTCGCCTGCGTATCGACCGCTGTCCACCCCGCCGGGGTCGACATGGTGTCGGTGGCACCCGTCGCCGACCGGGTGGTGTGCACGATCAGCATCCCGTCACCGACCTGGACACCGGCGGGGATGGTGACCGTGATCGACGTGCCTGTCCCGGCACCGTTGGTACCGGTTGCGGAGCCCCGGTACGCGATCGGCACGGACGGTGTCCCGACGGCGGCGAGGACGCCGGCCCCGGTCCGTCCCGCAGTCCCAGGAATGGCCGGGGTCCCGGCAGCGGACACGCCACCCGCACCAGTCAGGACCGCTGCCGCGAGCAGCCCGGGGACCCCCACGGCCGCGACCTGCCCGGCGCCGCCCATGCCAGACAGACCCAGCAGGGCAGGCACGCCCGGAGCGGTCAGGGCACCCGCACCAGTCAGGACCGCTTCCGCAGCCCACCCGGGGGATCCCCCAACGGCCAACGCCCCGGCCCCGGCCAGGTCCGCGACCCCGACCCAATCGTCCGAGCCACCCAGTACACCCTCCGCGAACAGCGCACCCATCCCGGACAGGACCGCATTCCCGGACCGACCTGAGGACCCGCCGTCATCCGGACCGAGCCGAATCCTGCGCTCGACGGCACCGAGCCGAGCAGTGCCCCTCTCGCCGCGCTGCCCCGACAACGCCACCACCAGAGCACCCACACCAGTCAGGCCTACGGTCCCAGGGATCGCCGGCGTGCGGGCCAGGGTGAGCGTCCCTGTACTGGCCAGAGCGAGCGTGACCGCAGGCTTGGGCACAACAGCCACCGTCAGGGCGCCCGCGCCGGCCAGGACCGCCGTGCCAGGGAGATGTGGTGTCCCGACCGCGACCAGCCCACCGGCACCGGACAGAGCGACCGAGCCGACCGGTTTCGGGACACCCGAGGCCGTCAACGCACCCGATCCTGCGAGGGTGGCCGTACCCGGCAGCGCCGGCGTCCGGGACGTCGTCAGCGCCCCCACCCCGGCCGGGCCCGCACTGCCAGAGAACCCAATGACCCCGGCGAAAGCGAGCGTGCCTGACCCGGACAGCGCCGGCAGCGCGGCCGGCGTCGGCACACCCGACGCGACCAGGGCCCCGGACCCGGTGCGGGTCACCGTGCCAGTGAGGCCAGGCAGCACGTCGACGGCCAGGACCCCGATGCCGGTCTGCGCGGCAGCACCCGGGATCGCCGGCGTCAGCGCGACCGCCAGCTGCCCCTCAGCGTCCATCACCGCGGTGACGACCGGCTTGGGGACACCTGCAGCGGTCAGCGTCCCGGACCCGGTCCGGTCGGCGGTGTCGGCCGGCGCCGGGCCGGCCGAGATCGTGAGAGTGCCGGACCCGGTGCGGGTCGCGGTCCCCAGCAGCGCCGGGGCACCACCCACGCTGAGCGACCCTGCGCCGGCGAGCGCAGCCGCTGCTCCGGTCACCGCCGGTGTCCCGGTGACGGCAAGCGACCCGGACCCGGTCAGCGCTGCCGCACCCGGCATGGCGGGGGTTCGGGTAGTGGTGAGGGCCCCAGCGCCCGCCAGGGCCACCGTGGCGGGGATTGCGGGCACCCCGGCCGCCGTCAGCGTCCCGGCACCGGACGGGCCCGGTGTGGCGGTCGGACGAGGGATCACCGACTTGGTCAGGGCACCGGACCCGGACAGGACAGCGGTATCGCTGAACGACAGCTGAAAATCGTCGTCGAGGTTGAAGTCGTCGATCTCGAACTTCGCGTTACCGACACCGCCGGGGCCGACCCGCAGCCCGCACCGACCGGCCCCGGCGTAGGTCGCGTCGGTCCCTGCCCACGTCCACGCCCCGGGCTCGGAAACCCCATCAGCCCACAACTTGAACTTCAGGTCGTCGTCGACGATCCCGCACCGCACCCAATACCAAGTGTTAGAGGTAAACGTGAAAGAGGCGGTAGCCAGGTCAGTCGCGACGCCCGAGGTGGTCTTGAACACCTTCCAGTTCGAGCCCGGCCTGTTCAGTTCGAAGCAGTACCCGGCCGCCGCGTCGAGGATGTCGTTGGACGCGCGCATCCAGACCCCGGGGTAGCACTCATCTCCGGTCGGCCACCGGAACTTCATCAACCACACCTGGTTGGTGGGGTTGCTGAGGTTGACCTTCTGCGTCGAAGCCCCCGTGTACGGGACACCGCCGACCAGGTTCGCAGTGGTGACCCGGCCGACGTTCGACTGGATCTGGAACGAGGCTCCGGTGGAGAGCTGGCCATTCGCCCACGCCGAAGACCACGGGTCGCCGTTGGCGCCCGTGAAGCCGTCCGATGCAAGCGAAGTGACCATGCCCTACCTCAGGAAATGGTGATCGTGTAGGTCACGGCGTAGGTGCCCTGGGTCGCGAATGCCTGGCTGGTGACGGCCACGCCGTCGAGGTACGTCCCGGCCGTCGAAGCGGTGTGACAGCCGGCACCGACCACGGTCGTCGATGCGGGCACGTCGAACGTGACGGTCACGCTGGAAGCCGAAGCCGAAGCGGTCGACCAGGAGAGCGCCTTACGCGCGTACGCCGGGCTGCCGCCGGTCACCTCGGTACCGGCCGAGCTGCTCGGGGCCGTCGTGTAGAGCGCCCCGTACAGGGCCTCGTCGCCGTACCGGTCGGCCAGGTGGGTGCGCATGGTCGCGGTCTGAATTGCCATCAGTCAACGCCTTTCAGGGGTCGAGCCGACCCCTCCGGGTGGGATAGCCCGGAGGGATCGGGAACGAGGGGTCAGGACGCCGCGACGGTGGCGGCTGAGGAAAGGGGCACCCACGTGACGCCCCACTTGGCCCGAGCGGTCGTGCCGATGGCACCACCGCCGGTGACGTTCAACTTGAGGTCACCGACGTCGCAGGCAATCGGGGTAGCCAGCTTCACCCCGTAGGACACGTTCAACGTGGCGACCAGCACGCCACCAGCGGTCGCGTTCAACCGCCAGTACGTGCCGGCCGCAGCCCCGCTGATGGACAGCGCGGTGGCCAGAGCAACGTCGGACCCGCCGTCGTCCGGGTCGAGCGCCAGGTCGAACGACAAGACAGCGACCGGCATGGCTACGGTGGCGTAACCGTAGAACCCAGTAAGCAGGATCGGCCCGCCGTCGATAGTGAACAGATCCGCCGAAACCCCGGTGGCGGGTGGGAGAGCAGCGGCACGCTCGGTCAGCTTGCCGACCGAGGTGTCCCTGAGACGCGAACCACGCGACATCAGCTATGCCTTCCTTTCGATTGAGAGTGGTTGGTGCAGAACGGATCAGGGGTTGGAGTACGTGACCTCGCGGACACCTTCCAAGCGGGTGTTCGCGGTCGCCTTGTAGCCCCACACGGCGAGGTCGATGAACTCGACGCGGTACTCGAAGTCCAGCCGGCGCGGCGGTGAAGCCCACCCGTGCACGTCTTCCCGGTTGAACAGGTAGCTCGACCCGTCGCCGCCGTTGCCGGACTCCAGCGCCCACGACGGCTTGGCCGGCAGCGTCCCGACCATGACCTGACCGAAGAACCCATCCGTGGACCCGGAGGCGTTCTGCGGCACCAGGACCGGGAACAGCTTCCGACCCACGTCGTCGACCGCCCCTGTCAGCGCCGAGAACAGGTTCGACGCGAGGAAGAAATCACGGAACCGGTTGCCGCCCCGGACGTACGACAGCGCGGAGAAGTTCACCGTCAGGTCCGCGTCCAGATCGGAATCGACACCGTTCAGCGCAATCCCCGTCGGGGTCAGGGCGTCCAGCATGTTGACCGCTTCGACTTCCAACCCCTCGTAGTAGGCGCGGACGACCTGCCGCCACAGGATCGTGGAGAACTTCGGGTTGCCGCCCTGGTCCCAGGTCTCCCGGGTGATCTCCACCCGGCCGGACACCGCTGAGGGGGTGATGGTCTGGCCGGTGGTGGTGAACGCCCCCGGCGTAGGCGACACGCCTTCGACGTGGGTGGCGACCAGACCGCTGGAGGTGTTGAACTTCGGCAGGGTGAACGGCGTGTTGTCGGTCAACGTGCCCTTCTGGATCGCTCCCCAGATCGGGTACACGAACTCCAACTGGTCCACGTACATGTCCGGGCGCTGGATGTTCGGGTTCAACTCGTTCACATCGGTGGTGGCGATGGTGAACACCTCACCCATGAACTGCTCCAGGCGCAGCGCCGCGGCACCGTCCTTGTGCCGCCCCGCCTTGATGACGTCCGTGGAGAAGTCGTACTCACTGTCGACGCCGTCGAACCGGTACGGGATCGGCTCGCTCACCTCCAGCGCCGGGCCTGCCGGTGCGGCGGGGATGACCTTCGGGCCCGGCCGGGGCGGGTCAGCTTCCAGCGTGACCGGCGCCGACGCGGGTGCTGGGGCGGCGGGCGGTGGCTGCATCGCTGCCGCGAAGGCTGCGCCGATGGCGGTGATGGTTTCCGCCGACAGGTTGAGCGGAGCGGGAGCTGGCGACGCCGCACACGGCGGCGCACCCGGGGCGTGGATCTGACCGCAGATCGTGCACGGCATGGTGGTTTTCCCTTCGTCTGCTGATGCGGTGACTGAACTGACCCGTGCGTCGTCGAACGACGGGAACGGCAGGATGGAAATTTCGGCGAGCGGGGCACTGACCGCGTGGTGGACGCCGTCGCGGACCGCGAACTTGGCATCAGCGCCGAGCCCGATCGACAGCCCGTCGTAGACGCCGTCCTCGGCCAGCTGCAGGATCCGGTCGCCCTCCGGGCCGCGAGCGACACCGAACCGTGCCCACAGCCCTTCCGGGGAATCGGTGAGCTTCTTCGCCGCCCCGACAGCCTTCTTTCGTTCGTGGAAGTCGAGGAGCTTGACCCGGCCCACAGCCCCATACGTCAGGGATCCCTGCGAGAACTGGTACTTACGGCCGCCTTTGGTCGTGGTCACCCCGTACGGGACGGCCAGCCCGAAGATCTCCCGCTTAGCGGTATCGACCTCGAACGCGAGGTGCCCTTCATCGGTGTCGAACCCGAAGTGAGCGTCGTCAGCATCGAAGTTCAGACCACCGATCGCGCGTGCAGCCAAGGTTCCCTCCTGGGTGGGTGTGGGTACCGCCTTTAGCGGCGCCGGTGTTGCCGGTGCGGGTGCTTCGTTCGGGGGCAGCTGCTCGCGCCGCTGCGCGGTCTCCAGCGAGTACAGGCCCATCCCGACAGCCGCCTGGTAGGTCTCGACCCGGGTCTTCTCGTCCGCCCGGACCAGGCCGCCGAGGTCGAAGCGGGCGGTGAACCCCTCGGCGGAGACGTCGCCCATGCTGAGCCGGTCCTGCACCGCGCTGATGTAGCCAGCGAGCGTGTAGTTGACCAGCTCCTGCTGCTTCTGGACCGCGTTCAGGTACGTGCGGGAGGTGGTCGAGACCTCGAGGTCTTCGGCGCTAATCCCAGCCAGCCGGGCGATGTCGCGGACCGCACCCTCCCGCGTCTCGACCAGCTGAAGGCTCGCCGGATCCCACTGCAGCGGGTTGAATTTCACGGCGCCGGACACGTAGGCGGTGGCCCGCTGCCGGCGCTTCGCCTCCCAATCGGCGAGGAACGCGTCAACCTCGTCGCCCTGCAGGATGTCGTCGGCGTCCGCGTCGTCCATCGGCGTGAACACACCGGACGGCATCGGCGCCTCGGCGTACCTGCTGGCCGCCGCGTCCAGGCGCAGCAGCGTGCGGATCGCCCGCGCCCCAGCCACCAGCAGCGGATCGTTCGGCGACCAGAACCGGATCAGATCCTCGTCGGGCACGAACTCCCAGGCGCTGCCCTGGTTGCTGCCGTCCCGCCGGACGTACACCTTCTGCTCGTCGCGGACGTCAACTGAGCGGGCCTCGAGTCGGCGGACCTTGACCGGCCACCCGTCGGCGTCGCGGCCGACAACCCGCCAGAACGCACACGCCTCGAACAACAGATCATCCAAGGTCTGCGTCATCGTGACCGACCGCGGGACCGCTTCCTCGGGCTGGGACAGCAGCGGGTTCGGCTGTGCCTCGAACGACGGGTTCAGGTAGTTGAGCGGCAGGGCACCGATCGTCCCGGCCACGATGTCGCGGGCCCGCTTCACCGCGGCGCACTGGATCGCCTCGCTACGGCTGATCCGTCCAACCGGCCCCACCGTGGGCTCGTAGGCAGGCAGCCCGAAGATCTCCGGCGGGACCGCCTCCCGATCGATCGCGAACTGCGGGCCGGGCTCTGAGGTCACCGCAACGTCGCGCGTGAACCTCAGCCGATCCCAGAAACCCATACCCGCATGTTACGGGCCAGTTTGTTCGAAACCTACAAAGTCAAGCGCTCCGAACGCCATGAACAAGCGGTTTGCCGAGTCCCTTTGGCAGCATCCTACAAAGATGGATTGCGCCGGCCAGTGCGTAGGCGGCGTCGACGCTCGGCCCACCGAGCCTCACGAACCGCCACTTATCACCCTGCGGGAGCTTCCCGGCACCCTTCAGCTGTGCCGTCAGCAGCGGGTCCCCGTTGTGCACAATCCGGCGGCTGAGGATCTGCTGAGCCAACGACATGCACGCGGCCGTCGCGACCTCACCGGTCAGCGCAGTGGCCTTCTTGTCGTCCTTCAGATCAGGCGCCAGGACCGCACCGGGCCCGCCCGGGTACCACCCGAACGCCCGCGGCCGGATGCTCGCCCGCCACACCGGGTACGCCGCCCGAGCGTCATGAACCGCAGTCGGCCCCGACCAGGAATCCACCACCGCCACCTGGACCCGCCCGTCCGACAACATCGCAGCACCGACCAGGGTGACGTGCTGCCCGCCGGGAGCCACGTCGAAGCACAGCGCGACCTTGCCTCGCAGAGACTCCATGGTGGCCGCCTCATCGGTGCCGGTCACCCAGGCGTCCATGTCGATCGCCGCGTCGAGCTGGTCGACGCGCTGGCAGAGCACCTCCGTCCGGAACACGTCGGGGGTGTCAGTGCGCAGATCACTGGCGATCGTCGCCTCGGCCATCGTGTACCCGAGCGCCGGATTGGCCTGTGCCTGCTGCTCGACGTCGTCCAGCCGGCATTTCTCGAGCGCGGACCACTCGAACAACGCCAGCGAGTCATCGCCGAGCGCGAGCTGCTCCGCAACCTCGTCCGGGTCAGCGTCCGCCTCAGCCTGGACCTCCAGCCCCAGGCTCGCCATCGCCGCGGCCCGAAGGTGGTTCAGCACGACAGACGTCCGGTCACCCTGGTTGGTGATCGCCCACTTCTGCCCGTCCGGCCGGGCGTTCGTCGTCTTCGAGCTGGCCGACCAGGCGGACCACGTCGCGTGCTCGCGCAGCTCGTCCAGGATCAGCAGGTCCACCGACAGCGACCGGCCACCCTTCCGGTGCGCCGCTGCCGTCTTGTACCGGGCCCGGTTCAGCGCCAGCAGCTGCGTTGAGCTGTTCTCCCGCCGGACCGCCGCGCCCCGCCCGTCGAACTTGAACTCGCCTGCGAGCGCGTCGGATTCCTCGGCGAGGGTGACGGTCTTCTCCCAGGCCTCCTTTGCCAGGTCCACGGTCGTCGACGTGCCGAGCACCAACTTCGCGCCGTCGCAGAGCATCCGCCACAACGCGAGAATCGAGAGCGCCGTGGTTTTCCCGTTCTGCCGCGCGACCAGCACCAGCACGGTCCGGAACCGGTACCCGCCCCAGCAGTCCAGTTCCAGGGCGTGGATGAACAACCACCGCTGCCACGGCAACAACGTCTCGCCGAGCACGTGGGTGGCGAACTCGACGACCTCGAACCCCTTGGACGTCGCCGGCGTCAGCGCGCACCCGCACCCGCACGGGCCGGGCTCCCCTGTGACCGCTGGAGGCGTGAAGATCCGGGGGGTCGTCGACCCCTTCCGGGAGCTCCGAGCGGACGGCAGACCCACCGGGCGGCCCTCGTGGTCCGCCTCGGGCACCGTCTTACCCGCGCGCCGGTCCCGGATCCGGGCCAGGACCGCAGCACCCGCCGAACCGCCCGGCTCGGTCTCCTGTTCCGGGGCCGGCGCCGCCGCGCGAGCGACCGGCCGGACGGCCGGGGCGAGGCCGAGCGTCGTCATCACCGAGAGGAGCTTCGGCGCGTGCTGGTACTTGCCGGCGTCGACGCCACGGGCCAGCAGGCGGGCCAGGGTGACCGTTGCGCCGTGCTCAGGGGCCACGTTGGCAGCGGCGAGCGCGGCCTCCAGCGCGGCAACCATCGATAGCGGGTCGGCCACCGGCGCGGCCGGCGGGGCATCGACCGCAACGGGCGCGGCAACCGGAGCAGCGGGGGTGGCCGCGGCGACCGGCCGGGCTCGCGGGGCAGGTGGCGCAGCCGGGGTGGCGATCTGAAATTCCGGAGCGCCTCCAAATTCCTTTCGCCCGGACCACCCCTCTACCCAGCCGAACTCGTCGTCGCTCATCGGCCGGTGCGGACCCCCAGCGTCGTCACTCTGCGTACCTCACAGAGGGTGACGGCTCCCGGGACCGGACCACCGGCCCGACCGATGTCACTCAGAGCTACCTCCCCGAGGTTACGCAACGTCACCAGCCTGGGTGAGGTGACCCGTCGGTAACCCCCCTCTGACCTGCGACGATGCACCGTCACGCAGCGTGAGAGAGAGGGGGACAGGCCGTGGGTGGCCCGGCGGCCTGTAGAGGGGAAAAACGGACATGTTGCCTCGCTTGAGGCTCGTTTCGTCACAGTGTGTACACCATGTGACTGTTTTGACTACGTTGTGTGGTGGCGCGGCCTCTTGAGGTAGGCATGTCACCCTTCGTGCCCCTATCTCTGTCACTCTGCGTGTACCCCATGGGGTGGGTCACTGTCCGAGCCATCCGCCGCTCCCCTCCTGCTCACGTTCTGTGATGGGTACCCGAGCCGTCTTGCTCACGTTGTGTAGTGACCGTCTGGTCCTCACCACTGCGTCACCCTGTGTGGTGGGTCCCCGTTCGGCTGGCCCACGTGCAGGTTGCACGCTGCGCATGCCGCCACGATGTCGATGTCCAGTTCGCTGATGCCTTTGCCGAGGACGTGGTGGGCGTGCTCTGCGGCCTGGGTGCAGACGTTCGGGATCTTGAGCTGGCAGGTGTTGCCGTCACGCAGCAGGATCCGGGCGCGCTGCGTCCGCGATGCCCTGGTGGATCCGCCTTCCCAGCTCTTGCTGATGGCGTCCTCCTGGTTTAGCTGGGGAGTTCGGGATCCCATGCGAATAGGTCGGGGTTGGCGATGCACCATGCCCACACTTCGGCCATGTACGACCCCGGTGGCGATGGTTCGGGCGTGGTCATCAGGCGTCGCGTACCGGCCACAGCTCGACCACGTAGGTGTCAATGCGGTCAGGGTTGTAGTGATCGTGGATCGCGGACCAGCGGGGTACAGCGCCGGGTTCGAATCGCCAGGGCAGTGCGTCGAGTGAGCGCAGTTCGGCGGTCGACTTGCCGAGCTCGGGTGTGGTGGCCACGCCGAGGGTCTCTGTGAGGCCGGACGGCTTGCTGATGGTAGTTACCCAGACCTCGCTGCTCACTCGGCCCGACCCTCGGGTCGTCACGTCATCCGCCTGGTGGCGAAGGGGAACATGTAGTGCTCCAGTGGGTTGCGCTTGCGGTGTGTCCCGCACATCTCGTAGACGTGAACATCGGGCGAGGGGCCGAGCCCACGCCACCAGCAGAACACCCTGTACTGCGCCCGGTCGGTGCACCCGAGGATCGTGCATTGAGCGTGAGGGGTGGGGTTCGTCATGGTGCTCCGTTCGGCTTCGGGAGTTCTCGCCGGCCTTTGACGCCGAGCTCCTTGTAGATGATGCCGAGCCGCTTCCGGACTGTCTCGCTGGATCGCTCTATCCGGGCTGCGATCTGCGCGGTGGTCAGTCCGGATGCGGCGAGCTGGGCGATCAGCTTGTCCCGGTCGGTCATCGGGCTGGTTCTCCGGCGGCCTGTGGGAGCCCGAGGAGGCCCCAGACCATGGGCCCGATGACGGACCAGTCGGCGAAGGGTCGCTCGACGCCTTCGCGGGTGGTGAGGGGGCAGCCGGCGGCGGCGTCGTCGATGTAGAGGTGCGCGAACTGCTTGGTGGAGGAGGTCCACCCGGCTTGTTCGGGGTTGGTGTTGACGCCCCAGAAGGTGATTCCTCGTGTGGCGCAGTACATGACGGCTTCGGTGAGGGTCTGGTTGTCGCGCATGGTCCAGAGCATCAGCTTGACGTTGGCGTCCTGCAGCTTGTGGAGCCATTGGAATGCGCCGTCGACTTCGCGGCCGATGCGTGGGTATTCGTGTTCGACGAGGGTGCCGTCGAAGTCGACTCCGACGATCTTCACGCGTTGGTGTCCTGTCCCTGGGCGCTGAGCCAGTTGTCGCCGGGTGGGTCGGTGACGGCGATCGAGTACCAGACGCCGTCGACCTCGGCCAGGAACGGGTGGCCGCTGCTGGCGCCGGCCCGGAACTGGCGCAGGAACTCGGTGCCCTCGATGGGAGAGGCCTCGGCGGGGGTCGGGTTCGCGGTGTCGGGCGGCGTCCAGGTGGACGAGAACGCCTCCGGGTCGGTCGCGGTGAACGTGTCTGATCCGAGGGCGGGCGGGGCCGTGGTGGGTTTGCGGGTGGTGGTCTTCCTGGGGGTCATGGTGTGGCCTTCCGATCGGTCGGTTGCGGGTTGCGGTCAGGAGGCCATCCACCAGGCCCAGAGGGCTGCGGAGGCGACAATTCCGAGGGTGATTCCAGGGTTGCGGTCGATGGCGCGGGCGATCGCCTGTAGGGCGCGCTTGTCGCCGTCGTAAATGTCGGCGAGGGCTCGTTTCACGGTGGTCATCATCCGTTCAGTGTGACCTCTCGGAGCCCGAGGCCGCGGGGTTGGTCGGGGTCGGGGACGATCGCGAGGGTGAGTGCACCAGCGCGGATGAGGGCGGCGACGGGTTCGGGGATCTCGATTTTGACGGCCTCGTTGCCTTCGGCGGAGAGGTCGGCGATGACCTCGTAGTGCTGTTCGGGTGCGTGGCCGAACGCGGTTACGTGGTTGGTGTGGTCGGGGCCGTCGTTGCCGTCGAAACTGTTGTTGCACTTCGTGCAGGTCGCGATCATTCGTGGATTCTCCATCCGTAGTGGGTTCTTATCGTGCCTGGTCGATGTCGATCAGGGCGCAGCATCCGCAGTGGTCGTCCGGTTCGCAGGACTGGCAGCAGGTTCCGGACGGTGAGTGGGTGCCGCCGCAGTTGATCGGGTTGCACCCGTCTGGCCAGTCCGGGGTACGACATCCCGTGCCGTCCTTGGCGGCCAGGATGCAGGCGAATTTCACGGGCCCTCCAGCCGGTCGAGGTCGCGGCGGGTCGGGTGCATCTCGGGCGCGAGGACGCACGGGACGCCGGCAGGGTGGAGCGGGTGCGCAGCTTCGGTGCACCGGCGGCAGCAGAGGTCGGATGGTGGTTCGCAGTGGGCGTTGTGCAAGTCGCAGCACGCGGTCGGCGTGACTGGCGGCCTGGTCGCCTCCTGCAGCGTCTTCCGAGCGAGGCGGATCCCGGTGAGGCCGTCGCGGATGTTCAGGCCTCGGATCGTCTCTAGAGCGCCGCGCAGTCGGTCGCGCTCGGCACGCAGCTCGTTGACCTGGTCGACGAAGCCCGCCAGGACGGCGCCGCTGACCGGGTAGAAGTGGTGGTCGTCCGGTGGGTGGGGCAATTCGATTCTGAGGCGGCCGTTCTCGTCGTAGACCACGGGGTCGCTGACGCATCGCGGTGGGGTCACGCCTGAGCCGCCGGGTGGCGGGGTTTCCGGCTTCGGGCGGCCGGGAGTGGGGACGGTCATGATCCGCTCCGGGCGTCGTCGATGGCGCGGCTGGTGAGGTCGTCTTTCAGGGTGATGGTTGCGGCGATCGGGACGGCACCGAATTCCGCTGCGATGCGCCGTAGTTCGGCTTCGGCGAGTTGGCGCAGGCTCGCGTTCTCGGTGCGGAGCCGGGTGATCTCGTCGTACTGGGTGTCGCGCTGCGCTTGGTCGCGGACCAGCATTCGGCTCTGCAGCTGGATGATCTCCTCGGCCAATAGTGCGTAGTTGTGGAGCCGGGTCTTGTCGACCCAGGCGATGGGTCCGGGTCCGGTGCGGGCGAGGCCGAACATCTCTCGGGCGAGCTCTTCGCGCAGTGGCGGGTCAGGGTGGGCGGCGGCGGTCACGATGCTTCCACCGATCGGAGATGCGGGCGGCAGGTGGTGCAGCGGTGCGCGGATGGCTGGCCGTGCTCGTCCTTCGTCCACCCGCCGAGGCACTCGGAGCAGCCGAGGGCTCGGCCACCGGCCCGCTTCGCCGCGGTGCGCAGCCAGCCGAGCAGAGCGGCGCC
>Ga0326721_10000330_pt1 | contig 15011 bp, 14 predicted proteins | sample SGPome_FD_203951 | JGI IMG/M metagenome (GOLD analysis project Ga0326721, IMG submission 203951) | Soil microbial communities from Southern Great Plains, Lamont, Oklahoma, United States - SGP_1_2016 | ecosystem: Engineered > Artificial ecosystem > Soil microcosm > Unclassified | place: USA...
CCGCTCGTGCTTCCCCGTCACCACGAGGATTCGCAGGGTGATGAGTTCGGCGACGTGTCTTACGCGTCCGTCGGAGTCGACCCCGTGCACGAGGGAGAGGTCGCCGATCCTCTTGCGCCGACCGTCGACCGCTCCACCGACGCGGACGAGGTCGCCGAGAGCGATGCCCGCGACGTGCCCGCCGGAGACGAACCCGCGACGGACACGAATCCCGAGGAGGAGGAGCAGCGATGAGCCGTACGCGCGTTTTCCGCGTCGTCGCCACCAGCGCACGACTGACCATCGGTGCGGCTGTCGCTGTAGCGTGCGCAGTCGGAGTTGTCGCTGCGATCCATGCTCCGTGGCCCGAGGTCGCTCACACGGCGGCGCACGTCGAGGTCGATCCCATTCCGAGCGATCCCGTGCTCGTATGCAACGGCGACTTCCGGGCACTCGGCCGGGATTCGTCGAATCCGCTGAGCATGCGTTCCGCGGGATCGCCGTCGTTGACCGAGGGGGGTACCAGCGGAGCGATGTCATCGACCTCGCTCTCCGCTCCCGATCTCGCCGATGCCGGCGAAGTGCGCCGGTTGACGGATGCCGTCGACGACCGCACGGCTCCGCTGATCGCGGCGGCGGAATCCCTCACTCTGGCATCGTCGGATCTCGCCGGCTTCGCCGCACTCCCGTGCGGGGAGAGCGCGATGGAGTCGTGGCTGGTCGGGGGCAGCGTCGATACCGGCACGAAGGATCTGATCACTCTCACGAACGGCTCGGCCGTCACCTCGACGGTGACGCTCGCGGTGTACGGCGAGTCACGCAGCACCCGCACGGTCATCGTGCCGGCTATGACGCAGGTCGCGCTCTCGCTCGCGTCGGTCGCCGCAGGCAATGAGGCGCCGATCGTCAAGGTCTCCACGGTCGGTGCGCCCGTGCGCGCGGTGCTGCAGTCGTCGTTCGTGCGAACGCTCGATCCCGCAGGCATCGATCTTCAGGACGCGGTTGCCGGCCCGCAGCAGCATCCGGTGATCGTGGGCGTGCAGTCCTTCGACGGCGACGGAGACAGCACCGACCAGACGGTCCTGCGCATGCTGTCGCCCGGCGTCGACACGCAGGCGACGGTGAGCGTGCACGCGACGGGTTCGACGGCCGTCGTCGACGAGTTCTCGGTGCCGTTGCCGGCCGACACGCCCACAGAGGTCTCGCTTCCCGACCTCGATCCCGGCTCGTACAGCGTCGAGATCGCGGCGGAGGCTCCGGTCGTGGCCGCCGTACGTCAGCAGCAGGGATTCGGCAGCGGATCGGACTTCGCGTGGGTGACACCGGCGCCGGAGATCAGCACCGACGTGCTCTTCGCCGTGCCGGCGGGCCCGACGCCCGTTCTCCAGCTCGTCAACACCGACGACGCCGAGGCGCGGGTGACGATCGAGGCGATCGAGGGCGGCACGGAACAGGAGGTCGTGGTGCCCGCAGGTGGCTCGGCGACGGTCGATCTCGTTGAGGAGACGGTCTATCGACTCCGCACTTCGGATCCGGTGCGGGCCGCGGTGACGATGATCGGTGACGGTGCTGTTGCGGCATGGCCGCTCCAGCCGAGTGCGAGCGCCGCGCAGAGCATCACGGTGTACCCGTAACAGTCCGCGGACCCGGCGAGCGTCGCCTGGTCAGTGGTCGTGGCCGAGATCCCAGGGTTCGCGGCCCACGTACTCCGCGGCAGCGCGGAAGACGGCGCTCTCGACGGCCATCCGCCGATGCGTCGCATCGTCGTGCCCGGGCGGTAGCAACCGTTCGATCGGCAGCCGGAAGAGGATGATCCGAGCGTTGTCGCGGTCGAGATGCCACCGGGGGACCTCTTCGCCCGCATCGAAACCGGGCATGGCGCCGATCTCGAACCGCACCTGCTGAAGTTCCGGCCAGGTGCCGCGCAGGAACTCCACGGCCGTTCCGACCGCGAGGTCGAAGCGATCGAGGCGGCCGTCCAGCGGCGCGAGTGGTGGCTTCACGACCTCGCTTCGGCCCAACCGTCCGTGGCGGCCATGACGGGCACCTCGCCGAGGTGCGGCAGGAGTGCGGGTCGCGCGTCGACGGGGCATGACGAAAGTCTAGGCCGTGTCCTCCGCGATGCGGCGCGGCGACCTGGCGCCGCACCGCGGCCCGCGTAGCCTGACCGGGATGGACGGACGAATCTGCTCGAAAGTGGCCTGCGCGCGCGAGGCCGTCGCCACGCTCACGTACGACTACGGCGACCAGATGGCGGCGCTCGGTCCGCTGGGCCTCGCCCAGCACCCCCATGCGCACGATCTCTGCGCCCCGCACGCCGATCGGCTGTCGGTACCGGCCGGGTGGCTCGTCGTGCGGCACGAGGCGCTGCGCGCCTGATCGGGCATCCGCGGCATCCGCTCACGGCCGTGGACGTCACACGCCGACGCGGCGCCCGGTGAGCTTCTCGGCTCGGCGATCGGAATTCTGAAGCGCCCGGAACTCGCGTTCGCGACGCACGCAGGTGATGGCGATGAGCACCCGTTCCGGATTGGCCGCGGGCAGAGGGGACACGAACGGTGATGCTTCGATGAGAAGCTCCTGCGCCACCCGTGCGCGGGCGCCCGGAACGAGTTGCGGTGCGCTCGCCAAGAACTGCGAGATGCGGCGGGCGAGGCGATCAGGCAGTCGAGCGACATCCGCGATCTGCGCCCATCCTGCAAGCTCCGACGGCATCATCGGCACGTGGGGGATCAGCTTCGGGGTGCGCACCCGCTGGCTGTAGGTACCGGCGACGAGATCGCCCAGGCGCTGGGAGCGCGCGGTGAGCGCACCGCTCAGGATGGCGATCGAGCCGACTGTCATATAGATCTCCAACACCCCGAGCAGGCCGCGGATGAAGGCGTGGCGGAACCCGGTGGCACCCCCGTCGACGCGCACGATGCGCCCCCCGACAGCGAGCTTGCCGAGGCTGCGGCCCTTGGTGAGCATCTCGACCGTGATCGGGATGATGAGGAAGCTCACCGCCATCGACGCGATGTTGGCGATGCGATCGGTCGCTTCCGTGAGTACCCCCTCGTTGACCAGCCAGTTCCGGAGGAAGAGCCACAGAACGAAGATCGCGTAGCCGATCAGCATGTCGATCAGGGCGCCGAGCGCCCGGAGCAGGAATCCGAGGGGCAGCGCGTCGATCGCGACGGCTTCTCCGGAGAGCACCTCTTCGGAGGTATCGATCGGCGCGGACATGAGTACAGTAAATCAGGTGGATGCCGATGCGTTGACAGATGCACGCCGTGCCGAATGGGCGCGACTCGACGAACTCAGCCGCGCCCGGCTCGATGGCGCGGGCGTGGACGAACTCATCATCCGCTACCGCGCGGCATCGGCCGATCTCGCCGAGCTGAAGACGTCGGTGGGGGATTCCCCGCAAGGGGCGCATCTCTCGACGATGCTCGTGCGCGCACGCCTGCGGCTCACAGGGGCGACGGACAGCATCCTCACGCAGGTCTCTCGATTCTTCGTCCTCCAGCTGCCCGCAGCGCTCTACCGGCTGCGCTGGACGACGCTGGTGATCGCCCTGGCGTTCATCGCGATTGCGGTCGGGTACGCGGCGTGGATCGCCAATGATCCTGCCTTGGTCGCCACGTTCGGACCTCCGGACTTCTTGAAAGACGTAGCCGAGAACCAGGCGATTGGGTACTACACCGAGAACCCCGCAGCTGTCTTCATGGGCATGGTGTGGACGAACAATGCCTGGATCGCGCTGCAGTGCGTGCTGTTCGGGATCACCGGGATCTGGCCCGTCTACCAGATCATCATGAACGCGCTCAACGTCGGCGGGCTGGGCGCGATCATGGCAGCACACGACCGGGCGGATCTTCTGGTGCTCTACATCTTGCCGCACGGGATGCTCGAGCTCACCTGTATCTTCGTCGCGGCAGCTGGAGGCCTGCACCTCTTCTGGTCGTGGGTCGCACCGGGCAATCGGTCGCGCGGCGAGTCACTCGCGGCCGAGGGGCGGGCGCTCGCGACTGTCTCACTCGGGCTGGTCTTCGCCCTTTTCCTTGCCGGTCTCGTCGAGGGCTTCGTCACCGGATGGGCGCTTCCCTGGCCCGTCAAGATCGGCATCGGTGCGGCGGCACTCGCCGTGTTCCTGATCTACATGCTCGTGATCGGCGGTCGCGCGTACCGCCGAGGTGAGACGGGCGACCTCGTGGAGTACGAGGCCGGAACCCCGCGCCTCGTCGCCGGCTGAGGCGTGACCGCGCGCGGCCCCGGACGTCAGAGGCGTCCGGCGGCTTTGAGTTCCAGGTAGCGGTCGGCGATGCGCGGCGGCAGCGCCTCGGGATCGGCGGCGATCGCCTCGCCACCGGCGCGACGGATCGCATCCGCGACGACCTCCGCATCACGAAGTGCGCGCTCGGCAGCGGCGGCCAGATAGACCTCTTCGCGCGACCCCCGCTGCTGAGCGAGCGTCGCGATGTCGTCGTCGGTGACCGATCCCACGAGGATCGTCGTCGATCGCGATGCGTTGGGGAAGGCCCCGAGGAAACTCCGAGAGGACTCCGCAGCATCCTGCGCCGTCAGCACCACGATCAGCGATGGACGGGTCGTCAGGGTGCGCACTGCCGCGAACGCGCCATGCCAGTCGGTGTCGACGAGGCGCGCGTGCACCGGTGCCATCGCATCGGTGAGGGCGGGGAGCAGGGCATTGCCCTCGACGCCGGTCACTCGCGCACGAACGACGCGGTCGTACATCAGCAGGTGCACGTGGTCGCCGGCCCGAGCGGCGAGGGCGGAGAGCAGAAGCGCGGCCTCGAGCGACGCATCCGCTCGGGTGCCGTCGCCGACGCGGGCCGCGGCCGTGCGCCCGGTGTCGATGATGATCACGACGTGACGGTCGCGCTCGGGACGCCACGTGCGCAGCATCGTGGATCCGGCACGTGCACTCGCACGCCAGTCGATCGACCGCACGTCGTCGCCGCGCACGTACTCGCGCAGGGAGTCGAATTCGGTGCCCTGTCCTCGCACCTGGATGCTCGTGTTGCCGTCGAGCTCGCGCAGCCGGGCGAGGCGAGACGGCAGGTGCTTGCGCGAGGAGAACGCCGGCAGCACCCGGATGGCTCCTCGTACACGGTGCGTGGCCTGCCGACCGGCGAGACCGAGCGGGCCGCGGGAGCGGATGACCACGAACTCGCTCACCAGCTCGCCGCGGCGGCGGGGGACCAGGGGCAGCGCGATGCGGCGACGCTCACCGGTCGGCACGTCGAGCGAGATGCGCGACGACGGTGCGCCCGCGGTCGGCTGCCAGGCATCACGGATCAGCGCGCGCAGATCGCGCGGACCGTGGTTGTGCAGAGCGATGCTCACCGGCACCGGCTCACCCAACCGGGTACGCGTCGGAACCCGGCGACTCACCGTGACCGTGCGCGGGCTCGCGGCGAGTGCGACGTCGAGGGCCACGAGCACGAGGCACAGAGCGATCCACGCACCCAGCACCGCGTACGGCGGATAGCCCGCGAGCCCGGTCAGGACCAGCGGGACGACGCCGACCGCGACCGCGATGGCAAGACGCCCGGTGACGAACACTTAGATCGGCACCCGGGTCTGCTGCACGACGGACGTCAGCACCGCATCGGCGGAAACACCCTCCATCTGGGCATCCGGCCGCAGCTGCAGACGGTGGCGCCAGACGGGGACGAGCATCGTCTGCACATGATCGGGGGTGACGGCGGTGGAACTGTTGAGCCAGGCCCATGCCTTCGCGGCCGCGAGCAGTCCCGTCGACGCGCGGGGGCTCGCTCCGAGCTCGACGGAGGGGGACTGCCGTGTGGCGCGGGCGAGATCGACCACGTAACCGAGCACGTCGTCGGTGACCTCGACGCGCCCTGCGGCCGCCTGCGCGGCGCGGATCTCGTCTGCGGACACGACGGCCTCGACGCCGGTCAGCTCGCGCGGCGAGAAGCCGGAGGCGTGCTTGCGCAGCACCTGCACCTCGGCATCGCGCTCGGGCATGCCGACGACCAGTTTCATGAGGAAACGGTCGAGCTGAGCCTCGGGCAGGGAGTACGTGCCCTCGTGCTCGATCGGGTTCTGCGTCGCCGCGACCAGGAAGGGGTCTGGGAGCGTGCGGCTCACGCCGTCTGCCGACACCTGACGCTCCTCCATGGCCTCCAGGAGGGCGGCCTGGGTCTTCGGAGGCGTGCGGTTGATCTCGTCGGCCAGCAGGATGTTGGTGAAGACGGGACCCGCGCGGAAGTCGAATTCGCCGGTGCGGGCGTCGTACACCAGCGAGCCCGTCACATCGCCCGGCATCAGGTCGGGGGTGAACTGGACGCGCTTGGTGTCGAGACCCAACGCCCGTGCGAACGATCGCACGACGAGCGTCTTCGCCACACCCGGCACGCCCTCGAGGAGCACGTGGCCCCGGGCGAGCAGGGAGACGAGCAGACCCGTCACCGTGCCGGCCTGACCGACCACGGCCTTGTCGACCTCGGTGCGCACGCGGTGCATGGCGTGACGCAGCGCGGCGTCGTCGGCGGGATTGTACTCAGCGGTCACGTGATGCCCTCGGCTTCCGTCGTGTGGGTGTGTGATGGTTCATTCGTCGTTCCGCCCCGTGCGCAGAGTCTTCTCCACGGCCGCTTCGAGGTCGGCCAGTGCGCGCGCGAACTCGATGAGTCCCGGGTCGTCGAGGGGGAGCGGGCCCGCCAGCACCGATTGCAGGGTTCCGCGTGGAATGCCCAGGCGGTCGGATGCCGCATCCGCCACCTCGTCGGAGGTCGCCCTGGCCGTCAGCCCGAGTCGGCGCGCCAGGCGTCGCTGCGACCCTTCGCGGAGCACCCGAGCTGCGTGCGCAGCGTCTCCCGCCTTCGCGGTCAGACGAGCCCGCCCATGCATGGTCTCGGAGGCGCGCACGGTGACCGGCAGAGTCTCGGCAACGAGCGGCCCGAAGCGCTGTCCGCGCCAGAGCGCCGCGGCGATCCCCGAAGCGATCAGCAGCAGAATCGCCGGCGTCACCCAACCCGGGGTCAGATCGCCGAGGGTGTCGGGGGACTGCGCCTCGATGTCGGTGTCGGCGAGCGTGGGCACGTACCAGACCACCCGCTCGGTCTGCCCCAGCAGTGCGAGGGCGAGGGCCGCGTTTCCGTCTTCGGCGAGGTAGGCGTTGCTGAAGAGCGTCGTGCCGTCGACCACGGTGGTGTGCGCACCATCGGTGTCATCGATGAGCACCGCAGCGCCGTCGTCGTCGCCGAAGCACGCCATCACTCCCTCGGCGGGTTCGAGAAGGCGGTCGGGGCGGATCGAGCCCACGTCGGCGAACTCGCGGGCGGCGCAGTCGGCATCCGCCGAATCGAGGCTTCCGGGTGCGTACTCGCCGATGCCGAGTTCACCGAGAAGGTGGGAGCCCGTCGAAAGGAACACGATCCGATCGGCCGGCGACATGAGCTCGGCGAGCGCCTCGTCGGAGAGCGTGTAGGGATTGGTCATCACGAGCGTCGTGTCGTCGTCGATGGCTGCACGGGCATCCGTCCGCGAACGGAACACCTGGACGTCGATTCCCTGGTCGCGCAGGATCTCGGCGAGAGCGAGAGCCCCGACGCCGTTGCGTCCCTCGGGGTCGAGCGAGCGGGTCGCGCTCGGAGGATTCGCCGTGACCTGCAGGCCCACCCAGGCGACGACCAGGACGAGCACGGCCACGGCCACCCAGCCGAGAAGTCCGCGCACGCGTCGGGGGCGCGGCTCTGCGGTCGACGGCTCGACGATCTCTTCCGCTGTCGTCATGCCGTGACCAACTCGGGCCGTCGTGAGCGCAGCCGGTCGTCGGTCGCGGCCAACTCGGCGTAGGAATCGGCCGTTGCCGGGTGGCGGAGGTAGCGCACGTCGTCGAAGGCCGTTGCCGCCGCCCGCATCGCGGCGGTCTCGTCGGAGAACGTTCGGCTCGCCTCGCGGGCGATGGCTTGCGCGGTCGCCCCGGGCGCGGGATCGATCAGGTCCCGTTCGAGCAGGTCTTTCGCGATCGCCCGGAACCGCAGGATGGTGGCGGTGTCCCAATCACTGTCGCGCGCGCTGCGTTCCGCGTCGGCACGTAGCTGAGCGGCGGAACGATCATCGTCGACGCCGAGGAGATCGGTACGTGCCCGTCTCACCGCCTGCGATCGTCTCGGCCGGCCCCAGATGATGAGTGCGGCGACCAGCGCGGCGACGATCAGGATGCTGACGATGATCAGAGCGGACGGTCCGACTGCGGCGCTGTTGTCGGAATTGAAGAGATCCGCGAAGAAGCGCCCGATGTCGCGGGCGACGTAGTCGAACCAGGTCGGTTCGGCCTCGTCGTAGCGCGAGTTGCTGAGTTCTTCTTCAGCCCAGCGCCGGGCTTCGTCGCCATCCGGCACGAACAGATCGTCGAGCGGTCGGATCATGCCGATGCGTCGCCGTCACCCGGCGAGGGCTGCGCAGGCGGAGCTGCAGGTGGCGCAGAAGCCGCAGGCGGCTGTGCGGAGAAGGGCGGAGGGGAAGCAGGAGTGGCGTGGGGCTGAGGAGGCTGAGCGCCATACGGCTGAGCCCTGTAGGTCTGAGGAGGCTGAGCGCCATACGGCTGCGGCTGCTGCGGGGCCCCGTAGGTCTGCGGGGCGTACTGCGGCGGCGTCGGCTGCGACGGAACACCCTGGCCCGGATAGATCTGCCCGCCGTAAACCTGCTGGTTCGGGTACCCCTGCTGGTTGGGGTACCCCTGTCCGGCATAACCGGGGGCTCCGTACGGCTGCGGGTATGCGTAGCCCTGTGCGGCCAGCACATACTCCGGCACCTGCTTCGGCGGGGGAGTGCTCGTGACGGCGCGTGCGGGGTCGACGGCGTAGGGGTCGCCGAGCTGGTCGTCCGTCCAGCCGAGGTCGCGACGTTCCACGTGCGAAACGAGAGTCTGGTCGAGGCCCTCGTAGCGCATCCGGCAGTCGAGATAGATGAGTGCCGCACCGGTGCTCTGCACGACGGACGATACCGCCTGCACGGCGAGCACGAGAATCTGGGGGGCCAGCGTCAAGAGCACGATACCGATGACTGCGCTCGCATCCGGGGCACCTGTCGGCGCGATGATCCCGCCGAGCATCGGCGCAAGGAGTGTCGTGGGGATGCTGATGACCTGGGTGGCCGCTCCCATGATCAGAGCGATGAGGAAGCTGACTCCGAAGGCCACCCAGAAACGACCGCGGGTCAGCCGCCACGATCGGACGAGCGCGCTGCGCAACGTGGCGCGCTCGAGTACCAGGATCGTCGGGACGAGCATGAGCTTGGTTCCGAGCCAGACGAAGAGCGGCACGCAGCTGAGGAACAGCAGAACCATCAACAGGACGATCAGTCCGACGTAGTCTGCGCCGCTGGCGGCACCACCTGCGACGAGGCCGAAGAGGATCAGCACGATCACGAAGAACACGGCGAACACCGCGACACCCACGAGGAGCGAGTACGCGACCAGCCGCCAGAATGCGGGAAGCATCTTGCGCCACAGCATCCCCAGGTTCGCCTTCACACCGACGGCCGCGTAGCCGATGTCGGACGCGACGACACCCTGCATCATCGCGGTGAATGCGAGCGAGGCGAGGCTGACCACGAGGACCGCCACGATGTTGAGCCCGATGGTGCCGCTCAGCACGGCTTCGAAATCGGAGGATCCCGGTGCAAGGGTGTAGAGGCGGGAGAACGTCGTGTAGAAGACGAGGAGCATCGCCGCAGATGTCACGACGACCACGACGAGCTGCACGACGACCGCGAAACCGAACAACACCTTCGGGTTGTGGCGGAGCGCGACGAAGGCTTTCCCCAGCAGCGTGCCGAATCCCAGCGGATGCAGCGGAATGATGCCCTTCTTCGGGGCAGGGGTCCAGCCTTGTGCGCTCACTGGCGCTCCCTCCGTTGTGCGCTCCCATCGTGCCATATCCCTCCGCGTGGTGCGCGGACCTGCGGATGGTGACACCGGGTGCCATAAGGTAACTGTTATGACCTCACGCATCCTCGTGGTCGACGACGACACTGCGCTCGCCGAGATGATCGGCATCGTGCTGCGCACCGAGGGTTTTGAACCGGTGTTCTGCGCAGACGGCGCGCGCGCCGTCGACGAGTGGCGCGCGCAGCGCCCCGACCTCGTGCTGCTCGATCTCATGCTGCCCGGCATGGACGGGATCGAGATCTGCACGCGGATCCGCAACGAGTCCGGCGTTCCGATCATCATGCTGACCGCACGCACCGATACCGCCGATGTGGTTCGTGGGCTCGAGGTCGGTGCAGACGACTACATGGTCAAGCCGTTCAACCCCAAAGAACTCGTCGCACGCATCCGCACGCGCCTTCGTCCCGTGCCGCAGACCACGAGCGAGCAGTTGCGGGTCGGTGACCTGACCGTCGATGTCGATGCGCACGAGGTGCGTCGTGGCACCGCTCCGATCGCGTTGACGCCGTTGGAGTTCCAGTTGCTCGTCGCGCTCGCATCGAAGCCTCAGCAGGTCTTCTCCCGCGAGATGCTCCTCGAGCAGGTGTGGGGCTACCACTACAAAGCCGACACGCGCCTCGTGAACGTGCATGTGCAGCGCCTTCGGGCGAAGGTCGAACTCGACCCCGACAACCCGAAGATCGTCATGACCGTTCGCGGGGTCGGATATCGCGCAGGGAGTGCCGTCTAGGCGGACCATGGCCGCGACGACAGCGACCACCACGGCGGTCGCGGTGATACGCGACTGGCGCGGCTGGCCGACGGTTCTCGCTGCCCTCTGGCGGCGCTCGCTGCGTTTCCGCACGCTGGCCGTCACTCTTCTCGCCACCACCCTGGCGATCCTCATCACCTGCATCACCATGGCGCTCGTGATCCAGAACGATCTCTTCGTGTCGCAGAAGAACCAAGCGCTCGAAGACGCTCGTCGCGCGGTCGACGTCGCCCAGAGCACGCTCGATGTGGCGGAGGTCGGAGACGATCCGGCGGCGCTCACCGACCTCTGGAACACGATTCAGGCGGGTCTTGCCCGTAACTCCAATGCGGATCAGCTCACAGGCATCCGCATCGACTCCGACGCCGACGGCGTTCGCCTCAACGGATTCACCGCCGGCCTCAACGCCAATCTGCTCACCGCGGGCCTCCGTGCGCGCGTCGAGGAATTCGACGACCGTCAGGCGTGGCAGTCGGTCGCCCTGCCCGTCGAAGGCGGCGGCGAGGTTCCGGGGATCGTCGTGGGGCAGCAGATCATGGTGCCGGAGGCCGGTCCCTTCGAGATCTACTTCGCGTACGACCTTTCCGACGCCAATCAGACGCTCGTGTTCGTGCAGCGCACGCTGTGGATCGCGGGAATCGGGCTGATCGCGATCGTGGCGGCGATCTCGTGGTTCGTGCTGCGAACGGTGTCGACCCCGATCATCCAGGCGGCCGAGACCAGCGCGCGGCTCGCGTCCGGTGATCTCGGCGTGCGACTCGAGGTGCATGGGGAAGACGAGCTCGCGACACTCGGACGTTCTTTCAACGCGATGGCCGACAGCATCGAGGCGCAGATCAAAGAGCTCGGCGAGCTCTCGATGGTGCAGCAACGATTCGTCTCCGATGTCTCGCACGAGCTCCGCACGCCCCTGACGACGATCCGCTTGGCGGCGGACATGCTCAACGACCAGCGCGCCGACTTCGACCCGGTGACGGCCCGCGCGGCGGAGCTGATGCATGCGCAGGTGCAGCGGTTCGAGATCCTGCTCTCCGACCTCCTCGAGATCAGCCGGTACGACGCCGGCTCCGTGCAGCTGGAACTCGAAGCCACGAGCCTGGCGCACGTCGCCGAAGACGTGATCGAACAGATGCGCCCCTTGGCGGACGGCCACGGCACCGAGCTGAGGCTGGTCGCTCCCGGCGGATACTCTCCTGTCGACATGGACCCGCGCCGCGTGCGGCGCGTGCTTCGCAACCTGATCGGGAACGCGATCGAGCACGGCGAGGGCCGCCCGATCGTCGTGACCGTCGACAGCAACCAGCACGCCGTGGCCGCGGGGGTGCGCGACTTCGGACTGGGGATGGAACCGGCGGATGCCGAGAGGGTGTTCGACCGCTTCTGGAGGGCTGATCCCTCGCGGCAGCGCACCATCGGCGGCACGGGGCTGGGGCTCTCGATCGCGCTCGGCGACGCCATGCTGCACGGTGGGAACCTCTCGGTGTGGTCGGAGATCGGCGTCGGGACGAACTTCGTGCTCACGCTTCCGCGTCACGGAATGACCATCGACGGCCCGGGCCCGGTGCCCATCGAACCGCAGGAGCCGCTGGCCGAGCTGGGCGACGCGACGCAGCCGATCTCGCTCGTCGATCTCTCCGAACTCGACGAGGGGGGTGCCCGCGCATGAGGGGACGGATGCTTCGCCGAGCGATGGCGACGATCGCGATCGCGGCGAGCAGCGCGATGCTGTTGGGCGCTTGTGCAGGGCTGCCCACGACGGGCGATGTGAACGTCGGCCTCGAGCTGGGCGAAACGACCGACGACACCGACTTCCTGCCGCTCGCCTCCGGGCCGGCGACGGGCGCAGGCCCTCAGGAGATCGTCGAGGGGTTCATGGAGGCGGCGATCACCCCGGCGGACAACTGGGAGATCGCACGTCGCTTCCTCACGCCGGAGATGCAGCGCGCGTGGCGTCCGGGCACCGGCGTCTCGGTCGATACGTCGGCGATCGATCGCACCGTGACGTCGTCCGTCGCCGACGACGGCGATGGTGAAGAAGGCGGCGACGATACCGAAGCGGCCGAGAAGGCCCAGACCGCGGATGTCACCGTGCTGTTGGATCAGGTCGCGAGCGTCGACGAGTCGGGAGAGTACTCGTCGGCGCCCGGGCCGTCGAACCTCGCGTTCGTGCTCGAGCGGGCGGCGAATGGGGAGTGGCGCATCGCGCAGGCTCCGGACGGCATCGTGATCGATCAGGATCTCTTCGCGAAGGTCTTCGAGGGCTATCCGCTGCAATACTTCGATCGCACCTGGACGCGCTTGGTGCCGGACGTGCGTTGGTTCCCACGACGCGCCAGCATCGCGACCACCGTCGTGCAGGCGCTGATCGCCGGATCGCCCAGCTCCTGGCTGGATCCGGCGGTGCAATCCGCCTTCCCCGCAGACGTGCAGCTCGCCCAGGATGCTGTGCCCATCAACGCGTCCCAGGTGGCGGAGGTCGCGCTCACGCGCCCCGCCGCGAGTCTCGATCGGGAGACGCTCGGCCGGATGCGCACCCAGTTGCAGGAGACCTTGAACGCCGCGGGCGTGCACGTCTCGCAGGTGCGCTTCACGGTCGACGGTCGCAGCTTGGACGCGGGCGTCGTCGATGTCGCGGAGACGCCGCCGGATACGGGACCCCTGGTGCTCGTGGACGGGGCCTTCGGCACGGTCGTGGGAGACGAGGTCTCACCGATCGAGGGCATCAGCGACGAGATCCTCGCGATCACCTCGCCGATCGGCTCGATCGATGTCGCAGCCGATCAGTCGCAGGCGGCGGTGCAACTTGCGGACGGACCGGTCTACCTCGTCGGCGACGGACGGATCGACGAGCTCGACGCGCGCCCGGGTTTGGTGGCCCCCTCGCTCGACCCCTACGGGTATACCTGGACCGTGCCGGCCGATGAACCCACAGCGCTGCAGGCGTGGGGGAGCGACGTGACCGCGCATCCGATCACCGATGCGTGGCCGGAGGCCTCATCGGTGCAGCGCATCCGCGTGTCCGCGGACGGCGCGAGGATCGCCGCGGTGATCGTCGTGGGCGGTCAGCGCTGGGTCGTGGTGGCGGCGGTCGTCCGCGATGACAAGGGGCTCCCGACCCAGCTCGGTCCTATCAAGCAACTCACCCGCGCGGAGGGCGAGGTGGAGGGCCTGGTGTGGATCGGCGACTACCGCCTCGGCGTCCTTGCCGACCCCCAGGCCCCCGACCTGCTGACGCAGATGGTCGGTGGTGTCGGATTCGCAGAGCTCGCGCCGAGCGGCGCGACCGCGCTCTCCGGGGCTCGGAGCGTGTCCGGCCTGCGGGTGCTCGACGTCGAAGGGGTGCTGTTCGCGCATGCGGGGTCCGCGTGGCGCGAGGTCGCGACCGGCGTGATCGTGCTCGCCACGCGTTCCGGCCAGTGACGGCAGACCTCTCCTGCACATCCGGCGGGTGGATGCACTCGTGCGCCGATGCCGTCGACCGTTCGCAACGTGGACCCCGAGGTGTCGCAGGATCGATGGATGCTCGACACCTCCCGCCTTCGTTCTCTCGGCGACGAACTCCTCGCCTTCGCTCTCGCCGCGTCCTGCGCGGGCTGCGATCGGGGTGGCACGCTCCTCTGCACGTCGTGCCGGGGTCAGATGCGCCCGAAACCCCTCGTGCTGCGCACCCCGGGCGGGCTCCGGGTCGAGGTGGCGCTGCCGTTCACCGGGGTTGCCGCACGCAGCATCCGGCGCCTCAAGGGCGAGGGTGAAACGCTTCTCGCCCGCCCGCTCGGTGAGGCGCTCAGCGGAGTACTCGCGACCGAGGTGGTCTCGGCCGCTCTGATCGTGCCGGTTCCCACCTCCCGCACGGCGTATCGCCGCCGCGGATACCGAGTGCCCGACCTCCTCGTCCGTCAGGCGGGCTTGCGCCCGCAGCGACTCCTGCGAACGATCTCCCAGCGGTCTGATCAGCGCGGCCTCGGCATCCAGGACCGCGCGGCGAACGTCTTCGAGAGCATGCGCGCCACTCGAGGAGGCAGCGAGCGCGTCATCGTCATGGACGACGTGATCACGACGGGAGCGACGCTCGATGAGGCCGCGCGGGCCCTTCGCGTGGCGGGGTATGACGTGTTGTGCGGGGTGGCGCTCGCCGCCACGCCGCGTCACAGAGGACTCATCGGAGACTCTTCGGCGACACGGAGGATCTGACCCGTGACTTCCGCTGGATACCGGACTACGGTGGGGATTCACAAGGCGACCACGGTCCGCCCTTGGCCGGTGGACCGGGACAAGGAGGCAGCAATGGAAACAAGCATCGTTGGCGTCGGAGTGGGTATCACTGATCGCTTCCGAACCGTTGTCGAAGAGAAGATC
>Ga0326721_10000331_pt1 | contig 14998 bp, 12 predicted proteins | sample SGPome_FD_203951 | JGI IMG/M metagenome (GOLD analysis project Ga0326721, IMG submission 203951) | Soil microbial communities from Southern Great Plains, Lamont, Oklahoma, United States - SGP_1_2016 | ecosystem: Engineered > Artificial ecosystem > Soil microcosm > Unclassified | place: USA...
TGGAGCCGGACGGGGCGCGCCCCGCCCGGCTCCACCGGGTCCCGCCGGGCACGCCGGCTCAGGGCCAGGAGCCCTCCTCGGCGTGGGCGATGAACAGCTCGCGGATCTCGCAGCCCTTGGGCTGCGAGAGGGCGAACAGGACCGCCTGCGCCACGTTCTGCGGGTCGTTGAGCTGGGAGTCGTCCTGCGGCTTGTACTGCTCGTCCCGGTCGTCGAAGAAGTGGGTCTTCATGCCGCCGGGGATGAGCTGGGTGACGCCGACCTCGCCCTTGAGCTCCGCCGCCAGGGCCTGGGTGAAGCCCAGGACGCCGAACTTGGAGGCGCAGTACGCGGTCGCGTCCGAGACGCCCTTCAGGGCCAGGGTGGAGGCCACGGTGACGACCCGGCCCCGGGACGCCCGCAGGGCCGGCAGGGCCGCCCGCACCACGGAGACGGTGCCGAACAGGTTGACCTGCACGACCTTCTCCCACTCCGTGACCGCCACGTCCTCGAGCCGCCCGCACCGGTCGATGCCGGCGGCGGTGACGACCGCGTCCAGCCCGCCCGCGGCCTCGGCGGCCCGGCGGACGGTCTCGGTGACGGCGGCGGTGTCGGCCACGTCCACCTCGTACGCGGTGACACCGGCGAGCGCGCTGATGTCCCGGTCCAGGACGATGGGGGTGCCGCCGCTGTCGCGGACCGCCTCCACCACGGCGGCGCCGAGACCGGAGGCCCCGCCGGTGATCAGGACGCGGCCCGGGTTGGTGGGCTGGAAACTCATGCAATGTCCTCTCTGCTGTGCGCCTGTGCTGTGCGCTGCGCCGCCCGCGGCGGGGGCCGCGGACGGGCGTGCCGTCCCCGGGGGGACAGCACACAGGCCGCCGCGGGTGCGCCGGCCTGGTCACAGCTACCGTAACCGCTCCCCGGCCGCCGGTAAGTATGCTCATCGGGACAGGACCGCCGGGCCCGTGCCCGGACGCACCGAGAAGGAGACCCATGACCCCCGCAGCACCGACCGCCACCGCCCGCCCCGGGTCCGAGCCCGCGTCCCCGTCGGCGGCCGGGGCGGAGCTCACCGTGCTGGACCCCCGGGACGGCTCCCTGGTGGGCACCGTGGCCAGCGCCTCCGAGGAGGAGGTCCGCGCCGCGGTCGCCGCCGCCCGCGCCGCCGCCCGCGACTGGGCGTGGACGGCGCCCGAGGAGCGCGGGAAGGCCCTGCGCGCGGCCGCCGACCGGCTGGCCGCCCACGCCGAGGAGCTCGCCGAGCTCAACACCCGGGAGACCGGCAAGCCGTTCGAGGAGGCCCTGGGCGGGGTCCTGGCCGGGGTCGGCACCCTGTACCAGTACGCGGAGCTCGGCCCGGTGCACCGCGGCCACAGCCTGCGCGGCGGCGTCCTCGCGGCCGACTGGACCGTGGCGGAGCCCCGCGGCGTCGTCGTGGCCCTCACCCCGTGGAACGACCCGGTGGCCGTGGCCGCGGGCCTGCTGGGAGCCGCCCTCGTCACCGGCAACACCGTGGTGCACAAGCCCAGCGAGCGCTGCCCGCACGTCGGCGCCCGGCTGGGCGAGATCCTCGCCGAGGCCCTGCCCGCCGGCGTGCTGAGCACCGTCACCGGCGGCGCCGCCGTCGGCCGGGCGCTCACCGCCCTGGACGACGTCGACGTCCTCGCGCACGTGGGCTCCACCGCCACCGGCGAGGCCGTCGCGCGCGCCGCCGTGGAGACCGGCGCCCACGTCGTGCGGGAGAACGGCGGCAACGACGCCCTCGTGGTCGACGACGACGTGGACCCCGCCTGGGCCGCCGAGCAGGCCGCCCTGGGCGCGTTCGCCAACGTCGGCCAGATCTGCGTGGCCGTCGAGCGCATCTACGTCCACCGCGCCGTCGCGGAGCCGTTCCTGGCCGCGCTCGCCGAGCAGGCCCGCCGCCGCAACGCCCCGGGGGCGCTCGCCCCGCTGGTCGACGGGCGGATGCGGGACGAGGTGCACCGCCAGGTGCGCGAGAGCCTCGCGCAGGGCGCGGTCGTCGTCGAGGGCGGGCAGGTGCCGGAGGGCCCCGGGGCCTTCTACCCGGCCACCGTGCTGCGGGAGTGCACGCCGGCGATGACCGTGATGCAGGAGGAGACCTTCGGCCCGGTGGCCCCCGTCCAGGTCGTGGACAGCTTCGAGGAGGGCCTGCGCCTGGCCGCCGCGGACCGCTACGGGCTCGCCGCGACCGTGCTGACCGGGCGGATCGCCCACGCCCAGCGGGCCGTGGCCGAGCTGCCGGTGGGGACGCTGAAGGTCAACAACGTCTTCGGCGGCGCCCCCGGCGGGGCCGCGCAGCCGCGCCGGGCGTCCGGCGCGGGCTTCGGCTACGGCCCGGAGCTGCTCGACGAGATGACCCAGGTGAAGGTCGTGCACGTGGAGATGCCCCCGGCCCGCGGCTGAGCGCCCCGGTCCCGGGCGCGCCCGGGACCGGGGAGGGTCAGAAGCGCGGCCGCCCGCGCACGGCGCGGGCCAGGCGCCGCACCCTCGGCACGTTGGTCGAGAGCACCAGGTACCCGGCCAGCGTGCCGACGGTGGTGGCCCCGCCGGCGATGAGCGGGACGTGGTACCGCTTCCAGCGCTCCGGGTCGGAGGCCAGGAGGTAGGCCATGCCGTTGATCGTCGCCGCGATCACCGCGCCGGCCACGACCTGGTGGCCGATCCTCTCCCCGCGCTGCAGCAGCGGCTCGAGCTCCTCCGCGCGCAGGTGCACGTCGAAGCCGCCGCGCTCGAGCACCACGATCAGCCGCCGCAGGTACTCGGGCACCTCGACGCCCATCTGCACGGCGTCCTGGACGATGTCCCGCAGCCGCTTGGCGAGCGCGTCGGGGGAGAGCCGGTGCAGCACGAACCGCTCGGCGTACGGGGTGAGGACGGAGACCAGGTCGAACTCCGGGTCCAGGCCGGTGCCCACGGACTCGGCCGTGACCAGCATCCGCAGGAACAGGGCCGACTCCCGGGGCAGGTGCATCCGGTGGCGGCGCAGCACCCCGATGAGGTCCCCCATGAGGTGGCCGATCCGCACCTCGTGCAGCGGACGGTTCGCGTAGCGGCGCAGCAGCAGGGCGACGTCCCGCTCCAGCTCCTTCCGGTCGACGTCCTGCTCCTGCCACGTCAGCCCCAGCAGCCCGGCGGCGGCCCGCCGCGCGTTCTGCTGGACCACCCCGAGCATCACGGTGACCAGGTTGTCGCGGAACTCCTCGGAGAGGGAGCCCACCATCCCGAAGTCGATGATCCCGATCCGCCCGCCGGGCTCCACGAAGAGGTTGCCGGGGTGCGGGTCGGCGTGGAAGAAGCCGTGCTCGAAGATCATCCGGCAGATCGCCTCGGTGGAGTCCACCGCGAGCAGGTGCCGGTCGAGCCCGGCCGCCTCGAGGGCCGGGTAGTCGTTGATCTTGATCCCGCGGATCCGCTCCATGGTGAGGATCCGGGAGGTGGTCGCCTCCCAGTGGATCCTGGGGACGTGGATCCGCGGGTCGCCCATGAAGTTCTCGGCCATCCGCTGGGCGTTGCGGGCCTCCGTGAGGTAGTCGAGCTCGTCCCGCAGGGACTGGGCGAACTCGTCCGCGAGGCCCGCGAGGTCGAAGTGCTTCACGGCGGGCCAGTAGGTCGACAGCAGCTTCGCGAGCTCCGCGAGGATCTCCAGGTCCCGGTTGACCTCCTCGACGACGCCGGGGCGGCGCACCTTCACGACGACGTCCGCGCCGTGGTAGACGGCCGCGTGGGCCTGGCCGATGGACCCGGTGGCCAGGGGCACCGGGTCGATCTCGGCGAGGATCTCCTCGGCCGCGGAGTCCGGCTCCGACTCGATCATCGCCCGGATCCGCTCCGGCGGCACGGGCGGGGAGTTGTCCTGCAGCCGCGCGAGCTCCTGCACGTACCGGGCCGGGAGCAGGTCGGGGCGGGTGGAGACCAGCTGGCCCAGCTTCACGAAGGTGGGGCCGAGCTCCTCCAGCGCCTGGCGCAGGTGCACCGGCTGGCTGTAGAGCTTGTCCGGGTCGATCAGCCGCACCCGGGCCAGCGGCGCCCGCCACTCCTCCTTGATCCCGCCGAGGGCGAAGCCGAAGCCGTGCTTCGAGAGGACCTCCAGGATCTGCAGGAAGCGTTCGCGCCGGCTGATCATCGACCGGCCACTCCGGTGCTCATCCGGGCCAGGTAGAAGGACATGAAGCCCGTGGCGACCGCCACGATGAAGCACAGGGCGCTCACCAGCGGCTCGACGCCCAGGAAGGCCACGCCCACCACGCCCAGCAGCACGGTCATCGCGAGCAGCGCCCACACGGCCACGGAGACCTGCCCGAGCCGGCCCGCCCCGGCGGGGGCGGAGGAGCGGCGAGCGGCCACGACGTCGGGGCGCTCCGCGGCCTCCGCCGGGGCGGGCGCGGCCGGCGCGGCGACCGCGAAGCCCTTGCGCCACTTCTTGGCGTTGCGCGAGCGGTCGGCCTCGGCCGGCACGTAGGCGTCGGGGACGGGGTGGGCGTCCCCGGGCGGGAGGAGCTCGGGGACGTCGTTGGGCAGGCGCTCGAACCACTCGGCGGGGATCTCCTCCGGGCGGGCCGCCTGGAGGGTCATCGACACCTCGAACGCGGAGCCGCGGATCGTGCCCCACACCGCCGTGAGCAGCTCGTGCTGGAACGCGTGGTTGATGACCGGGATGAACTGCTGGGACATCTGCGTGGAGAGCCGGCCGACCTGGCGGCGCTCGTAGAGTACGTCCACGGTGTCCACCGTCTGCCCGTGGTGGTTGCGCACCTTGTTGGTCTCGAGGGTCAGCATCACGCGGCCCTCCCCGGACGGGGGGACGATGCTGTGCAGGTACTCCGCGAACTCCTGCTCGTCCAGGACCTTGATCGACGCGCCCTGGGGGAGCACCGCGGCGTGCGTGGGCGGGGTGTTGAGCGGGAACAGCAGGTCCGGGGCGGCGATCGACAGCCGCGCCGTCGCGTCCACCTCCGCCTGCCCGTCCTGGCGCAGCACGGTGGCGTCCAGCTTCAGCGGGGCCACCGGGGTGTAGCCGGACGCCACGACCCGGGCGATGTAGGGCCAGTACCGCTGCGCGTCCTGCTGGGCGAGGTGACCGACCTTGTTGCGTCCGATCCGCACCGAGATCGTGTGCGGGTCGAAGGGGTTGTCCGGTTCCGGCACGAGCGCCGCGTTGCCCGTCCAGGTGCGCAGCTTGCCGTAGGACAGACCGCCGAACACCCGCATGATCTCGGTGTCGTAGAAGTTCTCCGTGACGATGTCCAGAGATCCGCGGTCGTTGAGCGCGTAGTCGGTCATGGTCTCCCTCGATGGAGCTGGTGGCTGGGGGTCCTCCCAGCTTCTCACGATTCCGCATCGGCCCGGTCCACCGCCCCCGGCCGGGCGGAGCGTCCGGTCCCCGGCCCGGACGGCGGGCCGCCGCTCAGGCGCGGGCCGCCGCCTGCGCCCGCAGCGCGCGCAGCAGGTGGTCGCGCTGCTCGACGAGGATCCGCCGCAGCGCCGCGGGAGCGGACGCGTGGTTGCTCAGCCACAGGTCGGTGCGGGCGAGGACCGGGTGGCGCGCCGGGTCGTGGCCGGGCTCCAGGTCCGCGTGCGCGGGGTAGAGGCCCTCGACGATGCGGGTGGCCATCCCGATCGAGCGCTGCGCCCAGACCTCCTCGAGCATCGCGAAGTACGGCTCCCGGTACGGCTCCACCAGTTCCGCGGGCCCCAGCTGGAAGCCGGTGATCGTCGCGGTGAGCAGGTCGTTGGACAGCTCCTCCCCGGTGATCGCCGCCCACGCCTCGGCCTTCGCCTCCGGCACGGGGCGGGCGGCGCGGGTGCGGGCCCAGCCGATCCGGCCCGTGCGGGTGCGGTCCGCGGCCTGCTCCCGCTCGGTCGCCGCCGCCAGGGCGGGGTCCTCGCCGTGGGCGGTGGCCACGAGCGCCGTCCACAGCGCCCAGCGCAGCTCCGGGCCCAGCGGGAGGCCGGGCAGGGCGTCCCGGCCCTCGAGCAGGTCCCGCAGCCAGCCGCCGTGGCTGCCGTCCCGGCGGGCCAGCCGGGCCGTCAGCCGGGCCAGGGCGAGCTGGCGGTCGCCGCCGGGGTCGGCCGCCCGCAGCTCGCGCACCACGGCGTCGAGCAGCCGCCCGCGCAGCCGGCCCCGGCGGGCGGTGGGGGCGTAGCGCTCCACGGCCTCCACGGCGCGGTCCGCGGCGTTCTGGAAGATCCCGGCCTGGGGCTCGGCGAGGCCGTGGTCGAGCACGGCGCCCACGTAGTCGGCCGGGTCCAGCTCGGCGTCCCGGGTGGTGTTCCACAGCCCGGCCCACAGCTGCGCGCGGGCCATGGGGTCCTCCACGGAGGACAGGGAGCTCAGGGCCGTGGTGAGCGAGAGCGCGTCGAGGCGGGACTTCGCGTAGGTCAGGTCCTCCTCGTTGACGACGAGCAGGGGGGCCGTCGAGCCCACGAGCTCGGGCACCTCCACGCAGGACGCGGCGGGCAGGTCCACGCCGTGGGTGCCCGTGCGCACCAGGACGTCGCCGGGGCCGCGCTCGTAGCAGCCCAGCAGCAGCCGGTGGGGGCGCAGCACCCCGGGGCCGGGGTCCTGGAGCAGGGCCGCGAAGGTGACGGCGCCGTCGTCGTCCCGGGCGAGGTCGAGGGTCAGGGTCGAGACCCCGGTGGTGCCCAGCCACGAGTCCGCCCAGCCGCGCACGTCCCGCCCGGAGGCCTCCTCCAGCACGGCCAGGAAGTCCTGCAGGGTCGTGGTCCCGTAGGCGTGGCGGCGGAAGTAGGAGCGGCACGCCTCCACGAACGGGCCGTAGCCCACGAAGGCGACGAGCTGCTTGAGCACCGCCGCGCCCTTGGCGTAGGTGATGCCGTCGAAGTTCTGCCGGGCGGCCTCGAGGTCCGGGACGTCGGCGACCACGGGGTGCGTGGTGGGCAGCTGGTCCTGCTGGTAGGCCCACGCCTTGCGCCGGTTGGCGAACGCGATCCACGCCTCCTCGAAGTCCGTGGCCTGCACCGAGGCGTGGGCGCCCATGAACTCCGCGAAGGACTCCTTCAGCCACAGGTCGTCCCACCAGGACATCGTCACGAGGTCCCCGAACCACATGTGGGACATCTCGTGCATCAGCGTGTTGGCCCGGCCCTGGTACTGGGCCCGGGTGGCCCCGTCCGGGAACAGGTACTCCTCGGTGAACGTCACGAGCCCCGGGTTCTCCATGGCCCCCAGGTTGTACTCCGGGACGAACGCCTGCTCGTACTTGCCGAACGGGTACGGGTAGCCGAACAGCTCGGTGAAGAACGTGAGGCCCTGGCGGGTGAGGTCGAACAGCTCCTTGGCGTCGAGGTGCTCGGCCAGGGCCGCCCGGCAGTACAGCGCCAGCGGGACGGACATCCGGCTGCCGTCCTCGAAGGAGTGCCGCCACTCGCCGGCCACCCGGTGGTAGGGCCCGGCCAGCACGGTGGTGATGTACGTGGAGATCCGCTCGGTGGGGGAGAACGCGTGCCGCACGGCCCCCGCCCGCTCGGCCTCGGGCGCCGGGGCGGCCGACATGCGCACGCCGTTGGAGGACACCTCCCACCCCTCCGGGGCCAGGACGGTGAAGCGGAACGACGCCTTGAGGTCCGGCTGCTCGAAGTTGGCGAACACCCGCCGGGCGTCGGCCGGCTCGTACTGGGTGTAGAGGTAGACCTGCCCGTCGGCCGGGTCGACGAAGCGGTGCAGGCCCTCGCCCGAGCGGGAGTACCGGGCCCGCCCGGCCACCGTCACCTCGTTGGCCGCCGCGAGGGAGGGCAGGCGGATCCGGGAGCCCTCCACGACGTCGTCGGGGTCCAGCTCCTCGCCGTTGACCGTCACCGACTCCACCGAGGCGTGGATGAAGTCCAGGAAGGTCTGCGCCCCCTCCTCGGCCGTGAAGCGCACGGTCGTCACCGACCGGAACGACTCCGCGGCGGGGTCCGCGGCGGCGGAGAGGTCCAGCAGGACCTCGTAGCCCTGCACGGTGATGAGCTCGGAACGGCCGGCGGCCTCACGGCGGGTCAGGTTCTCGTTGCGCACGGTGCCATTGAACCACCCGCGCCGCCCCCGGGACCTGCCCCTGGACAGCGGCCGGCGGGAGCCTAGGCTGGGGACGACCGCCGCCCCGACCGAAGGAGCACCCGATGCCCACCGCCGATGCCTCCGCCGGCCGGGGCGCCCCCGCCGGCGGGACGCCCGGCCCGGACCGCCGCACCCTCCTCGCGGGGGCCCTGCTGGGCGCGGGCATCGCCGCGTCCGTGGTCGACCTCGCCGTCTTCCACCTGATCCTGCACTGGCACCACTTCTACGACCTGTCCACCCCGGACGCCGCGCTGGTCTCGGACGGCCTCTTCCACGCCTTCGGGTGGTTCGTCACCGTCGGCTCGCTGTTCCTGCTCGCCGACGTCCGGCGCCGGGGCGCCGTGTCCTGGGGCCGCTGGAGCGGGGGGCTGCTCGCGGGCCTCGGCCTCTTCCAGCTCCTCGACGGCGTGCTCCTGCACAAGGTCCTGCGCCTGCACCAGATCCGCTACGACGTGGACCTGCTGGTCTACGACGCGACCTGGATCGGCACCGCTGGCCTCGCCCTCGTGGCGGGGCTGGTGGTGCTCCGCCGCACCGGCCGCGCCCGCGCGGCGCGGTGACCGGCCACCACGGGGGCGCCGGGTCCTCCGGGTGGGCGCTGGTCGACGGCGTCGTGGTCCTCGCGCTCGCCGTGGCCGCGGCCGGCTACGCGGCGGGCCTGTGGGCGTCCCGGCACCGCAGCCCCTGGCCGGGCCACCGCACGCTCCTGTGGTACGCGGGCCTCGCCGCCGCCGGCGCGGCGCTGCTGGGCCCCCTCGCCCACGCCGCCCGCGAGAGCTTCTCGGCCCACATGGTGGGGCACCTGCTGCTGGGCATGCTCGCCCCGCTGGCCCTGGTGCTCGCCGCGCCGGTCTCGCTGGCCCTGCGCGCCCTGCCGGTGGGCGAGGCCCGGGCCCTGTCCCGGGTGCTGCGCGGCCGGTGGGCGCGGGCGGCGACCCACCCGGTGGTCGCCGGGGTGCTCGACGCCGGGGGCCTGTGGCTGCTCTACACCACCGGGCTCTACGCCGCCGCGCACTCCTCGGCCCTGCTGCACGCCGTCGTGCACGCCCACGTCCTGGCCGCCGGCTACCTCTTCACCGCGGCGATCGCCGGGGCGGACCCCGACCCGCACCGGGGCTCCTTCGCGCTGCGCTCGGCCGTGCTGGTGCTCTTCGTCGCCGCCCACTCGGTGCTCGCCAAGTGGCTCTACGCGCACCCGCCGGCGGGCGTGGGCGCCGCCGACGGCCGCGCCGGGGCGCAGATCATGTACTACGGCGGCGACGTCGCCGACGTCGCGCTGCTCGTGGTGTTCTTCGCCCGGTGGTACGCTGCCACCCGGCCGCGCGAGCACGCCCGCCCGGGTCCCTGAGCGGGCCGGGACGCCGGGCGGACCGGCGTCAGTCCGCGCGGGTGCGGGACTCGAGCTCGGCGAGGAGCTCCTCGTGGCGGTCCTGCGTCACGGGGTGGGGCCCGTCCGGGTTGTCCAGGTACTCGTGGTCGAGCTGGCACGCGATGCGGCTGTGCAGCACCTGCAGCTCCACGAGCGTCAGGGCGCCCAGCTCGGCGGGGAACGCGCACTCCGGGGCCAGGCAGGTCTCGCACTGCCCGGCGTCCGCGGCGGCGGGGGCCACGTGCAGCTCGCTCATGCCGCCACCCCGTCGAGGTCGCCGACGGTCCACCGGCCGGCCGGCTGGAAGGGCTCGGTCGCGCCCGGGAAGCCGAACGGCACGGGCCGGGTCAGCACGCGCACCGGCCCGCCCGGCTCCTGCGCGTGGACGGCCTCGACCCAGCGCTGCAGCAGCTCGAGCGCGAGGGGCTCGACGTGCTGGGCGCTCGTGAGGTCCACGTTGACCGTCACGTCGGGGACGAGGGCGCGCGCCCGGCGGATCAGGGGCGGCAGCGCCCGGTGGTTGAGCTCGGTCAGGCATCCGGTGACGACCAGGTGCACGTACCGGCCGTGCAGGTCCACCTGCACGACGACGGACAAGTTGTGGTCCATGAGCGGGGTCCTTCCACGACGGGGCTCCCTGGCTTTCTGCTCGACCAGTGCTACCGAGCGTAGACGCGCCATCCGGTTGCCACTAGCCGCTTCGCCCAGTCGTTACAGAACGGATCACGCAGGCGGCCGCGTCGGCGCCCGTGCGCGTCCGGGGAGCCGTTAGCCTCGGGGGATGCGCACACTCGTGGTCGGCTGGTCCAGCGTCCTGCACGGCGAGGCGACGGCCGGCGACGTCCTCGCCATGGACGCCGTCGCCGACGCCCTGGCGGGCGCGGGCATCGCCCACGACGTCGCGTGGAGCGCGGTGATGTGCCCCCCGGGCGGGCTGCGGCTCGACGACGCCGACCCCGCCCGCTACACCGACCTCGTGTTCGTCTGCGGCCCGGCCACCGGCCGCTCCGTGGCCGAGCTGCACGCCCGCTTCGCCCACTGCCGGCGGATCGCCGTGGGCGTGAGCGTGCTGGACCCCGAGGACCCCGTCACCGCCGGCTTCCACCGGGTGATCGCCCGGGACCGTCCGGGGGCCGGGGCCCGGCGGGACCTGGCGGCGCGGCCCGGGCCGCGGCCCGCGCCCGTGCTGGGCGTCTACCTCACCTCCGGCCAGCAGGAGTACGGCCCGCGCCGGCGGCACGAGGCCGTGCGCGCCGGTCTGGAGCAGTGGCTCGGCGGGCTGGACGCCGCCCGCCTCCCGCTGGAGACCCGGCTCGACCCGCGGGACTGGCGCCTGCCGGCGACCCCCGCGCAGGTCGGCTCGGTGATCGCCCGCCTCGACGCCGTGGTGAGCATGCGCCTGCACGGGCTCGTCCTGGCCCTGCGCGCCGGGGTGCCCGTGCTCGCCGTCGACCCCGTGGCCGGGGGCGGGAAGGTCACCGCCCAGGCCCGGGCGTGGAACTGGCCGGCCGTGGTCCCCGCGGAGGACGCCGGCGCCGCCCGCTTCGACGAGCTGCTGCAGTGGTGCCTGTCCGACGCCGGCCGCGACGCGGCGGCCGCCCGGGCGGCGCTGGCCCCCAGCGGGTCCGGGCAGCTGGACGAGCTCGTCGGGCTGCTGGCCCCGGAGCCCGCGCACGAGCCCGAGGACCTGGCCCTGTCCGGCCCCCACCAGGGGTGACACGGATCCAATGTCAGCCGCCTGATCACACTGTGTAATACTCCGGATCATGAACTTCCTGGGCATCAACGCGATTTTTCATGACCCCGCGGCGGCTCTCGTCGTGGACGGCAAGGTGGTGGCGGCCGCGGAGGAGGAGCGCTTCTCCCGGCGCAAGCACGGCAAGCGGCCCGTGCCCTTCTCGGCGTGGGAGCTGCCGGAGCAGGCGATGCGCTGGTGCCTCGCGGAGGCCGGTCTGAAGCCCGAGGACATCGACGTCGTCGGCTACTCCTTCGACCCCTCCGTCGCCGCCGAGATCCCCGACGACCCCTACGACCACGTCCGCGTGGACTACGCCCGCCGTGCCCCGGGCTTCATCGCCGAGGTGCTGCCCGGCCTCGACCGCTCCAAGGTCCGCTTCGTGGAGCACCACGTGGCCCACGCCGCCTCCGCCGGGCTGGCCGCGCCGTCCCGCACGAGCAGCGTCCTGGTCGTGGACGGCCGCGGCGAGGCGCACTCCCACCTCGCCGGGCGCTACCGGGACGGGCAGCTCGAGATCCTGGCCCGCCAGGCCCTGCCCGAGTCCCTGGGGCTGCTCTACGAGTCCCTCACCGACCACCTCGGCTTCCTGCGCTCCTCCGACGAGTTCAAGGTCATGGCGCTGGCCTCCTACGGCGAGCCCCGCTTCCTGCCGCAGCTGCGCGAGATCGTCCGCGCCACCGGCGACGGCGGCTTCCGGGCCCAGGCCCCGGACTGGACGCGCTTCGCCCCCCGCCGGGTCGACGACGGCACGTGGGGCGGCGACCACGCCGACCTCGCCGCCTCCGTCCAGGCCGTGGTCGAGGAGGTGCTGGTGGAGCTCGCGTGCTGGCTGCACGAGCAGACCGGGGACCGCGTGCTCACCATGGCCGGCGGCACCGCCCTGAACTGCGTGGCGAACTCCCGGATCTGGCGCGAGACCCCGTTCGAGGAGGTGTGGGTGCAGCCCGCCTCCGGCGACTCCGGCACCGCCCTCGGCGCCGCCCTGCACCTGGCCCAGGAGGCCGGGGACCTCGGCGCGCCCCAGCCCACCGCCGCCCTGGGCCGCAGCTGGTCGGACGACGCGCTCGCGCAGTGGCTGACCACCGCCCAGGTGCCCTTCACCACCCCCGAGGACCTCGCCGGGGAGGTCGCCGACATCCTCGCGGACAACGGCGTCATCGCCTGGTTCGACGGCCGCAGCGAGTTCGGCCCCCGGGCGCTGGGCCGCCGCTCCCTCATCGCCAATCCCATGCACCCGGACAACCTCGAGCGGCTCAACGACGTCAAGGGCCGCGAGCAGTTCCGCCCCGTGGCGCCCATGGTCCTCGCCGAGCGCGCCGGGGAGATCTTCAGCGGCGGGCCGATCCCCAGCCCCTTCATGCTCTTCGTCCACGACGTGGCCCCGGAGTGGCGGGAGAGGATCCCCACGGTCACGCACGTGGACGGCACCGCCCGCATCCAGACCGTGACCGACGAGGACAACGCCGGGATCGCCGCCCTGCTGCGCGCGTTCGACGAGCGCACGGGGGTGCCCGTCGTCGTCAACACGTCCCTGAACACCGCGGGCCGGCCCATGGTCGACGACCCGCGCGACGCCCTCGAGCTCTTCGGCTCCGCCCCGGTCGCGGCGCTGGTGCTCGGCCCGCACCTGGTCCGCCGCGCCTCCTTCTTCCAGGAGGCCCGGTGACGGCCGCGCCCGCGACGTACGCCGTCGTCATCCCGTCGGTGGGCCGGCCCACGCTCCAGTGGCTGCTCGACACGCTCTCCGCCCAGGACGTCGACGCGCAGCACCCCGGCCCGCTCGAGGTCGTCGTGGTCGACGACCGGCGCGGGGACGTGGAACCGCTGGAGCCCACCGTCCCGGACACCGTCGCCTGGACCGTGCGCACGGTCCGCGGCTACGGCCGCGGACCGGCCGCCGCCCGCAACCGCGGCTGGCGCGCCGCCCGCGCGTCGGGCGCGGAGTGGATCGCGTTCCTCGACGACGACGTGGAGCTGCCCGCGGGCTGGGCCCGGCGCCTCGCCGACGACCTCGCCGTGTGCGGGCCCGAGATCGGTGCCAGCCAGGGCCGGATCGAGGTGCCCCTGCCCGACCACCGCCCGCCGACCGACTGGGAGCGCAACACCGCGTCCCTCGAGGGCGCCGACTGGGCCACCGCCGACATGGCCTACCGCGTCGCGGCCCTCGAGGCCGTCTCCGGCTTCGACGAGCGCTTCCCGCGGGCCTACCGCGAGGACGCCGACCTCGCCCTGCGCGTGCGCCGGGCCGGGTGGCAGCTCGTGCGCGGGCAGCGGTGGATCACCCACCCCGTGCGCCCCGCGGACGACCTCGTGAGCCTGCGGGTGCAGGCCGGCAACGCCGACGACGCGCTGATGCGCCGGCTGCACGGGCCCGGCTGGCGCGCAGCCGCCGAGGCCCCCGCGGGCGCGTTCCCGCGCCACGTCGCGACCGTCTCCGCCCTGGCCGCCGCCGCCGCCGGCACCGGCACCGCCCTCGCCGCCGCGGCGCTGGGCCGGCGCCCGGCCGCCCGCGGCGCCCTCGTCGTGGCGGCCGCCGGCGCCGCCGCGTGGAGCTGGCGGACCGGCCGGTTCCTGCTGCTGCGCCTGGCGCCGGGGCCCCGGCCCGGCGATCCGGAGTTCCTGCCCGAGCTGTCCCGGATGGCGCGCACCAGCGCCGCCATCCCCGTGGCCGCGGTCCGGCACAAGGTCCGCGGCTGGTGGCGCCACCGCCGCACCGGGCCCTGGCCCGTGCCGGTGCGCGCCGTGCTCTTCGACCGCGACGGCACCCTCGTCCACGACGTGCCCTACAACGGCGACCCCGCGCGGGTGGAGCTCGTGCCGGGGGCCCGGGAGGCCGTCGACGCCGTGCGCGCCGCGGGCCTGCGGGTCGGCGTGGTCTCCAACCAGTCCGGGATCGGCCGCGGCCTGCTCACCCGCGCGCAGGTGGACGCGGTCAACGCCCGCCTCGCCGAGCTGCTCGGCCCGTTCGACACCTGGCAGGTCTGCCCGCACGCGCCCGAGGAGCGGTGCCCGTGCCGCAAGCCGGCGCCGGGGATGGTGCTGGCCGCCGCCGCGCAGCTGGGCGTGGACCCCCGCGAGTGCGTGCTCGTCGGGGACATCGGCGCCGACGTCGAGGCCGCCCAGGCCGCCGGCGCCCGCAGCGTCCTCGTGCCCACGCCCGTGACCCGCGCCGAGGAGGTCGCCGCCGCCCCCGCCGTGGCCCCGACCCTGCGCGACGCCGTGGCCGCCGTCCTGTCCGGCGGGCCCGTGCCCGTCCCGGCCGGCCTCCGGGGCTGAGCGTGGCACGCACCCTCGCCGTCCGCCTCGACTCGGACGGGGACGTCCTGCTGAGCGGGCCCGCGGTCCGGGCGCTGGCCCGGCGCGGCGGACCCGTGGACCTGCTCGCCTCGCCCGCCGGGGCGGCCGCGGCCCGGCTGCTGCCGGGGGTGGCCGAGGTCCTCGAGTACGCCGCGCCGTGGTCGGGCTTCCGCCCGCCGCCGGTGGACCGGGCCGCGGCCCTCGGGCTCGTGGAGGACCTCGCGGCGCGCGGCTACGACCTCGCCGTGGTCTTCACGTCCTACCACCAGAGCGCGCTGCCCATGGCCCTGCTCGCCCGGCTGGCCGGGATCCCCCGCGTCGTCGCCACCAGCGAGGACTACCCGGGGTCCCTGCTCGACGTCCGGCACCGCCGGGCCGACCCGCCCGGCGGGGGCCACGAGGTGGAGGCGGCCATGGAGCTCGCCGTCGCGGCGGGGGCCCCCGCGCCCACGGACGCCGACCTGCGCCTGGCCGTGCGCCGCCCCCTGCCCGCGCTGCCCGCGGAGCTGTCCGCGCTGCCGGGCGGGTTCGT
>Ga0326721_10000332_pt1 | contig 14900 bp, 12 predicted proteins | sample SGPome_FD_203951 | JGI IMG/M metagenome (GOLD analysis project Ga0326721, IMG submission 203951) | Soil microbial communities from Southern Great Plains, Lamont, Oklahoma, United States - SGP_1_2016 | ecosystem: Engineered > Artificial ecosystem > Soil microcosm > Unclassified | place: USA...
TAAGCAATCAAGCTAGATAATACTTACAAGCTATGCAAGGCATGTTATAACGCCAGATCAGCATCGGGGAGCGCGAGGGCTGTCCCCTCGCCGTGGTGGCGGGCCGCACCTGGTTGCGTGCGGCCCGCGTCGATTAGGGCCAGTAGCGGGGGTTGGGCGCGGTGGGGCCGTCGTAGTCGAGGGAGAGGAGTGCGGTGTTGAGTTGGTCAATGTGGACGTCGTTGATGTGGGCGTGGTCGGTGCCGCGTGCATATTCGAGGGCGTGGATATCGATTGAGTCGGCGGGTGTGAGGCTGATCATGATGCCCATGCGTGTGGGGGCTGTGAGGCGGGTGTCGTGGCGGAGGGGGAAGATGCGGGCGGTGAAGAGGAGTCCGCCGAGTTGGTGGGCGCCAGCGACAGCCCCGAGGTCGGTGGCGCCCAGCGACATGAGTACGCCGATCTGGAGGGAGGCGTGTAAGGCGCGTGCCGTTTCCTTGCCGCGGTGGTCGGTGTGGCTGACGGAGAGGGTTTCGTGAGGGAAGCGCTGGTAGGCGGCTCGGATGGGTTCGGCATTCATGGTTCCTCCGGCGGTTAGGCGTAGTGGGTGGCGGTCTGGGGCTTGCCGTCCCAGAGGTAGGCATTCGCGAAACTCTCGATCGCGATGGATGGCCTGCTGTAGTGGTGCACCTTGCGGCGCAGCGGCACGCCGATGTGGTCACCGGGGATCGGTTCGACGACGCTCGTCAGGTAGGCCGGGGTGCTGACGCGTCGCGTACGCAGCTGCGAGACGGTGACCATCGTCGGGGTGACCGCGACGACTTCGAAGTAGTCGACGTTCGTCTGGTCGTACCCCCACATGCTGATGAGGATCGAGCCGAGTTCGAGCGTGTGCGTGCGGGGCTTGGTCTGCGGCTGGGTCGTGGTGGTCATGTCTCTCCCTCTCGTTCTTTTGCCTTGAAGGCACGAAGTGTCTTGGTAGAGAGAGCGAGCGGAGGGCAACCGTCAGGCGGTGGGGGAGAGATTCTCGGCGCGATGTGAGGGAGCGCAGCGACCGCGTGCCGAGAATCTCGGAGGAGCCGGCCCCGCGGAGCGGGGCTTGCGTGCAGGTTGATCGAACGGACAATGCCGCAGGCTTCCAGGCAAAGAACGCGCGTAGCGCGGTGAAGAGTCGACTGCCTCCGGCAGTCGTCCACCCGGCCGACCTCCGTGGCGGCCGGCGCCGACCTCCGTGGCGGCCGGCGCCGACCTCCGTGGCGGCCGGCGCCGACCTCCGTGGCGGCGTGGGTGCCCGACCGGCGGGTCGGGCACCCTGGGCTTGTTCAGCCTTCGGGTTCGTCGTCCTGGATCATGGCGGCGATCTTCTCGACGGGGGAGAGGGCATACCCCCAATCCGCGATGATCTGGAGATAGCGGGCGGTTGCCACTCGGGGGGAGCGCCAGGCGGTGCGGTCGGCGGATGCTTCCATGCCGCCGATGACCACCGCGAGGTTCACGTGCGCGGCCTTGTTCGGGTGCGCGATCAGGTATCCCTCGAACCGGTTGATCCCGTAGTCTCCGGCCGCGTTCTCGATGCTCATCAGCTGGGCGGCGAGGTGGTTGCCGTGGCCGAGGGTGTCGGACACCTGACGGTAGGCGCTGGTGAGCAGTTCCGCGACGACCGCGACCGCGTTCTTCGGGAGGGTCTTGCGGCTGAGGAACGTGGTGAGCCATTCGTGGCGCACCGTCTCGGCGGCTTGCCACGCCTTGTTGTTCTCGATGAGGGTCTTCCGCTCGGTCTTCTGCTCGTCGGTCATCGGCACACGGGCCTGGCCGTCTGAGGAGCGCTTCTTGAACCCGTGCGCCTTCGGGTCTTCGATGTAAAGGGTGATATCGGCCGATCCGGAGGCGTAGACCTGCACGTAGGCAGATGCGCCGTCGAGACCCGTCAGGGTGTCTTCGGTGATCTTCTCCCCGTCTGCGGTGGCGTAGTCACGGACTGCCACGGGGGTCTTGTCGTAGTAGCTGGGGCGCGAGTTGAGGATGCTGATGCCCTTCGCGGTGAGCGCGTCGACGGTCTCCTGCCGGTGTGCCTCGCGGGCCCGGTCGTCGCGGGCACGCTGGACGTTGTACGCGAAGTGCTCCGGGGCAGTGTTCGCGACCTCGATGAGCATGCGCACGATCTCGTCGTCGCCGTCGAACTCCATCAACACAGCGGCCTGGTCGAGCGTGAGCGCGTGGGCAGTGATCGCGGCCACGGCGGTGTCGTTGTCGGCCACGGCGATGCTGGTCTTCACCTCTGTGCGCTTCACACCGGCGCGTTTGGCGATCGCGGTCACCGACAGTCCGTCGAGTTCGAGCGCTTTGTATGTCGCGACCTTGTCGGCGTCGGTCATCGAGTCGCGGTGCTCGTTCTCGACCAGCTGCTGAATCTTCCGGTCGGCGTCGTCGCCCTGGCCGTCGACGAGGTAGACGGGGATGGTTTCGATTCCTGCCTCGCGGGCGGCGAGTACCCGGCGCTGTCCGGCGCGGACGGTCACGGTTCCGTCTTCGTTGCGGTGGCCGAGGACGGGGGTGAGGACGCCGTTGGCGCGGATGCTGGCGAGGAACCCGGCGTCGATGGTTGCTTCGGTGCGGATGTTGGTTTCCAGCTGGATCAGGGCGGGGTGTGCCTCGATGAGTGTGGCGGTGCTGGGGCTGATGGTCTGCATGGTTTCTCTCCTCGTTGTTTTGGCCCGGCGGGGTGGGGCGAAAGCTCAGAGAGCGGAGCTGGAGGCGTGGAGTGCCTGGTCCGTGGAATACCGGAGGGAGCGCAGCGAGAGAGGATATGCCGCGAAAGCCTGGCACGTAGCGCAGCCGGCGAAGCTATCGTGGCGAAGTCCCATTCCGCTGTGACATAACAACGTTCCCCGCCCGAAGGGTGGGGGAGGTGTGGTGTCGGTCGGCTGTGCCGGCCGTCCGCTCAAGACTGCAGCGCAGCTGCAGGTCAGTTCAGCAGCGGAGCTACGACGTCGGTGAAGAACGCGATGAGGGCACCGGATGCGAGCAGGACAGCGACCCCTTTCACAAACCAACCGCCGGCGGCTTCGAGGGCACCGATGATGACGTGCTTCACGGCGAAGTCTCTTGCGTCGATGAACCGGCGCCGTCGAGCGTTCTTCCGCGCGCGGAGCCTGGTGTCCTTGCGGGTGGTCGTGCTGCGACGCAGTTCGGAGCGGAGGGAGGGGGACTGGTCATGGTTGAGGTGCATGACCCGTCTATGCGCGGTCTCGCTCGAGCGGGTGGGCATGGGCTGCCGCAGCCGCTGCGCGGCTTTGCCGTCGACGAGGAGCGCAGCGGTCGGAGAGGGCCGGTGCGGCGCTATGGCACCAGCTATGGGCTGTGCCGGGGTCCCGCTGTCCACCTGGTGGGCGAGTAGAGCCGTAGCGGAGCTCGGGTCGTCCACAGGTGCGTCGGAGGGGGCTATGTCCGCGTGGTTTCAGTGGTCTGGGAAACTGGGGGAGTGTTGATTGGTCTGGTGCGTCCCCGTGAATCTCGGTCTCTGCAGGTGCAGGGCGACTCTCTCGAGGAAGTCCGCCAGCACGTCGACGAGCTGATCCCGGAGGGCTTCGAGCTGGCGTCGATGCCCGTGCGCATGTCGAACGGGCACGATCACGTTGACATCCACAGCGACCCTCACAAGACGCGATGGCCTCGAAGAGATCCGGGGCGATGACATGGCAACGCTGCGTACGAAGGTCCCTGACGGATGGCAGTTGCTCTCCGTACGACGCTACTAAGCAGACGGCCGCGAGAAGTAGGCGGGGTTGAGAGGTTCGGGGCCGTCGTCATCCAGGCCCGGGATCACGCTATACAGCCGTTCGCGGGATACCCCCAACAATGACATGTTCCGCGCCGTCTAGCCGTCGACATCGACGCGGTCGGGAGCGGGGTGGGGCTGATCAGGACCGCCAAGCGACGACGATTGTCGGAGCGTTGTCCCTTAGGTTCCGGCTTCACCCCAGCTTCGTCGCCGCCCACACTCACACCCCCAACCGTTCCACCACGACAGCGAAAACGTTGGAGCGGATGAGAGTAAGCGCACGTCTGGGACCAATGGCCGCATCTCTCGCGACGCGGCGATCCGAGTTGGATAGGAAGACGTGGATGCTGGCGCAGATGACGAACGGCCTAGCCGAGATAGCGCTGCACGTCATCGGCCGGGGATGGTCAGGCCGCGTGGCGCGCGGCGATCAGGCGCAGCGCTGCGGAATGGTCCCAGCTGCCGTCCGGTTTCCGGGGGTACTTCGGATCCCGACCACGGATGCTGTCGCTCTCGAACAGGGGAACCGCACTCGAGTCGGGACGCGCGGGCCGCCGGCGACCGTTCGGGTGGGACTTGTGGATCCAGGTGACCTGGTTGAGCCACTGGTCCCATCGTTCCCGTTCGTATCGGTAGCGGGTTGCCCTGTCCTCGAGGTACCCGTCGACGTCGAGATGCAAAGCGATCACACCTATACCGCGCATCGGTGGCCGCGCCCACCCAGAAACCAGAGGGACAGCAAGCCACACCCGGACGAGTTTGTCGAGCTCCACGCATACCTGAGCGCGTGACAGCCCCGTGCGGTGAACGAGCGCCTCAATCCCTGTCCCATCACTGAACTGAACAGCCGTAAGGTCCTGCAGCACGTTGCCCTCACTATCAATCGTCAGTGGCACGTCACCCGGGAGTTCGAGCAGATGCCGGTAAACGTTTCCTGCGTGCCTACCCAAGCTGTGCGGTGCCGCGAACACGTCCTGATTCATAATCTCCAGTCGCGCCCCAAGTTCTCGGAACCAGCGGTCGCGCAGGGGCAGGGGGGAGGTGGGGGGTACATGAGAACTTAATGTCCGGTGAGCTACCTCGTCTCCTGTGGAAAACCGCTTGGAGAGCCTGTAACGCTGCCCTCGTTTCCCTTCTGCTTCGCCCACTCGCACGATCCATGCGGACTCCGGATCGCCTTCAACGAGCGGTGTGGCGAGCTCGCGTAGCGCGTCGGCGGTGGTGGTTTTCCCGTAGCCGATGTGCAGCGCCAGACGCCGGCAGTCGGCCTCGACGGTGGTGGACGCGGCCTGCACCATGAACAGGCACAGCGCGTCGAGGACCGCACGCCGGCTGTACGTCCCCCGGCGGGCGCGGGCGCCCTGTGAGGCGCGATCCGCACCCCACAGACCCGGCATCGTGTCCGCACGCTCCTGGAGCGCCTGGACGGCCTGCACTGTGTCGGTGAGGCGTGAGAGGTATCCGGTGCCGTCGACGTCGTCGGTCGCGGCCGCGGGGTTCGCGGCGACGTACTCGACGGCATACCGCCACGCGTACTCGAGCACGGCGCGGCTCCGCTTCGCCGTGCGGGCAACACGGGATGCCCGCACGCGCTCTGTACGGACGTGTTCGAACGCCGGCGACGACTGCAGGTAACGGGCGAGGTCACTGAATTGCCAGTGCGCGTTCGCCATCGCGGCCAGGACGCTCACCAGGCGCGCAGACGCATCCTCCTTCGACGTCATTGGGGCGGACAGCTGATCGAGGACCTTCGGGGACAGCTCCCGGCGCTCGCCCGGCACATAGGGGTGCCCATCGGCGGTGGCCATCATCCCGTGCGCTACCGGGGGCGTCGGTGCGGGGAGCGCGGCGCCGCTGTCCAGAAGGAACGCGCGGAGATCGTCGATGTTCTCCGCATCGGCGTGCTGTGTCGTCAGCGAAGACAACGCACCCAGCGGTCGGGAGATGCCGCCGAAGCGGTGCACGGCACCTGGAGGACGTACGCACCCCCTGATCGGGTTCAACAGCGGCGTCACATCCAAGCTGGGAAGCAAATCACGGGCCAGGAGCGCGATCTCCCGGACCACAGCGGCATCCATCGGATCCGCGAGGGCAAGCCACACATGGCGGCCGCCCGTGGGGCCAGACTCCGTCATGAGGTGGTCGATGCGCAGCTCGTCCAGCCAGAGGGATAGCCGGCCGGCGTCCCGGACGGCGTTGCCGCGGCTCACGTCAAAGTCGAACGCGAGGAAGTCATACCGCTGGCGATCGCCAGACAGGTACATCGCCCACGGTGTCGTCGGTGCACCCTCGAGCACGGACAGCTCATGGTCGTAGTCGTTGGCGATCGTGCCATCGTGGGCGACGATCGAGGCGACACGAACGACGTCACGGGGACTTAGCGCCCGCGTCAGCGTCCACGCCGTGTCCAGATCCAGCTCGAGGCCCGAAGAACGGACGTCTACGTCCGCCTGGAGGGTGTCAGCAACATCCCAGTCGTCGCCGTCTACCGGGTGCGCAGAGGCGACACGCCGTAAAAATGGCGTTAGAGACTGGAAATCCGCGAAATCGCGTCGTATGATGACATCACCTCCTCCTCACAGAGTGGGTACACCGAAGCCCCGGCATGACCGGTACTTCAACTATTCGATCCGGTTGGTTTGGTCGCCTTAGCGGATCGAAAGACTTGGGAGAAGCCCGTCGCATATGCGGCGGGCTCTTTCGTTATACGGCTATCGGGAGCGTCTCCTCCTGCAGGCGTGGAGGAGCGATGACAGGCAGCCCGCCCTCGCTGTCGAGCTGGAGGATGAGCTTCTCCAGGTAGTAGGCAAGGCTGACGCCGCTCTCGTCGGCAGCAGCCTTGATCGCTTCCCGGGCCATCGGTGCTACACGACCCTGCAGAAGCACAGTTTCGGCGTTTGCCGCCCTGAGTGTGCGAGTGCGCTTGCGTGCCATGCCGCTCATCATTTCGTGTAGATGCATACATAGAGCGACGACACGCGGGCGGTGCATGCATTCGTAAGTTCGACTGGGCCTTGCGATCGAATCGTGCGAGCACTAAAGCCGCCCCTTGCAAAACGACCGACGTTGCAGGCCGCAAGCTGTGACGGTAGCGGAGATCTTTCCGATCGATGCCGCGCGTCAGCAGTCGTGAAAACAAGATATATCGTCCTTAATTAGAGTTTTAACCCGCAACTCGATACTCTATCCTAAGAGGCAGAACGGTCCGCCCGGCTGCGAACCGAATGAAGGCGTCGTTCGCGCCTGGGTCGCCGCTACCCTAGAAACCGTGGGCCGGAAGTCAGTCAGTGAAGCAGGGAAGTTCGCGCGAGCCATCGCGCGGGCGATTGAAGCTCTCCGCCAACGCCGCGGTCTCACCAACTCTGAGCTATACGAAGCAGCGGGGATGTCGCGCAGCTACTACTACAACCGCGCTGGCGACGGCGAGATACAGTTCGGGCTGAACGACCTCGAAGCGCTTGCTAGCCCCCTCGGCGTGGATGCATTCGAGATCATGGACCTAGCTCGTCGAGAGACATCAGACTCCGCGCAACCAGTCGACGAGGTCGGGAGACGAGTGCGATTGCTGCTGAAGTCTCCTCGTGAGAACGGTGCAGACTATTCCTTCGCCGAGCTACAGAGCGATGCACAACGCGCAGGTGTCGAGCTGCAGGCCGAGAGCTTCGATGCGATCGCCGGCTCGACCATCGAGGATGCGCCGTCCGATCAGGTGCTTCGCGTCATCACCCGGCACTGGTCAGTCCCCGATGCGTTCCTCACCGACCTCGGCGACGAGCTCGCGCTTGAGGCCGCACTCGCTCAACTCGACTTCCGACGGGCATTGCGCGAGACCGGCGCGTCGGTGTCTGCGGCACGAGCGGTTGGCGACGTGCCACCCACCGCCTTGCGGGCCATCGCCGAGTCCTTACGTAGCATTCCCCCGATGGGTCCGCCGCGCACATAGCTCCCCGATATACGCAGACGGGCCGATATCTCACTGCTATTTGATCGATTGGTAAGGCTTACGCCCGCCAGCAAAGGATGATTACTCCTTGCAGCGAGGGGGGGAACAGCCTGTGGACCGATGGCTGAAAGCGGATCAGATCGTCCAGTCGATCGGGTTTGAACAGCGCGGATCTGTTGAAGAACTTGTACAAGCGATCGCGTCGCATACGGGATACACGATTGAGGTCGTTCCGATCGGGTACCGAGCGTGGGGTGCACTGAAAGGAATGCTCCTCGTCGAGGGCACCCAGGCACGCGTGCTGACGAGGCGGACGGATCCTCGGTGGTACCAACTCTTTGTCCTGCTGCACGAACTTGCGCACCTCCTTCTTGGGCATCGTGGATGCGTGTCCCTGAGGTCTGTTACTGGCGCTCAGGACGGAAATTATGTACGCGACAGGTCGGAAGATGATGCTGACGCTCTCGCACACCGATTGTCCGAGATGCTCCTTGCTCCACAGCTTGCTCTCGACGAGATGGCCTTTGCCTGAACCCCGAACAGGTCGGTGCGTCCGTCTGTCTATCGACTGTTGCGCTCATCGCGCTGCTCCGCATACCGTCCACCTTGCGAAATCCTCGGGGTCGGCCATCCTGGCTCGCACTCGTGGTCGGTGTCGGCGCCTTCACTGCGAAGGGCTCAGCCATCCCGCTGGTCCAGCTCGACGCAATACTGGGAGGGGAGAACTACGTGAACCTCATCCAGAACATGCTCGCCGTAATCGCGTTCTGGATGCTCTACCGCACCGTGAAAGGCCTAGAGGTTGGGGTGTTCGGCTGGGGCAACCCTCTACTGCTCGCCGGCGCCCTGCTCAGCTTCTCGATTCCCTTCCTTCTCATACCTGGTCGGCATGGAACATCTGTGGACTTCATCGACGAGTTCTCTCCCCACTGGGCACTAGGACTATATGGTTCCGTCTACATGGGTTGGGTGGTAGCCCTCACCCTCGCGACTTACATCGCGGTGAAGGTCCGAAGAGCCCGCCTCTACTATCTGGTGCGGATTGGATGCCTCTCAGTAGCCTTCGGAAGCGCTTCAGAGATCCTCTACCTCGTCTCACGCGCGTCGGGCCGGCCGTCCGAAGGAATTTCGGAGGTGCTCCGGCAGGCGTTTGAGCCACTGTTCTACGGCGGCGTCATGCTGATAGCGATCGGGATGGCGGGGTTTTGGGTGTCGAGGGTTGTTCGACGTGCCGCGTTCGCCACGACGCGCTGGGCGATGAATCGATCGCATCCGACAAGCGAATGGCCCGCACCGCGCGTGGGCTGTGACATTGGTGCGATGAACGCGTACCGCGCCGCCGTGGCGCTCCTCGACGAGCAAGGGGACGAGCCGGGTGGAGTCCGCGGCACGGCGCTGAGGCTGATCGCGTCGCGGGCGCTCGATAACCACATCGGTGCACCGCCGGTCTTGACGATGGTGTGTACGCCCGGGGCTCCTCGGTGATCGCGGCCGCGCTGCTCGCTCTGACCACTGGCAGTTCGGTACTCATAATCCTTGCCACACTCGGAACACGCATTGTGCGCACGTCACCAAGAAGGCGTGCGCATAGGGCATGGCGTCGACGCGAGAACGTGGTCGAGTTCACTGCCAACCGCTGGACGTCGCACCCTGGAGAGTTGATCGCACGGTTTGGCGACGGCTTCAACGATTACGCCATCCTGTCGTGCCCCGAAGTTCCGTCCGGCAGGAAGATCCTGCGAAAGATCAAGTGGTCTTCGGCACCAGTGCCATGCAGACCGTTCCGTACCCGGCTTGGGACAAGACCCCCTCTCTGGGCGCACCCGCTGCGTGCGGAAATCCACGAAATCGAGCTCGGCCCCAAGGAGAATCGCCTGCCTGCCTGGTACATACCGGGAAAGTCGAGCCATTGGACGATTCACGTCCAGGGCATCCGAACAGCACGCGAGGTGACATTTCCATCGATGGAGGCAACCGTAGGGGCGGGCAACCCTACGGTCAGCGTCACGTTCCGCGGCTGCGGAGAGATCATGACAACACGCGCGTCATCCTTGGGCCAGGAAGAGTGGAGAGACCTCGAACCCGCGATCGGCTTTGCGCGAGAGCATGGCGCCCGTCGCGTCTCGATCATCGGCTGGTCGTTAGGTGCTTCGATCGCGCTGGAGCTGTCGCGCGAGAGACCCGGCTTGATCGATGACCTGATCCTGGTCTCGCCTGTCACAGACTGGTTGGACACGATCGAGTACGGGGTCCGGCGTACTGGATTGCCGCGGGCGGTCGGCACCGCTGTTGGCAGGTTTCTCGGCACCCGTCTCAGCTCCAGAATGTTGCGCGGTAGTGCCCCCGTTGACGTGACCCGATTGCGATGGTCCAATCCCGGTGACCTTAAGGTGCCCACGACGGTGATGCACTCCCGCGGCGACGAAATGGTCCCCTTCGAACAATCCGCGCGCTTCTGCCAGGCACACAGAGAACTCGTGGAACTCGTCGAGCTCCCGGCCGCACCCCACGCATGGCTGACGGCTACCGCGGAGCCGATATTTCGTTCCGCCTTGGTGACGGCACTGAAGGCACACCACAAGAGTTAGTATCTATTTTGAAACTTAATCTATCTTGATGTACTTTATATAGAGAGTTCAGGCCCGCGGCACACCCCCTGCGCCGATCGGTTTGAAATCTAGGGAGACACGATGAACAGCACTGATCCCATCGCGCTGGAAGACGTCGGCGAGAGCATGGATGTCGAGACACTGGCAGGGCCGTCTCCCGCGAAGTCCAAGCATCGGAAGAGGTTGATCGGCTCGGCGATACTGGCCGTGGTCGTCGCTGGTGCTGTGGTCATTCCATGGCAGCTTCAGGAAGCCGCTCACCGGGGCGCGTGGGCCGCGTACGAGAACACCGTGTCAGAGCACGATGCTGCTGTGGACGGTTACGTTGACGGTGGGGCCGCCCTGACGGATCGATACGATCTCGCGGGCGAGCAGCTGGCCACGTTCCAGGGGATCGTCAGCAGCATTCCGGATGCCGCGGTCACGCCTGCCGAGGCGAAGCCTGATTTTGTCGCCGCGGTCAACGAGTTCCAGGCCGTTGCGATCCTCCCCGCCGCTGAGACCGGGGAGGAGGAGCAGGCAGTAACCGCCAGGCCCCTCGACACCAGGCACGCCAAGAAGCTGCAGCAGGATGCGACCACGGAGCGCATCGAGTCGGAGACAACCACGGTGCGTCGCGCGACCCCGCAGTATGACGACGCGGCGAAGAAGAACGCCGGGACGCTCGAGACGCTCGGCGCCGCATACGACGAGGTGATCGACAAGCTCGACGCCATGATGGCCGCCGGAAGCGCCTGGGGCGCTGGTGATGTGTACGAGAAGGACACTGCGGAGCAGGGCGCTGCGCTCGTTGCGGCCGCTCAGGCACTCGTGAAGCCGGAGGGTGAGGCGTTCGAGGGGCTGGACGATCGCGCCGCCGCGATCCAGGCATTCGTGGACGCTCAGGCTGCGGCTGCGGCTGGACACGCGCAGACCGTCGCGGCCGAGGAAGAAGCCGCCCGGCAAGCCGAGGCCGCCGAGGCCGAGCGGCAGGCCGCAGCACAGCGCCAGACGCAGCGCGAGCAGAACAACAACGGTGGAGGAAACCCACCTTCCCGGAACTCCAGCGGCGGCGGTTCACCTTCGACGCGCCCACTACCTCCCGGGGGCGGCTACATCGGCGACCCAAACAAGAAGGACACCAGTAACCAGTGCTGGACTTCGAACGGCGCAGGCGGAACTATGCCGTGCGGCGGGTGGTGACCGCATGCTCACTTCACAGGACATTGCGAGAGCGGTCCTGCAGTAATCCTCACGCCCTGCAAGGGCGTGGCGAGGGGGGTCGAGGTTGCAGCCTCGACCCCCGTCTTATCCAAGAAACAAGAGAGGCTATCTCCTTATGCGTTCATCTCGGACGTTTCATTCTGGCACGCCGGCCCGGCGCGCCAACCGACGGCGCGCCTTGGGAAAGGTCGCTGCCGGCGTCGCGCTGACGAGTCTCGCATTTGGCCTGATCGGCGGCACCCCCGCGCTGGCTGCAGTCGGTGGGGGCAGCTCGGCAGGCGGTAGCGGCGCCGGGGGCGCTTCTAGCGACTACTGGCTTTACACCCTCGACAACGACCAGGAGCCGAACACACCTGGTATCCAACCGGAACAGGGGTGGGGTCCGGCGTCGACGGACTACTTTGCTGCGGCGATGGAAGTGCAGGGCCAGTGGGCGAGTGGTTCGGGCCCGATGAACGGGACCCGTTCTGCACTGCATAGTTCCTGCAATGACGCGATGACAGTGGCGATCGCGCGGTCCGGTGTTCCTGGGGCGAAGGCTCGCGTCGTGCAGGTCGGTGTCTCAGTTGGCAGCCTGGGCGGTCAGCCGATCCTGGGGTGGGGTGGCACCACGGCGACCATGACGAGCTGGTATCAGGCCCTCACCGGCACGAACTACTGGCAGGGCAGCCTGGTCAAATATGACCAGAAGATGCTGACTGCGGTGTCGAACGAGTTCCTGGCGAACATTCCGGAAGGGCCGCGCATCGTGTGCGTCGCACTGAACGAGTTCGAGCCGCAGTTCGACTACACGCTGAGCGTGTCGACGGATGCGCAGAACACGTTTGCGATCGCGAGTGGTGCGGATCCGGTGCATGATCTGATTCATGCTTCGGCGGGAGATTCGTCGATCCGGGAGTCCGTGAATGCGGACGTAATTCTGCACTGGACGGGTGCGGACGGGGCCACGAAGAAGGTCGCGAAGTCGAAGGCGATCGCCAATCATGGCGACACTCGTTCGGATGATTTCGTTCCGGCCGATTTCGGTTGGGATGAGTGGGCCGGTGGTGAGTACTGGTTCGACGTTCACGTGGCGAAGCAGGACGCGATGGCGAACGCTGTCGATACCCCGGATCGGGATCCTCGGGAGCTTTGGGACTCCTGGGCGCCGAAGCCGGAGAAGGAAGTCATCGGGAGCGGTGAGGAGTCCGGTGACCACACGCACGAGAACATCAACGGCCTCTCGGTGTGGCCGGGGCAGAAGCTCGAGTACTCGGTAGGTATCGATCTTGTGGTGCCCGAAAAGGTCCGCGACAAGATCACGTCGTTCGCGGTGCAGGACTCGTTCGATGCGCTGTTCACCCCGAACAAGACGTCGGTGGAGTTCTGGGACTCCCGGAACCCGTCGAACCCGAAGCCTGTCGCGAAGAGCGCTTACAAGCTGGCGTGGGATGCGGCGGCGAACTCGTTTACGGCGACATTTACCGACGCGTGGGTGCGGGACAACTTGGTGGGCAACACCGCGCAGGGGTGGCTCACGATGCGGTTTACGGGTGCGGTGAAGGACACCGCGACCCCTGGGAGCACGGTGAAGAACCAGGCGTTCCAGATCGTGAATGGTGCGAAGATCGCCACTGAGGTTCCTGAGGTCAAGATCCCGTCGATCACGCCCGACAAGGAAGACCTCTCGGTGGACCTGGTGGACATCGATGGGAAGACCGTGGTGAAGGGTGACACGATCCTGTATCGCCTGACGATGGATGCCACTCCGGGTCGTGCCGAGCTCGCGTACAACGTGCACAAGCTCGGGATGGTCGACGACTACGACGACCAGTACCTGAAGGTGGATGTGGCCGATATTCGTGTGGCGGATAAGGCCACCGGTGTCGACGTGACGAGCGCGTTCAACGTGCAGATCCTCGATGGTGTCGTGTACACGTTCGCGAAGACCGTGGACACGGAACTTCCGACAGGCGACACGATTGCGGGCGACCCGCAGCCGGCGAACCTGAAAACGTACGACGAGGCCGCGATCGACCCCCTCACGGATCCGATCATCGACCAGGACCTGCTGGGCAAGTTCTACTACGTCACCATCCCTGCGAAGGTCATCAAGGAGGTCGGCGGGTACGTGATCGAGAACCAGGCTCGCGAGAACCTGGAGAACTCGCACCGTCAGACCAAGATCGTCTCGAACCCGTTGAAGGCCATCAACCCGGACAAGGACGTGGTCGTCGACCCGGAGACCGGCGATAAGTCGATCAACGGTTCCGAGATCGCACTGCATTCGGTGTTCAACTACCGGATCAACAGCTCGGTGATCCCCGGGAATCGTGCATACGAGGCGTCTTCGTGGTCGCTGCGTGACACGTTCGACCGGGCGCACGACCACTACACGGGCATTTGGGCGGTCCACGCGAACAGTGACCTGTACGACGGGGAGAAGCTGCTCTTCAAGAAGGGTGACCTGCTCGCGGACAGCGATGGCAGCACCACGGCCGCGCATGGCGAACTGTTCTCGGTGACGTTCGACGAGGAGAGCTACACGCTCACCGCGGCGGCCACCGAGACGTACTTGAACCTCGTGAACAGTCGTGGAGATCTCGCCCAGGCGTTCTCTGTCTACACGAAGATGGAGCGCATCGCGGCGGGGGATCGGATCGAGAACAAGACGACCGAGTCCTACAACGGCGTCGACCGCGAATCCAACATCGTGTGGACGCACACCCCGAAGGCACCCGCCCCCGAGGCTCCCGCGGGCCTCGCGATGACCGGCGGCGAAATCAGTGGTGTGGTCGCGGCATCCGCGGCTGCTCTCCTGCTCGCCGGCGTGCTGATGTATGTGTTCAGCCGTCGACGTCGCCAGGACGTCGCACCAGTCGCTGTCGAGAACACCGACAGCTGACCCCAGGGGTGATGTCCCAGCCCGGGACATCACCCCTCCCGTCCACCTCATGGACCCTTGCCCGTTTCGGGCCCCTTCATCTATGCCACGACGGATGCCCGTCGTGCCCCCGGGAGATACCCCCATGTGCACCCACAACGACCGCCTCGATCACATTCTCGACAGGTTCGACGGCCTGCTCACTGAGGTCGACGACGCGCTGAGCGATCCCACCTCCTTCCCCCCCGGTCCGCCTCGTCACCGTCACGCGGCCCGCCGGCGATGTGGAGGCGCGGCGATGACCATTCGACTTCGCGATGCCGCTCGGCGCCACCTGGCCCTGGCGGTCGCGCTCGGCCGCGGGGCGACCTTCTGCATCTACGACGTGATGGACGAGGAGCACTGGTACCGGGCCGTCGTCGACGGCGACGGCCCGCTCATCACGGGCGGTGCGCTCTCCGGTGCGCTCGAGGGGTTGCGTCGGCGCGGGATCACCCCCGCCGACGTGCTGTCCTGCCCGGT
>Ga0326721_10000333_pt1 | contig 14863 bp, 15 predicted proteins | sample SGPome_FD_203951 | JGI IMG/M metagenome (GOLD analysis project Ga0326721, IMG submission 203951) | Soil microbial communities from Southern Great Plains, Lamont, Oklahoma, United States - SGP_1_2016 | ecosystem: Engineered > Artificial ecosystem > Soil microcosm > Unclassified | place: USA...
GCTCCGCACATGCTTCGCTACGAAGGTGATGTGCATAGACTAGGAGAGGGTCCTTCTGCTGCGAGCGCATCCCCTGCGAAGCATGGGGTGGGGCTATTATTTTATATCCTTTAATCGGAAGGGGCCTATGTGCAACCAGAGGGGGCCCTGGGTGTGTTTAAAACTCTTATGCTTCTTTTGCATCCCAGGAGCAAGAAGCATTTGAACTAATGTTTTTTTTTTTTTGTAATTCTGGGTCCCATCCATGCTTCTTTTGCATCCCAGGAGCAATAAGCATAAGGAGGGGTGACGTTGTAAAAAAAAAAAAAAATGAAGATACAAAAAAGGTATTATTAATACTGTCCTTGTTATTGCAATTCTATTTGCTATCTAAAAATATAAAGCTCACATGCTAAGAGTCTTTTTGACCAATCCCCCAACCGTATGGCTTGGGGCCTGGGCAATATATTTATATATGAGGCAAAATATAGCGCCCTATTATAGGAGCGAGCATCCTTCGGTCCATTGCTTCTCTTTTTTTTGTAAAAAAAAGACGGAGGGACGGTGAACTTTATGTTTTTAATCAAACATATTAAATTTGATATAATAACCTTAAAAAGGAAGATTTTTCTAAAAGCCTATATATATAGTCTTTTTTGTGCGGATGAGGTAAATTAAAATCCTTTATTCTAAAAAAGAATTAAGAGAGAATAGAATTAATAAGGCTTAACGCCTAGGTCGTAGTTTGTAAAAACAAAATGACCTAAAAGATGATGATCTCATCTGAGGTAATTGTCTTACCAATTAAAAAAGTACAAAAAATAAAAAAAAAAAAAAAAAAAAAAAAAAAAATAAAAACTAAAAAAAAATAAAAAACTAAAAATAATCCATGAGAATATTAAAAAGTCACCCTTTATTAAGGCTAATGAATTCCTATCTAATAGACTCCCCACAACCATCGAATCTAAATTATTGATGAAATGTAGGGTCTTTATTAGGATTGTGTCTGGTTATTCAGATTGTTACCGGAGTTACTTTAGCTATGCATTACAATCCCAGTGTATTAGAAGCTTTTAATAGTGTAGAGCATATGCCCATATAATGTGTTCTTTAAACCGAGCTGTATGCTGGAATCCATTTTTATTTAAAAGTACTACTCTCAAGAAGAGCCGTGATAATCTTCTAGATATATATAATGGAAATCAGCAGGAAACCAAAGAAAAGATAAATATTTATTTTGAGTAGGATCCTCAGAGACTAGGCGCTCGGCATCTTTTCCCGGATTCTTAAACCCCAAGCCATCCCCTTGCAGGGGAGATGCATGGGGTGAGGGAGCTAACGAAATAGATGATAATATAGTCCATCTGTGATGGGTTAAATCACAGTAAATGGTTAATTGTTTACTTATGCTAGTAAATATATATTTATATATATATTTTTATGTATCGGGTAATAAAAATAAAATGGGCTTTTGATATATTTCTACTATTTATTTCCGAAGAAATCTATTTAATACTTCATGTGTAAATAACTTTATATTATCTAATGTCTCTGATGATTTCTTGTATTGACTTTCAGGTTTTACTGATGCCCCTTTGCGCCCCAAAGGGGCATGGGAAATTTTTTGATTACTTTAGATCGTGGTTTTGTAAAATTTAGATTTAAAATCTCGTTACATTTAGACGATATTGAAGTTCTTAATACAATTAAATCTAAGTTAAAAATAGGAAGGGTTTCCATAGAAAAGAGTAGGAATCGTTGTTCTTTTATTGTAGAAAATTTTGCTGATATAAAGAATGTAATATGTCCTCTTTTCAGGGCCTTCCCTTTACATACTAGTAAAAAACTAGATTTTGAAGATTTTTGTAGGGCTGTTCTCATTAAAGATCATATAAAAAAAAATTTATCTGAGGCTGAAATGGAAACAATCAGATCTATTAAAAATGCTATGAATAGTAAAAGAGATAAATTTACATATCAATTGTCAAATTCTCAAATTATAATACACCCTAACTGATTCATAGGATTTCTCGAAGGTGAAGGAACTTTTGGTATTAAAACAGGATCTGCTCTGTATTTACAGGTAGCTCAAAAAAACACTAGTCAAGAAAGTTTAAATGCCATAGTAACTTTTCTAACCAGTTTATCCAGCAGTAATTTACAAAATAATAAAATATTGCCTCTGAATGTAGTAAGTACGGTTAATAAAAAAACAAATGTAGTATCTTTAGTTGTTAGTAGTGTAGATAGCTTATATTATTACGTTTTACCTTATTTAGATTCGTCTAATATGTACACACGAAAAGCTATAGATTTTAAATTATGGAGAGTGGCCTTATTGTTAAAAATACATGGTTACTACTTTTTACCGGAAGGTAAAAAATTATTTCTAGATATATCAGATATTATTAACAAAAGATATAGTACAAGTTCTACTGGTTGTTTAGATGACATTATTGCAGGTATCTTTGAAAGATCTAAAACTATATTAGCTTTAGATCCCCCTTTTGATGTTAAATCTAATCGATCTCATACAGATAATGTAAGGGCATTTAGTATAGCTAATAGATCTGAAAAACCAAATACTGTTTATATATACGCAGATGGAAATTTGGTTAAAGGTTCTCCTTTTGCTTCATACAGCTCTGCACATCAATCATTGGGATTAAAACCTAGTAGTAATACTTGTAACCGTTACATTGATACAAACAGATTGTATAAAAATAAATATCTTTTTTTTTCTAAGCCAAAAGATGGTACTGGCCCCTAGGAAGTTAAATTCTTCTTAGAAGAATTTCAACTTCTGCTCGCCCCTAGGTTGTTATATTCTTAGAATAGAACAACCGTAGTGGGGGGGAGGGAAAAAACATATATTTGACAATTAATATTTTAAAGATTAACCCTAATTATAATGATTATGAGAGGCCCCTGAATATACATAGTCTTTTCTATGATAGATCAAGTAGGAGCTGTTTCATTTTATAGTAATAAAAAGTTATTATCAACGCGATCTAGTCCTAAATTAACTAAGGAATTTTTACGTTGGTTAGTGGGATTTATTGATGCGGAGGGTTGTTTTATGGTACTCGTAAAAAATTCAACTGTTTCTTTTATGTTACAAATAGAATTACACAAGGATGATGCAGGAGTTCTATATAAAATTCAGGAAATGTTAGGAGTAGGTAATATAAAATTTCATAAATCTAGGGATAGTGTATTATTTTATGTAGCTAGATTTGAAGATATTGTAGAAGTTATTTTACCTATTTTTGAACAGTTTCCTTTACAAACAACTAAGTATCTAGATTTTAAAAGTTTTAAAGAAGCGATTAATATAAAACTAAATTATAAAAAAAGAGATACTTTAACAAAAACAGATTTAAAAAAAATTAATAATTTAAAAGCATCTATGAATAGCTTAAGATCAATAAGTGATAAGGAATTAGATATTTTAAAAAAAAGAATTAATATCGATCCGTCATGGTTAATAGGATTTGTTGAAGGGGAGGGTACATTTGGTTATAAACATCTAGTTCCTTACTTTCAAATAGGTCAGCACGAAAAAAATTATTTTGTTTTAAAAGCTATAGAATTATTTTTACTAGATCTATCAAAACAAAGTAATTCTTTTATGGAGGTTGCGCCGGGCGCACGTACTGAATTATTTACTATACATTATGCGTTAAATAATAGAACCGGTGTGTATAGTATGACGGTTGTAGGTATTGATTCTCTTTATAAATATATTGTTCCTTTTTTTAGTTCGATGCCTTTTTCAACTAGAAAATCTATTGATTTTTATTATTGAGTTATTTCTGTAAAAATGCATAAATTAGGTTATTATTATCTACCTGAAGGTAAAAAGATTGCTTTACAGATATCTATGTCTACTAATAAATACCGTTTAACTAGTTTTAAAGGAAATCAAGTTTCATTACCTAGCGAAGAATCTATATCTAAATTATTCTCAGGGCCGGCACCTTTTGATGTAAATAAAGGTAAAAGTCATTTTGAATTAGTTAGAGAGTTTACAATAAGTAAAGGTGGTCGTAAAGGTTTTATTGTTCATATTTATGATCTTTCTAAAGAAGTAAAAGAATTACCAGGATCACCATTTTCAACTTACGGGGCGGGTCATAAAGTAATAGGTTTAAGAGCAGGTAGTAGAGTGATTGGTAGATATATAGATACAGGTAAGGTGTATAAGGATAGATATATTTTTTCTTCTGTTGCCCCCTAGGTTGTGATATTCTTAGAATATCACCAACCGTAGTGGGGAATAACTTTTTAAACGAATAAAATACAGTGAATCTATGGTATATATTTAGGCACAGACTCAATCTGGTTATAATGATAGCTAAGATTATGAGAGATGTAAATTATGGTTGATTAATACGTTATTTACATTCTAATACAGCATCTGCTTTCTTTTTTTTAGTTTATCTGCATATCGGAAAAGGAATTTACTATGGATCATATAGATATCCTAGAAGTTTAGTTTGATTAATAGGTACTATTATATTTATTTTAATGATGGCGACAGCTTTCTTGGGTTACCAACATAGCCCAAAATGGTTAAATAAAAGTAATAAAGAATTACAATTTAATAAGTCGACTTCAAGACTTCTTTTAATTAGGGGAAATAAGGCTAATAAATTTAATAAATGGCCCGTCCAACTTTGCCACCTCCCCCCCATATATATATATGGGGGGGGGGTCTACAGAGGGCCGGGTATAATAAAAAGAGGATTTTGTACAAGCACCCTTTGGGGTGTGGCTCTCCGAGCCCCCAAAGGGGGTGGTGCTCCGCACCCTTTGGGGGGAAGGGTATCCGATAAATTAGAAATAATTTTAAAGGAATTAAATTTAAACCCAGTATATATATATGAAAATTTAAATTTAGAAGAAACTAGAAAACAAATATTAAATGAAACTAGAGGTTTAAGTGGTATATATATGATTGTTAATAAATTAACTAAAGATTATTATATAGGTTCAGCATCAACTAATAGATTTTATTCTAGATTTTCCAATCATGTTATATATTTTAGAGGTAGCAAAATAGTTAAATTAGCTATTAAAAAATATGATATTAAAAATTTTGCTTTTATTATATTAGATCTATATCCTAATATAGTAACTAGAGAAAATAATAAAGAGTTATTAGATTTAGAAGATAAATATTTAAAATTATTATTGCCTAACTATAATATATTAACAGAAGCAGGATCTAGTTTTGGTTATAAACATACTGAAATTGATAGACAAAAAATGAAAGATATGTTTAGTGATATTAGACGAGAATTTATAAGAAATTTAAATAAAGGTAAAAAATTTTCTGCAGAAACAATACAAAAAATGAGAGAAAAAGCTTTAAATAGATTACCTATGTCAGATGAAACTAAAAAAAAATGTATAGTTAATACAAAACCCGTTATATTATATAATTTAAATAAAACTATTTATGGAAAATACCCTACTATTAAAGAAGCAGCTTTTGCTATAAATTGTAGTGAAAAAACAATTATAAGAGCATTTAAAACAGAAAAACGTTTAGTAAAAAAACAATGAATAGTAGAAGAAGATAGATAGTATTAAATTAATTTATTACTAATTATTTAATCATAGTCCCATGAGTAATAATCTTTTTGCAATTTTTATAAAAAAAAAAAGATTAAAGTGGTATAACCCGACAGGGATATAGAATAATTAAATTTAATTATTTGGCGATATTAGTGAAAACGATCAAAGAATTATAAATAATTTAAGATCGTCGGTTATATAAAGGATCGCGACAGACTGGGTCACTAATGGGTGGCTGAAATGCTGCTTAATGCACAGTCGGAACTTTTAGTTAATATATGGCCCGTCCTTGCCACCTCCCCCCCATATATATATATGGGGGGGGGTCTACAGAGGGCCGGGACTAATAGAATATACGAATTTAAAGTTATTCTAGCTTATATTTATTATAAGTAAGTTAGTATGTTTTACCTTACTGTTATCATGAAGATATAAAACTTTTACCCGTATTTATTGTAATTTTAGACCAGGTTAATTTTTACATCCCTATGCTACGTACGAGCAAAGCACAGGATGAGTTTACTTATTACATTATTTTTATGTACCTTTGCTTTTTATTTGCTTCAACCTCTGTTTTTGCCTTACTTCAAGCAAAGGCAAAAAGCAAAGGCAAAAGAGGAGTAATAAGTATCGTAACCTCTAAAAGATTAGATAATTTATTAACAGAAGATATATTAAAGAAATATGAAAAATGTTTAGAGTGGTTATGTGGATTTTCAGAAGCAGAGTCTTTATTCTTTATCTCTCTTACAGGTGCTTTATCCTTTAGAATAAAGTTGCATTGAGATGATAGAGAAACTCTAGTTTATATTAAAAATTTATTAAGTAAATTAGTTAACCGAGAGGTAGGTGTTATTATTGATTCTAAAAATCAACACGAGTCTTACTATACAATATCTAAGTTTCAAGATATTCAAGATGTTATTATACCTATATTTTCAATGTATTTTTTTACTACTTTTAAGTATTTAGATTTTCAAGATTTTAAAGCTGCGGTTGAAATAAAAAGAGCCTCTTTTATAGAAAATAGAAAATTAAATAAAGAAGAGTTAGAAAAAATATTACTTATAAAATCAGGTATGAATTCCCAAAGAAAACATTTTGATAGTAATAGTTTACCTAAGCGTGCCTTGACTCCTTATAGACTTTTAGGATTCGTAGAAGGGGACGGAACATTCTGTTTACCTAATATGGTCCCTACTTTTGCAATTAAACAACATTCTAAAAATATACAATTTTTATATGAAATAGCGAAATTTTTGAATAATTTACCATATAATCCTGAAATAGGACCTAAATTAGATGAATTAAATACTAAACCTACGCCAGGGGTACATGACCCTAATATTGATACAGGAATGTCTTCTTTAAGTGTTACTAATATATTACAACTTTATAATTACATTTTACCTTTTTTTAAATCTTTGACATTTAAATCAAGAAAGGCTATCGATTTTCAATATTGAGAAGTAGCGGTAAAACTTAAAGCTTTAGGTTATACTACAAAACCTGAAGGAAAGAAATGTATTATAGAAATAAATAAGTATATTAATAAACGTTATTCTACTAATTCTGAAGCAGCTAAAGCTCCTGACTTAAAGGAAATTAGTAAAATATTTGACTGCCCTCCTGTATATGATTTAAGTTCTGGTTTATCCTATAAAGCCTACTCTGATATTGCTAAAGCAGCAAAAAATGGTAACAAGGGGTATGGTGTAAATGTTTATGATAATGGTGAATTAGTCAAAGGTTCTCCTTTTCCTTCTTATACTCAAGCAGCTTTAGCTCTTGGTGATATAAATATTTCTTCTGTGATATCTAAAAAAATAGATACTGGAAAGTTATACAAACAAAGATTCAAATTTGAATCTTTTGTTTAATCTGATATTTGATAACAAAAAAGAAAAATTGTCTTACTATTTTTATAAGTAAGTTTGTATGTATTACCTGCTTAGCGATTTGGAGAATCGCATATTTATTATTAGGGTATAAACTGTCAAACTACGGGGAACTCCTAAAGCTTTTGATACCAAACCTTAGTTGAAAACTGTAGGTGGCTGAAGTAATTACTCAGGTAAGGTAATAAGTCAGAAGATATCTTGAAAAAGTAATGGATAATCGCGTATCTAAATCAATAGCTTGAATTAAAGTTATTGTAAAAGAACAACGAGTAGATGGTAGTTGATACAAGAAAATTTTTTTGTATTTAAGGTGTACTCTACTAGGTTTTGAAAGAAATCTTTTATCAGAATCCTTTCTAAGCAAACTGGCGAATTAGTGTATTTCCTTTTTTTTATTTTTCTTTCTAAATTTCCTTATCCTAGGTGCTTCGCACCGTATAAGGAAATGGGCAAAGGCCCGCGATAAAAAATAAAAAAAGGTGGGAGACAGTTTGTACGATAAATCTGAATGCCGTGTATGGTCAAATGTCATTATGAGGTAAATTTAAGCTAATGTCTACATTGTGTGTTTCTGTTAATGAGAATAAGCCAGATAAAAAATTTATGGCTATGTTTATTGGTTTTATGGATGGTGATGGTTATTTTGATATTTTGAGCAAAAACAATATAACAAAACAAGTAAAGCCTTAGTAAGAAGTACAATTAGAATGCGTTTAGCTTCTAATGTCCATGTAAGAGATAGATCCTTACTTGAATATTTTGTAAAAGTTCTTGGTGTAGGTAAGATATCGACTATGTCTGGTGGAAGAGAACAAGTTAGAGTCATATTTTCAAAAAAAGATTTAGTAACGGTGATTCTATCGCGCTCCCCTCCTTTTTTTTTTTATTAATAAAAAAAAAAAAGGGGATATTAAAGAATATAACCTTCAATTTTTAACTTCTCTCCTACGGAGTGTAAAACAGTTTGCTCTAATTAATTATATATTAGAGAATTCTATTATACATTGAGATAATATTAATTTTAAAGAACCTAAGTTTTGAGCTATATCGAGTCATGATCTAGTAAATCTAGACTTTTTTGCTGATTGATTAGTAGGTTTCACTATGGCAGAGGGTTCATTTGGCCTAAAGGCAAATGGTTCTGCTTTTTATCAAATTAAACAAACAGGAGATGATAATCTTAATCTTCTTAAAGCTGCCTGTTTAATAATCACAGGTAGAGAGGCTAACTCTCTTAAGGCTGATTCTACAGGTAGCTATCAATTAACATTATCTTCTAAGCTTGATGTAGAAAAAGTGATTTTTTTCTTTTCATCGCCTGACCATCACCCTTTATATGGCTATAAATTAAGTGGCTATAAAATATGGCTAACTGCACTTAAAAATAGTAGCCGTTATTCTCATATAAAGTAAATTATATAAATAATTTTAATAACATATAATTTATTTTATAAACACAATGAACCATATTGGTTGCCTCAAATGCTGAGTTTTTAATTTTTTAACTATTTTATTATCTGGTCTGAGTGTGGGATGCAAAGCAAGGACTGATGTCCTAGCCCCCCTCACACAGGTGTGGAGGGAGGGAAGGAGAAAAATATCTTTATTAATTCTACCACTTAATACTACATCTCACAACAAAATTAAAGGAGATAAAAGAATAGGCCCACATAGCATAGATATTATATCTATAATCTTCGGATCTTTACTTGGTGGAGGAGATGTTGAAAGAAAAAAGGATGGTACACGTATAACTTTTTTTCAAGAAGCAATGCATGTAAAATACTTACTTTGATTACATAATCAATTAGCTATTAGAGGTTATTGTAATCCAACCGTACCAGCAATTGGTAAAAGACTAGGGAAAAAAGGTAAAGTACGTAAAACAATAAGATTTGCTACTTGAACATATACTAGTTTTGATTGAATATATGATCTTTGATATGTTAATGGTGTAAAAGTAGTGCCCAGTACAATTGGGGATTATTTAACTCCTTTGGCTTTAGCTATTTGAGTAATGGACAGTGGTGTAAAAGCATCAATCACCCAGGGGGGTGCCGGATTAAAATTTATTAATTGCTTTTCTTATTCAGATTGTTTATTACTCGTTCAAGTTTTACATAAAAATTTTGGACTAAAAGCTATAATTGGCTCTACAGGTGCATCATCTCAATTTAGGATATATATTCCAAAAGAATCTATGGTTGATTTAAGAAATAAAGTGGGTACTTTCATTATTCCAGAACAGAAATATAAACTACTTCCATAAATAGGATAGCTTTCATCTACTTGATGTAAGATAGTGTCTATTGTTTGTGTGTTAGTAATAGTTAAAAGTTAATACCTTAGCATAGTCATGTATTAAATATAGGAGATAATCTTTACTGAGAATCCTATTATGATAAGTATTAATAATACATAGGCGATACTGGTGAATACAGGTCAAAGATGTAATGTTTAACATTAAGACCGTCGGTAAAGTAAATTATCGCTACAGACTGGTCCACCGGTGGGTGGCTGAAATGCTGCTTAATGTACAGTCGAAGTTTCTGCAACCATCCCTCCACACCCTCCCCTCCACATTTACAATGTGGTTGGTGGGGGCCCTTGGGGGGCAATGCGGTTAACGCATAGTGGAGGGCGCGTTGTTATAAGGTAATACTTTTTATTAAATTAAGACATCATAGTTGATGTATGGTATTATACATAAGTTACTCTTTGTAAACAGTATTATATGACCTCTTCAAACAGCAACGCTGTTAGAGGGCATGTGTATAATATTGGCTATAAGCCACAAAGTGTAATTTAGAAATTTGGCAACAGTTATTACCAACCTTATGAGTGCTATACCATGAGTTGGACAAGATATAGTTGAGTTTAAAAAAATCACAGAATATGGTACAATAGTAGCAACTGCTTTAATGTTGCCTACTGTAGGTACTGTTAGTATACATGCATTAAAAAAAGGAAATAGAAAAATAAGATTAGACAAAAAAGAATATCTAGCTATTCCTCCATCATTTCTAGCTTTTTTAGTTGGTTTAATAGATGGGGATGGGTATATTCAAGTAACTAGAACAACAAAAGGATTTATAACTATTAAACTTGTAATATCTCTTCATTTAGAAGATATCTCTACATTAGAATATATCCGATCTGTATTAAAAATAGGTAAACTTACAATATACCGGGATCTAAGAAGTCCAAGTTGTAAACTAATAATTAATCGAACTGACTTACAAGAAGTTCTTTTTCCACTATTAATACATCATGGTATTTTCTTTTTAACTGAAACTCGAAAAGCTCAGTTTGATTTAGCTATGTTAATCTTAAAAAACGATAAAAAAGTTTACGATCAAATACCAGCTAGAGAAGATATACCTACAATATTTGAATTACCTAAAACAGCTTTAGATTACGCAAATTTAGCATTCTTTAAAAACTGAATTGTTGGATTTACAATGTCTGAAGGTTCTTTTTTTGTAAAAAAAAATAATGACGGATGTTTTCAATTAAAACAGCGAGTGCATGTTATGCTATTTGAAGCCTTTAAGTTGGTGTTTGAGACAACCCGAAAAATAGACACTGAAAAAGGTCTCTATAATCAATTTTCTGTCAGTTCTAAAGCTGACATACAAAAAGTGATTGATTTTTTCTCGTTCTCAGGGCATCATCCCTTAGTTGGTCTTAAAGGTATCGAATATTTAAGATGGTTAATAGATCTACGTAATAGTTCTCGTTATGGTAATCTAAATTTCCCACAATAAATGCATATTATCTGTTTATAATTAGCAGAAAATAGAATTGCATCAACAATAATGTACTAACAAATAAGTTCTGTGAAATAAGGGCTCCTTAAAGCAGTAAATGCTTTAGAGGCAAATGGGGAGAATTGCAAGGACATCTTAATTATTACCTCCGGAATTGAGAAGATTTGCAGCGGAGCTTGACTCGGTATTTTTTTTTTTTGCTGAGCAACCCTCGATTTTATATATTAAACATATATAATATATAAAATTTGTTAAAGCAATGGGTCAAGAACGTTCAACGACTAACGAGTGAGTTATACCAACAATAAGCTCGACACGAGAACCCCACAGCCAAGTTGTGATTAATACTTGGTTGAAGACATAGTCTAAAAACCCGTGAGGTTTTGGTTAATTTAAACATTATCAATATAAACAGTTATTTGAGGAGGTTTCTCTGTTAATAATGCTACTTTAAATAGATTCTTTTCTTTACATTTTGTATTACCTTTTATTTTAGCTGCTTTAGTAATAATGCATTTTATTGCTTTACATGATAGAGCAGGATCAGGAAATCCTTTAGGTATTTCAGGTAATAATGATAGATTACCTTTTGCTCCTTACTGATTATTTAAAGATTTAATAACTGTTTTTATTTTTATATTAGTGTTATCTATATTTGTATTCTTTATGCCTAATGCTTTAGGAGATAGTGAAAATTATGTAATTAGAGGAGAGCTTTAGTTACTGTTAGAATGAACTTCTAGCAACAAACCATCAAATTGCGGGAATATCCTAAAGCAATCTTAACCAACCAGATATAGTAATATGTTTGGGGCGCAGGCAATGACTCGCGGTATGGTAATATCAAGATTGATAACGAAAGTTAATGGGTAATCCGCAGCCAAGCACCGTTTATAAAAATAATAAGAACGTACCTTTTGTATAATAGGTCATGTCTTGATATCCCCTACGAAGTAGGGGTGCGGTGTGCAGTTCATCGACTAGATGTTGGTTGGCGCGAATTATTCTATTCTGGATAGCGCTTAAGGTATAGTCAAGCTTCATTCGAAAGAATGCAGGTTGCCCTCCGTAGGAGGGCACACCGTTAAATGGATAGGTTTAAACCTATTTAGGGAGAAGGCCTTAGGGCGCATCTGTTTTTTATTTGCTTTCTATCCTTCTTTGAAGACTGAAAGCAATAACTTTTCTATTTCTCAAGGGGAATCAACTTTAATTGAACCTAAAAAGGTAAAACCTACTGTAGGCTGGGTCGGAAATAAAGAAATGACCCTTTCTGAAGTAAAGAGTTGATTTTTAACCTTAAAAAATAATTATGATTCGGAAGGTTTTGGCCCTTCTCCCGCAGAAGGTCCCGCAGCGGAGGGTGGGGATAAAGATTTTTGTTTACTTGCAAACGGATTTTGACAAGCGGAAGGTTACATTGGAGGTATTTTTAGATCTGGTATTAATTTTTATCCTATTTGTTCAGCTACTCAGTTGTTATCTGAGGAAAGTGTAAAATTTTTTCTTAAATTAAATAAGGCTTTATGCAATAAAGGTACTTTTAGTATAACTTTAAATAGCATGGGTAAATTTGTTATCTCTTATAGATTATCTGGTTGAGATACTTTCTTTTCTGTATTTGTTCCATATTTTTATATGCTTTATGGTGCAAAGTATCAAGCTATTTTTAAATTAAAAAAAATATATAAATTAAGTAAATCAATTAAACAAAATCCAGATAAATTGTCTAAAGTTTTATTGATAAGTATTGCTTATTCTTTAACTGCACATTCTTCTCGTTATAAATTAAGTTTGGAAGATAAATTACTTTCCCTTAATTTAGATCCGGCTTTATTGAATGAATTACCTAAGCTTTCTTATTCTGAAAATAATATTTGTCCTCCTTTCTTATTTGTATTAGGATTCTTTTTAGGTGATGGAACTTTACATTTAAAATTAGAATGGAAACCGAAAAATAGCACTATTGTTATTGTTCCTTTATTTAATATCTTACAATCTAATGTTGAATCTAATAAGCAAGTAATGGAAATAATGACTAACGCTTTAAATAGTAAGGGTATAAAGGCTCATTTAGATAAAAGTGCTAACACTTTAATTTTAACTGTAAAAGGTATAGATAATGTTTTTAATTCTTTATTCCCGTTATTGAAAGAATACTCACACTTTTTATATTGAAAAAATGATAGTTTTAAGCTATTATCTTGAGTAAGACAGTTGGTAAAAATGGGAGGTCACCATACTTATTCTGGACTTAAAGCACTTATTGATAAAGTATATAGTAGTGTTAATGAACGTTTTACTGATAAGGAAGTTTGAATGAATCGTTTAAATGATTGGCTAAAGGCAGTCTCTGGTCGTAGGGATTGAGGGGAATATTATATCTCCGCTATATATACTTCAAATAAGGAGATTAGGGGTTGACAAGTGCGTTTCCCTTCTACATTAAAATTGCCAAAGTCTAATAAGGCATTTATGAGTTCAACTTGTGGCGGACAAGATAAAGCTTTAGCTGATGCTGTGCAGTATAGAGATAAAATTATTTCAGATTGAATTAATAAATTTAAAAATACATATTTAGATAAAGATTAATAATTCTATTAATCAAGATGTAATCCATCCCTCACCGACCTCCATCCCAGAAATTCTGGCAGTATTTCCCTGCATAATTTTCTGTAAATTTCGCCTTAAATTACTGGGTAAATTATGGACAACCGAATTATTTTATTGTGGGGCCCGTCCCCATAGGGCCTCTGAGGTGGGACTATATAGTCCCGGTTTCCCATTCGTATGCTATAACGCTTTTGAGATATAGAAGGTAAGATAACATCGAACCTGAGGCTTTCTGGGCTAATCCAATGCAAACTCCAGCCGCGATAGTGCCAGAGTGATATTTATTACCATTTTATGCTATATTAAGATCTATACCTAATAAATTATTAGGAGTTATTGCGATGTTTTCAGCTATATTAAGTTTATTAATACTTCCTTATGTAGATTTCTCTAATTTAAGAGGTATTCAAGATAAACCTTTAAGTAAAATCGCTTTTTTTATATTTATAGCTAATTTCCTTATATTAATGCAACTAGGAGCTAAACATGTAGAAGCACCTTATATAGAATTTGGACAAATTTGTACAGCTATATATTTTAGTTATTTCTTAGTAATAGTACCAGTAGTGTCTTTAATTGAAAATTCTTTATTGTATAGTACTAATAAATAATTTATTATTAATAAATTCTGTAATATTATGATATATATAATATATTTTATGCCTCAATTAATACCTTTTTACTTTATAAATCAAGTTACTGCAGCATTTGCAATATTATCTTTAATGATATACATATTTAGTAAATACTCTCTTCCTTTAACTGTAAGATTATTCTTAGCTAGAATATTTGTAACTAAATTATAAAAAAAAATTACGTAGCATTGCCCACAAATGTGGGCAACATGCTAGCAAGCAGGAGCCATCACTTGCTTTTGCATTATTTTGTGATTTCCTTTTACCACCTCGCCCCATGCGGCCGCACCCCTTTGGGTGCGGAGCATGGGCGGGTCCTTTAATTCGGGGAAATTTTATAAATCCGTCCTTTTTTTTTTTTTTTTCTAAGAAACTCCTTTTT
>Ga0326721_10000334_pt1 | contig 14777 bp, 17 predicted proteins | sample SGPome_FD_203951 | JGI IMG/M metagenome (GOLD analysis project Ga0326721, IMG submission 203951) | Soil microbial communities from Southern Great Plains, Lamont, Oklahoma, United States - SGP_1_2016 | ecosystem: Engineered > Artificial ecosystem > Soil microcosm > Unclassified | place: USA...
CAAGTGCGCCGACGGCCGCCTCTATCACCCTGTCGTCGCTGAGAAAGCGCTGGAAAGCTGGAAGGCGAAGCTGCACCACCAGTGGAAGAAAGAGTGCGATCGCGTCAGGAAATCCAACAAGCAGCGCGAAAGCGAAGGCCGTGCCCCCCTCCCGCTTCCGCTGGAACCGGGTGCTCATTCCGACAACATTCCACTGGAAAGCACAAGAATTCCACTGGAAAGCACAGGCGGTTCCGATGGAAAAGAGGCAACAGGCGACGGAATTCCGCTGGAAAATGCTCTTAAGGGAGAAGGACAGGGAGAAGGACAGGGACAGGGACAGGGAGAATTAAAACCTAAATCATCGTCTCCTCAACCGCCAACTCCGGCCGCCGCTCAGCCTGAACCCGAATCACCTGCCGACCTCGTAGGAGGCATGGCTCGCAACGTGCAGATCGCACTGCTGCTGCGCGCTCAAGGCGTGATCACCACCGCGCAGAACCCGATCGTTGCCGTGACCTGGGCGCAAAACCCGAAGGTCACCGACGAGGTGCTGAACGTCGCGATCATCAAGGCCAAGGCCGCAAAGCCCGGCGAAACCATCCCAGTCAAGTACCTCGAGCGGATCGTCGACCAGCTGCTGACCGAACAGGCCGCGCCACCACCACCAGGAAAGTCACCCCAGCCGGTACAGATCCGCAAGCCGCAAGGCACGGACCCGAAAGGCACCGACGAAAGCTACGAAGAATACGAGGCCCGCATCAACGCTGCCGAGCTCGCCAGGCGCAGGGGCAATGGCGCGTGAAGCCCGACCACCAGCCCTGCGGCATGTGCAACCGGTTCCCGCCTGCTTCCCCCAAGGAAGAAAGCGTCGAACGCACTGGCCACTGCAGCGGCTGGGACAAGCTGGTTCTCTCGACCGACCGCCCCTGCGTGCTCTTCAACGAGCGCGGGACATGGGAGATGAGGCAGAGGGAGAAAGCCGTCAGCAGGGACCAGTTCCCGCGCGATCGCAAGGTCGCCAAGGTCTGACCACCAAGAACAATTCGCGCTCGAGCGCACAACAAGGAGACCACATGAAATTTCGTAAAAAGCCAGTCATCGTCGAGGCGATCCAGTTCCAGCAACCCACGGCCGCAGAGGACGCGCCGGAATGGCTGATCGAGGCCATCAGGCAGGATGCTTTTCTCGTTGTTGACGGGGTGGCGCACATCACCACGCTGGAAGGCGTTATGACCGCGCAGCCCGGCGACTGGATCATCCGGGGCATCAAGGGCGAGCTGTACCCATGCAAGCCCGAGATCTTCGATGCGACCTACGAACCGGCGCCGGACGATGCCGAGGGCATCTGGGCTGCACAGGGCCATGGAGCACCAGCAGCATGAACATCCTCGCAATCGATATCGGCACCACCACCGGCTGGGCCCGCTACGCACGCGGCGGCATCGTCGCAGGAGGCAGCGAGAAGTTTGCACCGAAGCGCCTCGAAGCGGCTGGCCAGCGCTGGCTCAAGTTCCGCGCCTTCCTCAACGAGCAGCGTGTCGCCGCCGGCGAGATCCACGTGATCTACTTCGAGGACGTGAAGCAGCACGCCGGCACCCTCGCCGCCCACGTCTACGGCGGCTTCCTGGCATGCCTGGAGATGTGGTGCGCCTCGAACAACGTCCCGCTGCGCCCGGTCGGCGTCGGCGTCGTGAAGAAGCACTGGACCGGCAAGGGCAACGCGGACAAGGACGCGATGATCGCCACCGCCCGCGCCAAGGGCTTCGCCCCGATCGACAGCAACCACGCCGACGCGCTGGCTATCCTCTCGCTCGCACGTTCGATCGAGCTGCGGCCTGTTGTCGCGGAAGCAATGCCGTTTTAGGGGGATAGATGCCGGAAAAGCGCCGTACAACTCTCCTCACGCGTGCGCGCGCGTTTGGGCAGCGGGCCAACGACGTTCGCGTCGACTGGTTCCGCCTGCTCGACCACCTCAAGGACGAGGGCTACAGCCTGTACGACGTGGCCTTCTTCACCGAAATCCCGAAGAGCACCCTCATCGGCTACAAGAACGGATCGCAGCCGCGGTACCACGATGGGCTGTGCCTGGTGCAGTTCTGGGCCGAGGCGACGGGCAACGGGATCGCCGAGGTGCCTACGGTCAGCCAGTTCTCGTTCATGGCCTGAGGCCAAGCGCCCTGGCTGCGATAGAATCGCTGGCCCAACAGTGCAAGCAGAGGCAGGGATGAACGAACACGACGAGACCTACGACGACCTGGACGAGCTGCCGGCACCGCCTCGCAAGAGCATTCCGGAGGCAGATCGCCAACTGCTCGAGCTGGCCGCGCGCTCAATTGGGGCTGTGCGGGCCGAGGAGGTCGACGGCGAGGAGTGGCTGATCCTGCACTTCTCCGATGGCACGGAAACGCATGGCTGGAATCCGTTGCTGTTCTATGCCGACACGTTCGAACTGGCGGTGACCCTGGAGCTGGACATCATGCACCGGGTCGTTGGTGGCAAGCGCGTTGAAGTCTTGCCGGCTGGCGGCCCGCTGACTCAGGAGTTCTACGAAACCGAGCCCCTATCCGCCACGTGCCGCGCCATCGTCCGCGCCGCTGCCGGGCTCGGCATGAAGCTGTAAATCGATTTAGTCGGGATTCCGACCGGCCGCCGCGCCGATACTCCGTGACGTTGCTTCCCATAAACGTCCTCCGGAGTCCACCATGCCCAAGAATTCCCGCGTCACCACCGTCCTCGTGCCAGGCGAACAGCCGAAACCGGTCGCCGAGCAGCAGGCCCCAGCACCAGCGCCCGCCCCGGATCCAGCACCAGCACCAGCACCGGCCAGCGAGCAGCCAGCCTCGCAGCCCGAAGCCGCTCAGGCCGCGGCCGCTCCTGGCACCGACGTCGACGCCATGCGCGCCCACATCCGCGAAGAAGAGCGCGCCATCATCCGTGCCGAAGAAATGGCCAAGCTGCAGGACGAGCTGGCGCACCAGCTCAAGGCGGCTACGACCGTGCTGGCCAAGCCGGACACCGCTGTCGCGCCGCGCTCGAAAGCCGACTACCGCAACATGCGCGCCCACCAGGTCGACCCGGCCACCCTCACCGCCCCAGTCCTGACGCTGGATGGCTACGTGTGCCCTGCCACCCCGGAAAAGAAGTAATCGATCAACCCACGCAACAACGCAAGGAATCCCATGTGCGGAAGCTCCCCAGATCTCCCACCGGAGAAAGACCCTAAGGTCGAACGCGAAAAGGCAGAGACCGAGGCCACCGTCGCGGCCAATGCCAAGACAGCGGCGAACCGCCGGGCGAAGCGTAACCAGTCCCTGCTCGCGTCCGGCGCCCAGGGCGCGGCCGGCGCATCCGCGACCAGCAGCGTGCTGGCGATGGGCAAAGACAAGCTGGGGGGCTGACGATGTCCGAACTCGCAGTCCAACTGCTGCGCAGGAAGTCCTCGCTAGAGCAGCTGCGCCAGCCGCACGAACAGCACTGGCGTGAATGCTTCGACTACTCGTTCCCTGAGCGCGGCGATGGCTTCTATGGCCAGGCCGGCGACGCTTCCTCGCTGCAGGCCAAGCGCGCGCGCCTGATGGACTCGACCTCGACCGACGCTGGCCAGATCCTGGCTGCCGCGATCATGTCGGGCGGCACCCCCAGCAACTCGCGCTGGTTTGGTCTGTCGACTGGGCAGGACACGGACGAGGAAAAGCGCTGGTTCGACCTGTGCGCCGAGACCATCTTCGAGAACATCCACGGCTCGAACTTCGACGCGGTCGGCTTCGAGGCCTGCACCGACATGATCCCCGCCGGCTGGTTCGTGATGTTCATCGACGTCGACCGTGACCAGGGTGGCTACCACTTCGAGCTGTGGCCGATGGCATCGTGCTACATCGCGGCATCGAAGAAGGGCGGCCTCCCCGATACCCTGGTGCGCTCGTACGAGCTCTCCGCCGAGCAGGCGATCAAGGACTTCGGCCAGGACAACGTCAGCGCGAAGGTCCGCAAGCTGGTCGACGACGGCAAACCTGACGAAAAGGTCAAGTTCTGCCAGTCGATCTACCCGCGCAGCACCGAGTCCACCGGCGTGCGCGCCAAGAACCTGGCGTTCGCCTCCGTGCACATCGAGGTCGACACCAAGCACCTGGTGCGCGATTCGGGCTTCCATGAATGCCCATTCGTCGCGCCGCGCTGGGCGAAGCTGCCGGACAGCGAGTACGCGATCGGGCCGATGTTCCGCGCCCTGCCCGACATCAAGCAGCTCAACCGGCTGGTCTACCTCGAAGACACCAACCTCGACATGGCAATCTCGGGCATGTGGATCGCCGAGGACGACGGCGTCCTGAACCCGCGCACCGTGAAGGTCGGCCCGCGCAAGATCATCGTGGCCAACAGCGTCGACAGCATGAAGTCGCTCAACAGCGGCGCGAAGTTCGACCTGGTCTTCACGAAGAAGGACGCGCTGCAGGCCGCGATCCGGAAGACCCTGATGGCCGACCAGCTCGCGCCGCAGGACGGGCCGGTGCGCACCGCGACCGAGATCCACGTGCGCACGCAGATGATCCGGCAGCTGCTCGGCCCGATCTACGGGCGGATGCAGACCGAGTGGTATTCGCCGATGATCAACCGCTGCTTCGGCCTGGCCCTGCGAGCCGGGGTGCTGCCGCCTCCTCCGCAGTCGCTGGCCGGCCGCCAGTACAACGTCAAGTTCGAATCGCCGAACGCCAAGGCCCAGAAGCTCGAGGAGGTGAACGCGATCGAAACGTCGCTCGCCGCCGTGGGCCAGATCGCCCTGGCAACGCAGGATCCAACCGTCTGGGACACGATCGACATCGAGGAAAGCGTCAGCGTCATCCTGGAAGGCCGCGGTGCGCCAGCGCGCATCGGTCGCTCGAAGGACGATATTCAGGCGATCCGCGACAACCGGGCAAAAGCGCAGCAGCAGGCGCAGGCGCAACAGCAACAAGCTGACATGGCCCAGACGATGGCGCCGCAGATGGCGAAGAATATGGCACCGGCATGAGCGAGAACAACCCTACCCCGGAGCAGTACAAGGAGCTCTTCGAAGACGACCGCCGCGGCGCCGCCATCCTTGAGCACCTGATTCGCACCTTCGCTCGCCCCGCCGTCGTCTCTGGCGGCATCGATGCGGTGCTCGCCACCTACCAGCGCGACGGCCAGCGCCGCGTGCTGGAATTCATCACCAACCAGATCAACCGCGCCCACGGCGTGGACGTCAACAACCAGGAAGGATAGACAACATGCGCATCAAACGATTCATCTGGCGTTACATGAACGCAGCGGGCGCCGAGGGCTCTGCCGGCGGTGCTGCACCAGCTGCACCAGCAGCCCCGGATCCGGCTGCAGCAGCTGCACCCGCGGCCGCCACCCCATCCGTTCTCGCCGGCGCCGCCGCTGCGGCAGCAGCTCCTGCAGGCGAACAGACCCCCGACTTCATTCCCGAGAAGCTGCGCGTCATGAAGGAGGACGGCACCCTCGACGTTGAAGCCTCGTCCCGCAAGCTGGCCGACGCCTACGGCAACCTGGAAAAGCGCTTCGGCTCCGGAGAGGCGCCACCGAAGGAAGCGAGCGAGTACAAGGTGACCGTGCCCGACGGCCTGAAGGAAGCGTTCGACCCGGCCACCGACGCCGGCATGAAAGGTTTCCTCGAAGGCGCGCACGCCGCTGGCCTGAACCAGGCACAGGTCGATTTCGTCATGGGCAAATACTTCGAGATGGCACCCACCCTCGCCGCTGGCGCAGTGCTGCAGGACGCGGCGACGGCCACCGCCGAGCTGAAGAAGACCTGGGCGACGGACGCCGACTTCACCCGCAATGTGAAAAACGCCTATGTCGGCACCACCGCAGCGGCGCAAAAGGCTGGCCTGAACGTCGACGAGATCATGAACGGCCCGCTCGGAAACAACACCCAGTTCCTGCGCCTCATGGCCGCGCTGGGCCCCGAGTTCCAGGAAGACCCGGGCGCCGGCGGCCAGAGCATGACGACGCAAGATGACATCCAGACCTTACTGCTGTCCGAGGCCTACACGAACCAGCGCCACGTTGACCACGCGAAGGTCAGCGCCCAGGTCAAGCGCTACTTCGAGCGCAAGCACGGCACCGAAGCCGCCGGCTGATCGCCTCCCTCCCCTCTACCAAGCCCGCCTCGCGCGGGCTTTTTCGTTCCTGCGCGCAAATAGTCGGGATTCCGACCACCCATCAGCGCAATCATTGCCACCAGTCAAGGCCTGCGGTGGCGCGCAGATAACCTTCAAGCCCGTAACCCCGCATACAGCCGTGCGTGGTCCGAATCACAGGCCCGGCAACGGACAACCTGACCAGGCGAAAACCTAAATTCAACTACTCAGGGAATCCTCATGAAAGACTCGATCGTCGGCTACATCCGCACCAACAAGATGCAGCTGGCACTGCTTGCAGTGCTCATCCTCGCAACCACCTTCAACCTCATCCCGCACGAAGCTGCGGCCATGGGCGTCCTCGGCTTCGGCGGCACCACCACCATCACCCAGGCGTTCGTGCAGCAGTTCGACACCACGATCCGCACCCAGGCGCAGCAGAAGAACTCGCGCTTCGAGGCGCGCGTCACCGATCGCGGCAGCATCACCGGCGAATCGTTCACCGCCAACAAGCTCGGCATGGTGGAAGACACCCCGGAAAACAGCGTGCGCCACGGCGACACCCAGTGGAGCGACATCACCCACGGCACCCGCGTCGCCCTGATGCGCGACTTCTACCAGGCGCTGCCGGTCGACCGCGCGGACGAGCCAAAGGTGCTGGCCAACCCGAACGGCGATTACATGTCGTCGCTGCTGGCCGCCTGGAACCGCCGCAAGGACCAGATCATCTACGCCGCGGGCCTCGGCAACTCGCAGACCAAGGAAGGCGACCAGGTCGCGCTGCCTGCCGGTCAGAAGATCGCCGCTGGCGGTACCGGCTTCACGAAGGCCAAGCTGATCACGGCGAAGAAGATCTTCCGCGCCAACGAATGCGACAGCGAGGCGGATGATCCGCAGGAGCTGTACATCACCTACACCTCGGAAATGCTCGAGGACATTTTGGCCGATACCAGCCTGACCAGCGCTGACTTCATGGCCGTGAAGATGCTCCAGGAAGGCAATCTGGCCGGCAAGTGGATGGGCTTCAACTGGGTGCCGTACGAGAAGGTCAACAACGTCGGCGGCACCTACAGCGCGATGGCCTGGGCCAAGAAGGCGATCCACTTCGGTACCGGCTTCTTCGAAGGCAAGAGCCAGCGCCGCGGCGACAAGAAGGACACGATGCAGCTGTCGGCGGCCGGTTCGGTCGGCGCGGTCCGTGTCTGGGAAGACGCCGTCGTCCAGATCGACTTCGTCTAATCCACCCGGTAGCGGTCGCCCTCACGGCGGCCGCATCGAACCCACCCCACTTTTCATAGGAGCCAAACATGGCTGAAGTAAACACCTCCCAGGGCGCAAACCTGGTCGCACGCAAGAAAGTGCTGCCGCACGAATCGCAGGGCCGCGTCCGCATCCTGGCTTCCAAGATGCCAGCTGTGCACCCGGGCGCCGCCATCAACGACACGATCTTCCTCGGCCGCCTGCCGATCGGTTCGCGCATCCTGTCCGACGGCATCGTCAGCTGCGCCGCCGGTACCGCCACCTCCACGCTCGACATCGGCGTGCGCAAGACCCGCGACGGCGCGGTCATCAACGCGTCGGGCATCGCTGCCGGCGTCGATATCGCCGCTGCTGGTACCAAGGCCGCCACGAACGGTGCGCTGATCACCAACGGCGCCGAGTACGTGACCACGGAAGAAGTCGATGTCTACGCCACCGTCAAGGTCGCGGCGCTCGCCGCCAACCAGGCGCTCAAGGTCGAACTGCAGTACGTCACCGACTGACCGGTTTCCGGTTGTCTCCTACCCCTCGGGGTATTCCGCCGGGGCCATGTGCCCCGGTTTTTTCTTGAAGGTCCGATATGACAAGCTCAGTTTCAGTCTGTTCCAACGCCCTGGTGATGCTCGGCGGCACGCCGTTCAGCTCCTTCGATGAGCCGAAGCCGCACGTGCGCATCGCCGCCAACCTCTATCCCAGCGTCCGCGACGACGTGCTGCGGCTGCACAGCTGGAACTGCGCTACCGACCGGGTCATCCTCGCGCCGATGGCAAACGCCCCCGCCTTCGACTTCGCATACCAGTTCCAGCTGCCGGGCGACTGGCTGCGCACGCTTCAGGTCGGCAAGAAGGGCGAGGCCCTCGAATATCGCTCCGAGCGCCAGCGGCTACTGGCCAACGTCACAGCGCTGCCGCTGGTCTACTGCTTCCGCAACACCATCGAGGACACCTGGTCGACCAACCTGATCCACGTGATCGAGCTGGCCATGGCCGCCAAGATGGCCTATGCAGTGACCTCCTCGAGCTCGGTGCGCGACAGCTACCGCGACGAGTTCATGCGCGAGCTCAAGGCAGCTAAGGCGATCGATGGCCAAGACGATCCGCCGGAAGAGTTCGCCGAGGGCTCGTTCGCTGAATCCCGCTTCCTGTAAGGACCGGCCATGCCCCGCGTCACCATCAACCAGACCAATTTCACCGCCGGCGAGGTCTCGCCCAAGTGCTACGGCCGCGTCGACGTCAGCCGCTACCAGAACGGCGCCGCGGCCATGCCCAACTGCCTGGTCAACATCCACGGCGGCGCCGAGCGCAGGCCCGGCTCGACCTTCATCGCTGAGACAAAGGACTCCTCGAGGCGCTCCCGCCTGGTGCCCTACATCTTCAGCACCACCCAAGCTTTCATCCTGGAGTTCGGACACCTGTACATGCGCGCCTACGTACAGAGCGGCGGGCAGATTCTCAGCGCTGGCGTGCCTTACGAAATCGAAACGCCCTATACCGAGGACATGCTGGCCGAGATGGACTACACCCAGGGCGCGGACACGATGTTCATCTTCCACCGAGGCGTCCCGATCCACACCCTCAAGCGCATAGCTGCGGACTTCTGGGCGCTCGGGCCTGCCCCGATCACCGTCGCACCGTTCGATGAGATCGGGGACACGTTTCCGGTTTCGCTTACGCTTTCGGAGGTGAGCGTCGGCGCCAACCGTACAGTGACCGCCTCGGCTGCCACCTTCCTGGAGGGCGATGTCGGCCGCCGTATTACTCACCGATCCGGGTCAGCGTTGATCACCAGCTGCCTCAGCCCGACGAGCATCAAAGTCGAGATCACCAATGCATTCACCGCAGCTGTTATGCCGGTCGGCGAATGGGAGCTGTTGGACTCCCCTCAGGTGGGCATCACGCCATCGACCAAGGAGCCGGTCGGCGCCGGCTGCACGCTGTCGATGGTTCAGGAGATCGGCATTCCCGAGGAGCCAGGCATGCAGGCGCCATCCAGCCCGGCGATCGAGACCTGGCGGGCGCAGGACGTCGGCAAGTTCGTCCGCATCAACGGGGGCATGGTGCAGATCACGCACTTCTATGACCCCCTGAACGTGTACGGCGTCATCAAGGAGGAACTCACTTCGGTCGTTGAGTCACCACCGAGCGCCTGGACGTTGGAAGCCTCCGTCTGGAACGAAATCAACGGCTACCCTGGAACCGGGGCTTTGTACGAGCAGCGCCTTGCAGTGGCCGGGTCGACCCGCTACCCCCAAACCGTCTGGGGCAGCCGATCCGGCCTGTTCTTCGACTTCACGATCGGTGTCAACGCCGACGACGCGTTCAGCTTCTCGCTGCCGTCGAGCGGCCAGATCAACCCGATCCAGCGGATGGTGGCTGCGAAGGCCTTGATGCCCCTGACCTACGGCGGCGAATACACCATGGAGGGCGGCAACGGCGAACCGCTGACGCCCACCAGCGTGAAGTCCAACAGCCCCTCGGTCTACGGCTGCAACTTCGTCAAGCCGCTGCGCATCGGGAACGAGGTGCTGTTCGTCCAGCGCGCCGGCCGCAAGATCCGCTCCCTCGCCTATCGCATCGAGTCCGACACCTATAACGCCCCGGACTTGACCGTGCTGGCCGAGCACATCACCGCCCCCGGAATCACCGACATGGCCTACCAGCAGGAGCCCTACTCCCGCCTGTGGTGCGTGCGCGCTGATGGCAAGCTAGCCACGCTCACCCTGGACCGCGATGAAGGCGTGATTGCCTGGACGCCCCAGCATACGGACGGCCTGTACGAGTCGTGTGCGTCGATCCCGAATGCCACCGGGGACGAGGTGTGGTGCATCGTCCAGCGCACCGTCGGCGGCCAGATGAAACGCTACGTGGAGCGCTTCGAGACGACCTACCACACGGACTGCGCCATTGTCGGCGCGGACGGCGCCGGGAAGGCAGTTTGGGCCGGGATCGGCCACCTGGAGGGGAAGGAAGTCGCGGTGCGCGCCGACGACGTGTACATGGGGAAATTCACGGTTACCGGCGGCGAGATCGAACTTCCCCGACCGGCCTTCACCGTCGAGATTGGATTGCCGTTCTCGAACAGCATCACCCTCCTCCGCCCCGAGATTCAAGCGGGTGACGGCACCATCCAGGGCAACGCGCAACGCGTGCACGAGGTATCGCTCCTGCTGATGGAAACCATCGGCGCCACGATCAACGGCGATGAAGTCGCATTCCGCGAGTTCGGCGAGCACCTCCTCGACCTGCCGCCCGAAATGCTTTCTGGGTTCAAGCGCGCTGGCCTGACGAACTGGTCGCGCGGGGACGAAAAGATCACGATCGCCCAGGACGAACCCTATCCCTTCCACCTGCTTGCGGTCGTCCGCAAGCTCACCGTCAACAGCTGAGGAATCCATGGGAATTCGAGTAGCAACACTGGACGACCTGCCGCGCATCCTCGCGCTCGGCGAACTGCTGCACCGCGAAAGCCCGCGCTGGTCGCGGCTTTCGTTCAACCGGGCCAAGGCCGCCCACTTCATCGCCCACCTGATCCTCGAAGCGAATGGCGTCGTGTTCGTGGCCGAGCAGGACGGCTTGGTGGTGGGCGGCATCGCCGGGATGTCCTCACCCCACTGGTCGAGCGACGACGTGGTGGCGCAGGAAGTGAGCTTTTTTATGGCACCTGAAGCGCGCGGCAACATGGTCGCGGTGCGTTTGATCGCCGCACTGCAGGCCTGGGGCGAGATCCGCGGCGCGAAGTGGCTGACGGCCGGCACGTCGACCGGGCTCGACCCGGAGCGCACTGCCGGACTTTATGAGCGGCTGGGATTCTCCCGCTGCATGATTGGACTGGAGATTAATTATGGGAATTGAAACAGCAGCTCTTGCGGTCTACGCCGCAATCGCGGCCACTGCCGTCGGAGCCACCACCGCACTCTACTCTGCCGACACCGCACAGAACACAGCGGAGGCGAATGCCGAGCTGGCGCGCCGCCAAGGCAACGCGGAGAAAGACGCAGCAATGGCCCAGGCGGAGAAGATTCGCAAGGCCGGGCGCGCCGCAGCCGGGCAGGCCAACGCAGCGATGGCGGCCGCCGGGGTGGCGATCGGGGAAGGAACGCCCCTGCGCATCAATGAACAGATCAACAAGGACACCGAGGATGACGCGTACACCACGCTGCTGACCGGTGTCAGGCGTCAGCGTTCGACCGAAGAGCAAGGAATGATGATGATTGCCGAGGGCGACGCAGCAAAGACTGCCGGATACCTGAACGCCGGCGCGACAGTCCTGAACGGGGCAAGCAACTACGGCAAGTGGAAATCCTCCCAGAAGAAAGGTGGCGGCTGATGAAGATCCCGATGGGTAATTTCGGCAACCTGGTTGCGGAGCCGCAGCGGCAGGCCCAAGTGCGTGACAGCGGCGCCATGGGCGCTGCGCTACGCAATGTGGGGAACGCGCTCAGCAACGTCACACAGGACCTGCAGCAGATCGAGCAGGAACGGCAGAAGGCAGAGCTGCAGAAGCAGCGGGCGCAGTCGGCGTCGACGCTGGCGACGCTGAGTAACGGCGGGTATGACCTGTCCGATCAGATTGGGCGCGATATCACTGAGGGCAAGCTGCCCGCTGACCAGGCGGTCCCCGAGTTCCGCAAGCGGATGGGGGAGATGGTCGGCACAAGCACCAAGGACTTCACCGTCGAGCAGCGCGCCGTCATCGATGAGCACTTGATCAAGGCGAACGGTATCCATGAGCGCAACCTGGGCGGCATCGCCCTCAAGCGCACGCAGCAGGAGACCGGGGCGAACCTGCTCAACATGAGCGAGCAGTTCCAGCGCGCGGCCATGCGCGACTTGCCGGGGTCGATCAACCAGTGGAGCGCGGCTGTGGATACCATGGGCCCGGCCGCTGGCTGGGATCCGGAGAAGATAGCGACCGCCAAGCAGGCGTTCAAGGAGGGGGCGACCTACAACTTCGCCAACGCCACACTCGAAGGTGCAGCCCAGACCGGTAACGCCGACCTGGTGCGCGCCGCGCGCGCGAAGCTGGAGGGCCCAGAGGGCGAGGCCATCGACCCAGCGCGCCGGACCGCTCTGATCACGAAAGCCTATGGTTTCGAGCAGGGCATCATCGCCGCCGGCGTGCGTGAGCAAGAACGCCTCAAGCGCGAGCAGGAAGCCCGGGAGAACAAAGGCCGCGACGCCCTCAAGGACGCGCGTGACCTGGTGCTGAACGGCCGGTTCATGTCGCCAGAATACGTTTCCGAGCTGTCGACCATCACGGCCGGTACCAGCGCGGCGCCCGCCGTGCAGGAGCTGGTGCGCTCCCAAGCAGCTGTCGCCGGTTTCGCCGCCCTGCCCCTCTCTCAGCAAGCCGCCACCATCGAGCAGCGGCGCGCCGCCGGATCCACCCGCGGCGTGGGCGTGTCGGCTGACCAGGAGCAGATGACCACTGCCATGGAGCGAATCCGCGAAGGCAGCGTCAAGGCGTACGCCGAGAACCCATGGACGGCGGCCCAGGAACGCGGCGTCATCCCGCGTGCACCAGCCATGCCGATGAACGACCTGCCGAGCGCGCAGGCGGTGCTGGCCGAGCGCATGAAGCAGATCGGCACCGTGGAAGCCGCAGCAGAGCGCAAGGTCTCGCCGCTGCAGCCGCACGAAGCGGAGACGATCGGCCGCCTGGTGCAGTCCCTGCCACCCGATCAGCAGTCGTCGGCGCTGGCCAGCTTCGGCAAGATGATCGCGGATCCTGATCGTCTCGCGGCGCTGGCCCGCCAGATCGACGCGAAGGACAAGGTGCTCGGTACCGCGATGATCGTGGGAGACCTGCAGACCAGCCACGGCCGCTACACCAGCGAGCTGATCATCAGGGGCGCCCGGGCCATCAAGGACAAGGCCGTCATGATGGACGAGCGCAAGGAAACGGGCTGGCGCGGCGCGATCGCCAACGAGATCGGCGACGCATTCCCCAATCAGGAAGTGCGCGACAAGATCGTCGAGGCCGCCTACTACGTCCAGGCAGGCTTCGCTTCCGAGGGCCGCAATACCAGTGCCAGCGAGGTGGTGCGCATGGTGGCCGGGCGCATCGTCGAGCGCAACGGCAGCAAGATCCCGCTCCCGATGGGCATGGAAGAAGGCGCCTTCGAGAAGCGCCTTTCGTCAATTAAGCCGGTCGACCTGGCCGCGCAGGCGCCGGGCGCCAAGGTTTTCGTTGGCAAAACCGCCGTCCCGCTCGATCAATTCGTCAATTCGCTGCCGGACGCCGCGCTGGTTACCGCTGGTCAGGGCCGATACAACGTCCGCGCCGGCATGGGGCTGGTGACCAACAGCCAGGGGAAACGCATCACTATCGAGGTACGCAATGGCAATTGAAGACCTGTTCCAGGAAGGTACCAATAAGGTGCTGGACGATCGCGTCGCGCGGCCGCTGGCTGAGCGCCCCGTACAGCGGTCGTTCGCCGCCAGCATGTGGGGCGTCATCTCCGCCGCGCCGAAAGGCGTGGGGGCCGGTGCGAACGAGTCCGCGGGCTTCTTCTCCGACATCCTTGGAGCGTACGGCGAAATGCAGGCCGGTTACGCTCGCCAGCTGGACCCGACGCTGCTGCTCGACTCGAAAGCAGCTGACAAAGCCCGGGCGGACGGCGCCGGCGCCAGGTCGCGCATCGACAGCGGCGAGGCGTTCAGCACCGAGACCGGTACCAACTTCCGCGCCACCGCGCGCAGCTTCGCTCCGGATGCCCAGAGCGCGAACCAGGCCGAGCAGCTGCTGTTCGGCCTCGGTCGATTCGCCACTAAGGCGGTGGGTTATTCGCTGGCCGCCGGCCCCATCCCCGGCGCGGTGATGACCGGCGCCGACGAAGGCATGACCGAGGCCGACCGTCTCAAGGCAGAGGGCGTGGACATTGATACCCGCACCAAGGTGGGCGCGGTCGCCGGCGTCGTGGCCGGTGCATCCGTCGCGCTGCCGGTGGCGGGCCGGACGCTGGCCCAGACCGCAGGCCTGGTGGCCGTAGGCGGCCCGGGTGGATTCGTCGCGCAGCAGGCCGCGAGCAAGGCAATCCTCGAAAACGCCGGATACGACAAGCTGGCCGACCAGTACGACCCGTTTGACCCGGTCGGGCTGGCGATCTCCACCCTGGTCCCCGCCGGCTTCGGTGCGTACGCCATGCGCGGTGTTCGTGCTCGAGCAGCGAATCCGGCACTGGCGAACCCGGGCGCAGCGCGCGAGCTGGCCCGCATGGGCGGCAATGAGCGGCTGGCCCTGAAGTTCGACGATCCCCGCCTGGATGCCTATGCAGTTACGGCCGCGCAGCGCGAAAGCATCCCGCCCGAGGCTCTGCTGGCGATCAAGAACGCGGGCGAGCGCTCCGGGTCGACCGCGGTGTCGCCGAAGGGAGCCAAGGGCGTGATGCAGTTCATGGACGACACCTGGGCCGCA
>Ga0326721_10000335_pt1 | contig 14776 bp, 21 predicted proteins | sample SGPome_FD_203951 | JGI IMG/M metagenome (GOLD analysis project Ga0326721, IMG submission 203951) | Soil microbial communities from Southern Great Plains, Lamont, Oklahoma, United States - SGP_1_2016 | ecosystem: Engineered > Artificial ecosystem > Soil microcosm > Unclassified | place: USA...
TTATTTAGAATGCGGAGATTTTAGAGGTATTCAGCGTATTCTGAGGTGACTTCAGAATGGCGGGCTTTGTAAATCTCGTAAACGTCACATGCCAGTTCGTAAGCAGGGTCTTCTTTATCCTCATACCATTTGACCGGCTTGGTCACTACCCCGTTATTGAGACACTTGCTCAACACAACAGACAGGAATGATTCATTCAGCGGCTTTCGGTTTTCGCATTGAAGCCACAGAAGAATATCAATTACTTCAAGAGGAGCACCGGTATTGGACAGTGAATTAATCAATGAAGTTAGATGCTTGACCGTAAATTCCTTCTTGTTCACCCGACTTTTGATGTCCGTCCGTCTGTGCAACCTTATTGCCAATGAAAGTGGCTGGGTAAGGACAGGTGGACGGACAATCTCAATAAGACTGCCAGTATCGGATGGGAGAAGAGGAAGACCGTTCAAGTGAGGATCAGTGTCCTCCCCGGTATCCGGATAATCATCTGGAGTTTCAGGGGAAGAAGACTCCAGCTTAGCCTTAGCTTCGTTGATTAGATTTTTTACATTCTCTGAATCCAAAGAAAACGTTGGTTCTGCGGGTTCTCTGTTGGATTTTTTTGGTCTTGCCTTAATTAGACCTGCTCCACGAGCACTCTCTGTTTTATTACGTTTTTCTTGTCGTGTTGAAAGCGTATCGAGAACTGGATAAAACCTCGTCGTCAGTCCGTGACCTTTTTCAAAGCGCCATTCGCCGGATTCTTCTAGCTCTTTCAAAGCACTAGTCACTGTATTCGTTGACACGCCTGCTTGCTTTGCAATAGATCTGGAAGATATGGACGAATAACCTTTCCTTTGATCGTATCTATCTGCAATGATAATTGCAACTGAGTAAGCGCTACCTGTCAGAGAAGAATTCCTGATAAAAAGTTGCGTAAGTGTGAATCCATTAATTTCAGACATAGATAATCACCTCCGGTCGAATGCCGATAGATGAGCGGTAAAACCTATACTTCATTGCTACTCTTTCTTGGTAGTGATACGTTAGAGGGTCTGTTGGCGCAGGCCCTCTAATTTTCTTTGCTTTCTACTTTAGGCACAAAAAGGTATGTATGACTTTTGCCTTCTCGGGTAATAAGCCATGTATTAGAAAGGGAAAGATCCTCTATATACCGGTTGAGCAGATATTTACTTAACCCGGTAAGAACTCTAATTTGCGCTTTCGTCATTCTGGTTGCTTTAAGTGAGTCATCAAAATGGCTAATAAGAAAAATTTCCAAAATTCGGTGATCTGCGGGGAATTGTATAGGACGCTGAGTGAACCACTTATACAATTTTTCTTGAGATAAGGCTTCCAAGACTTCCTTCCATCGGTTCAGTTCCAGTATCGGCAAATTTTTTTACCTTATGTATCAAATAATAGCACATTATCTTATTAACAGTAACGTTCTAAGTTTGAATAACTTGATAAGTTAGTTCATCCTTAAGAACGCTGTTCGGCTCATCTTGAGCCATGACCTGCCCAATAGGGCTACAGTCATTCCCAGTACTCCTGCTTGTACTAGGAAAACGTATTTTCTTATTTACATCGTTAGCAATATTGATTGCTGCGTTAAAATCTCTATCCATCTTAATCTTACAGGTGCTACACCATACAACCCTTTTAGACCGATGCTTGATGGTTTGACTGCATCGGTGGCAATTTTGGCTCGTATTTTTCGGGTTGATATATCTTGTAGATATGCCCTGTCTTAAAACTGCATTGGATATACTTGTTTGGTCACGTCTGTATGCCCATTTGGATGGTCCGATCTTACTCTTCACCCAAAAGAGATCTTCTAGATTCAATACCTGAACCTCATGTTTGGAAATTTTTTGACTAATCTCAGCCCCAATTTGAAAGGCTATTTGTTTCGTCAACGCCGATGCTGCTTTTACTACGGATTTTCTTGCTTCCTCCAGCTTGGAAAAATCAAGAGCCAACGCTTTATATGAAGTTATCTTCTTTTGAAGAGCAGCCTTTTCTTGCCACAGCCGAGAACGTTTATCTACCAAGATTTTAATTCGCGGGCTGGTTGCATAATGTGCAATCCGTTTCCCTTTTTCATTAGTAAGAGCAAGAGTATAGGGTTCTTTTATTCCGATATCAACGCCGGCGGACTGGGTGCCTGAAGTTCTCATGACCAGTCTTTCTTCCAAAGAGAACTTAAACTGAATCATACCGTCATTAGTAAAACCGACTATTGGTAACGTGACTTTATTGATATTGCGATTTAATATATAACCGGGGAGCTTGAAAACAAGAATCAGTTCGGTCTCCCAGCATTTCCAAAGCATAGTTATTTCATCCCCGTCCCTCCCCATTTTCACCATACTCTGTCCTACCGCACCCAGATTTATTGATGAAGAGAAATGCGGCGATTTCTTTTTTGAGGACGAACTTCTGGTAAACCGAGCAGTCTCACTAATAAGTTTGTGCAAGATAATCTTATTGATACTAGAACGGGCCCTTATTTTATAAGGCAAGCTATCATAGGTGCTTACATATCCCTTGTTGCGTGCGAAAGAATCAGGGTATTTCGTGTAGTCTACGATTTCCAGCAGGAGTCGTTTAGCGTTCTGCTTAAAGATTTCGGAGACTTCTTGTTGACAGTATTGGATTAAAGGCTTCACTGCTGATGCCAATTCCCGTTCTGTAAGTAGATTGCCTGTAGCACTATCAATAGCAAGAAAAGGCTTGAGTCCGGATAAATGAATTAAAGCAGTGGCATTCATCGTTCCCTCTCATCATATCTCGGAATAATTTATCATTGGTCTAAATGATTATCGGCTTAGTGTGATAGTTATTGCGACATTAGGTGTCTTAATAATTGTCACACATACTGTATCAATAATTGATACAGTATAGCATACCACTCACAAGGAGGGTGTCTCAACGATTACGACGCTACTGTCACACTAAATGAGACGGTGGTGCCGCAGTTAGTGCGGCATATAATAAAGAAAAAGAAAAGATACCTTTGGCCCCTGTTTCCATTGATAACAATTTGTGTATAGCTAGTGGTCACAGGTCCTGAAAAAATGAGAGATTTAATGTGGGGAAATTTTCGTTCGATTTCGTTCAAGATTTGTCTTGTTCGAAAGAGCTGGCAAAAATCAAAAATTGAACGAACGAATGAAATTTGCCCCAAAATGAAAATCAAGGAAAAGCATTCACCCGCAAGACCTCCAACGGCCCTTCTTCAAAGCAAACCATGAAGACAGAACGTAAACAATGAAGAGGTGGTAGACTTTGAGAAGTTCTCCTTATCCAAATCTTGTGGCAGGGTGAACCGTTTCTTGAAAGCTATTATCATTTCATCAAGGATGGTAAACGCAGGAATGAGGAAGACTAACCAATGCGCTTCTCCCCTTCCATGTAAATGCCAACAGAAACGGCTAGAATCGGGTTGTGGGCGATTTAAAGCATTAAAATAGCCAACTACCCCTAAAACGAATGTTAACGCCTTAGAAAGCCTTCTAGGGCTTCTAAAACTAAGGATGGATTTATGAGTCAGACAGTGAAGGCTACTCTTGGCTATGGCGTGAAGGTGAATCTTGAGACACTCCGAGGAGGAGAGAACTATCTCAAGTACAGCGAAGACGTTCTTGACGAAACGGAATATCCTCTTTTGAAGAGTGCCGTCTCCGGTTATGCACCCTTTGAGGAATATTGGGTGTTCGTAAAGTCAAGCTGCACAACCCTCTACAATGGAGCATCCGGAAACGGAATGGAAACACCTGTTAACCCCCAAACGCAGATAACAGAAGCTGAAACGAAACAATTTCAAGAGTGGATGGAAGATGCCGGACAGGAAACAGCACCGGGCTACTTCCTGATCCAATATATCAACTGACCCAATGCCCCTTTCCCCGGAACGATTCTGATGCGAACCACAGCGAATAAGAGTGCCATCTTCTTTTTGGCGTGCGCCATGATGAGTACGCTATCCTCATGCGCCAATGCAATTCCAGAGCCTCATGAGATTGATTCGGTCGTTCAAAGTGAGAATAAGGGTGATTTCTACAATGCTCTGGCTTCATCGGAGATGACAAAGATCAAAAACAAGATTGAAGCGCAGCTGAAGAAGAACGGCGATGTGTATGAAACCGCTGGTGCAGAAGTAAGATCCTCTTACAACGCACCGGCAGGGATTTACTGGAGCTATACCCTACCTGATGAAGGCATTGGATACATCCTAAAAGTCTGGACACCTGCCGGCGGTACGTTCAATAGCGAAGAAACCGCTATGTCGTTGGAATCCTATACTGAAGCCCCGGAATCCGGTCATGAGCATTATGGTGAAACTGCGGAAGAACATGCCGCCCATGCAGATGAAGATGAAGTAACAGAACCCTGATAGGAAAGCAATTAATTCATAAGGTAGAATAAACAATTGGTGTGAAGGCAAAGCCGGAATCTCCGATATATAACAGGGCAGCAGAACAGCAGGTTCATGCCTACTACAAGTATTTTGACAGGAATAATTTATGAAGCCCTATGACGGAATTGAAGTATGGATTTACTTCGTTCTTGCAGCGATTGCGATTGCCGCAATTACGTTGCTGGTTTTTGCTTTCCGCACGGAGAAATCGGAAAAATCAGAGCCGGATAAGGTTATCGCTCAGGGCATCCGTAGACGCAAGTATGCTGTGTTTGCAGGATTCGCTGTCCTTCTTGGAGCAGGAGTTGTTCTAGGGTTCCTTGCCCAGCCAATTAGTTTGGAGAACCATCGCTCCCAAATGGTTGCAGCGGTTGAATCCAATAATGTGAAAGTCGTTGAAGGCTTCGTTGACCCCTCACTCCCCCTGCGGCCGGAAAGCCAGTCCAAGTTTGTTGTGGAAACCGATTCAGGCCTCATTAGGTGTCGTGCGAATTCAACTGATGCAAACAGTGACATCCAGTTCGTTTGCCAGGACTTTAATGACAAAGAACGGGACTTTACCGTTCCCCTCAGTGAGGTAAACTCGTTGGAAATTCCTAAGACTGAATCAGACAAGGCTCTCGGGGAAACTGAAGAAAAGAAGTAACCCAAAACAGCATAAAAGCGAAGCCCCTTCTTGATTTAGAAGGGGCTTCGCTGGTTTAGCTCAGAGGGATAGCGCCTTCAGTGAGACCTTCGGCAAATGCGATGTCAGCAACTTCTGCAACGTATTCTTCTATTGCCCGGGCAAGTTTACGGGTGGCAACGGGTCCTATCTCTGTTGAGAGAGCAACAAGATACCGGTCAAGCACTTCGGAGTCCTCAACAGTATCCTTGTTTTCAAACAGGTCAAAGTCAAGTTCCTTCAGTGGCTTCAAGCTAAGGAATTGGTTTTGGTATTGTTCCCGATCAGGCAGGATGACCGGTCGCCGCATTGGAGAAGAGGTATCGCCCCGATGCTCGGCTTCCAAATGAGCGTCTTTTGCTTTATCCTTGCCTTCAATTTTATCAATGACCTCAATCATCTCCTTGAGAAAAGGAACTGGTGATATTTGCTCAGGTTGGGCAGATGTCATTTTCTTTTTTGCAGGTCTCTGACTTACCGGGAACTCAATTACGTTGTCCGGGTATTTATTCATAACTTTCCTTCGTTAGGTGAGACCTTAGCGAGTAGATTGTACGATGATATCATACACAATAAGAATTCGGCGGGTCAGTTGTAAAATTATTTTCTGTGTTATCGGGTGAACGTAAGGAAGCCCCACATCTTCCGACATGGGGCTTCCTTAAAAACTTTTAATTAGTTGCCAAGATGCAAATCCTGTTTTGTCTGTTCCCAGTCATTACGCAACCACTCACCAATGCTTTCGCCATCGCGGTGTTCACCTAATGCCTCGGGGACAGGCTGGTTCGGATCAGCAGTTTCTTCTGCTTCCAAATCGGCGGATGATTCAACAGCCGGCACAAATGGCGTGTCGAATGCAGGTTCAGGAGATTCTGCCAGTTCACCTTCAAAAGGAACGGCTTTGTCCTCGTCGACTTTCTCTATGCTGTCATCAACCAAAGGTTCGTCATCGGTTAGAAGTTCATCTTTACCCGCAAAGCCACTGTCATTTACAGTAACCACGTCGTAATCATGCTCTTCTGCCCGCCGGGAGTTAGTCGTGTTGTCAGTATTGTCGAATTCGTTATGGCTAAGATTAGTCATTGTTTCCTCGCTTTCACTTTTGTTGCCTTTACACTCATTTTGTAAGTGGTCTTAGTATTATCGTCCATAAGACGGAATTCGTTATTGAGGGACACGAAATAGAAACTTGGTTCTCCTTGACTTATTCTCTTGCCTTAGGTAGAATTGAAATTACTTATTCGTTACACATAAAAGGTGGAAAGATGTCGCTTACCAAAGAAGAGAACAAGAAGGAATCCCTCCGTTTGGCCAATCATCGGGTTCGTAAACCCTTGCACGAGGACATCGAGGACGCACGGGACATTCTCTATGAAATGCTTGAAAATAAGGGCTACACCATCAACCGCAAGCATGCTGTTTGGGCTATTGTCACCAAGACAACTGCCAGTCCAAACGCCGTACAACTCGAAATTGAACCTGAGGGCTCAAACCTTGACATCGTACTGCTTTCTGATTACACCGATGAACTTGGTGGCGGGTTTCCACTTGGCGGTTCATGGGCCTGCAAGTCGTCAGTGAAACTTACTGCCGAAAACGTCAAATTCGCAGTGGAGCGGATTGAATCCTTCTTCGGCATTGTCCACGAAGGTCGTGAACACATGGCTCAGAACTGGGAATCCGTGCAACGGCATCTGAAATTTGAATCCTTTATGGAAACTCAGAACCGCGCTGGTGACAAAATCGCTGATTGACATTTCAGATATCACGGGATATTCTTTAGTCAGACCGATTCATTTATCCAAAGGAAACAGAAATGCTAAAGCCAATTGACGACGAACTCTTGCAGGCAGATCACCCGTGGGTGGAAAAGTACCGACTGCCGGTTATCCACGGAACCCACCCGAGGTACCACTATTACGTGACAGTTGCGGTACCGCTTGAAAATCCGAAGGACTACGAGCCGGAAATCATCACGCCTACTGAGGAAGAAGCAAAGGTGCTGGCGGCATACAATGCATTCACCCGTGACCGTCAGGGGCTCCGTCAATATTACGTCACTGAAATGGCAGAACGTGTTGTGGACTACGACCCGAGCCGTTTCCCCACGAAGTCTTTTGAGAAGCGCAAGAGCGGTAACTGGGCATACAGAGGCATCAATTTCCGCACCGGGACTTGGCCTTACTGGAATGACGAACAGCAGTTCCCGAATCTCCTTGACCTGATTGACTGGATTGAGAAGACCTTCCCCACCCGCTGGGATGCTTACAAGGAAGAACACGGAATCGTTTCTGCAACTTCCTAAACTTATTTAATGGCTGGTACGAAGAATAATGTGCTTCGTACCAGCCATTTTTGTCCATTATCTCTTTTCCAAGCGTCTAAAAGTTGATAGTAACTAAGCATACCGAAGATAGAGAAGGGCAAGATGAGTATTCCTAATGATCCGTTACGGTCAGGCAACGTATTTCGGCAACCCCAAGTTGCTGATTATGACTATCCAGAAAATGAAGTGGACTATGTTTCCCGGGCTAAGCTATTCTCCATTATCAGTGGACTGATAGCACTTCTCTCAATAGGTTTACCAATGCTTCTGCGCTTGGTGGAATTTCACCCTGCCGGCGTGGTTAATTATTTGTTCCCGATTTCATTTTCCTTTTCCTACCTGACTTTCAAGAGTTCAACTCAAGCCTCAGCAAAGGGGTACTCAACCGGGTATGCTAGGTATGTCGCTTCCATCCCACTGGTCATAACTCTTGGATTCGCTGTTTACCTAGGGGCTGCTATTGCAGGGGACACATCCGGCTGGGGTGGATTTGCCGTGATGCTGATAGGGCTTATGATGTTGCCTTCTACGTTGGTAGCTATCTTGGTGGGATTCTTCATTAACAGGCATCTCAAGAAGAAAGACCAGTTCCATAACCCAGTTGAATCACCACGGAGTGTTATGATTTCCGTGTTTCGGGTACTGGCAGTATTGTCGTTTATCCCAGCACTATATTTTGGTCAGTGGGTAGTCGCCATTTTCATGATGCAAAACAGCTAAGCTCAAGAATTTTTTGCCCCTGCAAAGGATTTAGCATACGATTTGGTTTTTAATGCAACTCGGCGGGACTTGGCGTGCTTTCGTTCCAAGGCAAACATTGTCTTCTGCCAGAGAGCAATTGCAGGTATTTGGACGTAATCGGAAATCGGGCGTACATATGAATTGTAAACTCCCGCAGATTCGGATTCAGGGGTACCGGATAAGACTACCTTAAGGAAGCGGGTACTATAGGATTCAAGCCGCTCTCCTGTCCCAGCCCAAGCAATTACTTTCGCTTCCAACCTGTAGGGATCTGCCACATTCGCCAATATCATTATTCCACCTTTCCTCAGTTCCATCTTACCGGCAAAATGCAGAGGTATAAATTGGAAATTGTAAAAAGCATTAATGTGATTCCGGTCACATTTTTGACAATTTCTAGGAAATGTGCCCCGATAAGGTATTTAACTACATCATACAGCCCCAAATGTAAGACGTAGTAGAAAATATTTCCAAACCAGGAGGAACAACATGAATTATGTAAAGAAAATCGCAACCGTAGGCGCAATCGCAGCACTCAGTCTTTCAGCCGGTGTAGGAGCCGCAAGCGCAGCACCGGGTGGTAACTCCGATAACGGCAAGGGAAATTCTGTTTCTCAGGCGGCTCATGCAAAAGCAAAGGGCGAGAGCAACCGTGAAGCAGCTCACGCACACGCTCCAGGTCAGGTAAAGAAGGCTGAAACTCCAGCTCCCGCACCTGCTCCAGAGCCAGCACCAGTTGAAGAAGCTCCGGTACCCGCTCCTGCACCAGCACCAGTTGAGGAAGCTCCTGCTCCCGCTCCTGTTGAAGAGGCTCCAGTAGAGGAAGCACCGACTGCACCAGTCGAAGATGAAACCCCTGCTCCCGTAGAGGATGAAGCCCCTGCTGAAGAGACTCCAGTAGAGGAAGATCCTGCAACTGATGAGGATGCTGATGAGGCTCCCGTAGAGGAAGCACCTGTAGAAGAGACTCCTTCTGAGGATGCTCCCGTAGTTGTTGAAGGTGAATCAGGAGTCTAATTCCTGAAGTTTCACTTCTAAATTTATAGAGAAGGATGCAAGTGGTCAACTGACTGCTTGCATCCTTCTTGTTTAAGAAATTGCGAATTTTATAGCATTCTTACCCTCCTTGGGCAGTAAAAGTGAAAAACTTGTCCGATAAGTGTCTTTTGTTTGTAAATTTTCGTCTTTTTACTGGTCAAGACAATAGTTGTGCCCGATATTCGTTCCTGACTGCCCCACCTTACTCCTGAAGATGTGGCGGGATAAAAATGGTCTCAACCTAGAAGGAACACTATGAATTACATCAAGAAAATTGCAGTTGCCGGTGCAATCGCAGCGCTCAGCCTATCTGCTGGCGTAGGTGGGGCAATGGCCGCTCCTGGCGGAAGTTCTGATACCGGCAAGGGGAACTCAGTTTCTCAGGCTGCCCAGAGCAAGGCAAAGGGTGAAAGCAATAAAGAAGCCGCTCACGCTCATGCACCAGGACAGGTAAAGAAGAACGCTGCACCTGCTCCCGCCCCCGCGCCGGCTCCAGCCCCTGTTGAAGAAACTCCTGCTCCAGCCCCTGCTCCTACTGTTCCGGGTGGGCAGGTAGAAGGAACTCCTGATGGTAATGCTCCGGCACCAATTCAGGACCCAACTATTCCTGTAGAAGCTCCTAATGATGGAGAATTCTTCCAGTAAACCTTTCCAGAAGGATTTGCTTCAAGGTCTTAATGTAAAGGCACGATGGTCAACTTGACCATCGTGCCTTTACATGTTGTCCATCTTGTTTCTTCAGTAGATATTTGTTATGATTAAATTATGGAAACTCCGGAAACACTTCTCTTAACCGTGCATGGCTCACACCTGTACGGTCTTAACCATGCCGAGAGTGATATGGATTTCTACCGGGTCGTATCCACTCCCCCATCCCAGAACCGGTTTGGTGATGTGCGGAAGAAAAACGGTATTCAAACCGTCGAGAGTGGTCTTGATGATTCAGTTTTTGATTTCAAGACATTCGCTATCCACGCTTACAACGGCGTTCCGCAGGCTCTTGAAGCGATGTACTCCCCCGTAGCCACAATAGATGTGTTGAAGGCTTACAGGGCTGGTTTCAGGGCTTCTGTGCAGTCAATGAGCGCCCGGTACATCCATGCGATTGAGAAATTCGCATCCTTTGAATTCAAACGACGCAGACATTCCTTGCGCTATGCCTTGAATCTTCGTGAGGCAATCAGTAATAATGGCCGCTTTGAGCCGGTTTTGTCAGAATCGGACAAAGAAATGATTACCGAAATGGCGCTGTCCAAGGACTTCATTAAGCACTTACGAAAGTTGTCCTACTTTGAACTTAACCTTGATGAGGATCTCATCCAACGATCCCTGTAATAAAAGTAATGACCGGAAGAACTCTTCCGGTCATTACTTTTTACGAATCAAGGCTTTTGCTTAGTATCCTGACGAGGCTCCTGCGAACATGAATGGAAGGAACAATAGCAGCCAAAGGAAACTAAGTACGCTAATACCGATGTCTACCCAGCCCAGAATCTTTCCGATCTTGGCATCTGCACCCATTTCTTCTGCTTTCTTTGCATAGACAAGTGCAAGAATACCGAAGACAAGGGAGAAGAAAAAGATACCAATGACACCAAAGATCATGGCGTAATCAGCCTTTGACTTAGCCTCAGGATGTACGTTGGGGACGTAACCGTACGCCGGTTGGCTCTGGTACGGGGAATTCTGGTAATGATCTTGACCGTAACCCTGTGGCTGGTTGTATCCTGTACCCCGAGCCGTTGGTGGAGCGGGAGGATATGCACCCGGTGCCGGCTGATTTACCCGCTGATAAGGATTGTTGGGATCATAGCCAGCAGGTGGCTGATGGTAGGGATTTGCGTCATCAGGATAAGTATTATCCTTGGCAAAAGGATTGGTTCCTTCTTGAGGCGTACCGGGTTCGGTCATGATATCTCTTTCTGAAGTTCGGTAATATCGTTCCTTAGGAATATCGGGTTGAAACGATAATTGGCGGCATCCGTGCCTTGTAATAGACAGAATGCCGCCAATTGTCAGCGGTCTTTTAGCGGTTCATCAAATAGAACAGGGTTGTAATGACGAACAGCACCCAGCCGACGACTCCAAGAATAAATCCCGGTTTTCCGTTACCGCCTAACGCAGTTGCTTGCTTTCCCTGATAGATAGCAAGTGAACTAAAAATAATTGGGAAAAGGAATAGCCCAATGATGCCGAACACGATAGCCAACGTAGACTTTTTCTTTCCCTCCTCAGTCTGAACTCCCTGCGGAACCCCATTTGCGTAGGGTGACTGAGCATAAGGTGATTGGGCGTAGGGGGAATTCTCGTAAGGACTGTTGCTTCCTTGTGGAACATTCTCGTAAGGTGAATTCGGTGCGGGCGGGACAGGTGGTGGGGTGCTGTTCTGACCATAAGGATTCTGTCCATATGGAGAAGGAGCATTGTACGGGTTGTTGTCAGGATGACTCATCTTGTTTCCTTTTTATTTGATTGGATAATTTACTGGCAGAACTATTTTAAACTATATATGGGTTCCCACGGTTTTCTCTAGGCGAATCATCAACAGGGTTTTCTATGAAATCCTTTTCCGAGCGTAGATTCTCCGCTGGACGCTGAGGGTCTACGCTCTGCGATTCTTGCAGGGGGTCAAATGCCGGTGTAGACGCAGTAGGAATGGATTCATCTACTACATGGGTTGGAACATCGGTAGCGTCAACAATGTTCATCAGGTTTGCTTGCCGGGCTTTTTCTTTCAATCTGGCTTCCCTGACGAAGTGGTATACGATGTAAGCAATCACAGCAAGAATAATAATGACTACTAACGTTTTCATCGTGCCTCCTAGGAATACCAATAATGTTAAGTATACACGATTTCATTATCCGCCAATAAAAGAATTTACTAAGGGGACACAGGTATATTGAAAAATAGTAAGAGGAAAGCCCCAGTAACATTACTGGGGCTTTCCTCTTACTGTCGGTAGTTAGAAACTTGCATCGCACGAACTGGATACGGACGAGGTATCGCATGAAGGTGAGTAGGACGCTGGGGAATCATAGGTTACCGCAGCAGCGACTGCGATTTCCGTAGCACCATTGTACCCACTGTAACCCGATGAACCCCGCGAAGAGGAAGCGCGACGTTCACGCTGCTCCTTCTCCCGCTTCTCCTGAGCAGCCTTACGCTCCTTCTCCCGCTTAGCAGCGGCCTCGGCTTCCAGCTTCGCCTGCTTCTGCCGGGCAATCTCAGCCTCACGCTTCTGCTTGGCAATTGCCTCACGCCGGGCGGGAGTCAGACCCTCAGGGTGTACAGCAGTGTGGTCGCTCCACTTGTCGCCGTTCTTGCACGCCTTGTGAAGGGCTACAGCAGCAGCCACAGCCTGTTCCGTAGCCGATTCAGCGGCTTCCTTACCGGTTCGCAGGTTCCGGTTATCCGTGGTCTTTACGTTAATCTGCTGACGAAGACTGTTGTTGTCAATCTTCTCCGAGTTCAGGAGGTTCAACGTTTCACTGAGACGGTCATTCAGCTTCCCGAGAGGAGCCCGACCAATAGCAATACCTACTCCAAGGGCAACAACAGCAATTACAATTGCGAGCCAGAGTTCCATGATTTTCCTTTACGGTTAAGTTAGTGGTGCTGATGTAACTAATTATACGACCACGAAGTTAGCCTTGTCAACTCAGGTTTCAAACCTCGCCATGTCCTGATAAAAAAGTGAGGCACCCAAACCAGCAAAAGCCGGCGGATGCCTCACTTGTTGGACTAAAAGTTCCTAGTCCTCAATGATAACTGTACGATGGTCCATCTTTCGCAGAACCTTATCTGCAACCTCAGGATCGGTTGCAATTTCACGGCGGGCACGAACAATCTCCTTACGTGCAGCCGCCAGAACGAGAGCATGACCTGCTGCAACGGACTCCTTGAAGTCTGCATGGTGGCTGGGGTAATCAGGCTCATCATCGTCATCAAGAATGAAGCCGCTCAGGTGAGAAACGTTCTTTTTGACCGCCTTGAACTGCTCTGGAGTCAGTTCCTTCATGGCAGGGTCGTTGTTCAAGGCGGCCATGGCGGCATCCTGAGCCCGAAGTGCAAGGATTTCCTCTTCCATCTTTTCATGACCCGGCTCTTCCTTGACGGCAAGCTTCTTCATCAGCCACGGAAGGGTAAGACCCGGAATGATCAGGGTAGTCACAAGCACGGAACAAGCGATAACGAAAATCTGTTCACGGGCAGGGAATGGGCTTCCATCAGCCAGTGTGACAGGCAGTGCAAGAGCAAGTGCCAGCGTCGGAAGACCACGCATACCTGACCAGCCAAGGACAATGACATCCTTGCCGTAGAACGGCGGAAGACCATCGTTGCGTCGGCGGTTCATCACCATCAGGACAGCCAGCCAGCCAAACCGCAGAGCAATGATTGCACCTGAGATAGCCAGAGCGGGGAGGATAAGTTCGCCAAGGTGGCCATTTTCAAATACCCGCCTCATTTCCATACCAATGAGGGCGAAAGCGATACCGGTAACAATGAGTTCCAGAACCTGCCAGAAAGACTGGCTGGTAATACGTTCGGCTGCATCTGCGGGCCGCGAGTTCCTGCGTACTTCAAGAGCAGTCACGATAACGGCGATAACACCTGAAGCGTGGACGGACTCAGCAAGAAGGTACACCGCGAACGGTACCACGAGAGTAATGGCACTGGAAGCAACGTGAGATTCGGTAATCTTCTGAATTACCTTGGTCAAATAACCCATAGCGAAACCAAGGACGACTGCAATACCTGCACCAAGCAGGAACTTCGTGATAACACTGCCATCAATAGCATGTCCGCTTACGGTAGCGGCTACCGCTGCTTGGAAGATAACGATAGCAGCGGCATCGTTGAACAAACCTTCACTCTGAAGAACAGCGATAAGACGGCGTGGCATGTGAACACGACCGGCAACGGATTCCACAGCCACAGGGTCCGGTGGGGAAATAATTGCACCAAGGGCGATTGCCGCAGGAAGACCGATTGCAGGAATCATCAGCCAAGCGATACCGGCTGCTACTGCTACCGTCATGACAACGAGGGCAACAGCAAGAAGGATAACACTCCTCCAGCGGATGCGGAATACCGACCATGAAGTTTTGCTGGCAGCGGCATAAAGCAGTGGCGGAAGGAACAGCGGAAGGATGAGTTCACCCGGAATGGACATGGACGGGATGCCCGGAATGAAGGCAATACCGATTGCCGCCAAAAGCATCAAAACAGGGTAGGGAAGCTTTGTCCGGTCTCCAATACCAACCATCAGGACGGTAATCAATGCCATAGCAACTAAAATTGCAAGGAATGAAAGCGGGTGCGCCTCCCCTACCGGGGCTGCGGGTGAAAATGGCAACATGTATCTAGCCTTCCGTGTTATATATCAATTTAAATCAGCAAGTTTCTTTCTCTTTTATCCTAACATGTAAGCGTATTTTACGCAAATCAGGGTTTCCTATTTGTGATTTTGCTGGTACACTTAAGGAAAAGATTATCCTATGAAAGGTTGGGAATGACCCAGAACGAAGCCTCCACCGAAGAAACAATGGAAGCCGGCTATGCCGAATTGGCCGCTGACCCGGAATATCAAGCAGAACAGGA
>Ga0326721_10000336_pt1 | contig 14772 bp, 11 predicted proteins | sample SGPome_FD_203951 | JGI IMG/M metagenome (GOLD analysis project Ga0326721, IMG submission 203951) | Soil microbial communities from Southern Great Plains, Lamont, Oklahoma, United States - SGP_1_2016 | ecosystem: Engineered > Artificial ecosystem > Soil microcosm > Unclassified | place: USA...
GGAGATGCTCTACCAGTTCCGACAACCGCACGTCGTCGATGCCACCGACTACACCGCCGCCTTCGGCCCCGGCCAGGTGACACCCTACGACCAAGGCATCGCCCACACCCTGGACTGGTACAGCGCAGCCCCCCGACGCTCCTTCCTCGGCATCGGACGCTGAACCCGCCACCCGGCGCCGCACGACGTAGGCGGTTGAGGGCCGTCCGGTACGCCCACGCGAGGATCCATGACGGCACCGGGCAAACCACCTGGGCGCCGTGCTGTCTCACAACTGGATACGTCGCGCATCCCGGGAGTTGCACGAGATGGCTCAGATATCCGTCGCAGGGGCGTCCCTCAGCGCCGACATGCCTGGCCCTGCCGTTGCCGGACCCCGGGGCGGCAACCGCCTCTGCCGCACTTCGGAGGCGGCTTTGCGCGATGACGGGGACCCAACGTGTTCCCCAGCCTCGCGGTTGGCGCTGAACCGGTCGGTCCTGGATGGGCTGCAGCCGTGGTGCCCCTTCCACCGCAGCGTCCGGTCCTCCAGTGGATAGGGGTTCCGCGACCGGATCGCCCTGCCCAGATGGGTCCAGCAGCCGGGCGTCCTCCCCTCCCGGCGCTCGCGGAGGATCGGGAACGACCAGGTGCGGTCGCGGGGCCGGCAGTGGTCGAGCGAGGGATGCCCCGACTCGCGTGGGTCACGGGTGTGTCCTCGGGGGTCTGCTCGCGGTCGCGCAGGCGCACGTCGGCCGCAGCGGACATGCTCGGGGCGGGGTGACGGGTGGCGCCATCGGCGCCTGCCGCGTCGGCGGCGCAGCGCTGGGTTTGCCAGCGGCGGATGCTCGTGCGCGCGGAGGCCGCGGACATCACCCGGTTGTCGCCGGTCCGCAAGAAGGAGGCTGACAGCCGCGGGCCCTGACCATCGGTCGGATCCGGGCGCTGCTCTCCCCCGCGTCTGCAGAGACCACAGACGGTCGGTGACCCGGCCGCTCACGCCGCTGTGCTGAGGCCCCGGGATACCTGCTGGAGATGGTGGCCGTGTCCGGTCGTGGCACGGTCATGCCGCCTCGGGTGGCCAGGAAGGCAGAGGGTGGCGGGATCCGCGGCTGGTGGTTCAGCGCACCGTGGTGCGGTGACCGGCATCGAGGCGCCGGGTCCAGCCGCGGGCGTCGAGATGTTCCAGCAGCGGGATCGCGACGCGCCGGGTGGTGTTCAGCGCCTGACGGGCCTGACTGGTGGTGAAGGGTTGTGGCAGGCGAGCGAGCTCGCGCATCGCCAGGGCGGGGGCTGTGGGGAGCAGAACGACGCCGTCCCGGAGACGCAGTATCCGTCCGCTGCGCTCCGCCGCGGCGAGTTCCCGGACGCCCAGCTGCAGGGCGGTCAGGGCATCGGCCTCCGGGGCGCGGAACGGCGCGGTGGCGAGCCGATGCTCCAACTCGGCGAGCGCGGCTTCGACGGGTCCGAGGTCGCCGCGGTGGTGCGGTGAGCGGATGTGGCCGCCGTCGTGCTCCAGACCGGCGGCGCGCGCGACCGCGTCGACCAGCTTGGGCTCCGGCAGGGAGAGCAGGTCGCGGGCGGCGCCCCGGGAGAGGCCGGCGGCCAGCGGGTCACGGGCGTGCAGTTCCTCCACTGCGGTGCGCAATTGCTGCTGCCAGGAGTCGAATACCGGCGCGTGCACCCACCAGTCGCCGAGCACACGCACCTCACCGGGTGGATCGGGGTCTCCGGTGGGCAGCAGGCCGAGGCGGTGCAGGTGCTGCTCCTGCACCGCGCCGCGCCGGGCGACCTCGGCCAGGACGTCTCCACGGGTGTCCATGCCGGCGAGCCGGTCCGCGCGGCGTCCTCTGTCGCCGCGCCGCCGCAGCACCGGTGGATCGGCGTCGAGGACCTGGGCTCCGCCGAGCACCGAGCGGTGGCCGGGGTCGCGCAGCACCAGGCGGTCGCCGAGGACCAGGGGAAGGGGCCGGTCCAGGCTCAGCCGGGCGTGGTCGTCGTCGAAGGGGCGCAGCCGGGCGGGCACGGCCGCGGTGCCGGCATGGACGACGAGGTGCACGGCCGCGGCCGTGAACGCGGTTCCGGTGGTGCGGCGGATGTCGAGGACGTCGGTGACCGGCCACGTGCCGGGCGTGACCAGCGCGTCGCCGCGGCGCACGTCGTCGGCCGAGACCCCGCGCAGGTTCAGCGCCACCCGGGTGACCGGTGCCAGCGAGGTGCACGGCCGGTTGCGGCTGTGCAGGCCTCGGACCGCCACCGGCCGGGCCCCGTCGTGGCCGAGCAGCTGCAGCCGGTCGCCCTGGACGAGCGATCCCGCCGCCAGGGTTCCGGTCACCACCGTGCCGGAGCCGGTGATCGTGAAGGACCGGTCCACCCACAGGCGCAAGCGCTCGCTGCTGGGTGCCGGTGCCCGCGCCAGGACGTCGTCGAGGGCGGCGCGCAGCTGGGCCAGGCCTGTGCCCTCCAGCGCGGAGACGGCGACCGCGGGGGCGTCGTGCAGGCCGGTCGCGGCCAGTTGTGCGCGGGCCTCGGCGAGCACCGCGTCAGCGCGCTCGGGGGCTCGGTCGGCGCGGGTGAGGACCACGACTCCGCGCTCGATGCCCAGGGCGGCCACGGCGTCGCGGTGGTCGCTGGACTGGGCCTGCCATCCCTCGTCGACGGCGACGACGAAGCAGACGACAGGAGCCGGGCCGAGCCCTGCCAGCATGTTGCCGAGGAAGCGCTCGTGGCCGGGCACGTCGACGAAGGCGACCTCGCGTCCCGAGGGCAGCGTCGTCCAGGCGTAGCCCAGGTCGATGGTCAGTCCGCGGCGGCGCTCCTCCTCCCACCGGTCGGGTTCCATGCCGGTGAGGGCGCGCACGAGGGTGCTCTTGCCGTGGTCGACGTGCCCGGCCGTGGCGACGACGTGCACGGTCATTCGGACCCGCCGTCGTCGGCGACGGCGGCCAGTGCCGCCCGCACCGCCGCGAGCAGCCGGTCGTCGTCCGCTTCGGGCACGCAGCGCAGGTCGATCAGACAGGCGTGGTCGTGGACCCGCGGGAGCACGGCGGGGTCGCCGGCGCGCAGTGCAGGAGCCGCCGCCTCGGGCAGCCGCAGCGCCCACCCCGGCAGGGGCACGCCGGGGGCGCCGCCGCCGCCGACCCGCCCCTCGTGGGGGACCACCGGGGCGCCGACGGCCGCCGCGAGCCGTTCGACCCGGCCGCGGAGCCGGTCCGGGTCCGCGTGCAGGGCCTGGGCGACCGGCGGGGATCCGCCGGTCAGCGTGGCCTCGAGCGCGGCGAGCGCCAGTTTGTCGGCACGGACCGCGCGGGCCAGCGGGTGGCGGGCCATCCGGGCGACGACGTCCGAGCGGCCGAGGACCACCCCGGCTTGCGGGCCGCCGAGCAGTTTGTCCCCGCTGATGATGACGGCGTCGGCGCCGCCGGACAGCGCGGAGGTGACGTCCGGTTCCGCCGGCAGCAGGGGGTCCGGGTGCAGCAGGCCGCTGCCGAGGTCGGCCACGAGCGGTATGCCGTGGGTGCGGGCCAGTGGGTGCAGCTGGTCCACCTCGACGGTGGAGGTGAAGCCCTGCAGGCGGAAGTTGCTGGGGTGGACCTTCAGGAGGCACCCGGTGTCGGGACCGATGGCCTGGGCGTAGTCGTGCAGGTGGGTGCGGTTGGTGGTGCCGACTTCGTGGAGCCGGGCACCGGTGGACTGGATGAGCTCCGGCAGGCGGAAGCCGGCGCCGATCTCGACGAGCTCGCCGCGGCTGATCACGACCTCGCGGCCGGCGGCGAGCGCGGTGGTGGCCAGCACCAGGGCGGCGGCGCCGTTGTTGACCACCAGAGCGTCCTCGGCGGCCGGGCAGGCGGCGAGCAGGGCGGCGCGGGCGGCGGCGCCGCGGGTGCGGGTGCGGGTGCCGGTGGCCAGGTCGAGCTCCACGTCGACGTAGCCGCTGGCTGCCACCAGCGCCTCCACGGCGGCCTCGGACAGCGGGGCGCGGCCGAGGTTGGTGTGGACGATGACGCCGGTGGCGTTGAGCACCGGCGTCAGCGTCGTCGCGGATCGGGCCGCGACGGCGGCGAGGACCGCCGGTGCGACCTCGTGGGGGGCGATCTCCCCGCGCCGGGCGCGTTGCTGGGTCTCGTCCACCAGTGACCGGATGACGGTCTCGCTCAGCCGGTGGCGTGCGCGGCGGACGGGGGGCAGGTCCAGGAGGTGGTCGGTGCGGGGGATGAGACGACGCGGGTCGTCCGGGGCCACGATCCCTCCTCGTCGCTGTCGTCGCCGTGTGGGGCGCGGTGCAGAAGTTGGCGGTAGCGGACGGGAATCGAACCCGCCAGGCCGAGGTGCTCGGCCTCACCGGTTTTGAAGACCGGGGGGCCCACCAGGACCCGGACGCCACCTCGGTCAATCTAGCACCACGGTCCCGTTCCCGGCCTCCACCCGTGGAGGCACCGTTAGGCTGGTTCCGTGAACACGACGAGGATTTCGGCCGGGCCTTCCGGTGATGCGGACGCGGCGGTGCGGTTGACCGGCTTCGCCCACGGTGGGGGATGTGCTTGCAAGATCCCGCCCGGGGAGCTGGAGGAGGCGGTCCGTGGCCTCACCGGGCAGTCGGGCGCCGGGGTGCTGGTGGGCCTGGACGACGGCGACGACGCCGCGGCCGTGCTGGTGCGCGAGGATCTGGCGGTGCTGTCCACCGCCGATTTCTTCACCCCGGTCGTCGACGACGCCTACGACTGGGGCCGGATCGCGGCCGCGAACGCGCTGTCGGACGTGTACGCCATGGGCGGGCGCCCGGTGATGGCGATCAACCTGGTGGGCTGGCCCCGGGAGGTGCTGCCGATGGAGCTGCTGACGGAGGTGCTCCGCGGCGGTCTGGCGGTCGCCTCCGAGGCGGGGTGCCCGGTGATCGGGGGTCACTCCATCGACGACCCGGAACCGAAGTACGGCATGGCCGTGACCGGCGTGGCCGACCCGGGCCGGCTGCTGCGCAACGACGCCGCCGAGCCGGGGCTGCCGCTGACGCTGACCAAGCCGATCGGCGTGGGCCTGCTCAACAACCGGCACAAGGCCACCGGTGAGGTGTTCCCCGAGGCGCTCGCCACGATGACCCGGCTCAACCGGGACGCCGCCGAGGCGGCCCTGGTGGCCGGGGCGCGGGCGGCCACCGACGTCACCGGCTTCGGCCTGCTCGGGCACCTGCACAAGATGTGCCGTGCCTCCGGGGTCGGCGCGGTCCTCGACCGGGGGGCCGTGCCCCTCGTCGAGGGCGCGGCGCAGGCGCTGCGGGACGGCTACGTCTCCGGCGGCACCCGCCGCAACCTCGACTGGGTGCGCCCGCACCTGGAGGCCGGAACCGGTGTCGCCGAGGAGGACCTGCTGCTGCTGGCCGACGCGCAGACCTCGGGCGGGCTGCTGGTGGTCGGTGAGCTGCCGGGGTACCCCGTGGTCGGCCACACGGTCGCCGGGTCCGGCATCACCGTGCGCTGAGGGCCCGCCCGGAACGCCGCCGGGCGGTCAGCCGGCGGTGGTGATCGCGTCGTCGGTGATCCCGGCGGCCCGCCGGGCGGCGAGCCGCGCCTTCTGCGGCTCGATCGTGTACCGGGGGTCCTGGGCCGAGTGGATCCCGGCCTCCATCACCCCGAACCGGGTCAGCGCCGAGGAGGCCAGCAGCGCCAGTCCCGACACCACGGCAAGGGCCCGGTGGCGCCCGCCCAACAGCGTGCCGAGGCCACCGGCGAGCGCCAGCCGCTCGCTCCAGGCCAGCATGGCCCCGGCCTGGCCGTGGTGCAGCGGCTCGGCCGCCACCGGGTCCATCCGGTGCTCCATCACCTTCGTGGCGATCAGTTCCCCGGCCACGCCCAGCACGGCCAGCCGCCGGGCGGGGCCGGCTTCGCCGACCGGGGTCGTGACCATCGCCAGACCGCCCGAGGCGAGGCTGGCGGAGCTCACGAAGACGAACGCCAGGTCCTCCCGGGCGGCGTTCCACGTCGGGGTGGCGGTGTCGGAGAGCAGGGCCGCGGTGTAGGCAGCCAGGGGAGCGGCGAACACGGCGGCCTCGATCCCGGCCGGGCCCTCCACCGCGCGCAGCACCGGGCGCAGCGGACCCAGCGGCAGGCGCGCGCCGGTCAGCCGGTCGACCTCGGCCGCGGCCGCGGTCCCCATGCCGGCCCCGAACGCGCTGAGGATCCATGTGCCCATGCTCATCGGGGAGGTGACCTTGAACGTGCGCAGCATGTGCAGGAAGCGCTCCGGCCTCCCGAGGTCGGCCACCAGGGCGGCCCCGCCCAGGCCCAGGGCGGTCACCGACCCCAGCCGGGCGTTGCGGCGCAGCGCGTTCCGGCCGGTGAGCTGAGCGCCCAGCGCCAGCAGCGCCGAGCCGCCGGCGACCCCGCCCAGGAACAGGTACGCGGCGACCTCGTGGCCCCAGGGCGCCGGTTTGACCACCGGGCGGCCGTAGTAGGAGGTGAACTCCGGTGCCGGCACCATCGGCATCTCGCGCGAGCCGTCTCCCCCGGCGCCCTGGCCGGCACCTCGGCGACGCGGACCGTCGCGGCGCCGACGGCGCGGCTGCTCGGGGGGACGGTAGCTGTCGAACTCGGACAGGCTCACGAGCGGGCCCCCGCGAAGGCCACCGCGGCGGCCGCGAGCATGCCCGCCGCGGCCAGCCCGGCCCGCCGGTACATCTGGGGCAGGTCCGCGGTGGGCACGCGAGGATCCGGCGGGAGCCCGTAGACCTCCGGCTCGTCCAGCAGCAGGAACACCGACCCGGTGCCCCCGACCCCGTCGAGCTCGTTGGCGCCGTAGAGCCGGGCCTCGGTGCGGCCCTGGGCGTGCAGCTCGGCCACCCGTTCCCGGGCCTGGTCGACCATCTCGTCGTGGTGACCGTACTTGATCGAGGTCGTGGGGCAGGTCTGCGCGCACGCCGGTGTCTGATCATCCACCATGCGGTCGTAGCACAGGGTGCACTTCTGGGCGATCCCCACGTTCGGCACCTCGGGGCGCGCCCCGGGCTGCTCGCCCCGCTTGGTGCGGGGCGCGGCGGTGCCGTCGGTGCGCCGCTCGATCACCCCGAACGGGCACCCGGCCACGCAGGTGCCACACCCGTTGCACACGTCGTCCTGGACCACCACCGTGCCGTGCTCGGTGCGGAACAGCGCCCCGGTGGGGCACACGTCCAGGCACCCGGCGTGCGTGCAGTGCTTGCACACGTCCGAGGACATCAACCAGCGGAACTCCGGGGTGTCCGGCGGGGTGGTGTCCTCCGGCGCCGTCTGCGGCCGCGCCTCGGGCGGGCCGACGCGCGGCATGCCCAGGCTCACCAGCTTGCGCCCGGACTGCCGGGCCTGCTCGATGCGCTCCGGGCCCTGCTCGATGAATGCCACGTGCCGCCAGGTGCTGGCCCCCAGGGAGCCGGTGTTGTCGTAGGAGGACTCCAGCAGCCGGAGGTCGCCGTCCTGGGGGTTCTGGTTCCACTCCTTGCAGGCCACCTCGCAGGCCTTGCACCCGATGCAGATCGAGGTGTCGGTGAAGAAGCCCTTCCGCGCGTGCCGGTGCTCCCAGTGCGCGTCGGCGGTGGGGTCGGTCGGTCCGGCCAGCTGGCCCATTTAGGTCTCCCTCGTCGGGTCGGTGCTCGAGTCAGGAGTCGGTGCGGCGCCGGCTCGAGCGATCCTGGTGTTGCCGGTCTCCACGGTCGCGCCCGCGCGCGTCTGGTACTCCACGACCAGCTCCTGCAGCTGCGGGCCCCGCGGGCGGCGGCCCGGACGGATGTGGCAGGAACCGACCTTGGAGTCCTGGATCTGCACGTTGGGCTCCAGCGTCAGGCCCAGCAGGTCGTTGGCGGAGTCACCGCTGACCACTGCGTCATCGCCCACACCCCAGTGGTACGGGAGCCCGATCTGGTGCACGGTCCGCCCCCCGACCACCAGCGGGGTCATCCGGTCGGTGACGAGCACCCGCACCTCGATCGCCGCCCGGGGCGAGACGACCGTGGCCCAGCCGTAGGGCTCCAGCCCGCACTCGGCGGCCAGCTCCGGGGAGACCTCGCAGAACATCTCCGGCTGCAGCTCCGACAGGTACGGCAACCACCGGCTCATGCCCCCGGCGGTGTGATGCTCGGTGAGCCGGTAGGTGGTGAACACGTAGGGGTACACCTCTGCCCCGGCTTCCCCGGCCGAGGGGGCGCTGAGGTTGTCCTGGCGGGCCATCAGCACCCGGGAGGGACTGCGCTGCTGAGAGTACATGGCGTTGGCGACCGGGGACTCCTGCGGTTCGTAGTGGGTGGGCAGCGGACCGTCCACCACTCCCTTGGGCGCGTACAGCCACCCCTTGCCGTCGGCCTGCATGATGAACGGGTCGTCCCCGGCCAGGGCGGCCGCGCCCCCTGCGTCGGGGTCAGGGCGGGTGCCCGGGGCCAGGTGCAGCGGGAAGTCCGGCACGTCGTCGCCCACCCACTGCTCCTGCTCCTCGTCCCACCACACGAGCTTCTTGCGCTCGCTCCACGGCCTGCCCTGCGGGTCGGCCGAGGCGCGGTTGTAGAGCAGCCGGCGGTTGGCCGGCCACGCCCAGCCCCACTCCAGGGCGGCGGGGCCCTGCTCGCGGGCCGGGCGGCGGTCGGCGGAGTGGTTGACGCCCTCGGCGTAGACCCCGGTGTAGATCCAGCAGCCACCGGAGGTGGAGCCGTCGGCGCGCATCTCGGTGTACGAGGACAACGGCTTCCCGGCGTCCGGGCCGCTCAGGTGGCGGCCGTTGATCTCGGCCAGCACCGCCTCCGGGTCCGGCTCCCCGTGCTCGTCGACGGGGTAGTCCCACGTCAGGTCGAGCAGCGGCCGGTCGCGCTCGTCGGTGGAGCCGGCCAGGCGCTGCCGGATCCGCCGGCCGAGCTCGTGGAAGAACTGCAGTTCGCTCTGGGCCTGCCCCGGCGGGGCCACGGCCTGGTGGCGCCACTGCAGCAGCCGCTGGGTCTGGGTGAACGTGCCCGACTTCTCCACGTGCGTGGCCGCGGGCAGGAAGAACACCTCGGTCTCGATGTCCTCGGTGCGCAGCTCCCCGGAGGCGATCTCCGGGCCGTCCTTCCACCAGGTCGCCGACTCGATCAGGTTCAGGTCCCGCACCACCAGCCACTTCAGGTGGGACATGGCCAGGCGCTGCATCCGGCCGTTCGAGGAGCCCACCGCGGGGTTCTGCCCGAGCAGGAAGTACCCCTCGACCTTGTCGTCGAGCATGCTCGTGAGCGTCTGGAAGGTGCCGTGGGCGCCGGTGAGGCGCGGCAGGTAGTCGTAGGCCCAGTCGTTGTCCGCCGTGGCGGCGTCCCCCCACCACGCCTTGAGCAGGCTGACCGTGTAGGAGTCGGCCTCGGCCCAGTAGCCCTTCTGCTGCTTCGAGGCGATCGCCCCCAGGTAGTCCTCGAGGGTGTCGTGGGTGCCGGCGACGGGCATCGGGAGGTAGCCGGGCAGCAGGTTGAACAGGGTCGGGATGTCGGTGGAGCCCTGGATGCTGGCGTGCCCGCGCAGGGCCATGATCCCCCCGCCGGGCCGGCCCATGTTGCCCAGCAGCAGCTGCAGGATCGAGGCGGTGCGGATGAACTGCGCCCCCAGGCTGTGCTGGGTCCAGCCGACCGCGTAGGCGAAGCACGTGGTCCGCTCCCGCCCGGAGTTCTCGGTGATCGACCCGGCCAGGTACGCGAAGTCCTCGGGGTCGATGCCGCACACCTCCTGGACCATCTCCGGGGTGTAGCGCCGGTAGTGCCGCTTGAGGATCTGGAACACCGTCCGAGGGTCCTGCAGGGTCTCGTCGCGCTGCATGCGCGCGTGCTCCATCGGCGCCCCACCGCTGCCGAGCTGGTGGCCGGCGGCCTCCGGCACGGAGGCCGCCCCGTGCTCCGGGTCGCCCTCGGGCCCGCTCACCCGGCCGCCCTCGCCCTCGGCGTACGCCCACGTGGACATGTCGTACTGACCGCTCTCGGGGTCGTATCCGGAGAACAGGCCGTCGAGGTCCTCGGCGTCGCGGTAGTCCTCGTTCACGAGCGTGGCCGCGTTGGTGTACGCCAGGACGTACTCCCGGAACCACAGGTCGTGAGTGAGCACGTGGTTGATCAGCGCCCCGAGCAGGACGATGTCCGAGCCGGCCCGGATCGGGACGTGCTTGTCAGCGACGGCCGAGGTGCGGGTGAACCGCGGGTCGACGTGGATGATCCGGGCACCGCGTGCCTTGGCCTCCGTCACCCACTGGTAGCCCACGGGGTGGCACTCGGCCATGTTGGAGCCCTGGATGACGATGCAATCGGCGTTGGCCATGTCCTGCAAGGACTGCGTCGCGCCACCGCGACCGAAGGAGGCTCCCAGACCGGGAACCGTGGCGGAGTGTCAAATACGGGCCTGGTTCTCGATCTGGATCGCGCCCGCGGCGGTGAAGAGCTTCTTGATCAGATAGTTCTCTTCGTTGTCCAGCGTCGCCCCGCCCAGGGAGGCGATGCCCATCGTCCGGCGCAGCGCACGGCCCTGCTCATCGGCGTCCTGCCAGCCGTTGCGGCGGGCGGCGAGGAAACGGTCGGTCACCATCTCGACGGCGGTGTCCAGGTCCAGGCGCTGCCACTCCGTCGCCCGGGGCGCGCGGTAGAGCACCTCGGTCTGCCGCCCCGGCGCGTTGACCAGCTGCTCACTGGCCGAGCCCTTGGGGCACAGCCGGCCGCGGGAGATGGGCGAGTCCGGATCCCCCTCGATCTGGACGACCTTCTCGTCCTTGACGAACACCCGCTGGCCGCAGCCCACCGCGCAGTACGGGCACACGCTTTGCACCACGCGGTCCGCGGTGGTCGTGCGCGGGGCCTGCTCCCGCGTGCGCTCGGACGTCACCGCCGGCCCGCGGCCGAGGAGATCACCCGAGCGGAGCTGCCGGAGGACCGGCCACTCCAGAGGACTGAATCGTGCCATGGCAGGAGCTTAGCCCCTCCACCGGCTCAGTGTCAGGTCATCCGGGGCCGGCCACCTCCAGTGAGCAGACCAGGTCGTGGACCAGTGGACCGTCCTTGAACCATCTGCGCACGTGGCGGGGTGGGACCATGGGTTCAGGGTCAGCCATCCTGCGTCACCGCCGACCGCCGGCACAGGCACCGGGCCGACGTCGCGTCCCCCGCCGGGCACAACCGGCGGATCCCGGTTCGTCAGCGGCGGCAACGACCGCTGCCATCCCTTCGTGCGGACCACGACCAGCACCGGGATCCTGACGAAAGCCGCCCGCCCCTTCACCTCGGCGACGGCTCAAGGAGCGCGCGCCGGCAGCCGGCAAGTCGTGCCTGCAGGCGTGCGCTGGGTCAGCTGAACAGCGCGGCGGCTTTCAGGAGGGTCTGGAAGATGCCATAGGCGAGGGGGACGCCCACCAGGACCCAGCCCAGAGCGAGTCGTGCACGGCTCATGTCAGTTCTCCTTCGCGAGGACCGGGGTGGCGGGCACGGTGCCGGCCGGCTCGTGGAAACGGGGGTGCACGGGGGTGACCAGGAGGTTGGCGACGAAACCGACCACCAACAGGCCCACCATGGTCAGCAGCGCCGGCTGGTAGGCCTGGGCCGTCAACTCCCCCGGAGTCCCCTGGGCGTCGAGGAACGCGTTGACGATGAGCGGCCCGGCCACGCCCGCCGCGGACCACGCCGTGAGCAGACGGCCGTGGATGGCTCCGACCTGGTAGGTGCCGAAGAGGTCCCGCAGGTAGGCCGGCACGGTGGCGAAGCCTCCGCCGTAGAAGGAGATGATCACGAAGGCCAGGGGCACGAACAGGATCGTGGAGACGGAGCCGAACAGCGCCAGCACGGTGTAGAGCAGGGCGCCGAGACCGAGGTAGATCAGGTAGATCCGCTTGCGCCCGACGACGTCCGAGGTGGTCGACCACACGAAACGCCCGCCCATGTTGCCGATGGACAGCAGACCCACGAACCCGCCCGCGGCGGCCGCGGTGACCAGCGAAGCGCCGTCCGCCTGGCGGAAGAAGTCCTGGATCATGGGCGCGGCCTGCTCGAGGATGCCGATCCCGGCGGTCACGTTGCAGAAGAGGACCACCCACACGAACCAGAACTGCTTGGTGCGGATCGCGTTGCGGGCGGAGACGTGGGCGGTGGTGACCAGGGCCTTCTTCTTCACCGTCGAGGGGTCGAAGCCGGCCGGCGCCCAACCGGGGGCGGGCACCTTGATGGTGAACGCGCCGAACATCATGTACGCGAAGTAGACGACCGCGAAGGTCAGGAACAGCTTGCCGACGGCGTCGCCGCCGGCCACCCAGCCCTCGGTCCCGGAGTTGGGGTCGTAGAAACCCAGCAGCGCCGAGGAGAGGGGACTGGCGATGAGCGCGCCGCCGCCGAAGCCCATGATCGCCATGCCGGTGGCCAGGCCGGGCCGGTCGGGGAACCACTTGATCAGGGTGGAGACCGGGGAGATGTAGCCGATGCCGAGCCCGATGCCCCCGATGAAGCCGTAGCCGACGTAGACCAGCCACAGCTGGCGGGTGAAGATCCCCAGCGCGGCGACGAGGAATCCCCCGGTCCAGAACAAGGCGGCGGTGAACATCGCCTTGCGCGGCCCGTTGGTGTCCACCCAGGTGCCGAAGACGGCGGCGGACAGCCCGAGCATCACGATCGCGATGGAGAAGATCACCCCGATCTGCGTCAGGCTCGCGTCGAAGTGCTGGACGAGCGCGGTCTTGTAGACGCTGGTCGCGTAGGCCTGCCCGATGCACAGGTGCACCGCCAGGGCTGCCGGCGGGATCAGCCAGCGGTTGAATCCAGGAGGCGCCACCGTGTGCGCCCGGTCGAGCCATCCCATGGTTGAGCTCCCTCATCAGGGGTCGTACGGCCCCCTGCGGCGGGGATCACGACCTTGGTCACCGGACGATCATGCCTCAGACGCACACTATCGTGAACCGCCTCACATCGGGCACCTCTTGGTCGCTCTGTTCCCAGAGGGAGGCAGCCGGGCTGCCGGCGGGTGGTGGCGACGGTCGCCCCTGGGCCCGCACATGGCGCGGGCGTTGAGCCGGGTGGTGGCCCAGGGCCGTGCCGGCCTCGGTCTCGACCGGGTCGGAGAAGGACTGCCCGGCCACAGGCGCCCTGGTCGTGGCTCCGCCACCACCCCTGCAGCCGGTTCGCCCCAGCCTCCGAGGCCACCGCTGCCTCGTCGAACGGCGGAGGCGACGCACGGGCTCCGCCCACGTCGTGGGCGACGTCGAGCTCACCGTCGTCGCCCCTGCGCGCGGCGTCCGAACGAGCTTCAGCGGCTGCACCAGGTCAAGCACGAGGCCGAGCACGAGGTCGATGTGGAGCCCATGGGCGGTGGTGGGACCTCCCCGAGGACATCACCCTCACCACGGGCCCCTCCGAGTCGCCGCGAACGGTCGCCACCACGCCATGGACACCATGGCCGTGGGCTCCTGCCCTGAAGGCGGTCGATGTTCGACGCCCGACCTTCCCGGCAAGCCGACGATGATCAGCGGCGCATACCCGGCCTGTCCCACCCACGCCCGGCCACCGGTTCCGTGGCGAGCTCGAGATACTCCACCGAACTGGCCGAGATCAGGACCCCGGGACGGTGACCGTCGACCTCGCAACGCACCAGCACGACCATTCCCAGCTCGGATGGCTCGTAGGGGGCGCACAGCACGGTCTCACCGGCACGCAGATTCAGCCCCGCGCGGTCAGCGCGCACCCGGCACCGGGACAGTCGTGAGACGTCCACCGAGGGCGTGACGTCGCAGGCGATGCCCACCCCGATGCCCTCGGCGACGGGCGCAGGAGCAGCGGCGGATGGCGTGGACAGGGATTCGAGGACGTTCATGGGCGGGGCCTCCAGGTCGTCAAGCGCACCGGAATCTGCAGCACGTGCAGGCATCGGACGGGGTGGTCGACGACGCTGTCCAGCTCCAGCCTAGTGACCGGCGCCATAGGCCGGCAGCGGGTTGTCGAAACCTTCACCCCGTGTTCATGTTCCCCTGGCCCGAGACGTCACGGCCCTGGAGCGGTCCGTCCCCTTCTGGTCCCGGGCAACTTCGCGGGGAATGTTGGAAGTTCGGCGGTTGTTCGTCCGGGCATGGTCTACCGGCTGTCTCCGGTGCTCAGCCTGGGAGCTATGAAGGTTCCCTGGAGTGCGTCCCACCCAGTGGCCGAGCGCACGGTCCGGCTCGGGATCCGACGTGGCTGAGGTGCTGGTGCCGATGGCCGGGCTCGGCTCGGCACTGGTGGCCGGTTTCTACGTCGCTTTCTCGGCGGTGGTGATGCCGGCCCTCGAGCGCCGTCCGGCCGCCGAAGCCGTCTCCACGATGGTGGCGATCAACGAGGCCGCGGTACGGCTCCCGTTCATGGCGCTGTTCTTCGGTTCCGCCGCCGCCAGTGCGGCCACAGTGGTCGCCGCACCGATCGAGGACGACCCGGCCGTGGCGCTACGGGTGGCCGGGGCGGTGGCGTCCTTGGCGGGGTGGGTGCTGACGATGGCGGTCAACGTGCCGCTCAACACCGGCTTGGCCCGCCATCCGCCCACCGCCCGGGCAGCGGCGTGGGCCGGCTACACCCGGGCCTGGACCAGGGCCAACCATCTGCGGGCGGCGTCGTCGACCATCGGCGCCGTCCTCCTGCTGACACCGGTCTGACGCCCCCGGCACCGGGCTCCGCTGCGTCACCCCCTCCGGCGGCCTTGCCCGATGGGCGCGGCTCCTCGACCGGTGCTCCCCCACCACGGCCGGAACGAGCTCTGGGACCACCTGTCCGTCGCGTGGGGCACCACCATGGGGCGGTCACCCCTGAGGGTGCTGCACCGGGCGTCCGTTGGGGGC
>Ga0326721_10000337_pt1 | contig 14721 bp, 11 predicted proteins | sample SGPome_FD_203951 | JGI IMG/M metagenome (GOLD analysis project Ga0326721, IMG submission 203951) | Soil microbial communities from Southern Great Plains, Lamont, Oklahoma, United States - SGP_1_2016 | ecosystem: Engineered > Artificial ecosystem > Soil microcosm > Unclassified | place: USA...
GCAACCGTTCTCCGCCCTCGAAATCGACTCGCACGCATCGACTTACCGCGGAAGGACGCCGCTCATGCTGGACCGCAACCCGCTCGCCGGCCCCAAGGTCTCCGGCAAGGACACCGACCAGCCGTATCCCGGCACGGACAAGGACCTCACGCCCGGCGCCGACCACGGCGAGGAAAGCTACACCGGCTCCGGCCGCCTGGACGGGCTCGCGGCCGTCATCACCGGCGGCGACAGCGGCATCGGGCGGGCGGTGGCCATCTGCTTCGCCAAGGAAGGCGCGGACGTGGCCATCGGCTACCTGGCCGACGAGGAGGACGAGGACGCGCAGGAGACCCGCCGCCAGGTAGAGGCCGCCGGGCGCCGCTGCATCGTGCAGCAGCTGGACGTGCGCGAGAAGCAGCAGTGCACGGACTTCGTGGACCGCGCGGCAAAGGAGTTCGGCCGGCTGGACATCCTGGTCAACAACGCGGCCTACCAGATGGAGCAGGAGGGGCTGGAAGACATCACCGAAGAGCAGCTGGACCGCACCTTCCGCACGAACATCTACGGCTACATCTACATGGCCCAGGCGGCGCTCAAGCACCTGGAGGCCGGGGGCGTCATCCTGAACACCGGCTCCGTGACGGCGCTGGAGGGCAACCCGGGACTCATCGACTACTCGGCCACCAAGGGCGCCATCCACACCTTTACCCGCGCGCTGGCGCAGTCGCTGGCGGACAAGGGAATCCGCGTGAACGTCGTGGCGCCCGGCCCGGTGTGGACGCCGCTCATCCCGGCCACGCTGGAGCCCGAGCACGTAAAGAAGTTCGGCCAGGACACGATGTGGAAGCGGCCCGCGCAGCCGGTGGAGATCGCGGCGGGCTTCGTCTACCTGGCCTCCGCCGACGCGCGCTACGTGTCCGGCGAGACGCTGGCCATCACCGGCAAGACGAGCAGCCGCTGATGGCGCGCATCGGCTACCACTGCAGCCACGAGCAGTACGCGCCCAGCAAGCTGCTCACGCTGGTGCAGCAGGCGGACCAGGCAGGATTCCAGTCTGCCATGTGCTCGGACCACTTCTACCCCTGGGGCGAAAAGCAGGGGCACAGCGGGTTCGCGTGGAGCTGGCTGGGCGCGGCGCTGCAGGCCACGTCGCTCAGCTTCGGCGTGGTGACGGTGCCGGGGGGATGGCGGTACAACCCGGCCATCATCGCGCAGGCGGCGGCCACCCTGGCGGAGATGTACCCGGGGCGGTTCTGGATCGCGCCCGGCAGCGGCGAGCTGCTGAACGAGGGGATCACGGGCGAGCGCTGGCCCATCAAGGCCGACCGCAACACCCGCCTGCGCGAGGCGTGCGACATCATCCGCGCGCTCTGGGCCGGCGAGACGGTCAATCACCGCGGCCTCGTCGTGGTGGAGGAGGCGTACCTGTACGACCGCCCCAAGGTGCCGCCGATGATCGTGGGCGCCGCGCTCAGCGAAGAAACGGCGGAGTGGATGGGCGGATGGGCGGACGGCCTGATCACCGTCGCGGGGGCGCGCGAGGACATGCAGAAGCGGGTGGATGCGTTCCGGCGCGGCGGCGGGGAGGGAAAGCCCATCTTCCTTCAGGCGCAGCTTTCCTTTGCGAAGACGGAGGAGGAGGCGCTGCGGGGGGCGTGGGAGCAGTGGCGCACGGTCCGGCTGCCCAGCCCGGTGCTGAGCGAGCTTCGCCTGCCGTCGCAGTTCGACGCCGTCGCCGAGGTCGTCAGCCCGGAGGACGTCAAGAAGAAGATGCGCATCTCCGCGGACGTGGAGCAGCACCTGGAGTGGCTGCAGGGAGACGTGGAGATGGGGTTCGAGGAGATCAACATCCACTGCGTGCACGTGGAGCAGCAGGAGCGCTTCATCGACGTGTTCGGGGAAAAGGTGCTGCCGCGGTTGGCGCGGGGGTGATGGGAGCGGAAGGGTGAGATGCGCGGGGGCGGGCATTGAGCGGCGCCCCCTCCGCTCGCCGAGGCTCGCACCTCCCCCAATAACCCCTGGGGGAGGTTGAACTTCGCTCCGTCGGGGCACGGGCTGTCATTCCGAGGGAGCGCGGGACGGCACCCGCCGGCGCCGGACCGCCGCGCGCGACCGAGGAACCTGCCATCCCACGCTCGCAGGCTGGTACGTGCGGGATCTGGCCCATGCGGCGCGACCGTGACGGAAGGCGGGGTGCCGTCGTATGTTCCTCCGTCCGCCCCGACACCAGTCCACAGCACCACGCCGACCCATGCGCCTGTCCCGAATCGTCCCGCTGGTTTTCCCGGCATTGTTGCTGGCCATGCTGGCCCCGGCCGCCATGGACGCGCAGCAGCAGGTCGGCAACTTTCTGGTGGAGCGCAAGACGGACCTGATCACGGACGAGGACCGCAGCGTCGCGGCCGTGATGGCGCAGGAGCGCGGACAGACGCTCATGCTCGTCTGGGGCTGCTTCGGCGAGCTGGCGGGCGCGGGATTCACCATCCCCAACGCGTCGTCGTACGACTACGCGCGGGAGATGCGGATGGTGTGGCGCTTTGACCGCGCGGAGCCCGAGGCGGTGACGCTCGCGCGCGCGACCGGCGCCGGGCTCGCCTACCTGCTGCCGGAGGAGTACCTGCATGCGTTCTCGGCGCGCATCCGGGCGTCGTCGCGGCTGGTGGTGCGCGTGCTGAACTTTTCCACGACGCCCACGGACTACGTGTTCGACCTCACCGGCTCCGAGCGCGCGCTGGGCACGCTGGCGTGCATGCGCAACCTGCGCCCGGACGGAAGCCCCGCCGGCGTGCTGGGCAGCGCGGCGGAGATGATGGCCACCCCCGCTCCGCCCCTGCTCACCCGCGCGGACACGGTGGCGCTCATCGCGCGCTTCACGCCCGCGGAGGGGCGCGAGCAGCGCGGCGAGGTGGCCGTGCAGATGCGTGTCACCGCGGACGGGCGCGTGACGTGGGATGGGCTGCAGGTCACGCGCACGTTCGATGCGGACTTCAACCAGCCGGCGTCGTTCATCGGCAGCAGCCTGCTGTTCGCGCCGGGCCGCGCGCGGCGGGTGACCGTGTTCGTGTACTTCAGCCCCGCCGGCGGCCACATCCAGGTGGAGGACCCGGGCTGACCACCCCGTCCGGCATGCTCCGCCGGGCGAAGTGCGGATGATCGAGCCCGCGCCGGTGCCCTGGTTTTGAGCCGGCTGGAAAGACGGCCCCCCGGCGGACGCGGTCCGCCGGGGGGCTGGTTGGTTTCCGGCATGGGCGGAGCCTGGCGGCGAGCGTCTTCCGGGGAACTGGGCGAAGCCGCCCCGCGATCTTCCGGGGCCGAGTGTGCGACTCGTACAAGTCCAGCTTTCGTATAGGGTTACGGTATGGTGTAGCACGCAAGTTGCTTTGCGCCGGGGTACGACCGGACGGGGATCTTCCGGCGGCGGGACCTTCTTGCATTGGGGGGAGATCATGCGTTGGAAGCAGCCTTTCGCGGCGGCCGCGCTGATGGCGGCCCTGGCCGGATGCGTGGACGACGTACCCACGGCCCCGGGCCCGCGCGACCTGCAGCCGGCCGAGCCCAGCCTGGCCATGAACGCCACCAGTTCGCGGGTGGTGGGATACTTTCCGTACTGGTACAAGGGTTCGCTGGACGCTATCCCGTACAGCAAGTTCACGCACCTTGTCTACGCCTTTGCCGACCCCACGCCCACGGGCGGCGTCATCCTGTCCGGCGACTCGCTCAAGCTCAAGGGCGTGACCCAGCGGGCGCACGCCGCCGGCGTGCCGGTGCTCATCTCGTTCGGCGGATGGACGGGGAGCGCGGACTCCGACTTCGAGCCGATGGCGGCGGACCCCACCTACCGCGCCGCCTTCGTCAACAACGTTGTCACGTTCGTCACCCATTACGGGCTGGATGGCGTGGACATCGACTGGGAGTTTCCCAACACGGCGGCCGAGTCGGCCAGCTTCTCGGCCCTGATGAGCGAGCTCGGGTCCGCCATGCGCGCCCGCGGCAAGCTGCTGACGGCGGCGGTGGCGTCCAGCAGCTACTACGGCAAGTGGATCGGCAGCGACGTGTTCGCGAACGTGGACTTCCTGTTCCTGATGGCGTACGCACACAATACGGTGCCCCATTCCTCCTTTGCGCACGCGGTGGAGTCGCTGGATTACTGGAGGGACGCACGTGGCCTGACGCAGGGCAAGACGGTGCTGGGCGTACCGTTCTACGGAAAGAACGCCAGCGGGGGCAACCTGGATTACCGCGAACTGGTGCGGCTGGACCCGCAGGCGCCCAGCAAGGACGAGAGCAACGGCTACCACTACAACGGCCTGGCCACCATCAAGAGCAAGACGACGCTGAGCCTGCAGCGGGGAAGCGGCATCGGGATCTGGGAGATCACGCAGGACACCGCGCTGGCCAGCATCAGCCTGCTGGAGGCCATCCACCAGGCCATGAGCTCGCCCGTGCCGCCGTACGACTATACGCGGGTGGTGTACGCCGACGCGCTGAACGGGTGGGGCGACTGGTCGTGGAACGTGACGGTGAACTTCGCGGGCACCTCGCCGGTGTACCAGGGGAGCAACGCCATGTCGGCTACGTACACGGCCGCGTGGGGAGGCGTGCAGCTGAACTACGGCAGCGGCTTCAGCGCCGCCAACCTGGCCCGGCTGGAGTTCTACGCGCACGGCGGTACGGCGGGCGGGCAGAACGTGCGGGTGTACCTGGTGGATTCCAACGGCACGTCGCTCACCAAGGTGCCGCTGAACAGCTACGTGGACGGCGGATCGCTGGCGGCGGGGGCCTGGCGCAAGGTGAGCATCCCGCTGTCGGCCATGGGCGTGGGCGCCAACCCCATCCAGCGGCTGGTCTTCCAGGATGGCGCGGGTGGCGTGCAGCCCACCTTCCACCTGGACTACATCCGCTTCGTCCCGTAGCGCGGCGCTGCCGCCGCGGACCCAACGCGGATGCGAACGAGCCCCCCCCGGCGGACACGCTCCGCCGGGGGGGCTCGTGCGTTGCGCCGGGCGCGCGCATCTTGCTCTGGCGAAGGGAGGGAGCACACACCGGGACGAGGACGAGCGGAGGACGGCGGATGGCGGAGCGGATGGAGGCGGAGGCGGAGGCGGGGCCGGCGGAACCGGCGTGGTGGCAGCGCGGGGTGGTCTACCAGATCTACCCGCGCTCCTTCCAGGACACCAACGGCGACGGCGTGGGCGACCTGCGCGGCATCGTGCAGCGGCTGGACTACCTGCGCTGGCTGGGCGTGGACGCGGTGTGGATCAGTCCGTTCTACCCCTCGCCCATGCGCGACTTCGGCTACGACGTCACCGACCACCAGGCCGTGGACCGCGCCTACGGCAGCCTGGTGGACTTCGACCGCATCGTGGCCGAGGCGCACGCGCGCGGCATCCGCGTGATCGTGGACTACATCCCCAACCACACCTCCGACGGTCATCCCTGGTTCACGGCCTCCCGCGCCGCGCGCCACAACCGCAAGCGCGACTGGTACGTCTGGCGCGACGCGGCGGCGGACGGCGGCCCGCCCAACAACTGGCGCAGCGCGTTCGGCGGCAGCGCGTGGGAGTGGGACGAGCCCACGGGGCAGTACTACCTGCACACCTTTCTGCGCGAGCAGCCGGACCTGAACTGGCGCAACCCGGCCGTGGAGCTGGAGATGCTGGAGGTGCTGCGCTTCTGGCTGGGGCGCGGTGCGGACGGCGTGCGGGTGGATGCCGTGCAGGTGGTGATCAAGGACGCGGACTTCCGCGACAACGCGCCCAACCCGGACTACGTGGAGGGCGTGGACGACCCGTACGATTCGCTGCTGCGCGTGCACTCGGCGGACCGGCCGGAGGTGCACGCGCTCATCGCCCGGATGCGCGAGCTGGTGGAGACGTACGGCGACCGCGTGCTCATCGGCGAGATCTACAACGAGGTGCACCGGTTGATGGCCTACTACGGCGAGGGCGGCCGCGGCGTGCACTTTCCCTACAACTTCCAGCTCATCAAGCTGCCGTGGGACGCGCGGACGATCGACGCGGCCGTGCGGCGCTACGAGTCGCTGCTGCCGCCGGGCGCGTGGCCCAACTGGGTGCTGGGCAACCACGACCGGCACCGCGTGGCCAGCCGCGTGGGCCCGGCGCAGGCGCGGGTGGCCGCCATGCTGCTGCTGACCCTGCGCGGCACGCCCACCGTCTACTATGGCGACGAGATCGGGATGCAAGACGTGCCGATCCCGCCGGACCGGGTGCAGGATCCGTGGGAGAAGAACCTTCCCGGGCGGGGATTGGGCCGCGACCCGGAGCGCACGCCCATGCAGTGGTCCGCCGAGCCGCACGCCGGCTTCACCACGGGCGAGCCGTGGCTCCCCGTGGCGGACGACTTCGCGAGCAACAACGTGCAGGCGCAGCGGGTGGACCCCGGCAGCATGCTCACCCTGCACCGCGCGCTGCTGGACCTGCGCCGCCGCGAGCCCGCGCTGCACGTGGGCGACTGGGCACCGGTGGATGCGGACGGCGCCGTGCTCGCCTATCTCCGCACGTACGGCTCGACGCGCTTCCTGGTCGTGCTGAACCTTAGCGCGGAGCCGGCGTCGCTGGAGTTCGGTGGATCGGGGACGGTGGTGCTGAGCACGCTGGCTGATGCGGAGGCGCGGATCGAGGGCAGAATCGAGCTGCGCGGGGACGAGGGCGTCATCGTGCGGCTGGAGTGAGCACTCCGCGATGGGGAAGGCGAGGACGCGAAAGGGGGGCGCAGGGCTGGCAGGGAATCCTTTATCGCCGGCCCGGCATCCGCTGGCCACATCCAAGATGGAAGCCACGCCGAAGCGGACGTTCGTTCCGGCCGGGGTCCACCGTCCACCCCCACCTGCTGCTCCACAGGGTTGGCAAAGTGCCATGAAAAAGAAATTTCTTTCTGCGCCACCGCGTGCTAGGTTGAGGGCGGTTTTCGCAACCGCCTGCTCAATGTACCCGTCCAGCCCGCGAGCATGCCCCTCCGAAGGATCTTCATCAGCCACAGCACCAAAGACGCGACCACTCCCGCGGAGCAAGCCGCGAGGGAGGTGCAGGAAGCGCTGGTGAAGGCGCTGGAGAAAACGGGCGACTTCGGCATTCTCATCGACCGGCTGACGTTGCAGCCCGGTGACGCGTGGCGGGCGCGGATCAACCTGTGGGTGGGCGGGTGCGATGCTGCGGTGGTGCTGCTCTCCCAGGCCGCGCTGGATTCGCCATACGTGGCATACGAGAGCAGCATCCTGAGCTACCGCGACACCTTTGAACCGGATTTTGTCCTGGTTCCAGTCTTCGTCCCGCCGGTGGATCTTCGTGCAGTGAGCGCCAGTGCGCTGGGCTCGGTGCAGCAGGTGGACGAGCGGCAGTACGTGTCCGGTGGCGTGGCGGAAATCGTCGACCAGGTGCTCGAACGGTTGCGGGCGACCGTGCATGCTGAGTCGCCGGTGGAGCGGCGTGCCCGCATGCTCGCGGAACTGCTGGAGGACGTGCCCGCCGCCCGCATCCAGGAGGCGGCACGATTGCTGGACATGGATCACCTGGACGCATGGATCCCCGGCGATCCCGAGAAGCTGCGCCTGCGCCTGGCGGTGCAACTCATGAGCGTGGGGATGCAGGCGGCCGGCAAGGCCTTGCTCGTGCTTCGCGACCACCTGTCGAGAGACTTGGATACACGGACGCGGATGACGGAGGAACTGCTCCGGCTGATCGCGTCGTCCTGGGTGGATCACCGCTCCGCGGCCCGCATTCCCTCGCTGTTTCGCGACGGAAAGCCGGCCGCGCTGCGATTGAATGCAGAGCGTCCCCTGACGGCGCACATGTACGCCATCTGCGCGCTGGCTGACAACTCTTCGTGGTACTTTGCCAGTTGCAACGGGGTATTCGCCGAGAACCCCGCCGCCACTCTCGAGCGCGAGGTCCGCGGGACGCTTGTCAAGGCCCTTGATATTGTCGCGGACAACGAGGAGGAGGAGGCGGCGGAGCTTCTTCTGGACCTGGACGCCCTCGAAGACCAGCCGATCCTCGTGACCCTGGACAGCCGCGGAATCACCTCCGACGTGCTGGCCGGGCTGCGGGCTGCCTTTCCCCATGTGGTCTACTTCCTTCTCGCGGGCGCCGACGGGGTGTCGCTGTCGCCGGATGAGGTGGAAGTCCTGATCCCAGGTCTGCAGCGCGGTGATGAGGAGGCGTTCATCGCGGCTCAGGACCGATTCTACCGACGGATTCGTGTGCGCCATGTCTCCGATCCCTGATTTTGATCCCTCGCGCTACGCTGCGCCGCCCGCAGCCGATGACAGGCCTGGCGACCGCCGCGACGGGGCTGTGTATCACTACACGTCCCGCATCGTGCTCGCCGTGCGTGTCGCGCTCGCCACGGGCCGGCCACTGCTGGTGCGCGGGCCCTCCGGCGGCGGCAAGAGCTCACTGGCGCGCCATGTGGCGCGGGTGCTGGAGGCAGACTATGTCGACCAGGTGATCACCTCGCGCACGCAGGCGCAGGACCTTCTCTGGACGGTGGACCACATTCGCCGCCTTCGCGACGCGCACGCCAACCAGCTCCGCCTGATCGAGGAGTATGTGCTGCCGGGCGTGCTCTGGCGTGCGTTCGACCCGGTGAGCGCCGCACGGCAGGCAGCCCGCGCCGCGGAGACGCGGCCTGCGGGAACCGCGCCGGTGCATTCCACCGACCTAAGCCCGCCGCGCCGTGCGGTGGTGCTGCTGGACGAAATCGACAAGGCGGACCCGGACGTGCCCAACAACCTGCTCGTGGCGCTGGGCTCGCTGGAGTTCCTGGTGCACGACACTGGCGAGACCGTGCGCGCGGACCCGCGGGGCACGCCGCTGGTGATTCTGACCACCAACAACGAGCGCGACCTGCCCGCCGCGTTTCTGCGGCGGTGCGTGGAGCTGGATCTTCCCGTTCCCGATGGAGCGCGGCTCGTCACCATCGGCAGGCTGCACTTCGAAGCGGATCTGAATCCCACGGTGGAAGCCATTGCCGGGCTTCTGGTTCCCGGGCCGCCTCAAGCCGACCAGCCGGGATCGGCCGTGGTGAGCATTGCGGAGTTCCTGGACTGCGTGCGCGCGTGCAGGGAGCTCGGAGTCACGCCCGGCTCCGCGGAGTGGCGCGAGGTGGTGGAGATGACCGTGTGGAAGCACGGCCGCGCGCCATCGCAAGGATGAGCGTGCACGTCCGGCTGGCAGATCTGATCCGGGCCGTCGGGCATCTGCGCCCGGCGGATGAGGCATCGCGGGCCGAGATCGCGGGTTTCCTGGGGGAAATGCCCGCCGCGCGTGCCGCTGCAACGGCTTCGGAGCTCCACGGCCCGGAGGCGGACGAACGCGGGCGGGTGCCGCCGTCGGCCGCGTGGCTGCGGATGTCGGAGATGGAGCTGGCGGGAGACGAGCTTGCCACGACGCTGCGGGCCCTGGGTGCCCCCGCGCGGCGGCTGCCGGGCTGGCTGCACCTTGCCCCACAGCTTCCGGAGGAGGAGGATGCGCCCTTTTCCGCCGCGCCGCCCGAATCCCTGCTGGACCCCGCGTTGGCCGGCGCGGTGCTGGGCACCGCCCTGGCGACCACGGCGCACGACGGCGAGCTCTGGGTGGAAGAGGCGGTGCGCCGCATCGCCATGGGCCGGCCGTTCGCCGGGATCCCGCGCCGGACGCGGCCTACCCTGCGGCGGGGGGTGCAGGTGCTGGTGGACCGCGGCGCGGCCATGCTGCCCTTTCACGCAGACGTCCGCTCCCTCCTCGCGCAGGTCCGCTCCGTCTTCGGGGTGCCGCTGGTGCGCGTGCTCCAGTTCGACGGGTCGCCGTTGCGGGGCGCGGGAAAGGGTTCCCGGCGCACCTGGACGGCCTACGCGCCGCAGCTTCCCGAGCCGGGGACGGTCATTGTGGCGGTCACCGACCTGGGAATCGGGGACGTGTTCAACGTACCCGGCGCGCCGCCGCCTGAGTGGCTGGAGTTCGCGGCCCTCGCGCACCGGCATGGCTGCCCGCTCCGCGTTATGGTCCCCTACCCGGAGTCGCGCTGGCCGGTGGCGCTCCGGGGACACTTGCGCATCCTTCCGTGGGACCGCGGCACGGGGGTGCAGCGCGTGATACGCGCCCTTGCGTCAGAGCGCCGCGCGGCCGGGGAGAACGGCGTGTGACTCCGGCGGAGCTGATCCGCGGGCTGGCGGAGGAGGCGCCCGGCGTGGTACGCCTGGCGGAGGAGGTCTCGCTGGCGGTGCAGGTGGACCCGGCGTTGCTGCGGCGCGCCCGGCTGGACCTGGGCTCCCGCGCCAGCGCGGGAACGGAGGCCGGCCTCTGGTTCAGCCCGCTCGTCCGCAGCCGCAGCCCCGCGGGCTTCGTGCTGATGCCGGAGTTCGCCGCGGAGCTGCGCGGGCGGCTGGCGCGCGATCCGGTGCGGCTGGCCACGGCGCGGGCGCGGGTGGAGCGTGCCCACGCGGGCCTTCCGCCCGCGCTGCGCCTGGAGGAGGAACTCCTCTGGCTCTCCGTGCGTCCCGACCGTGCTGCCCAGGGGGAACTCGAGTGGAGCCTTCGGATCGCGGTCGCCTCGCTGGTGCGCGACGGACGTCACGGCATCGCCCACTGGGCGGCCCGCGCGCTTCCTGCGCTCCCCATGAAGGTCCGGTCGCTGGAACCCGCCCGGATCCTGGATGCCGGCGCCCGTCTGCGGCTGGCGGGGGACGGCGGCGCGCTCGCTGCGCTGGCGGAGGACCCTGGCACCCGCAGTTCCGGGTGGATGGTTCCCCGCGGCTTTCCCACCACCGACGTCCACGTTCGTCTTCTAGAAGACGGGATCGAGCTGGCGGCGCGGGCGAAGGCGCTCGGCCACGTCATCCAGGTCCCCTCCACGGATCCGCTGTGGGTCGAGCTGCACTGGAGGGATGCGGGAGACGGGGGGGAAGGTTCCGGGCCGCTGATCCCGGAGGACGCAGGACCCGGCACTACCCCGGTGTGGGTCGCGATCGCGCGCGGAGCCGTGGCGCGGATCGCCGGGCCCGTCGTCGGCGGTGTGCGGCTCCGGACCATCAGCGGCCAGACCTACGAGGTGCGGCCGGTGGCGGTGCCTTGGAGCTCGCTTCGGGCCGGTTCGTCCACCTTGGCGCCGGAACGGTCGGGTCCCGAGGCCTTGTTCCTAGAGCACCTGGGATGGATCGATCGGATCGCGGCCCGCGTTTCCAGGCAGGGGGGGCTATGGGATGACGAAGGGCAGGATTTCGCTTCGTCCGTTCGCCTGAGCCTGATGGAAAACGACTACGCCATCATGAGGAAGTTCCGTGGCGAAGCGACGCTGAGAACGTACCTGGCAAGCGTGGTGACGCGGCTCTTTCACGACTACATGCGCGAACGGCGGGGGCGGTGGCGTCCTTCTGCCGCGGCCACCCGGATGGGGCCGGTCGCGCGTGATCTGGAAGCGCTCGTTTACCGCGACGGGTACCGGCTGGTTGAGGCGGGTGAGAGACTGCGTACGGAGGGGCGTACGGCCCTTTCAGACGGGCAGCTGGGGCGATTGCTCGGACAGATTCCGCCGCGCGCGACGCTGCGCCCGCGCGAGCTTCCCGATGACGGCCTGGACGCGTCGGCAGGCGCGTTGCGTGCCGACGACTTGCTGGCCGCTTCCGACGCGGAGGCGCTGTACACCCGCGTCCGCCGTGCCCTGGCTCGTGCGATGGACCGGCTGGAGCCGGAGGAGCGGACCATCGCACAGATGCGCTTCAGAGACGGACGCAGCGTGGCGGACGTGGCGCGCGAACTGGGGGTGCAGCAGAAACCCCTCTTTCGCCAGGTGGAGCGGGTTCGCGCGCGGCTTCGCGGCTACCTGGAAGCAGAGGGGATCTCTGCATCAACCGTGCAGGGCCTGCTCGAGGAACCGGCGGACTGGGACGACGGCGCCTAGACCTGGACGATACGCGTTGCGACGCGAGAACTTAATCCAGGGTGCAGGAGGCCGGTCTATCCCACGGGGCGGTCAGGGCTGCACGCCCAGCGCCCGCAGCCGCTCCTGCGCGGGGCGGGTGTTGGGCTGGATGGTGAGCGCGCGCCGGTACTGCTCGATGGCACGGTCCCGCTCGCCCAGCGCCTCCAGCACGCGGCCCAGCTCCACCGCCACGCCCGCGGAGCTGGGGAACTGCTGCGCGTTCAGCTCCAGGATACGCCGGGCCTCCGCCTGCCGTCCCTCCGCCGCCAGCCGCGCGGCCGCCGTGCTCAGCGAGCGCTCGCCGAAGTCGTACGTGCCGCGGCCGTAGTACTGCGTGCGCAGCGCCCCGTACGCCGCCACGGCCGAGTCCGCACCCAGCCGCCGCGCCACGCTCGCCACCGTGTCTTCCAGCGTCACCGGGCGCGGGGCGCCTCGGTGGCATGTCATGCATCCCACCTGCATGGGGTTGGCGCCCAGCTGCGGGATGTCCGGGAGGATGTCGCCGTTGATCTCGCGCACCATCAGCATCATCCCCCGCGCGACGTCCTTGGTCGGCTTGGCGTCCGACACGAAGTTCAGCGAGTCGGGTTTGGCCGGATCGTACGGGACGTGGCAGTATCCGCAGCGCACCCCCAGCGAGTTGGTGAAGTTGCGCATCACCGCGATCACCGCCTCGCGCGACATCGTGTCCGGCAGCACCTTCAGGTTCTGCGGCCGGTCGGACGGTACGGGGCCCGACTGGGATGCGGCGGGTGCGGCGCCATCGCCCGCCGGACGCCCGGCCGGAGCGCAGGAGGAGAAGGCAGCCAGCAACAGCACGGTGCGGACGGCGGATCGTCTGTGCATGGAACGGTGCGGATCGGGGGAGCGGACGTGCAGCCGGGACGATGCGGGATCACGCAAGACACGTGCTTTTCCGCCATCCGCCGGGACTGGGAATTCCGTAATCCACCAGGAAGGCGGAGCCCGGCCCTGAGCGGCTGAAGCCGCCGCTGGGACTGCCATAAGCCCTGTCTCGCGCTGACGCGCTCTGCGAACAGGGCTTCAACCGATTCGATGATGAACCGTGCCGATGGCGTGGCACTCGCCCCTGACGGACAGTCCGCGCAGGCGGACTTCGTGTGTTCGTTGCGGCGAATTCATTCGCTCTGTCTCGTCCGTGCGACGGCTTCTCGAATGCAGCTCAGCTCGCCCGCGCGACGGCTTCCCGGATCCAACTCCGCCTGTCTCCCGCTGCCCCATGATCGGCAAGGAACCTGCGACTTCGGCACGACGCCACGCGGATCGGGATCTCGTCACCGGGCAGACACGGAGGAGCGTCGATGGCGGATGAGGAACGGCTGATCGAGGGCATCCAGCGGATCGCGAAGCCCCTTCACGACGACGCGGACCTGGACCCGTTGCTGGATCGCATCGGCGACGCGCGGGTGGTGCTGCTGGGCGAGGCATCCCACGGCACGCACGAGTTCTACACCTGGCGCGACCGCATCAGCCGCCGCCTGATCACGGAGAAGGGCTTCGGCTTCATTGCCGTGGAGGGCGACTGGCCGGACTGCTACCTCATCAACCGGTGGATCAAGGGCGCCGGCGCGGACGAAGCCCGGTCCGCGCGCGACGTGCTGCACGCGTTCGAGCGCTGGCCCACGTGGATGTGGGCCAACGAGGAGGTCGTGCACCTGGCCGAGTGGCTGCGCCGGCACAACGGCGCGCTGCCGGCGGAGGCGCGTGTGGGCTTCTACGGGCTGGACGTGTACTCGCTGTGGGACTCCATGGACGTCGTCACACGCTACCTGGAGAAGGTGGATCCCGAGGCGGCGGCGCGGGCGCGGCGGGCGTACGGCTGCTTCGATCCGTACGAGGAAGACGTGCAGGACTACGCCATGGCCACGGCGATGGTCCCCACCAGTTGCGAGCAGGAGGTGATCCGCACGCTCGTCGAGCTGCGGGCGAAGGCACCCGACTACGCCGGGGAGGACCGCGAGGCCTTCTTCAACGCCGAGCAGAACGCCCTCGTGGCCCGCAACGCTGAGCGCTACTACCGCGCGATGATCAAGGGCGGCGCCAGCAGCTGGAACGTGCGCGACACGCACATGATCGAGACGCTGGAGCGGCTGCTGCGGCACCACGGGCCGGATGCCAAGGCGATCGTGTGGGAGCACAACACGCACGTGGGCGACGCGCGGGCTACGGACATGGCGCGCGTGGGGATGGTGAACGTGGGGTCGCTGGCGCGCGACCGGTGGGGCGGGGACGTGGTGATCGCCGGGTTCTCGTCGTACCGGGGGAGCGTGATCGCGGGGTCGGAGTGGGGCGCGCCCATGCAGCGCATGCCCGTGCCCGAGGCGCGCGATGGCAGTTGGGAGCAGCTCTTTCACGCAGCGGGTGCGGAGGACAAGCTGATGATGATGGAGGACCTGGACGACGTGCCCGCCGCCTCGGACCCGCGCGGCCACCGGGCCATCGGCGTGGTGTATCACCCGGAGCGCGAGGCGCGCGGCAACTACGTGCCCAGCGTGCTCCCCATGCGGTACGATGCCATGCTGTACATCGACCGCTCCCACGCCCTGTGCCCGCTCAAGATGACGCCCCAGCTCCCGGACGAGTATCCGGAGACGCCGGAGACGTATCCGAGCGGGATGTGAACGGCAGTGCGGAAGTGCGGAAGTGCGGAAGTGCGGAAGTGCGGAAGTGCGGAAGTGCGGAAGTGCGGAAGTGCGGAAGTGCGGAAGTGCGGAAGTGAGGGAGCCGCGAGATGGGACGGAGTGTCGTCGCGGGCGGAGCGCCCCCCATCCCCCGGCCCCTTCCCCCATAAACAGCATGGGG
>Ga0326721_10000338_pt1 | contig 14700 bp, 9 predicted proteins | sample SGPome_FD_203951 | JGI IMG/M metagenome (GOLD analysis project Ga0326721, IMG submission 203951) | Soil microbial communities from Southern Great Plains, Lamont, Oklahoma, United States - SGP_1_2016 | ecosystem: Engineered > Artificial ecosystem > Soil microcosm > Unclassified | place: USA...
GCAGACCGCGCTGATCGCTGCCTCGACGGCGAACAAGGTGACAAACGTCAGTAAGAAGTGGCCACGACGGCTGCTGTTTTCGCTACCAAAGGTCACTCCGCCACCGGCCACCACGACGGCCGGGGCGATCACCTCGGGCACCGCCCTGCTGCGTGGGTCGAAGATCTGCAGCCCGAATACCCTGTACTGCCTGTCGCAACGGAAGAGCGACGGGAAGCTGGTGCTGACCAAGCCTGGCGGCCGGCAACTTTGGACAAACAATCGGGCCGCAGCGTGGACCACGGTGAACGCGAGCGGCAACTTCGTCTCGTACGATGCCTACGGCCAATGGATCTGGTCCAGCCACACCTCGGGAGTCGGTGCCAGCACGTTGCGGGTGCAGGATCGAGGCAACCTGTCGCTGGTGAACGATGCCACCTCCGCGGTGGAGTGGACCAGTGGCCCGGCGCAGAAGCTCGCGCCGACCCAGGCCACCGATGCCGTCGCCACCCTCAGCATCGGCAAGGCTCTGTACCGGTCCGGATCCCAGCTGCATTCTGCCAATGGCACTTTCACGCTCGCCGTGCGGAGCAACGGCGATCTTGTGCTGGCCAAAAATGGAACTCGGATCTGGCACTCCGGCGCCCGGGACGGCGACTGGCTGACCCTGCGGCCCGACGGCAATCTGGTCTACTACCGCTCCGACGGCGTCAGCGTGTGGAAGACCGGCACCAGTGACCAAGGCGCCGCCCGGCTCACCCTGCGAGACAGCGGAAATCTTGTGCTGGTCAGGCTTTCCGACCAAAAGGTGCTCTGGTCAACGAAAACCGCCAACGCCTGACCCCGGCCCGTCCTTGCCGCGATCATTCGAAAATGGCCCCGACCCCATTCCGCGATCATGCACGGTTGCCCACCTCAGGCCCGTGATCATGCACGGTTGCCCACCTCAGGCCCGTGATCATGCACGGTTGCCCACCTCAAAGCGGGCAACCGTGCATGATCACCGCAGTCAATCTGGCCCTTGGGACGCCATGAGGCGTGAAGATGCGCCTATCTTCCGGACAGGCCTTGAGGCCGGGCCGTCGTCCACGGGCTTCGCGGCTCCGAGCCGGGAATTACCAGCCGGGAAGAGATGACAGGTCGGAACCGCCGCCTGCGCCGCCGGATCCATCAGATCCGTCAGACCCGCTAGCCGAACCCTCTGCCACGACGCTGTCGACCACCTCACCGGGTTCCAACCGGCGCACAATCAGCCCGGACGAAATCCCATCCGAGCCCGCACCGAAAGCGACGTCCCCGAAACCGGTTTCGCCGAACCCGGCGGCGGCATCGACCAGCACGCCGTCGCCGTCCCGGATCTCACCGGCCAGCAGGGCCTTGGCCAGCCGGTCACCGATCTCCCGCTGCACCAGCCGACGCAACGGACGCGCCCCGTAGGCCGGGTCATATCCGCTGAGCGCCAACCATTCCCGGGCGGCCGGGGTGACCGCGAGCGTCAACCTGCGGTCGGCCAGACGCCGCGCCAGCAGCCCGATCTGCAGCTCGACGATCCGGGACAGATCTTCCATCCCGAGTGGATCGAACACCACGACGTCGTCAAGTCGGTTCAGGAACTCCGGCTTGAACGCCGACCGCACCATGCTCATCACCGCATCGTGCTTGGCTTCCTGGCTCAGCGTCGGGTCGACCAGGAAGTGCGAGCCGAGGTTAGAGGTCAACACCAGGATCGTGGAACGGAAATCGACCGTTCGGCCCTGCCCGTCCGTGAGCCGACCATCGTCGAGCACCTGGAGCAACACGTCGAAGACGTCGGGGTGCGCCTTCTCCACCTCGTCGAACAAGACCACGCTGTACGGCCGACGACGGACGGCCTCGGTCAGCTGACCACCGGCCTCGTACCCGACATAGCCGGGCGGCGCCCCGATCAGGCGTGCTTCGCTGTGCTTCTCGGCGTACTCGCTCATGTCGATCCGGACCATCGCCCGCTCGTCATCGAACAGGAAGTCGGCCAGCGCCTTGGCCAGCTCGGTCTTGCCCACCCCGGTAGGGCCGAGGAAGAGGAACGATCCGGTGGGCCGGTCCGGGTCACTGATTCCGGCTCGGGCTCGACGGACGGCGTCCGACACGGCTCGGACAGCGGACTTCTGACCGATCAGACGACCGCCGATCACCGATTCCATCCGCAGCAGCTTCGCGCTCTCGCCCTCCAGCAACCGGCCGGCCGGAATGCCGGTCCAAGCGGCGATCACGTCGGCGATGTCGTCCGGTCCGACTTCATCTTTCACCATCGGCGCGGGTTCCACAGCGGCGTCCCGCTTCGCGCCGTCCTTGCTCATCGAGATCGGTCCGGTGTCGGCCTCGGCTGCCTGCGCCTGTTCGAGCTCCTTCTCGATGGTCGGGATCTCGCCGTACAGCAGCCGGGAAGCGCCGGCCAGGTCACCCTCGCGCTGCAAGCGCTCGGCCTGGCCACGGAGCGAGTCGATTCGCTCCATCAGCGCACCGACCCGGTTCAGGCCGGCCTTCTCCAACTCCCAGCGGGCGGTCAGCGCGGCCAGCTGCTCCGAGCGGTCGGCCAGATCGGCCCGGAGCTTCTCCAACCGGGCCCGGCTGGCGACGTCGTCCTCGCGGGCAAGCGCCATCTCTTCCATCTTCAGCCGGTCCACCTGGCGACGCAGGGCGTCGATCTCCTCTGGGGAGGAGTCGATCTCCATCCGAAGCCGACTCGCCGCCTCGTCGATCAGGTCGATCGCCTTGTCCGGCAACTGCCGGCCGGGGATGTAGCGGTGCGACAGGCTCGCCGCCGCAACCAGCGCGGCGTCCGTGATCGCCACCTTGTGGTGCGCCTCGTAGCGCTCCTTCAACCCGCGCAGGATGCCGATCGTGTCCTCGACGCTGGGCTCACCCACGTAGACCTGCTGGAACCGGCGCTCCAGCGCGGCGTCCTTCTCGATGTGCCGGCGAAACTCGTCCAGCGTGGTGGCGCCGACCAGTCGCAGCTCACCCCGGGCCAGCATCGGCTTCAGCATGTTTCCGGCGTCCATCGCGCCCTCGCCGGTGGCCCCGGCGCCGACCACGGTGTGTAACTCGTCGATGAAGGTGATGACCTCACCCTCGTTCGACTTGATCTCTTCGAGGACGGCCTTCAGCCGCTCCTCGAACTCGCCGCGGTACTTCGCCCCGGCCACCATCGCCGCCAGATCCAGCGTGATCAGGCGCTTGCCGCGAAGCGATTCCGGAACGTCGCCGGCGATGATCCGCTGCGCGAGCCCTTCGACCACCGCGGTCTTGCCGACCCCGGGCTCACCGATCAGCACCGGATTGTTCTTGGTCCGCCGGCTGAGGACCTGGACCACGCGGCGGATCTCGGCGTCTCGACCGATCACCGGGTCGAGCTTGCCCTCGCGGGCCTGCGCGGTCAGGTCGATGCCGTACTTCTCCAGCGACTTGAAGGTGCCCTCCGGGTCTGGGCTGGTGACCTTGGCGTTGCCGCGGACGCTGGGCAGCGCCGCCAGGAGCGCGGACCGGGTGGCACCGGCCGCAGCCAGAGCCGCCGAGACCGGGCCGCCGGACTCGCCGGAGCCGGCCAGGCCGATCAGCAGGTGCTCGGTGGAGACGTACTCGTCTTCCAGTTCGCGGGCCGCGTCTCCGGCAGCGGACATCGCCTGGAAGGTCGCCCGGCCAAGGTTCGGCGAGCTGACCGATTGACCGCTGGCCTTGGGGAGGGCGGCCAGCGCGCCCTCGGTGGAACGCCGCAGCGCCCCGACGTCGACTCCGACCGCCCGCAGCAGGGCCGGTGCCACGCCATCACCTTGCGCCAGCAGGGCGGCCAGCAGGTGCGCCGGCTCTACCTGGGGAGCCCCGTCCGTGGCGGCACGTTGGATGGCCGACGCCATCGCCTCCTGGCTGCGGGTGGTGAGCTTCAGATCCATGGTTCTCAGTGTCCTCCGAGAGTGGGGTAACTGTCAGAACCAACACGGGTAGAGTTGAGTCTGTTCCACTCAACTTAATTTGGTGGACGCCGTCCCGCCAGCGAGACGCGCACTCTGCCGGCTCGAGCCACCAACTCGATGTGGGTCTCGGACCGTGGGCTGGCAGGATCACTCAGCGAGAGACATTCGCACGCAGAGGAGCAAGCACAGATATGGCAGATCTGGCGAAGATCGAACGATTCACCGTGACCCAGAAGCTCACGCTGATGGTGAACCGCTACGAGATCCGAACGGCCCTGCCGGATGGCAGTCCCGGTGATCTGATCGCGGTTGCGCAGCAGAAGCGGATGGCCTTCAAGGAAGAGGTCACCTTCTACGCCGACGAGAAGCGGACCCAGCCGGTGTTCAGCTTCAAGGCCCGGCAGCGCATGGATCTCGGCGCCACCTACGACGTGAGAGATGCGGCCGGAAACCCGATTGGCTGGTTCCGCAAGGACTTTGGCAAGTCGCTGCTGCGTTCGAGCTGGCATCTGGGCACCAACAACGGGCTGGAACTATTTGGCCAGGAGCGGAACAAGAATGTTGCGCTCGCTCGCCGGGCCTGGGAGTTGCTGCCGATCGTCAGCGACCTGCCCTCGCCGTTCCTCTTCCATTTCGACTTCACCGACCCCAGCGGCCGGGTGCTGATGAGCTCGATTCGCAAGCGCTCGCTGCGCGACCGGTACAACGTCGAGGTGCCCGGCGCCGAGATCGACGGCCGAGTTGCCGCCGCGATGGCCGTCGCACTGGACGCCCTGCAGTCCCGCTGACCTACTACCGACTCCCCCGCCAAGATCGCCAGGTGTGCCCGCTTTTGAGCCGATAAAGGTCACATTCGCGGGCGCGGCTGGCGATCTTGCGGATCATGGGTTGAGATCCGAGGCGCGCAGATTCAGCGCGGACGCCGTGGCGCGAACCGTGACCCCGGTCGAATTGACGCTCACGTCCTTGGCCTGGAACCCGAGTGGCAGAGCCGGCAATCTGGAGGCCCTCGCCACCAGCGACTGCACCTGTGGCCGCACCAGCGACGGCACTTCGTCCAGCGTGCCCGGTGCCAGCTCGACGACGAGATCGCCGTCCTTCGCCACCAACCGCGCCTGCAGATTGAGTTGCGCGTTCACCACCGAACTGCGATAGCTACCCTTGACCGCCAAGGCATTTCCGGTGCCCTGGCTGAATACCACCGTTGACTTGGTGTCCGGCAGGTTCTCCTTCGCTGCGGCGTTCAGGGCGGCAAAGCTGATGGTGGCGACCGCGCTGGCGGAATCGACCGGTACCTCGTCGACTCGACGGTTGATCAGGTCGCCGGTCGCGACCCGCACCCCGCGCAACGTGATCTTCAAGGTATCGATCTTCAGCCCACCCTCGACGTCCGGATCGCGAAGGTCTGCGTCAATCTCCTTGTACCGGCCCCGCAGTGCCTGGGTGAGGAACGGGAAGCCACCCACCGTGACATCCGGGCGCGCCGAGAGGTTCTGAGTGTTCTGGATCTCCTGAGCGATCGACCGCTCAGCGAACCACCAGGCCGCTCGATCGGCGGCGACCGCAAGCAGGACAAGGATGACGATCAGGATGAGGAAGCGGCGCATGCTCGAACCTTCTCAGCCCCAGCAGCCCCACGCACCTCGCGGCCAGGGCGAGCGCCCGGCTGACCTGGCGTTTGTTTGAGTCGACGGGAAGTCGACCGAAGTTGATGACGGAGCCCGGGCAGCGCGTTCGCTCACACCACCCGGGCCCCGCGTTTGGGGCTGCCCAGCCAGTTCCCCCGGCTGGTTCGCAGCTCCCCCCACACCCGAATGAACGGGTCCGCAGGCCTTGCATCTTACGTTGTGTCGCCATCGATGAATCGAGGGCGAAAACTTGGTGAGTACGTTCCGTAGCCGAGGCCCCGTTGCGTCCTGGTGTGAACGTTCTCAGGTAGGGCCATTCGGGTCAAGCAGTCACCGGGTGTTATCGACAAGTTCGCAGAACAATATTACTCATCGTCACCAAAACCGGCGAGTCTTCACCCTTGGGACGTCGGCTTGTGATCGATTCGTCACGCAGCGACGAAAGCGCGAGAACCGCCGTCACCCGATCGCAACGTTGCTGCGCCGCCAGCGCTTCATCTGACAAGGACCGGGTGAAATGGGACAATCCAGCAGGTTCGTTACAGCAACGGACCGTGGGACACCGGAATCGATCCGGCTTGAGCTACGCCGGAAAGGGCGGTCGGGGAGGTAACAGGTGAGTGGACGAGCTGGACCGGGCCGGGTCTCACGCCTGAGCGTTCTGACCCTGGCGGCGATCCTCGGTTTGAGTTCGTGCTCCGACGGTCCCGAGCCCGCCGGGGCACCTAGCCCGAAACCGGCTTCGAGCAGCTCACCATCCGGCGGAGTCGGCCCGGTCACGGCGATGACTCCGGCCTGGCAACAGCTCGGCAACTTCGACACCCTTCCGGACCAGACCCGCTCCGCCCTGGTCAAGGTCTACCCGTTGCAGCGGTATGCCGGGCACCTGTTACTCACCGTTGACATCGTCGCCCAGGGCACGCCCGGTGCGAAGCTCACTGGGCTCAACTACGTCTGCCGATGCCAGGGGCAGGGCGACCTGCGTGACGTCTCGCTGGTCGACCCGATCAACCGAGTCCGCTACGGGCCGCTCCGAGCCGGCTCCAGCTCGGGAAAGCCTTACAGCAGTGACATCAATCTTTCGGTGCATCCGGTCGGCACAACCTGGCGACTCGGCGGCTTCTACCCCGACCCGGGGACGAGCGTCACCTCGATGGGGGTAGACCTTCAGCTCGCCGGGATCGCTCCGGCGATCCCGATTGTGGACGGCGGTCAGCCGGCACCAAACCTGGTGCTGGGTGCGCCTGCCGGCAACCCGCCAACGGCTTCATCGGTCGGCCCGTCGGCCACCACCGCGCGCCCCACCGTCAGCGTGCAGGCCTCGGCTGGCGGCGACAACAACGGCCCGCTGATCACCTGGACCACTCCGGTACCGGGTTCGGACGCTTTCGTGGACAAGCACAACCTGGTCGCCAAGGTGGTCGGCGGCACGGTCAACGAGGGCGGCAACCGCACGCAGGGCATCGTCACTCTCAACGCCGACCTGCTGTTCGCCTTCGACTCGGCGAAACTCAACGCCAACGCCCTGATCAAGCAGGCACGATCGATCCTGATCAGTAAAGCCGACCCGGCGAAACCGGTCTCGGTGACCGGCTACACCGACAGCTTGGGCGACCCGACCTACAACCAGACGCTCTCCCAGCGGCGTGCCGATGCCACCGCCAAGGCCCTGCGAACCGGCGGCCTAGGGTCGATCACGCTGAACGTGACCGGCCGCGGCGAGAGCGACCCGGTCGCCCCGAACAGCACCGCGAAGGGCAGCGACAATCCTCGGGGACGAGCGCTGAACCGCCGGGTCGAAATCACCTACACGCCGAAGCCGATCGCGGCCACGGCGGCGCCCAGCGCCCCTGCCGTCCCGGCGAGCCCCGACTCCACTGCTTCGCCCGCACCCGCGATCACCTTGCCTTCGGTGACCGTGGAGGGCAGCGGGGTGGCACCGGCGAAGATGTCGGCCACGGTGCACCCGATCGTCCAAACCGGCACGCTGAGCCTGGTCAGCCTTGATCTCACCGCGGAGCAGGACACCCTGTTGATCGACGCCTTCAGCGCCCGCTCCAAGGCGGATCAAGACATCAGCGCCTTCACCATCGTCGATCCGGCGACCAAGCGCGTCTACCTGGCGGCTTACGACCAGGACGACAGTTACCGGGTGATGGGCACTTACACGCACCGGCTGCTGGCCGGGCAGCCCTTGCACTTCGCCTTCTACGCGGCGGCCCTGCCGGCGAACCTGAGCACCGCCACGGTTGACCTCGACCAGCTCGGAACGGCCAAGAACGTCGCCGTCACCCGGTAGTAAGGCGGCGTTCTCAGCGGCGCGGCCGCCACACCACCAAGGCGGTCGAGGTGGCCGGTCGTTGCGGGCGATGCCCCGGTGGGACGGCGACGATGTCGCCGCCGGGATCGGCCGCGAACACCCGGCTACCGGACCGCAACCGGGCCCGCAGCTGCTCCAGTTCGGTGAGCAGCCGCGAGGCCTGGTCGCGCAGGCTGCGCACTTCGTACTCCAGCTCCAGGATTCGTTTGATCCCGGCCAGATTCACGCCCTCTTCCTGGGACAACCGCTGCACCTCGCGGAGCGAGGCGACGTCCCGCGCCGAATACCGGCGCCCGCGACCGGCCGCCCGGCCAGGGCTGACCAGCCCGAGTCGGTCGTACTGCCGCAGCGTCTGCGGGTGCATCCCGGCCAGCTGCGCGGCGACCGAGATCACGAAGATCGGCGCCTCGGGGTCGACATTGAACTCACCGCTGTACTCGTCCATCACCAGATCCGGTTACTGCGGCGGGTCGTCACCGACGTGCGCGAACAAGTCGGCCCTCGGGGACTCCCCGACGGTTGCCTCGGCGAACGCCTGAAGCGCCTCCTTGGCCTTGCCGTCCACTCGTTGTGGCACCGCGACCTGCAGGGTGACCAGCAGATCACCGGTCTTCTTGGTGGTGACCACGCCACGGCCACGAGCCCGCAGGGTTCGGCCGGACGGAGTGCCGGGCGGGACCTTGAGCCGGACCCGACCGCCGTCCGGCGTCGGAACCTCGATCTCGGTGCCGAGAACCGCCTCCGGGAAGGTAATCGGTACGGTCAGCCGGATGTCGGTGCCGTCGATGGTGAAGATCGGGTGCGGTTCTACCGTCACCTGAACCACGAGGTCACCTGGTTCACCTCCGGTGAGCGATGGCCGGCCCTTGCCGCGCAGCCGCACCTTCTGGCCCTCCCGAACCCCGGCCGGGATCCGCGCGGTGATGGTTCGGGCGCCGGCCTCCGGGTCATCGACCCGGAGGCTGAGCAACGCACCCTCCATCGCCTGGCGAAAGGTGAGCCTGGTCTGGGCGCTCAGGTCGGCACCCTTCGCCGGGCCGCGAGAGGCCCGGAAGCCCATCCCGGGACCGGGTCCGGGTCCGGCGCCTTGCTGACCGGTGAACAACCCGTTCAGCATGTCTTCGAAGATCGGCGCTTCCGGCCCGGACCGGCCGCCCGGGGCATTGGTGTACCGAACCCGGCCACCGGGCCCGGCCGCGCCGGTGGCACCGGCGCCGAAGAGGTTTCCGAGCAGGTCCTCGAAACCGGCACCCTGGCCGGCCGACGGCCCGCCGCCACCCGCAGTGAAGCGGGCGCCGCCGCGAGCCATCGACCGGATGGCGTCGTACTGCTGACGCTGCTCGGGATCGGAGAGCACCGCGTAGGCCTCGCCGATCTCCTTGAACCGCCGCTCCGCGGCGGCATCACCCCGATTGGCATCGGGATGATGCGCGCGCGCGAGTTTGCGGTACGCCTTCTTCACGTCCGCGGCTGTCGCGCTGGGCGCTAAGCCGAGGACCGCGTAGAAGTCCTTCTCGAACCAGTCCTGGCCCGCCATGCGGTCTCCTTGAGGAGGATCGGGGTCGGTTTTCAGACGCCGATCAGTGGGGGTCTGCTACGGCCACCCTGGCTGCCCGCAGGACTCGGTCCCCGGTGCGGTAGCCGGGCTGGAGCACCTGGACGACGGTGGTCGTCTTGGTGCCCTCGGGTAGTTCGGCCTCGGTGTGCATCAGTGCTTCATGCACGCTGGGATCGAACTCCTCACCCTGCTCGCCGTACCGAGACAGGCCGAACCGCTGCAGAACGCCGTCCAGCTTGTCGGCGATGGCCGCGAACGGGCCGCCGTCGAGGTCGCCGTGCTGGCGAGCCAGATACACGTCGTCCAGTACCGGAAGCAGTGCCTCCAGGACGCCGGCCACGGCCTTGTCGCGAGCGACGTCCCGGTCCCGGTCGACTCGACGGCGGTAGTTCACGAACTCCGCCTGGAGCCGCTGCAGGTCCGAAAGCCGTTCAGCGGCGGCGGACTGGGCCTTGTCGAGGTCGGCCAGGATGCCGTCCAGCGAGACGTCCGCCGTCCCGGTCTCGACCTGGCCGTCGGGACCGACCGGGTCGATTATCTGCTCGGGCTCGATCGGCTCGGCCGCATGCCGGGACTGGCCCGTTCGTGCGGACTTGTCCGGCTGGTCGGCCGGCTGATCGCCGGACTGGTCGGTCGACGGTTCCGCCGGGGTGGGCGGTTCCGTCGAGCCGTACGCGTCCCGCAACTGCCCGGTTTCCGGATCCAGCCGGCGCCGGTCACGAATGACCGGGCCTGCGGGGCCGGAACCTTGCGGCTCCGAGAGTGGATCACTCATCACTTGTCCTCGTCGACGATCTCGGCGTCAACCACGTCGTCGTCCGCGTCCTTGGTTGCGGAGCTACTGTCCGCGCCGGCGGTCGGGGCACTCTGGTCACCGGCTTCCGGCTGCTGCGAGTACAGCGCCGCACCAAGCTTCTGGCTGGCCGTGGACAGCGCCTCCTGCTTGGCCTTGACCTCACCGATGTCGGTGCCCTCAAGCGCCTTCTTCAGCTCGGCGATGGCGGTGTTGACCTCGGCCTTGCCCTCCTCGGGCAGCTTGTCGTCACTGTCCCGAAGGAACTTCTCGGTGGAGTAGACGAGCTGCTCGGCGGTGTTGCGAACCTCGGCCTCTTCGCGACGCTTACGGTCCTCGTCGGCGTGCTCCTCGGCCTCCTTGATCATCCGCTCGATCTCTTCCTTAGCGAGCGCGCTGCCGCCAGAGATCCGCATCGACTGCTCCTTGCCGGTGCCCCTGTCCTTGGCGGACACGTGCACGATGCCGTCGGCGTCGATGTCGAAGGTGACCTCGATCTGCGGGACGCCACGAGGAGCGGGCGCGATGCCGGTCAGCTCGAAGTTACCCAGCGGCTTGTTGTCCCGAGCCAGCTCGCGCTCGCCCTGGAAGACCTGGATCAGCACCTGCGGCTGGTTGTCGTCGGCCGTGGTGAAGACCTCGGACGCCTTGGTCGGGATCGCGGTGTTGCGGTGGATGAGCTTGGTCAGGATGCCGCCCTTGGTCTCGATCCCGAGGCTCAGCGGGGTGACGTCGAGCAGCAGGATGTCCTTGCGGTCACCCTTGATCACGCCGGCCTGCAGGGCAGCGCCGACGGCGACCACCTCGTCCGGGTTGACGCCCTTGTTCGGCTCCTTGCCACCGGTGAGCTCGCGGACCAGCTCGGTGACGGCGGGCATCCGGGTGGATCCCCCGACCAGCACGATGTGGTCGATCTCGGAGACGTTGATGTCGGCGTCCTTGATCACCGAAAGGAACGGCGCCTTGGTGCGGTCGAGCAGGTCCGAGGTCATCTGCTGGAACTGCGCCCGGGTGAGCTTCTCGTCCAGGTGAACCGGGCCGTTCTCGGTCATCGACAGGTACTGCAAGGAGATGCTGGTCGCGGTGGCGCTGGAGAGCTCCTTCTTGGCCTGCTCCGACGCCTCGCGCAGCCGCTGCATCGCGATCTTGTCCTTGGACAGGTCGACGCCGGTCGAGCTCTTCACGGTGTTGACCAGGTGGTCCATGATCCGCTGGTCCCAGTCGTCACCACCGAGCAGGTTGTCGCCGTGGGTGGCAACGACCTGGATGACCGAGCGGCCACCCTCCTCGATGTCGACCTCCAGCAGGGAGACGTCGAACGTGCCGCCACCGAGGTCGAAGACCAGGATGCGCTCGTTCTCCTTGCCCTTGTCCAGGCCGTAGGCGAGCGCGGCGGCGGTCGGCTCGTTGATGATCCGGAGCACGTTCATGCCCGCGATCTCGCCGGCCTCCTTGGTGGCCTGCCGCTGCGCGTCGTTGAAGTACGCCGGAACCGTGATCACCGCGTCGGTGACCGGCTCGCCCAGGTACTCCTCGGCGTCCCGCTTCAGCTTCTGCAGAACCCGCGCCGAGATCTCCTGCGCGGTGTACTTCTTGTCGTCGATCTCGACCGACCAATCGGTGCCGACGTGACGCTTCACGGAGCGGATCGTCCGCTCGACGTTGGTCACGGCCTGGCGCTTGGCGACCTCGCCGACCAGTGCCTCGCCGGACTTGGCGAACGCGACGACGGACGGCGTGGTTCGGCCTCCCTCGGCGTTCGCGATGACGGTGGGCTCGCCGCCCTCCAGGACGGAGACAACCGAGTTCGTCGTCCCCAGGTCGATGCCGACCGCTCTTGCCATGGTGTCGTTCCTTCCGAAAGTAATTGCCGGTGCCAACAGAAAGCTGAGTGCCCCGGACTCAGGTTGCTGTCCAAGCCTCAAGCTGTCAACTCGGGACTGATCTAACTTGAGCCCAGTCGACTCAACCTTGTGCTCGCGGAGAGTATTCCTTTCGCGCACAGCGAACCGGCCAACTACCCCGGCGACCCCGCTCCGGCCCGAACCAGGCCTTTCGACCGCCGCGAAGGACGCAATCGGGTCGACTTCTCTAGTGAGATTGAAGTTGATTTTCGAATCGCCCTGCGGTCACCGGAAGGACGGCGATTCCTTCGCCAAACCCGTTACCGGTCGCCGAGTCAGCGGCCGACGACCGCGTCATCGGATCGACGAAGACCGGCTGACCTGCGATGTCGATAGCGATTCAGGCAATTCGACCGAGCGCCGCGATGGCACCGGACAGCATCAGCGAAGCGGCACAAATTCGTGCACGCAGAGTAATAACAGGTATGCGCAGAGTAGTCACTCGGCCATCCGGGTGGAGATCAGGACAATCAGAATCTCCGAGTCGCGCCTACAGACGGTAGCGTCGGCACGTGGCGGTCATCCTGATCATCGAGGACGACGCGGGAATCCGTGCGGCCCTCTCGCGTGCCCTGACCGATCGAGGTCATGCGGTGCAGTGGCAACCTGGTGGTCTACCAGGACTGCAATCCGTGATCGACGATCGACCTGACGTAGTTTTGCTCGATCTCGGGCTACCAGACGTCGACGGCATCCAAGTTCTCAACATGCTCCGAGCGGTGAGCGACGTGCCGGTGATCGTTGTCACCGCCCGTGAGGAGGACACCGATGCGGTCCGTGCGCTGGACGCCGGAGCCGACGACTTCGTCACCAAACCGTTCGGTGCCGATCACCTGGACGCCCGGATACGCGCCGTTTTGCGCCGGGGCGGCCCGCAGAAGGCTGAGGGTCCGCTCACCGTCGGCGGCCTGGCACTCGATGCCCGGACTCGGGTGGCAACCCTGGAGGGCGAGCCGCTGGAGCTGTCCCGCAAGGAGTTCGACCTCTTGCTCGCACTGGCGCAGCGAGCCGGTGAGGTGGTCAGCAAGCGCGAACTGCTGGCCGAGGTCTGGCAGCAGCCCTACGGCGGTGGCGACCGGACGATCGACGTCCACCTGTCCTGGCTGCGCCGCAAGCTCGGTGAGTCCGCCGCCGAGCCGCGCTACCTGCACAGCACCCGCGGCGTCGGGATCCGCTTGGTCGCACCCGGCGCGGATCACTAACCCCGATGCGTTGGCGACTCACCCTGCTTGTCGCGGCGACCACGTCAGCGGTCGTGCTCGCCTTCCTGGTTCCGCTGACCCTGTTGCTGCGCTCGCTGGCGGAAGAACGCACGATCTCCACGGTCACCAACGATGCCCAGAACCTGGCGGCGCTGGCCGCCGGTTCCGGCACCGAAGCGGCCCGGACCAAGCTGGCCGGCACCACCGACCAGCTCGGGACGGTCTCCGTCTTCATGCCGGACGGCACGGTGATCGGCACCGTCGTTGAAGACCCGGAGCTGCGCAAGGCCCAGAAGGGCCTCGCGTTCACCATTCGGGCCAATGGCCAGGCGGTGGTCTACGCGCCGGCCTTGGACCAGAACGGCGGCACGACCGTAGTCCGGACCGCGATCTCCGGCGCCGAGCTGCACCACGGAGTGAACCGGGCAACCTGGATCCTGGCCGGCCTGGGACTGCTGCTGCTGGGGCTGTCGGTAGGCGCCGCGGACACCTTGGCCCGCCGGGTCAGCGCCCCGATCAAGGACCTCGCGGCAACAGCGGACTCGCTGCACGAGGGTCGGTTGGAGACTCGAACCGCCGAGCGCGGGCCCCCCGAGGTGGTCGCGATGGCCAGGGCGCTGAACCGGCTTGCGGCCCGGATCGAGCAGTTGCTGATCTCCGAGCGGGAGACCGTGGCGGACCTGTCACACCGGCTCCGGACCCCGGTCACCGCGCTGCGCCTGGACACCGAGTCGATCGCCGACCCGGAATTGGCGGAGCGCCTGGACCAGCACGTGGCGCACCTGGAGCGGACCGTCGACGCCGTCGTCCGGGATGCCCGTCGACCGGTTCGGGCGAACGTCACCGCGCGTTGCGATGTTGCCGCAGTCGTCGGCGAGCGAGTGGCTTTCTGGTCGGCGCTGGCCGAGGAGCAGGGTCGCTCGTTGCGGACCTGGTTGCCGATGCGGCCGACCTGGGCCCGGATCGACGCCGTCGACCTGACCGACGTGATCGACGTGCTGATCGACAACGTCTTCGCCCACACCGAGGAGGGTGTGCCGCTCGAGGTCACGGTGAACGCCGGAGCCAACCGAGAGGTCGCGCTCGCCGTCCAGGACGGCGGACCGGGGCTGCCGGGAGCCGATGTCGTCGCCCGTGGGCACAGCAGCGCCGGTTCCAGCGGGTTGGGACTGGACATCGTCCGGCGCGCCGCCATCGCCTCCGGTGGCCGACTGGAACTCGGTCGCTCCCGGCTCGGTGGGGCCAAGGTGCAAGTGGTGATGGGAGCAGCGGAGAACCGGGCAACCGAGCGGGAACGGCTGCGGCATCGCCCTCGGGCGACCCGCGGCTGGGGTCGCCGGTTCCGGCGGCTGACCGGCACCGGCGG
>Ga0326721_10000339_pt1 | contig 14687 bp, 10 predicted proteins | sample SGPome_FD_203951 | JGI IMG/M metagenome (GOLD analysis project Ga0326721, IMG submission 203951) | Soil microbial communities from Southern Great Plains, Lamont, Oklahoma, United States - SGP_1_2016 | ecosystem: Engineered > Artificial ecosystem > Soil microcosm > Unclassified | place: USA...
CGGCACCGTCATGGCCGAAGCGTAGCGGCCATGACACGGCGCGGTGCATGGGTGGGACGGACGCACGGCAGCGAGCGCTGGAGGACCAGTTGCGCAGCTACCTCATCGAGCGGATTGCCGCACTCGCTCGCCCGTGACTCCGGCCACGACTCGATCCCGGCCACCGCGCTTGGCTTGGTAGAGCATCCGGTCGGCTTCGGACAGGAGCGCGCTCATCGCTACGGCCTCCGCCGGGGCGCTCACGACGCCGATGCTCGCGGTCACGGGTAGATCACCCACCAGGGGTTTCCATGCGTACTGACGCACGACCGACAGGAAGGTCTCACAGGCCACCTGAGCCTGGGAAGCGGTGTGACCGGGCAGGACGAGCAGAAACTCCTCACCTCCCAGCCTGGCCACGAAACCAGCCGGAGGGCAGGCTGTTTCCAGCAATGCGGCGAATTGTCGGAGCACTGAGTCGCCGACCCCGTGCGAGTACAGATCATTGATCCGCTTGAAATGGTCGAGGTCGGCGATCGCGATCGAGAGCGCCGAGGAGAAGGCGCTGGCCTGGAGCAGCAACCGGGGCAGGGACTCGTCGACGTAGCGGCGGTTGTACAGGCCGGTGAGCGGATCCCGCAACGACATCTCGCGATAGTGTTTGCTGCTGCTCACCGCTTGATCGGTCTCCAGGACGGCCGCGAGAATGCGTGCCCGGGATTCCCGTTCCGCCGACAGCTGCAGGCCCTCCAGGCGGTGGAATTCCCGATACAGCTGATAGGCCTGCTGGTAGTCACCCCTCGCCGCAGCCAGGGCCGACTGTTCTTCGATGACTTGCGGGCGAACGCCTTCCAGCTCTCGCTCGTCGCACTGCTCGAGAGCTAGCCGCAGGCTCGCTTCGGCAAGGTCGAAATGGCCTTGAATCCGGTGGCATTCGGCCGACGTCAGGTGTACCGCGGCGATGTCGTCGGATTCGGTGATCCGATCGGTGCTCCCGAGCGCGAGAGTCAGGGTCGCAACGGCCTCGACGTAAGCGCCCATGCTCATCTGCGCCCGGGCCACGGTCTCCAGCGCCGCGACGTTCAGTTGGATGCCGGTCCGCTCGGCCAGGGTCGCGAGCTGCTCGGACAGGCGCAGTGACTGCTCCGGGAACCCGGCGAGGTACTCCAGGAACGCGAGGTTGTTCAACGCCCGGATATGGAGTTCGTGATCGCGAAGATCCACAGCTGTGGCGATCACATCGATGAACCGTTCACGCCCGGCGTCGTACGCCTGCACGCCGCAGTAGGCCAAGGCGAGGCACATGAGATGGTCGGCAATCAGGCGCCTGGGCACATCGGGCTTCAGCCGGTCCACCGCGATGACGGCACACTCCAGCGCGGCGGCCGGATCGCCGATCCGGGCGTAGAACGTCGCCTGAAGTCGCTGCGCTCGGGCAAGGACATAGTCGTTGCCCTGATCCGTGGCCCACGCGAGGACGTCGCGCTCGATGGCGGCGGCCAGGGCCGTCTCGCCGCGCCGTCCGAGAACATCGGCCAGCACCAGGCGCGCGCGTTGGGCGAGATCCGTCAATCCCAGGGTGCCCGCTCGCTCCTGCAGCGCCTGGCCCTGAACCTCGGCCGCGTCGATGTCGTCCAAGACCAGCATCTCGAGTGCATCCAGGGCTGTCATCAGCTGGGCGCGCTCGGCCTCGGGGCGGGTTTGCTGGTCGGACGAAGGTACGTCGGAGCCAGACTCCGACGGCAACATGTCGCTTCTTCCGATCAGACCAAGGTACTCCGACAACCACCATTATCGGTCAATCCACCGATGGACTTGAGCCGATACGTCATTATGCGGAGTTCGTGCCGAAAGTCGGCAACTCGTGGCTGAGCGAGTCGAGCACTACGCTGACCTCCGTGGCTGACGATCTTGTACCCATCCAGCTTTCGTTGACGGCGGGCGAACTGGTCACGCTCTGGGCACCGGCGTGGCACAAGGACGGCGAGTCGTGGCAGGCCTTCCTCGGCAGCGGGGATGCCATCTTCGCCTTCCCGGAGGTGGTCCAGCTTGCCGACTTCGTCCGCACGGTGAAGGTCCATGACCTCGCCGATCACCCGCGCTGGCCGAGGGCGGCCAGTTCGACGCTGGAGGATCTGACGCCCCGGCATACCCACTACTACAACATCCTGGGCATGCCTCGCCTGGTGAACCGCAGCATCGACTCGGCGCCGATCCCGGTGCTGGCCAGGATCGTCGAGATGATGAAGTCGCTCGCGGATGTCTGCGAGCTCGGTTCCATCCGCGAGATTCTCGACACAGCACCAGGTTTCGATCTTCTGGAGCGCGGAGGCGGGGCGTTTGCCGGCCGCTCGGGGCGGCGGGCGTGGATCCAGATGGGAGAGGTGGTCGCCGAGGAGTGGGCCGGCATGGTGGCCACCCTCGACGGCGTGATCGAAACCCCACCCGAGCCCGAGGGTGCGCCAGGTCCGGCTTCGGACCGCGGGAGTGACTCCGAGCCGGAGTAACTGAGCCAGAACCGCACGCCTGCGAGCACATTGGGGACGCCGCGACGCACGTTGCGGTTGGATCCAGCCAGCGGCGAGTGGGCGGCTCTGCCAGGATGGGCCGGTGGACCTGATCGCGGCGCCGTTCAACTCCTCAGGCCGATCGGGGGGCGTTGCCCGGATGCCCGCGGCCCTGCTCGACGCGGGCCTGGCCGCGGCGCTTCCGGGTGCCCGCGTGGTCCCGATCGAGGTGCCGGCCGGTGATCCGCGCCGCGGGCCGAGCGGGCTGGCCGCCGAGGAGGCGCTGACCGCGATGGTGGCCGCGGTGGCCGAGCGGGTACTGCAGGCCTGGGCTGCGGACCGGGTACCGGTGGTTCTGGGCGGCGATTGCCCGGTGCTGCTCGGTGGACTGGTGGCGGCGACCCGGCGGAACTACGACGCCGCCCTGGTTTTCGTGGACGGGCACGAGGATGCCTGGGATCCGCCGCATTCCACGACCGGTGAGGCAGCGGACAGCGAGATCGCCCTTGCCCTGGGCTGGGCCACGCCACCACCGGGGCTGGCGCCGATGCTGCCGTGCCTGAGCCCTTCCGGCCTGCTCCAGCTGGGCCCGAGGGACGCGGCGGAGCTGGCCGAGGCCGGTCGGCCCAGCCTCGCCGACCGGGTGGAGTTGCTGTCCGGCGACCGGCTCGCGGCGCCGGACGGGCTCGAGGCCGCCCTCGACCTGGCGACCGGCCTGCTGACCCGGCATCGGCACTGGTGGCTGCACATCGATCTGGATGTGCTGAGCTCGACCGCGCTGGCTGCGGTGGACTACCCGCAATCCGGTGGCCTGTCCTGGGAACAGCTCGAGGCGCTGACCGGGCGGTTGCTCGGCCTGGGGGGCTGCGGCGGGCTCAGCGTCTGCATCTACAACCCGGAATTGGACGACGGCGCGGCAGCCGAGCGGATCGCCGAGTACGTGGCTGGGGCCGCGAAGTTGCTGGCCCGACACGCCGCCTAGATCGTTCGCCGTCACGGTTTGCCGTCGAGAGAATCGAGCCGGATGGCGAAACGGTGTCCGAATTTGGTTGTTCTTCAGCGATGAGTTCGGAAGACTTTCAGGGTCTGCCGTCCAGGGGGAAATATTCGGCCGAATGTCATCCCCATTCTGTGAGGGGGAGTGCTGTCATGCATCGCCAGATCGCCGGCAAGCTCACCGGCCGCGTCACGAAGTGGATCGTGCTCGTCGCCTGGATCGTGATCATTGCCGGGTCCAGCGGGTTCGCCCAGAAACTCGCCGACGTCCAGAACAACGAGGCGGCATCCTGGTTGCCGGCGAGCGCCGAGTCGACCAAGGCGCTCAACAAGCTCGCGCCGTTCCAGGACCAGAACGACATCCCGACGACACTGGTCTATTACCGCGACGGCGGTCTGACCCAGGCCGACCTGGCCGCCATCCAGAGCCAGGTGCCCAAGATCCAGGCAATGGACGGCGTGGTCGGCAAGGTCCTCGGGCCGAACCCGTCGATCCCGGCGAGCATCTCCGGGGACCGTGAGGTCGCGCAGACGTCCGTTACCTACAACTTCGGCAAGAACGGCTGGAACCAGCTGCCCGACGTCGCCGACGAACTGCGCAGCATCATCGCCATCGACGGCGTGACCACCCACATCGCCGGTGCCGGTGGCCAGGCGGCCGACTCCGCCGAGGCGTTCGCGGGCATCGATGGCACGCTGCTGTTCGCCAGCCTCGGCGTCGTCATCCTGATCCTGCTGTTCACCTACCGCAGTCCCATCCTGTGGCTGCTACCGATCGTCTCGGCGATGTTCGCCCTGTTCACCAGCCAGGGCGTGATCTACTTCCTGGCCAAGTACGCCGACCTCACGGTGAACGGCCAGAGCCAGGGCATCCTGACGGTGCTCGTGGTGGGTGCCGGCACCGACTACGCCCTGCTGCTGATCGCCCGCTACCGCGAAGAGCTGCGCCGCCATGAGGACCGTCACGAGGCGATGGCGTTTGCTCTGCACCGGGCCGCCCCGGCGATCTTCGCCAGTGCCGGCACCGTCGTGGTCGGCATGCTCTGCCTGGGTTTGGCCGAGATGAACTCCACGGCCGGTCTCGGCCCGGTCAACGCCATCGGGGTGGCGATCACCCTGGTGGTCATGGTCACCCTGCTGCCGGCGCTGCTGGTCATCTGCGGCCGGTGGATCTTCTGGCCGAAGCGGCCGACCTTCGGCTCCCCGGAACCGACGTCGACGGGTCTGTGGGCCCGGGTCGGGCAGCGCATCGCCCCCCGCCCGCGGATGGTGTGGGTGACCACGGCGATCATCCTCGGCGTGGCCTGCCTGGGCCTGTTCAAGCTCGACACCGGCGGGCTCTCGACCGATGAGCAGTACACCAAGGCCTTCGACTCGATCATCGGTCAGAAGGTGCTGATGGAGCATGGCCTGGTCGACACGTCCAACCCGATCCAGGTCGTCTCCGACGCCGGCCAGCGGTCGGCCGTCGCCGAGGCGATGCGGTCGGTCCAAGGCATCGGCGAGGTCAACACGGCGATCCCCGCGGTCGGTGGGGTCGCGCTGACCACGGCGACCGTGCCGGGGGACGTCGCGTCGCAGACCGCGTTTGATGCCGTGCGGGACGTGCGCGCGGCGGTGCACCAGGTCAACGGCGCCGAAGCGCTGGTCGGCGGCACCTCGGCGATCTATCTCGACATCCAGCACGCGTCGAGCCGGGACAACAAGGTGATCATTCCCGTCGTGCTCGCCGTGGTGATGCTGATCCTAATGCTCCTGCTCCGAGCCCTGATTTCGCCGATCATCCTGATCCTGACGGTGATCCTGTCCTTCGGGACGGCGCTGGGCCTGTCCACGATCCTGTTCCACACGGTGTTCACCCGCCTGTTCGAGGTCGGGTCCGGGTTCGAGCACGCCGACGCTTCGTTCCCGCTGTTCGTGTTTGTCTTCCTGGTCGCGCTCGGCATCGACTACAACATCTTCCTGATGACCCGGGTGCGCGAGGAGACGCAAACCCGTGGCACCCGGGAGGGTTCGCTGGTCGCTCTGGCGGCCACCGGTGGGGTGATCACCTCGGCCGGGTTGGTGCTGGCGGCGACGTTCGCCGTGCTCGGCAGCCTGCCGCTGGTGTTCCTCGCTCAGCTCGGCGCGGCGGTGGCCTTGGGTGTCATCCTCGACACCATGATCGTCCGTTCGGTTCTGGTCACGGCCATCAACCTCGACCTCGGCGGCGTGATCTGGTGGCCGAGCAAGCTGGATCGGGGCGACCAGACCGAGTTGCCGGCTGCGGAACCGGAGGATGCCATGCGCTGAACCGGCCGCCTGGGAGCGGACGAGCCCGGTCGATCGCTGGTGGATCGACCGGGCTCGTCGGTTACGGCTCGTCGGTCAGGGCTCGCCGGTTGCAGGTGTTCAGGCGAGGTCGAACCGGTCCAGTTCCATAACCTTGGTCCAGGCGGCGACGAAGTCCGTCACGAACCTGTCGTGGGCATCCCGGCTGGCGTAGACCTCCGCGAGAGCCCTGAGCTGGGAGTTGGAGCCGAAGACGAGGTCGACCGCGGTGGCGGTCCACTTCACCTCGTCGGTGCCCAGGTCGCGGATCTCGTACACCTGCTCGGCGGAGTCCGCCGCCTTCCACCGGGTGCCGGGGGAGAGCAGGTTGATGAAGTAGTCGTTGCTGAGTACCCCGGGCCGGTCGGTGAGGACGCCGTGCTGGGTGCCGCCGACGTTGTTCCCGAGCGAGCGCAGACCGCCGATCAGGACGGTCATCTCGGGTGCGGTCAGGCCGAGCATGTAGGCGCGGTCGACGAGAAGCACCTCCGGCTGGGTTTTCTCGCCTGCCCGCAGGTAGTTGCGGAACCCGTCGGCGCGCGGCTCGAGGACCCGGAAGGATTCGACGTCGGTCTGTTCTTGGGTGGCGTCGGTACGGCCCGGGCGGAACGGCACACTCACCTTGACCCCGGCGTCGTGCGCCGCCCTCTCGACGGCGGCCGAGCCGGCCAGCACGATCAGGTCGGCGAGCGAGATCTTCGCGCTGCCGGTGCTGTTGAACTCCCGCTGGATGCCCTCGAGGGTGCCCAGGACTTCTGCGAGCTGCTCCGGCTGGTTGACCTCCCAGCTGCGCTGCGGCTCCAGACGCAGCCGAGCGCCGTTGGCGCCGCCGCGCTTGTCGGTGGAGCGGAAGCTGGCCGCGGCCGCCCACGCGGTGGAGACCAGCTGGGCGGTCGTCAGGCCGGATTCCAGCACCTTCGCCTTGAGCGAGGCGACGTCGGCCTCATTCACCAGTTCGTGCTCGATCGCCGGGACCGGGTCCTGCCACAGCTGGGGCTCGGCCACCCAGGGCCCTAGGAACCGGCTGACCGGGCCCATGTCGCGGTGCAGCAGCTTGTACCAGGCCTTGGCGAAGGCCAACGCGAACTCGTCGGGGTTGTCCCGGAAGCGCCGGGAGATCTCCCCGTAGGTCGGGTCGTACCGCAGTGACAGGTCGGTCGTGAGCATCGTCGGCTTGTGCTTCTTGGCCGGGTCGTGGGCGTCCGGGATGATCGCCTCGGCGTCCTTGGCGACCCACTGCTTGGCGCCGCCGGGGCTGGTGGTCAGCTCCCACTCGTGATCGAAGAGGATCTCGAAGAAGCGGTTGCTCCACTGCGTCGGCCGGTCGGTCCAGGTCACCTCGAGGCCGCTGGTGATCGTGTCGCCACCGGTGCCGCTGCCGTAGCTGCTCAGCCAGCCAAGGCCCTGCGTCTCCAGCGGGGCGCCCTCGGGCTCCGGGCCCACGTGGTCGTCGGCGATCCCGGCGCCGTGGGTCTTGCCGAAGGTGTGGCCGCCGGCGATCAGAGCGACGGTCTCCTCGTCGTTCATCGCCATCCGGGCGAAGGTCTCTCGGATGAAATGGGCCGCAGCCCGGAAGTCCCCGCTACCGCGAGGCCCTTCGGGGTTGACGTAGATGAGTCCCATTTCCGTCGCGCCGACCTCCGGCGCCATCTCCGCGTCGCTGACGTAGCGCTCGTCACCCAGCCACGCGTCCTCCGGACCCCAGAAGATCTCCTCCGGCTCCCAGACGTCCTCGCGGCCGAAACCGAAACCGAACGTCCTGAACCCCATCGACTCCAGGGCGACATTGCCGGCGAGGACGAGCAGGTCGGCCCAGGAGACCTGCTGCCCATACTTCTGCTTGACCGGCCACAGCAGGCGGCGGGCCTTGTCGAGGTTGGCGTTGTCGGGCCAGCTGTTGAGCGGGGCGAAACGCTGACCGCCGTCGCCGGCCCCACCCCGACCGTCGTGGATGCGGTAGGTGCCCGCCGCGTGCCAGCTCATCCGGATCATCAGGCCGCCGTAGTGGCCGAAGTCGGCCGGCCACCAGTCCTGCGAGGTGGTGAGCACCTCGACGATGTCCCGCTTGAGGGCTTCGACGTCGAGCTTCTCGAACTCCTCGGCATAGCGGAAGTCGGCCGGAAGCGGATTGCCCTTGGACGAGTGGGCGTGCAACACCGACAGGTCGAGCTGGTTGGGCCACCAGTCGCGGATCGTTCGCGGCCGACCGCTGGTTTTCGGAGTCGGCGAGTCGATCGCCGGGTTCTCGCTCTCACTGCCGTGCGAGGTCACGGAGTCGTGCGAGACCGGGCAGCCGGCCTCGGCCAACTGATCCACGCCCTGGGCACTGGAGGGGGTGTTGTCCTGGGTGTCGCTCATCGGTTTCCTTCCGAACTGGCGGATTTACTTGGGAGGTGAGGCGGTCGCACAGTCGGGGCAGGTGCCCCAATAGACGACCTCTGCCTCGGTGACCACGAAGCCGTGGTCGTCCGAGGGGGTGAGACAGGGGGCGTCGCCGACGGCACAGTCGACGTCGGCGATCGCCCCGCAGGAGCGGCACACGACATGGTGGTGGTTGTCCCCGGCCCGGGACTCGTAGCGGGCGGTCACCCCGGCGGGCTGGATTCGCCGGACCAAACCGGCGTTGGTGAGCGCCCGGAGCACGTCGTACACCGCTTGGTGAGAGACCGCCGGGTGTTCGGCCCGGACCAGCGTGATCACCGTGTCGGTGTCGACGTGCGGGTGATCGCGCAGCGCGGCGAGCACCGCCACCCGGGGCAGGGTCACGCGCAACGAGACCGCCCGCAACTGCGCCTCGAAGTCGGACGTCATGCGACGAACATAAAACACTAGTCTGGAACAGATCAAGATTAATGTCCGGTTGCGCGCCACGTAGATCGTGCTAAGCGGGGATGCAACGCCCAAAGGAAACGTTTACGGCAAACCGGTGGCAAATTGCCGCGAGCGGTTTTAGAGTCACCGATTGTGGGACCACTGGCGCGTCGCTCGCTGTTGCGCCTGCCCCTCAGCGGTGTTTGGGCATTCCTGGTCGCGGGGGCCTTCCTGCTACTGGCCCTGGCCGCCGCGGCCGCCCCGCTGTTCGCCGAGGCGGCCGCCAACGCCGCACTGGTCGCCCGGCTGGCCACCGTCGCACCCGGTGCGCTCGCCGTTGACGCGCCGGTGGTCCGGATCGTTGGCGGCCAGGGAACGGCTGGTCGAGGTCTGATCGACGGTGCCCTGGACGAGATTCCTGGACTGACTCCGGGATTCGCTACCGCCGTCTCGATCGGTCTCGAAACACGTTCCAAGGAAAAACTGTTCACTCCGTTCATCGCAGCTGGCGCGAATGTCAGGCCGCTCGATGGCCCGAACATCCACCGGGCGCGGATCTTTGGTGACGACGACCTGGCGCACACCGTGTTGCCCGCGCCAGGATCACCACAGCCCGCCGGTCGATCGGCTGATGCTGCGAGCCTGCCGGGTGTCTGGGTGCCGGCCCCGATGGCCACCGAACTGCGGGTGGCCGCGGGCGATCAGGTGAGTGTCGGGGTGCGGTTCCGTCACCGGACCACAACGACCACCGCGCTGGTCGCCGGGGTCTACGCGGTGGGGCCCGACGGTCGACTCCCCGCCGATCCGCCGGGCAGCCACCGCTGGTCCTACCGCCGCGGCGACATACCCGTGGACACCGAGTTCACCACGCTGCCGGCCTACCTGCTGCTGACCGACGTCGCCGGCGCCGAGCGACTGGCCCGGGAGAGCGGCGACGAACTGCTCTACTCGATCGAGGGACAACTGCGCCCGACGCACCCGACCTTGAATCAGGCTGCGGCTACTGTCGCCGGGATCCACCAGCGCGAGGTCGAGATCCGTGACCCAGGGGAGAGCGGCGAGATCCCCCTCAAGCTGCGCCAGCAGGTGATCTCCGGACTGCCGACGATCGTGGCCGACGCCAGTCGGGTCGCCGACCGCAGCGTGGCCTGGACCAGGACGATCGGTACCGCCGGGCGGGTGCTCGGACTGCTGGCAGTGCTGGCGGTGGCAGTGTTCGGCCTGCTCCGGCGCTCGATCGAGGTACGGCACGCCACCGGGTTGGGAGTGCACCCGGCAACGATCGGGGCGCTGGCCGGCGTTGAGGTGCTGGCGGTGGCGGTGCTCTGCGGCTCCATCGGGTTGCTGCTCGGCTGGCTGGTGGTGACGGCGGTCGGCCCACCCGGCGCGATCACCTCGAGCGGCGTCGACCTGGCGATCCGGGATGCCGCCCTGATGATGGCTGCCGGGGTGCTCCTGGTCGCCGGCGCAGCGACGGTGGCGGCGATCCGGGCCGAGCAGCTGACGGCGCAGGACCGGCGCTCGCGATCGGTGCCCTGGGAAGCGCTGCTGCTGGCAGTCGCGATCACGGCGTCCGCCGGGCTGTTCCTGCGGCCGCGAGGCGACGGCCCGCCGTCCCTGCTCGACCTGCTGGTTCCGGTGCTGGTCCTGGCCGCGGCCGGGGCGGTGGGCGCTCGGCTCGCGCTGCACCTGATCGCCAATCTGGTGACCGGTCTGAGCTTTGCCCGCCGTCCGGTGCCGGCTCTGGCCGCGCGCCGGGTGGCCGCCGGCGGCCAGCCGGCGGTGCTGCTGATCACCGTCCTGACCCTCGGATTCGGGTTCCTGATCTACTCCCTGGCCGCCGCGTCGTCCGTGCGCCAGGTCACCGGCGATCGTGCCGCCGTGCTGGCCGGAGCCCAGGTCACCGCGACCGTCGACGCGTCCTGGTTGCTGGACGGCGGCGCCGCGCAACTCCCACCGCCGCCCCCGGGCGAGCAGGTGGAAGTGCCGCTGTCGGAGCAGAAACCGGTGATCGGCGCCCGCGTCCCTCCGCTGCCCGCCGGGATGACGATGGTCTGGCGCGGGCGGATCAGCGTGCCGCCGGAGTACGGAAACCTTGACCTGCTCGTTGTCGATCCGGTGCACTTCGCCGAGGTCGCGAGCTGGGGGACTGGTCCGGAACTGGCCCGGGCGCGGGACCGATTGCGCGCGCTCGGAGCCGCCGATGCCACGGTCGCCGCCCGGCAGCGGGCTGGGGGAGCCAAAGGGCCGATCCCGGCCCTCGGCGTCGGTGCGGTCCTGCAGCGTCCCGGTGATGAGGCTTCGGTCCAGTCCGAGCGCGACGGCGTCCCGATCACGATGATGGACGTTCTCCCAGCGTTCCCTGGGGCCTCCGGAGACCTTCCGGTGATTGTCGTTCCTGCCGACAGCTTCTTCTCCTACCTCGGGACAAAGGACCCACGGGTACGGCCACCAGCCCGCTCCGGTTCTGCTTCCGTCGCTAGCACCGAGTATTTTCCGTCCCTCTGGTCGTCCGGGAACCTCGACTCGATACAGGCGCTGCTTGCCTCGCACCACCTGGTTGCCCAGCACGTCAGCACGTACCAGGAGTTCGAGCAGGAGCCGAATCTGGTCGCGGCCCGCGGCTCGACCGGGTATCAGGTGGCGCTCGGCCTGTGCGTGGCCGGGCTGGCGATGCTCGGCCTGTCGATGTTCGCCGACCGCTCCGTGACCCGGGCTCGGGCAGCGGACCTGATGCTCACCCGGATGGGCCTGGGCAGCGGTGGCACCGGGCGGGCACGGGCCCTGGAACTGACTGTCTTCGCACTGATTTCGCTGGTCCTGGCCGGAGTCGGAGTCGGCGCGATCGTCCCGTTCGGAGCGCGGCTGCTGGACCCGGGTGGGAGCGGTGTGCCGGCGTTCGCGTTGCGGCTGGATCGCGCCGGCCTAGCGGCATCGGTGCTCGGCGTCGTGCTGGCTGTGCTCCTGGCACTAGTGGTCGCGCGCTCGCGCGGCTCGGCGAGTACGGCGTCCTCCACCGGGGAGGTGTTGCGCGATGTCGAGTGAGGTAACGGTGGGTGCCCGGTGCGCCGGGCTGGTTCGGATCTACCTATCGGCAACCGGCGAGACGCACGCCCTGCGCGGGATCGACGCGAGTTTCCCGACGCACGCGATCACGGCTGTCACCGGTCCGTCCGGCAGTGGTAAGTCGAGTCTGTTGTCGGTGCTGGCACTCCGGGAGCGCCAGAGTGGCGGTGAGCTCTGGATCGGTGACGTGAGCACCGCTCGACTGTCTCGCCGGGCGCTGCGCGGGCTGCGCCGTCACCAGGTCGGGTGGGTGGCCCAGCGGCCGACGCACAGCCTGTTCGAACATCTGACGGCGGTGGAGCAGCTGGCCCAGTCGGCTCGGTTGCGCGGAGTCAGCGTCGATCGCAGCGGCGAATTGCTCGACCGGTTAGAGCTTTCCACTCGCGGACGGGCGCGCGCCGGCCAGTTGTCCGGTGGCGAGCAGCAGCGGCTGGCGGTAGCGAGCGCGGTGGTCGGCACCCCGGCACTGGTGATCGCGGACGAGCCGACCGCGGAACTGGACGACGCCAGTTCGCAGTTGCTGCTGGCCGAGCTGCGCCGGTGCTCTGATGCCGGGAGCGCGGTGATCTTCGCGACCCACGACGCCCGGGCCGTCGCGGTCGCCGACCGGGTCCTGGACCTGCGGCACGGGGTGATGTCGACCGAGGCTGAGGGCGACGGTCCGGCCACCGCCGCGATCGACTCGACCGGGCGGATTCAGTTGCCGCCGGAGGCGCTGGCCCGCTTCCCCGATGGCCGGGCCCGGATCGTGCTCGATCTGGACGGCGTGCACCTGCTGCCGCCCGATCGCCCGGACGGAGCGGGGATCTGATGCCACCGCTACTGCGAGTCGAGAAGGTGACCCACCATCTGGGCGGCGCTGCCTCCGCACCCGTGCTGCGCGACGTCGACCTGGAGATCGGCGGAGCCCAGCTGGTCGCGCTGGTCGGCCGCTCCGGCTCCGGCAAGTCGACGCTCTGCCATCTCGTCACCGGGCTGGGCACACCCGGATCGGGGCGCATCCTGGTGGCCGGCCGGCCCGCGGACCAGATCCAGGACTGGGCCATCGTGGCCCTGCTCCCGCAACGGCTGGCACTGGTCGAAGAGCTGAGCATCGCCGAGAACATCCTGCTGCCCACGGTCCTGGCCGGACGGCGTCCCGAGGCGGACGCACGGATGGTCATTGACGCGCTCGGGCTGGAAGCGGTTGCCGACCGGCTGGCCACCCAAGTGTCGCTCGGCGAGCAGCAGCGCGCGGCGCTGGCCCGGGCGTTGGTGCTGCGTCCACGGCTGGCGGTGCTCGACGAGCCGACCGGGCATCAGGACGATGACCACGTCGAGTTGGTGCTCCAGGTCCTGGCTGCGGCGCGGGACCGGGGCACCGCCGTCCTGATCGCCACCCATGACGACCGGGTGCTGGAGGTCGCCGACCGGGTCGTCCGGTTGCATCTCGGCCAGGTTGTCACGCACCCGGCGCCGTCCTGACCCTTGGGTTGGCACCGCGAGACGGTCGCCGCGGCGGACCTGGGTGCGAGCGCCGAGCGGTCAGGGCAGATCCGCGTCAACGTACTCGGTGGCGCCTTCGGGCGTGCTGGTCAGTAGCGCCCGAGCACCGCAGTTTAGGTCCCATTTGTAGGTTCGTCGGGGTGCGCCGTCCCTGAGGGCCGGGCTCCGGTCACCCGGGCACGCATAACCCAGGTTCGACGGCCGATCATCGATTGTGATGGTACTTATGCGTGTTGGTGTGACCCATCGGCTCAAATCTGGTGGTGGCGGACTCACTCGTATTCGGCGGGTGAGCTTGCGATCGAACTCCGCGCGATCTGGCGGGTCGCGATTGTGCCCGCTCGCAACGACTTCCGGATGGCAGCGAGAGTCGAGTCGGCTGCGTCGTGCGTCGAGTGGTCGTCACTGACGATGCCGTCGCCTTCCGCGAGGGCCTGGTCGATCTCGGCAAGTTTCAGCGGTGAGAGGGTGCCGATGCGTTCGACGAGATCGGTTGCTCCCACTGTGGTTACCCAGGTACAGGGGACGAAACCGGTCCGGGGGATGGCGATCCGCACCACTCCCTGGAAAGGCAGGTCGTCGCGCGTTCCGACGGCCACCTCGCGTCCCAGCCCGCTGACATCCACGCCGGAAGCCGCGACGATCTGCACCGCACGCATGCCGCGCTGTTGGTGACTCCCGTCGTCCGGGAAGTCTTCCAGGAGGACCACGGGGTACTGCTCATCAAATTGAGCCCACCACACCTCACCGCGCCGCACCGGGCTCTCCTTTCGATGGTCTGTTGATGTAAAGCGTAGACAGTCGCCGGCGACCTGATCCCGGACGAGGCGAATTTCGTTCGGTTGAATGGGTTGGCGATTGCAGGTTAGAAAGGGTGTATGGCCTCCAGAATTGCGGGCGCATCAGGGAACCTGCCCTTCGAGTTGACTACTTTCGTCGGGCGCGGTGACGAGGTGAGACTCGCTCGCGAGGAGCTCACCCGTTCGCGCTTGGTGACGTTGACCGGGATCGGTGGTGTGGGCAAGACCCGATTGGCCTTGCGGGTTGCTCGAGCGTCGGCTCAGGCGTTCCAGGACGGTGTATGGCTGGTCGAATTGGATCAGGTGCACGATGAAGGGCTGTTGGCGCAGACGATCGCGGATGCTCTCGGAATAGGAGAGGTGCCCGGTGCGCCGACGACGCTGGTCGATCATCTGGCTGAGCGGGAAATACTGGTGGTGCTGGACAACTGTGAGCACCTCGTCGAGCCGGTCGCGACGCTGGCGGAGACGCTGCTGCGAGGATGCGCGCGGCTGCGGATCCTGGTCACCAGCAGGGAGTCGTTGCGGGTCGTGGGAGAGGTCGTGCTGGCGGTGCCGTCACTGTCGACGCCGGATGCGGGTCAGGCGGTGCCACTGAGGAAGCTGGCCGGTTACGAGGCGGTAGCGTTGTTCGTCGACCGGGCGCGGGCGGCGGTGCCGACCTTCGAGCTGACCGAGGCCAATGCGGCATCCGTGACGGAGATCTGTTCCCGGCTGGACGGTCTGCCGTTGG
>Ga0326721_10000340_pt1 | contig 14677 bp, 12 predicted proteins | sample SGPome_FD_203951 | JGI IMG/M metagenome (GOLD analysis project Ga0326721, IMG submission 203951) | Soil microbial communities from Southern Great Plains, Lamont, Oklahoma, United States - SGP_1_2016 | ecosystem: Engineered > Artificial ecosystem > Soil microcosm > Unclassified | place: USA...
GACCGTTCGTCCCGATTCGCACGTGCTCGACGAGGGCGGGGCGGATGCCGTGACCGTCGTCGAGTTCCTCGACTTCGAATGCGAGGCGTGCGGCGCGTTCTACCCGATCGTGGAAGACCTGCGCGCGCAGTTCTCGGGCGACATCACCTACGTCGTGCGGTACTTCCCCCTGCCCGGTCACGTGAACTCCACGCAGGCGGCGTTGGCGGCTGAGGCTGCCGCGCAGCAGGACCGCTTCGAGGACATGTACCACCGCCTGCTCGGCGCGCAGACGGAGTGGAGTCACTCCGACGTCGAGACGCCCGAGGTCTTCCGTGCCTTCGCCGAGGAACTCGGGCTCGACATGGCCGCCTACGACACCGCGATCGCCGACCCCGCCACTCTCGCGCGCATCGAGGCGGACAAGAAGGACGGCGAGGCGCTCGGCATCACGAGCACGCCGTCGTTCTTCGTCGACGGCGTGTACGTGCAGCTCGAGAAATGGGACGACGTCGAAGAGGCCATCGCGAAGGCCGTGAACGGCTGATCCCCGCGAGGCGGGCGTCAACCACGCCCGCCTCGCGTCGTTCGATAGCCTGGGCGCAACTCTGCGGAAGGCTTCGATCCATGGACATCACGTCTGCTCTGACCGTCACCCACAACGCGCGAGAACTCGCCGGACTCCCCACCTCCGATGGCGGAACGCTGGCCCCCGGCATCCTGTTCCGAGCGGATGCTCTCGCGAGCCTGACAGAGGAGGGCGTGCAGGCTCTGGCCGATCTGCGCATCGGTACCGTGATCGACCTGCGCACCGAGGGCGAGCGCACGCGCGCCGCCGACCGGTTGCCCGCCGACGGCAGCGTGCGGTTCATCCCGCTGTCGGTGCAGGGCGGGGCCATGGACGAGATGGTGCAGAAGCTGCTGCCCACCGGCGGCGGAGAGCACGCCCTCTCGGAGGAGCAGATGGCCGCGGTGCTCGACCAGGTGCCGACGCTCGAAGACCTGTACGTCGCGATCCTCGGGAGCAGCGCCGCGCAGTTCGCCACCGTGGCCCGTGCCGTCATCGAAGCGTCGCGCACCGATCGTCCTGGCGTGATCTTCCACTGCACCGCCGGCAAGGACCGCACCGGTCTCGCCGCGGCGATCCTGCTGTCGATCGCCGGAGTGCCGCGCGACGCGATCGTCGACGACTACACGCAGACCGGCACGAACCTCGCCCGCGGGTTCGCCGCCTCGCTCACCGGCCTGATCACGTCGCTCGGCGTGCCCCTGACCCCGCGGCTGCGCATCCTCGCGACGGAGTCGCCGGCATCGGCCATCGAGACCGCGCTCGACTGGATCGACACCGAGCACGGCGATGCGGCGGGGTATCTGCGCAGCGGTGGCATGAGCGACGACGAGATCGCCGAGCTGCGACGGGTGCTGCGGGGAGAGTAGTCGCGTCAGCCGGGCGCGAAGAACAGGAAGACCTGGGTCGCGCCGCTCGCTACGCTGAGCGCATGCAGGCAGAGCGAACGGACACGCCCCACTCCGTGCCCCACCCCGTGCTCGCCGTCGTGCGGCGGATGCCGGCGACGCTGACCTTCATCGGGATCATCCTCGTCGTCGGCGTCATCTGGCAGGGGCTGTGGACCCCGTTCGAAGACACGGCGCTGTTCAAGACCGTCGCCTACGGACTCCCCCAGTTCACCGACGGCAAGTGGTGGACGCCGATCACCGGCACGTTCTTCGTCAACCAGCCGTGGGTCTACATCTTCACGATCTCGGGCTTCTGGGGCATGGGCTACCTCGAGTACCGACGCGGCTCGCGGGTGGCCCTCGCCTACTACGCGATCGGCCAGTTGTTCGCCATCTTCGCCACCGCGCTCGTGCTGCTGCTGTTCTCGCAGGTTCCGTGGGCATGGGCGACCGCGCAGGCGCAGGCGCTCGACGTCGGAGCATCGGGCGGGACGATGGCCTGCATCGCCGCCGCCGTCGGTCTGTTCCGTCCGCCCTGGCGGGTGCGCGGCTGGTTGATCCTGCTGGGATTCGTGTTCGTCGCGATGCTGTTCTGGGGCAAGCTCGCCGACCTCGAGCATCTGCTCGCAGTACTGCTGATCCTCGTCGTCGATCGCACCCTGCGCGTGCGGCACACCACCGTGCGCGAACAGCGCCTCATCGCCGTGATGGCGGTGCTCGTGCTCGGCGCGGTCGAGATCATCACCGTGCTCGTGCCGACCGACGGCCCCTTCGGACCGACCGAACCGGCATCCGGCGGATTCATCGACCTGGCAATCGACGTCGTCGTGATCCTCGTGCTCGTCAACGGCCTGCGCCGCGGACGCCGCTGGACCTGGGTGATCGCCCTGCTGCTGGGCATCTTCAACGTGCTCGTCGCCGCCCTCGTGCTGGCGCTCATCATCCTCACCAGCCAGGCCGAGCTCGACATCCGCTGGGACGGCGAGACCGAACTCGCCCTGGCCAACGGATTCCTCTGGTTGGTCGTGCTCATCTACCTGGTGTGGGTGCGGCGCGCGTTCCGCGCGAAGCGCCGCTCGCCCCTCGGTATCCAACCCGCTCCGACCGTCGACGACGTGAAGACCGAGCTGCGCACGCACGGCGGCGGGACGCTGTCGTGGATGACGACGTGGGACGGCAACAGTTACGCCCGCGTGCCCGGCGGGGTCGTGGCGTACCAGCGTCGAAATGGTGTGGCGCTGGCTCTCGCGGACCCGATCGGACCGGCGGATGCCCGGGCCGAGGCCGTCACCGGGTTCATCGCCGCGGCCGAGCACGCGGGCCTCGTACCGTGCTTCTTCAGCGCCGACGCCGCGACGCTCGCCGCCGTGCCCTCGTCGTGGCGGAGCATCGTCGTCGCCGACGACACGATCGTCGACCTGCCCGGACTCGAGTTCACCGGAAAGCGATGGAACTCGGTGCGCACCTCGCTCAACCGCGCCGGTCGCGAAGACATGACGTTCCGGATGACCCGCCTCGGCGACGAGTCGTGGGGCGTGAAGCAGCAGCTGCGTGCGATCTCGGAGGCGTGGGTCGGCGACAAAGACCTGCCGGAGATGCGCTTCACGCTCGGCACGCTCGACGAGGCCGAAGACCCCGAGGTGCGGCTCGCCCTCGCCCTCGCCCCCAACGGCGACGTCGACGGATTCCTGTCGTGGCTGCCCGTGTACGGCGACGAGGGCACGGTGCGCGGGTGGACGCTCGATCTCATGCGGCGCCGTGACGGCGGATTCGCGCCGGTGATGGAGTACCTGATCGGACAGTCCGCGCGGCAGTTCTCCGACGAGGGTGCGCAGATCATGTCGCTCTCAGGTGCGCCCCTCGCCCACGACTACCCGCCGGACGCCGGCATGATCGCCGCGCTGAGCGACCGCCTCGCCGAGGCGCTCGAGCCGGTCTACGGGTTCGGATCGCTGCACCGCTTCAAGCAGAAGTTCCACCCGCGCTACGAGACGATGTACCTGCTGTTCCGCGACGAGAGCGACCTCACCCGCATCGGCGGGGCGCTCACCCGCGCATTCCTGCCCGACGCGACGCTGCGGCAGTTCGCCGGCGCCGGGCTCGAGCTCGTGCGCGGCGGCAAGGACTGAGACGCGAGAAGACGCGGGCCGAGAATCGGCCCGCGCCTTCTGACGTCAGGGGTGCGAGGGCTCAGGCCCGGAAGAACGGGATGGCGAGCGCCGGGCGATGCACGACGCGATCGGACATCACCGTTCCGCGGATCACCGTCACCAGCCAGTAGATGCCGATTCCGATGATCAGCAGCCCCGGCACGAAGAGCCAGTTGGAAGGACCACTGCTGTAGCTGCCGTAGGAGTCGTACGAAGAAGGCCGTGAGGATCCGACGCCGATGATGATGAGCAGGGCGACGAGCACGATCAGGTAGAGCAGGTAGCTCAGCGCCCAGTTCGCCGCCCACCGCGCATTCTCGCGCACGATCCCGTGCGGTGAGGTCTGCGCCGAGTTCCTCTGCACGAGCGCGACGATCGCGGAGACCAGCGCGCCCACGTAGGGGACGTAGACCAGGAAGAGCAGCGCCCAGAACTTACGACCGCTCGGCGGCGTGAATCCGTACGGGGCGTAGCCGTACGGGGCCTGCGCCGGGTAGCCGGGGGCCTGTGCCGGGTAGCCGGGGGCCTGGGGGTAACCGGCCGGAGCCTGCGGGTAGCCGGCCGGGGCCTGCGGGTAGCCGGCCGGGGCCTGCGGGTTCCCGTACGCGCCCTGCGAGTTCGGCTGCGGGTAGCCTGCGGGAGCCGACGGTGCGGGGTAGCCGTTCGCTGCGGGGGCCTGGTACCCACCCTGGGCGGGAGGAAGCGGGTACCCGCCCTGAGCGGGCGGAGCCTGATACCCGCTGGGCACCTCGGGCGGCAGAGGCGGCTGGACGGCGTCGTTCGCATCGGTCATTGTGACTCCTCCGGTCGGGACCGCTCCCCCTGAGCGGATCAGCGACCATCTTGTCATGCCTCCGAGCGCCGCCCCGCCTCGCTCAGTTGTCGCGCGGCCGCTGACGCAGCTGCTTCACATCTGTGCGACGCTGCTTCGCCTTGAGTCGCCGCTCCTTCGAACCGCGGCTCGGTTTCGTCGCCCGGCGCGACGGCGCCGGCGGTCGCAGTGCATCGGCGACAAGGCTCGCGAGGCGCTCGCGCGCCGCCTCGCGGTTGCGCAGCTGCGCCCGATGCTCGGAAGCCGCGATCGTCAGCACACCGTTCACCAACCGGGCCCCCATTTGCTCCATCAGCCGCTCGCGCTGCACGGATGAAAGAGCGGCGGAGTTCGCGGCATCCCACACCAATTCCACACGGGAGTCGGCGGTGTTCACGCCCTGCCCGCCCGGGCCCGACGACCGCGAGAAGCGCCACGAGAGCTCCGACTCGGGGATGGTGATCCCCGAGGTCACCCGAAGACCGGGACGATGAGCGGCAGGCATGCCTCCATCATGCCCCGGTCAGCGCGAGCGGAGCATCCGCCGTGGTGTCGGCCGGCTCTTTCTTGGCCGTGTTGGCGATGTGCGCGCGAGCGACGACGACCACCGCGACGACCATGAGGGCGGCGCCGAGCCAGTAGGGAGCGGCGTGGCTGACCAGTGCGTAGAGGGCACCGGCGATGAGGGGTGCGGCGGTGCCCATCGCGGCGTTGAGCGACTGCGTCGCTCCGCCGAGCCAGCCCTGCTCATCGTCGCCGACCGCATTCGACATGGCTCCGTCGATCGCTGCCGTCGATGCGCCCTGGCCCGCGGCGAGCATGAGCGCACCCACGATGAACACCCACGGCTGGGCGAAGACCGAGGCGACGACGGCGAGACCGATGAGTCCGATCATCTGCGCCACGATGCCGCTGATGATCACGCCGCGCTCGCCGATGCGCGGGAGCAGGATGCCCAGCAGCACGCCCTGGATGACGATATCGATGATGCCGACCCCGGCGGTGAGCAGACCGATCTGGGTCGGTCCCCAATGGATGGCGTCGAGTGCCAGCACGCTGAAGTTGTTGACGAAGAATCCGAACGGCAGGGCGAGAAGGCCGAAGGCGATCAGCAGGCCCCGCAGCTCCTTGCGCCCGAAGGCATTCTTGAAGACGGCGAACGGTTGGATGTCGCGCACGGCGATCTTCTCGATGCGGTTCTCGGGCTTGAGGCTCTCGGGCAGCAGGAAGATGCTGAGGATCGCGATGGTGAGACCGACGGCCGCGGTGAGGAACACCGGCAGTTGCAGGCTGATCGCGGCGAGCAGACCGCCGATGGCCGGTCCGACCATCATGCCGATGCCGGAGAGCGCACCGAGCAGGCCGAAGCGTCGCGCACGCTGCTCGGGCGGGGTGATGTCGGCGAGGTAGGCGAAGAGGGCCGGCATATCACCGGCGGTGAGGCCCTGGATGACGCGGGCGAGCACGAGCACCCAGAGGGCGCCGCCGATGCCGAACAGCGCCATCGAGAATGCCGCGCCGAACGCCGCCGCGATGATCACGGGGCGACGACCGAAGCGATCCGAGAGCCGACCGAGGAAGGGGGCCACGAGGAACGCGCAGAGGCCGTTGATCGCCTCGAGAATGCCGACCCAGATGGCGAGGTCCTTCTCTTCGGAGACGTACTGCAGCACGACGAAGGGCAGAACCGGGAGGACGACCGTCATGCCGATGACGGTCAGCATCGTCAAGACGATGAGCATGATCCAGGCGCGGTTCAGGCCGCGCGGCGTGGTGATGGGTGAAGTCATACCGAAAGTGTATCCGTACCAGTTTTGGTGTCAAGCCAGTTTTGTATCGAGTTCACGGTAGGCTGGCCTCATGGCGGACACGGAACCCCTCGGACGGCGCGAGCGCAAGAAGGCAGCGACCCGTAAGGCGATCTCCGACGTCGCGACGATGATGTTCCTCGAGCGCGGCTTCGACAATGTGAGCATCCGCGAGGTGGCCGATGCCGCCGACGTCTCGCCCACGACGGTCTTCGCGCACTTCCCGCAGAAGGAGGCGCTCGTCTTCGACGAGGACGACGAGCAGCGCGACCGGCTCGTCGGGGCTGTGCGCGAGCGGCCGGCGGGCGTCACGATCAACCAGGCGATCCACGACTTCTACGCCGCCGAGATCAGAGCCAATGTCGACGAGCACGGCAACGACGTCACCCGCATCTTCATCCGCTTCCTCAATGAGACGCCGGCGCTGAGCGACTACGCGGCCAAGATGTGGCTGCGTCATGAAGACGCCCTGTCGGAGGCGATCGCCGACGAGCTCGGGCTGGTCGAGCCGACCGCCGAGATCCGCGTGTACTCCCGCTTCGTGCTGCAGCTGCAACTGCTCGTCAACGACAACGACGATCAGCTCGCCACGCTCGAAGCCGGGTTCGTCGTGCTCGACGGCGGGTGGGACCGCATCGAACAACGCCTTGTGGACGAGGGCCGCGACGCTCGATAGTGGGTGGCGGAAGGGACTCCCCCATGACTCCGCACCTGTCACGTCACTCGCGTTCCACCACCACACCGATCCGCGCCTTCTCCGACAACCCCGACTTCGACTTCGAGATCCGCGGCGCCATCGGCGCCAGCGTCGAGGGAGCCGGCGAGCCGGGCGAGATCCTCGCCGCGGTCGCCGGCGTCCGCAAAGACGACCATGCCGGGTGGTTCACTGCGTGGAAGGACCTCGCCGACCGCACGCATTCGACGGCGCGGACCGCCGCGGATGCGGGGCACAGGGTGAGCGCGGCATCCGCGTACCTGCGCGCTTCCTCGTACTACGCGGTCGCCGTGAACGCGGCGAGCGCTCTGGCATCGTCGGACGATCTGGCGCCGACGTTCGCGCTCCAGCAGGAGACGTGGAAGGGCTTCACCGCACACACGGCGGCGGCGGTCGACGACGTCGCGATCCCGTACGAGAACGGCACCCTCCCGGGGTGGTTCTTCCGCCCGGACGGGCCCGCGATCGCCACGCTCGTGGCCGTGAACGGCAGCGACGGCTCGCTCGCGTCGCTCTGGGCATCGTGCGTCGCGTCGGCTCTGCGACGGGGGTACAACGTGCTCGTCTTCGACGGTCCTGGCCAGCAGTCGGAGCTGTTCGACCGCGGCATCCCCTTCCGTCCCGACTGGGAGCATGTGCTCACCCCGGTGTACGACTTCGTCGCCGGACTCGACGGAGTGGATGCTGCGCGCATCGCCGTGTACGGCATCAGCCAGGGCAGCTACTGGGTGGCGCGTGCGCTGGCGTTCGAGCACCGATTCATCGCGGCGATCACCGATCCCGGGCTCGTCGACGTCTCGACATCGTGGACCAGCCACCTGGCGCACAGCCTGGTGAAGCTCCTCGACGAGGGGCAGGTCGAGAAGTTCGACAGGGAGATGGCGATCGGCATGAAGCTGTCACCCGAGACCGCGCGCACCTGGCAGTTCCGCGCCCGCCCCTACGGCACCACGGGCTACGGCGAGACGATCCAGGCCGTGCGCCAGTACACCGTGGCCGATGTCGCAGCGCAGATCACGACTCCCCTGCTGATCCTCTCGCCCGAGAACGAGCAGTTCTGGCCGGGCCAGGCCGATCAGTTGGCCGCGCTCGCACCTGCCGTCTCGACCGTTGTGCGGTTCACGGCGGCCGAGGGTGCTGACGGCCACTGCCAACCGCTGGGCCGCACGATCACCGCGCAGCGGATGTTCGACTGGCTCGACGAGCGGGTGCGCTGAGCGCGCGAGATCAGGAGCCCGGCGCTAGCGCACCGGCCCACCCCATCCGCCGGGAGCGCTGCGAGAGGTGTACACCTCTCGCGTCGCCGGCGCCACGCGTGGCACGTCCGACGCAGCGGCGGAGGTTGCGAGATCATCGAGAAGACGAAGCGATTGCGTCGTGATGGTCGATGGCAACGAGAAATGCGCGCCAGGCAGCTGCTGCTCACGATCCGCGATCTCCCGAACCTGCTCGAGTGATTCGGTCACCACGCCTCGCGCGTCGCGAATGCCCCAGCTTTCACCCTCGGCAACCAGATCCTGTCCGGTGATCGCGAAGTAGTCGGCCTTGCCGTTGATCCGCAGCGCTGTCTCTTTGTCGACCTCGAAGTGCAATTGCGGCACCACGTCGTACATCGGAGCGAGTTCGATCTCGCCGCCAGGACGATGCACCAGCGAGATGTTCTTGCTGTGCATGTCGAGGTTCCCGACCGCGAGCGAGAGCGTCATCATCTTCAGAAGATTGCGGACGTGCTCGGCGGAGGCATTCGCCCGCAAGACGCCGGCGATGCGTCGCAGCCTGCCGTCACCCGCCGCCGGTTCGTACTTGTCATCACCGCGATACCCGAGCACTTGGTTGAAGTCTTCCTGGTGAACGCGCTCGCCGGTGTGATCACGGTCGTAGCGCTGAACGACCAGAGCCCGCATCCCGTGGAAACTCTCGATCGTGGTTTCGAACGACGCGAGCCCCAGCGCGCGCGCGAATCGCGAGCCGTACTCCTCGTCGAAGATCATCGTGCGCTCGGACGCGAGCGGCTTGATGATGTGACTAGATGGGTAGCCGTCGAGCGGCTCAGCCCATCCGGCATCCGTACGGACGAGAAGAACCTTGTTCTGCACTCCGGCCAGAGACGAGAGCCTTCGTCTTCCGTTGTTCCCCAGCGGATTGAGCGCGACTTCCGCGAACATCTCCGCGATGCGCTCATCCGTGACGGGTTCGAGTACGGGCACCCTCGGCTCGAGTGGGTCGGTGGGATCCCAGATCTGCACGGCGCCAGCGACATCTCGCCCGTAGCGATGCAACAGACCCATCGTATTCTCGGCATCGAGGCGTGCGTTCTGCCCCAGGCGCTCGCGGATGCGCCCCTCCGCCAGGATCTCCTCGAAGAAATTGCGTCGCAGGTTTCGCGATCGCGGATTGGGGCGGGAAGTGAGGGGAACGCTGACGGACAGGATCGGGCTGAGCGCTCCATATCGCTCGATGGCGGAGGCTTCGGCGTGGAAGTCGAACCGGTCTCGCTCGCCGACGAGAGTTCCCACTCGCTCTCCGTAGAGCTCGACGTTGAGATCAGTCATCGTCGTCTGCGATGTCGGCGTGAAGCGAGATGCCCGTCTCTTGCAGGTAGGAGAACAGTCGCTCGATCGCTTTGACGGGCTTGCCCTGCTCGAGCTCGACGACGTATCGCTGGCTGACTCCGAGGTGCTCGGCCAGCTGCCGTTGCGACAGGCCGCGGGCGAGGCGCCCCTCGCGCAGCAACATGCCGAGCATGTCGGGCCCGGTGATCTGAGCTGTACGCATACCCACCCCTGGTGATGATGATTTCCTCATCAATTTAGTTGATTACTGTTTCGTAATCATATCGCATGATGAGGAAAAAGTAATCGCCACACAGGAAGCCGAAGCGGACAAGAAGTGGACGCGACGGCGGGAGTCGAACCCGCAACGCCGTCAGATATGAGCTGAGGCCCGGGACCGCCCGGATCGCCGCGATGGGGATGACGTTACCCGGCCGTGATCGGCAAAGCGAGGAAATTCCTCGCAGTGACGCCTCGTGTCGCCGGATGACGGCATCCGCCCCGATATGTCGGAGCGCGCCTCACCGCCGGATCGAGTCCCGATGCGGACTGGGTTCGAGGGTGAAGTCGGTCGAGGCGTCGGCCCAGGTGCGGCCACCGGTCGGGCCGCCGCGCTGACGCAGTGCGAGCATCCGTGTCGCCGGCACACCGACCGCCAGCGCCACGGCTCCGCTGAGCGAACGGTCTTCACGACCCAGCACGCTCGCGCGGTGCCACGCCTCGTGCAGGCGCCCGCCGCGGGGAGCCGGCACACGACGCGCGGGCAGACCGCCCGCCCGGCGCAGTGCGACGAGTTCTTCGACCCGGTCCCACCAGGTCGACTCGCGGGCGGGGTGGAAGTAGTTGTCGCGCAGCCAATCGGGGTGCGGCTGACGGAAGCGACCCGCGACGACCTCGCGCCCGCCGCCCAACAGTCCCGACCCGACGAACACCGTGTTGAGCAGCGACTTGGTGACACCGAACGAGTCGAGCGCGATCACCGGCACACCCTGGGCGACCGCTTCGATCGCGGCCGTGGAACTCACCGTCACGAGTCCCGCTGCGGTCTCGAGGGCCTCGGCCATCGACGAGTACGAGACGACGAGGTTGTCAGGGCGGCGATCGCCGAGCAAGTCGGTGTAGGGGTCGTGCTCGAGGTGCGTCTCGACCTCGCCAGGACGCGACCGCAGCTTCACGACGATGCGCCGCTGCGGGTCGACGTCGGCGGCGCGGATGAGCAGCTCCGCGATCTTCTCGCGCTCGGGTCGACCGATCGGCACCATGGCCTGCGCGGCGAAGACGACATCGGTCGCGCGCGGACGGCTGGCCGCGGGCGCCTGCGGTGCGGGCGGACGCTCAGCGACCGCGACGCCGGCGGCTCCGCCACCCGACGCGCGCTCGGCAGCCGACTCTGCGGCCGCCTCGACAGCCGTCTCCACAGTGATCCGTCGGGCGCGCTCGGGTGCGAGCATCCGCTCCCGTCCGCGGGCGAACGGGAGGGTCGCGAGTCCGGTCGGGATGCTCACGCCGATGCGTCGGCCGAGGTCGGCGAACGCCCGCTGCTCACGGTGCGAGTGGACGACCAGCAGATCGGTGTGACGCCGGTAGTCGAGGGCGCCTCGCTGCGCGGGGATCGCCATGCCGGGCATGCCCGACACGGTGACGGGCCGCTGCGGCAGCGCATCGATCACGCGCCCCATCAGGCGCACGAACGGTCCGCGCCCGGCGAGCAGCACGACGTCGGGCCGCTGCTGCGCCAGCCAACGCTCCGCATCACGGAAGGCGACCCGCGCGACGTCTTCGGGGCGGATGCCGGTACCGGCGAGCGCCGTGCGCTCCTGCGCCGCACTCGCACTGAGCGGAGTTCGCACCAGCAGAAGTCGCGGACGGATGCCGGGCACCGAGGCGAGCAAGGATGCCGCCCACTTCACGAACGAGTCGGCATCGGCGATCGCGACGACCCGGAGACCGACATCGCCGGCGAGCCCGGCCCGCATCTCGCTCATGCCGAGATGCGGCGCAGCTTCGCCATCGGCGCCCGCTCGCTGTCGAACACGCGCTTCACCCCGTCGCCGAGAGCCGTCTCGATCACGCGGATGTCGCGCACGAGGTGCTCGAGCCCCGTCGGCTCGAGGGAGGCGGCGTGGTCGGAGCCCCACATGGTGCGGTCGAGCGTGATGTGACGTTCGACGGCGACCGCGCCGATCGCGACCGCGGCGAGCGAGATCTGCAGTCCGCGCTCGTGTCCGGAGTATCCGACGGGGATGCCGGGGTAACGATCGCGCAGCGTGGCGATGGCGCGGAGGTTGGCCTCTTCGGGTTCGAGCGGGTAGGTGGAGGTGGCGTGCATCAGCACCACGCGGTCGGTGCCGAGGGTGTCGAGGGCCCGGTCGATCTGCGCGATCGTCGACATTCCGGTCGAGAGGATGACGGGCTTGCCGGTCTCGCGCAGGGCGATCAGCAGCTCGGTGTCGGTGAGGCTCGCGGAAGCGACCTTGTGGGCGACGACGTTCAGGTCTTCGAGGAACTCGACGCTCGGAACATCCCACGGCGACGCGAACCAATCGAGACCCTGCATCGTGGCGTGATCGCCGATCGCGATGTACTCGTCGCGGCCGAACTCGACGCGGCGACGGTAGTCGAGGTAGCTCATGGTGCCCCACGGCGTCTCGCGCGGCACGTCGCGCATGTGCGCCGGGGTGGAGATCTCGGGCGTGCGCTTCTGGAACTTCACCGCGTCGGCCCCGGCCTTCGCCGCGACGTCGATGAGACGCTTCGCGATGTCGACGTCGCCGTTGTGGTTCAGGCCGATCTCTGCGATCACGTAGGCGGGTCGACCGCCGCCGATCACTCGCGAGCCGATGCTGACAGTCATGGTTCCTCCGGTCGTCGAGCGGTGGAAAAACCCCCGCCCCTCCTGGCTACGCCCCGATCATGAACGGGGAGCGACCGGAGGGTTACCGGAGCCGGTCAGCTCGACAACACCCGTTCGATCAGCTCGCGGACGGCCCCTTTTCCGCCGGTGCGCGACAGCACGACGCGGGCCTCCTCGAGGACGAGCGGATGCGCATCGGCGACCGCGACCGGCCAGCCGACGATGCGCATCGCCGGCAGATCGTTGACGTCGTTGCCGAGGTACGCGATGTCGTCGAGCGCCACGCCGATCTCTTCGGCCCAGCCCCGCAGCGCCGATTCCTTGTCGTCGATGCCGTGCAGCACCGGGACCCGCAGCTTCTCGGCTCGCGCGCGCACGATCGGATTGACCTCGGTCGAGAGGATGAGCATGGGCAGGCCGGCCTTGCGCAGCAGCGAGACGCCCATGCCGTCTTCGCGACTCACCCGCACCCGCTCGCGCCCGTCGGTGTCGATGATCGCGGTGTCGTCGGTGTGCACCCCGTCGAAGTCGGTCACGACGGCTTTCACCACGATGGGCTCGGGCAGATCGTGCACGGCGGCGCGCGCCCGCGCGACGCGCAGCTGGTGCTCGTCGTCGATCTCGATGGCCGTCCACTCGGGAACCTCGGCGATGCGGATGCGTCCGAAGAACCGGTGCCTGCGGGCGCGGAAACCCTCGGCACCGAACACGTAGAACGCGCCGGTCTCGAGGTGGTGCGGTTCGCGGTCCTGCCGGCGCGGTCGGTACGCTGCGTCGTGGTTGATCGCCTCTGCGGCGCTACCGCCCTCGTCACCACCGCCCTCGCCGCCACCGTCGCTGCGGCGCCAGAGGAATCCGTAGGTCTCGTGGGCCGAGAACACGCTGTCGGCCTCGCCCGCCCGCACCATGCGCACGGCGTCGGCGAGCGCGTCGCTCGGGATGAAGGGCGAGGTCGCCTGCAGGAACGCCACGACGTCGATGTTCTCGCCGCGCCGCTCGAGCTCGTCGAGGGCGTGCAGGATCGCGCTCTCCGACGACGCCTCGTCGCCGGAGATCTCCGCCGGGCGACGGATGACGAGCGCCCCGGCGGCGTGGCTCACCGCGGCGATCTCGTCGTCGTCGGTCGAGACGACGACCAGATCGATGCCGGCGGATGCCCGGGCGGCACGGATCGCACGCGCGACGAGTGCCACCCCGCCGACCCGCTGGAGGTTCTTGCGCGGCACGCCCTTCGACCCGCCGCGGGCGGGGATGATCGCCCCGCACCTCGCCGCGGTCGTCGGTTCTGCCTCAGTCACAGCATCCATCGTCACTCATCCTCACCATCGTCTGCCTCATCGCGTGCACCGTCGTCTGCCTCAGCGCCCTCGGAGCGCCCGCCAGGCGCGTGCGGCCCGGCGCCGCGCGCCGAGTGCCGTGAGCCGCAACTCCTCGACACGGCCGGTGCCGCCCGCGGGGCGGAGCGCGGCCCGCAACCGGCCTTCCGCCGGGGCGCCGGGCAGGCGCAGCGCCGCGAGCCGCTCGGGCGAGAAGTACCGGTCGCGTTCCTCCGCGGGCAGCGTGCGCAGCAGTGCCTCGGCCCGGTGGCGCAGGTGACCGGCGATCTCGGGCTGCATCGCGTAACCGACCGCGTCGATCAGCTCTTGCAGATGGGTCGGATCGGCGTAAGGCGAATCCGGCCGGGTGAGGGCGTCGACGATCGTCAGCGGCACGCGATTGCTGTTCTCGTACGGGGCGAGCCGCGCCAGCAGCATCGCGGTTCCCGCTGCACCGATCTCGGTGCCGAACAGAGCGCGCACGGTGGGCAGGGCGGTCGAGAAGGCGGCGACCACGGCGCGCGCATCGAGGCGCTGCGCGAGCAGCTCGGCGGCGAGCGCACCCCGGTACTCGACGAACTCGATGCCGTGCAGGAGCGCCCGCTCGCGCACGGCGTCGATCCGCAGCGGCGGGGCTGCGGGGTGCGGCTTGAAGACGATGCGCTCGGGCGACCACGCGGCCGCGCGGTCGATCAGATCGCGCTGCAGAGCGATCTCCTCGCGCTCCGAGATCAGGCCGAGGGCCGAGAGGTACTGGCCGAGCACGAGAACCGTGGGGGTGTCGTCGTCGAGGGCGCGACCCGCCTCATCGGTGACAGCCTCTGCGGGGTCGGTCTCGAGCAGCACGCGACGGAATGCCTCGGCCGGAACGGCGACGGATGCCGCGCCCGGCGCGCCGACCAGCGGCACGACCCCCGGCACGACGTCGGCGTGCACGACCCGGGTGATGCGGCTCGCGACGGTGTGCCCGAGCGCCACGCGCATCGGCGAGTAGGTCATGAGTCCATCGCCCACGATCGTGAGGCGTGCGCGCG
>Ga0326721_10000341_pt1 | contig 14675 bp, 12 predicted proteins | sample SGPome_FD_203951 | JGI IMG/M metagenome (GOLD analysis project Ga0326721, IMG submission 203951) | Soil microbial communities from Southern Great Plains, Lamont, Oklahoma, United States - SGP_1_2016 | ecosystem: Engineered > Artificial ecosystem > Soil microcosm > Unclassified | place: USA...
ATCGCCGTGGCTGCAAGACCGACCCCACCTGGGCCAACCGACGGCTGTTGCTGCGCGGCCGGGAGCGGCTCTCGCCGGCGGCGTTGGCGCGGATGTGGAACGGCTGCGTCGACAACGACCCGACCGGCCAGATCCTCTCGACGTGGATCGCGAAGGAGGAACTTCGTGCCCTCTGCTCTACCGCCGCCGCCGGAGGGCACCGGAGTGAGATCCGCCGGCGGCTCTGGGCGTTCTACCGTTGGTGCGCCGACGCTGACATCCCCGAGCTCACGACCCTGGCCGAGACGATCGAGACCTGGTGGCCGGCCATCGAGGTCTTCCTGACGACCGGGCTCACGAACGCCCGGACCGAGGGCACGAACCGGTTGATCAAGCAGGTGAAACGCGCCGCCTGCGGCTTCAGGAACCGGGACAACTACCGGCGACGGGTACGGTTGCACTGCACCCGGCAGACCCGCCGATTGTCAGCGAGGAATCCGACGGTGCCCGCCCAAAGTTGAAGAGCCAGAATTTCGGCGGTCGTCCTCGTCGATCTTGCTCAGGTCGGTGAAGATCTCTCGGGCGGTCTTGCCGGTCACCAGGGCGAACGCGACCATCAGCCCGTCCCGGTAGCCCCGCGCCGCGCGGTGGGCGGCGACCAGCGCGTCCCACAGCTCGCGGGTCAGCTCCGGATCGACCGCTCGCAGCGTCATGTCAGCCGCTGGATGGGGCCCTCGTGCACCCCGTGGGAGTTGAGCGGGTCCGAGGTGTTGGCGTCGCGCAGCTGGCGCTCCACCGGCTCGATCTCCAGGGCGGTGAACCACCGCTGGGCTCGCTGCCCGGACTGGTTGCGTTGGAACTCGACCTGCGCCCGCGTCTTGCCAAGTGCAATGTCTTCGTCCGAACGCCTTGGTGCCGCTGCTCATCGCATAGACGACCAACACGGCAACCCGCGGTGATGCTGAGGCCCGCCGCCTGTAGTCGCCGAGGCGCGAACCCCCACACGGCGGCGCGTTTTTGAGTGGTCAGTGGCAGCGGCAGGACCGCGAGCCAGCACGCCGGCCAGCAGCGCGGTCGCCGCCGCGACCGCCTCGGTCGGCAACGCCCCGGCCGGCACCGCCGGCACCGGCAGGTCTCGGGTAGCGCGGCCGGTCTCGCCGTTCGCTGGTGCGCAGGGCGATCGATCGCTGTTCGCGGGCGCTTAACGTCGTTCCCGACGACCGTCACCACCCGTCAACAGCGATTATCACCCCTGGACCCCGGAAACGCCGATCACGCCGGCGAGACGACCGCCGACCTCACCATCGTCGGGTAGGGCTCCGAGCTTGTCGAGGGACCTCCCCGAAGCCCGCCCGGCCGCGGCGGGTGTGAATAGGGGTCCGGTCGGCTCCCGGTCGACCGGCGCACCCCGGCCGGCACGCGGCCGGCAAGGAGGTCGGGCATGCCGTTCACGCTCACCGGCACGCAGCCGTCGGGCCCCCTGTACGTGTCGCTGAGCAGCGGTGACACCGTCCGCCTCGGACCGGGGGAGACCTCGGTCGAGCTGCCGGACGCGGAGGTGGAGGACAGCCCCACCGTGCGGAAGCTGCAGGACCGCGGCCTCCTCGAGGTCCGGGCGGTCGAGCAGCGCGGCGGCCTCCGGTCGCGCGGCGCGCGCAAGGCAGCGGCGAAGGACGACACCACGGGCGACGGGTCCGGGTCGTAGGCGACGCGGGACCACCGCGGAGGGAGCAGCTCGACCGTGCCAGCACTGACCTATCCAGGCGTCTACGTCCAGGAGACCTCCGGCGGGGTCCGGCCACTGGAGATCGCGAGCACCTCGACGGCCGCGTTCGTCGGGCTCGGCGAGCGGGGGCCGGAGACCGCCCAGCGGGTGACGAGCTGGGCGGAGTTCCAGCGGCACTTCGGCGGGTTCTACCACGACGGATATCTCGCTCAGGGCGTCTTCCAGTTCTTCAACAACGGCGGCCGGCAGTGCTACGTCGTGCGGATCGTGCGCGGTGACGCCGTGCCCGCGAGCGTGACCGTGGCGAACCGCGCCGACCCGGCGGTGGCCGGGCTGACCCTGACGGCGCGCAGCAAGGGCACCTGGGGCAACTTCCTGCTGCTGCAGATCGAGGACGGGACGCTCGATCCGGGCAACGAGTTCCGGCTCGGCATCCGGCGGCAGACCGCCGCGACGACGGTCCCGGCGGACGTCACCGAACTCGAACCGGTGGAGGTGTTCGACAACCTCAGCATGGATCCCGCCGCCCCGAACTTCGTGGGCAGCGTGCTGGCCACGCAGTCCGCACTCGTCGTCGCCACGGTGCCCGGCGTCAACACCAGCACCCGCAACGGGGTGCACCGCGGCGCGCCGGGGGTGTCCGTGCCGCTGGGCGACAAGGTGTCCCTCCTGCTCGACATCGACGGCGACGGCTTCCGCGAGATCACCCTGCCCGCTGCCGCGGCCGCCGCGACCGACCCGGACGCCGTCGCGGCCGCGATCCAGGCCGCGGTCAGCGTGTTGACCAGGTTGAGGAGCTCCACGGCCGCTGCGGCCTACACGCAGTTCACCTGTGCCGCCGAGCAGGTGGACAACCGCGTCCGGCTCGTGCTGACGTCGGGCACCTCCGGTGCCGGCTCGTCGGTCTCGGTGCGGGCCGGCGGACCGACCGACGCCAGCACCAAGCTCAAGCTCGGGGCAGCCAACGAAGGCCGGTCCGAGAACGGCGTCGCCGTCCGGCGACCGGCGAAGGCCGTGGTGCAGCTGGGCGACGCCGTGCCGGAGCCACCGGTGACCGCGGCCACCCCGGGTACCGACGGGACGGACGCCCTGACCGAGGCCAGCTTCACCGGCGCCTTCGCGCGGTTGGACCGGCTGACCGACTTCAGCCTGCTCGCGGTGCCCGGCGAGGTCGCGGTGCCCGGCCAGGAGCGCAAGATGATCGACCTGGGCATGGAGTACTGCGCGAACCGGCCGCTGCAGGACGTGTTCTTCATCGGCGAGACGGCCAGCACGGACGACTCGGTCAAGGAGGCGGAGGTCTACCGGAGCAAGCTGAACACCGCCAACTCCTACGGCGCGCTGTACTTCCCGTGGGTCCTCGGCTCCGACCCGACGGGTCGGTCGCGGACCCCGGTCCCACTGCCCCCGTCCGGGTACGTCGCCGGGCTGTACGCGCGCACCGACGCGACCCGCGGGGTGTGGAAGGCGCCGGCCGGCGTGGCGGCGAGCCTGAACGGGGTCTCGGGTCTCACCGTCGAGCTCGACGACGTCGAGCACGGTGTGCTCAACCCGGCCGGGGTGAACGTGATCCGCCGGTTCCCCGGTGTGGGCGTCGTCGCCTTCGGGGCCCGCACCGTCGCCAGCGACCCGGCCTGGAAGTACATCCCGGTGCGCCGCACCGCGATCATGCTGCGGGTCAGCATCTACTACGGCATCCAGTGGGCGGTGTTCGAGCCCAACGACGAGGCGCTGTGGTCGCAGCTGCGGCTGACCATCGGCTCGTTCATGACGACGCTGTTCCGCCAGGGCGCCTTCCAGGGCAGCTCGGCCACCGACGCGTTCTTCGTCAAGTGCGACGCGGAGACCACCACCCAGGCCGACATCGACCTGGGCGTGGTGAACGTCCTGGTCGGCTTCGCCGCCCTGAAACCGGCGGAGTTCGTCGTCGTGAAGATCAGCCAGCTGGCCGGCCAGGCGACCGGCTGAGGCCCGCCGCGGCGGAGAGGAGGAGCAGCCCATGGCGAGGTTCACCGTCAACAGCACCCGGTTCGACCCCTACCTCGGCTTCAAGTTCCGGATCAAGTGGGACGGCCAGTACGTGGCTGGGCTCAGCAAGTGCGGGGCGCTGACCCGCACCACCGAGGTGACGCCCTGGTACGAGGGCGGCGACGCCAGCGGTCCGCACCAGATCCCGGGCAGGACCAAGTACGGCCCGATCGAGCTGGAGGCCGGGGTCACCCGGGACACCGCGTTCGAGGACTGGGCGAACAAGGTCAACAACTTCCAGGGCGACGCGAGCATGTCGCTGGCCACCTTCCGCAAGGACATCACCATCGAGGTCTTCAACCACCAGGGCCAGAAGGTGCTGGCGTACAACGTGTTCCGCTGCTGGGTCTCGGAGTACCAGGCACTGCCCCAGCTCGACGCGGCGGCGAACGCGGTGATGATCAGCAAGCTCAAGCTGGAGAACGAGGGCTGGCTCCGCGACACCTCCGTGCAGGAGCTGCTGGAGACCTGACGGGCGGGGTGATGGACCACGTCGACGGGATGCTGCCGGGCGGGTACTGGGACCAGGACGGCCGGCTGCACCGGGCCGTGCGGCTGCGCCCGCTGACCGGCGGCGAGGAGGAGCTGCTGGCGGGCGGCGGAAGCAGCCCGGCGGCCCTGGTCACCGAGGTCCTGGGACGCTGCCTGCTGCGGCTCGGCGCGCTGGCGCCGGTGCCGGTGGACGTCGTCCGGCGGCTGCTCGTCGCCGACCGCGACTATCTGCTGCTCCGGCTGCGCCGGCTCACGTTCGGCGACCAGGTGCGCGCCGAGCTGGTGTGTCCCTGGGCGGAGTGCGGCGAACGGGTGTCGATCGCGTTCGCGGTGTCCGACCTGCCGGTGCACGAGTCACCGGAGCGCGCACCCACGTACACCCTGCGGCTGTCCGCGACCGCCGACCCGGACGGCGGTGCGGACGACCGGGTGGTCGTCTTCCGGCTCCCCTGCGGCGCGGACCAGGAGGAGCTGTCGCCGTGGGCGGCCCGCGACGAGCCGGCAGCGCTGACCGCCCTGCTCATCGGCTGCGTGCGGCGGATCGGGTCCGCGGAGCCGCCCGGCGACGACCGGGTGCGCGCGTTGAGCCCGTTGGCCCGGGCCGAGATCGAGGCGGCGATGGAGCGGCTGGCCCCCCGCGTCGACCGGGTGCTGGAGACCCGCTGCGCGGAGTGCGGCCGGACGTTCCTGGCGCCGTTGGACCTGTACCGCTTCTTCTTCGGCGAGCTGCGCACCGACGCCGCGGTGCTCTACCGCGAGGTGCACCAGCTGGCGTTCCACTACCACTGGAGCGAGTCGGAGATCATGGCGATGCCGCGGGCCAAGCGCCGGACCTACCTCGACCTGCTCGCCGAGGAGATCGAGAGGCTCGACGATGGCGCCTGAGGGCTACCTGGCGGGGGTGCTGGCCGACGGGAACCGGCCGGTGCGCCACCGCGGGGCGGTGCTGCGGCTGCTCGGGCTGGTCGACGACGCGGGGGTCGAGGTCGGCTTTGCGGCTACTCTGCCGTTCGCGGGGCTCACCCTGCTGCGCCGTCGTCGGTTCGAGGCGTTCGGTGAGTTCGACGGGCTCGGTGAGTTCGACGGGTTCGGTGAGTTCGACGGGTTCGGTGCCGTCGACGGGCCGGACGGGGGCGTTCCCTGGCCCGGCGGGGCAGCGGCGACCTCGGTCGAGGGGACCCGACGGCCGGGCAGGGTGGACCGATCGGGCGGAGGGGTCACCGGTCCGGTGCCCCCGGTGCCCCCGGTGACCGGGTCGTCCGGGGTGTCGCCGTCCGGGGTACCGCCGTCCGGGCCGCCGACGTCCGGGACGCCGCGTGCGAACCCACCCGAGCCCGCTGTCCCGCTGACCCGCGGACCGGGGACCGCTGCGTCGGCGACCACCACGCCGGTACCGCCGCCCGGGTCGTCGTCACCGCCCGGGTCCTCCTCGCCGTCCCAGTCTCCGTCGACGGTCAGGTCCTCGTCGGCCGCGGTGGCGCCACCGGCAGCGCCGCCCGCTCCGGTGGCCGCCGGGTCCGGGGCGCCGCCGCCGGACCGCCCGCCCGACGGGTGGACGGGCCTGCCCCCGGACGGGCCGGTGCCCGGCGCGGCGCCGCGGTGGCCGGAGCGTCCCGATCCCGGTCCCGCCGCCGCGTCACCGCCGGCCGTCCCGCCGCCCCCGGCGATCCGGACACCGACCGCCGACCCTGCGGTGGTGCCCGTCCACGTGGTCATCCCTGGCGCCGTCCCGGCCGACCGGGTCAGCGCGGCGCCCCGGGACGCCCCGTCCCGGGACACCCGACCCCCGGACCCGCCGCTCCCGGACCTCGTGCCCCCGGACCCGCTCCCGGACCTCGTGCCCCCGGACCCCCGGCCCGTCGCCCCCGTCGCGTCCCCGGCGGGCCCCGTCGCCACTGCCCGCCCGGTGCCGGCCGCACCGGGGTCGGGCCCGCGGCGCCGCACCGACACCGCACGCCGGGACCCGGCTTCCACCGAGCTGCTGGCGGCCCTCCGCCCGGCCGTGACGGCCAGGCGCCCGGACCGGTCGGCTCCACCGCGGCCCGACCCGCGCCCGGAACCGGGCTCGCCGACCCCCCGCAGCACCGTCCCCCCGCCCGCGCCGGAGGCCCCGATGCCGCTCGGCCGGGCGGCGTTCTGGGACCGCCGGCACCTGACCCGCCTGCTGATCAGGGCGCTGCGATGAGCGGTTGTCTGCGATGAGTGAGCCTGCGAGCGAATCAGTGTCACAGCGCGTGCGCCCTGCGCGCGGGCCCGCGAGTGCGCCGTCGGTGCAGTGCCCGGCGAAGCCTGACGAGCGAAGCGAGGAGGGGCGATGAGCGCCTCGACCGCGATCGGCATGGTGAGCACCTCGCTGCGCAACATGCTCGTCGGGGAGATGCAGCTCGACCTGACCGTCGACGTCACCGTGCTCGCCCCGGACGAGAAGGGCGGCGGCGACAGCCGCGTCAACCTGTTCCTCTTCCGGCTGGAGGAGAACCCCTTCCTGACCAACCAGGACGCGACGCCGCTCCCCGGTACGGACCGGCTCGCCCCGCCGCCGCTGTCCCTGGTGCTGTTCTACCTGCTCACCGCGTACGCGCCGAACCACGAGCTCACCGGCAACACCACGGCGCACCAGATCCTCGGCGAGGCGATGCGGGTGCTGCACGAGAACCCGGTCGTCCCGCGCGGGTACCTCGACGCCGGCCTGCAGGACGCCCGCGAGGACCTGCAGGTGGTCAACAAGTCGCTGGACCCGGAGGAGCTCAGCCGGATCTGGGCCACCTTCGCCCAGCCGTTCCGGCTGTCGGTGCTCTACCAGGTCTCGACGGTGCAGCTGGACATGGGCGCGGCACGCCGCCTCCCGCTGCCGGGCCGGGTGCGCCGGATCGGCGTGCCGCAGGTGCGGCAGCCGCCGGCCCGGCCGGTGGTGTCGGCGCTGACGCCGCCGGCCGGCCCGGCGGGCACCGTGCTCACGTTCCGCGGCGGCGCGCTCGCCGGATGGCGGGCCGGTGTCCGGTTCGGCGGACGCGTGCTGGTGGCGGGCGAGCCGCTCGACGGCGACACCCTGAGCGCCACGGTGCCCGACGACGTCGCCCCCGGCTTCTACGACGTCCGGGTGGACGTGGCGGGGCTCTTCCGGCGTACCTTCGCCTTCGAGGTCACCTCGTGAGGCCCGCAGCCGCTGACCGCAGCGCTGCGGCCGGGTAGGCGAGAGGGAGTACCGATGGACCGGCTCGAGCAGACCCGTCCGCAGCCGGCCCGCCGGCGCCCGCCGCTCGTCACCCGCGCCGGCACGCTCCGCCGCTGCGGCGGCGTCACCTGCCCTCCCGGCACGTGTGACCACGACGGACAGGTGCCGTTGCAGCGCCACGCCGCCGGGACCCACTCGCCCACCGGCCCGGTGCCGGACATCGTGCACCGGACGCTGGCCGGGCCGGGCCGGCCGCTCGACGCGCCGCTCCGGTCGGAGATGGAGCTGCGGTTCGGGCACGACTTCGCGCGGGTGCGGATCCACACCGGGGATCTCCCGGCCCGCTCCGCCGAGGCCGTCGCCGCACTGGCCTACACCGTGGGGAGCGATGTCGTCCTCGGTGCCGGCCAGGATCCGGGGAGCACGGCGGACCGCCGCGTGCTCATGCACGAGCTCGCCCACGTCGTGCAGAACGACGCCGCCGCCGGGCCCGGCGGCGTCCTGGTCGTCGGTGACGCCCACGACCCGGCCGAGCACGCCGCGGACCGGGCCGCCGAGGCCGCCTCGCGGGCCCACCTCGCGCCACCCCCGGCCGCGGCCCGGACCGCCGGACCGGCGCCGGCGGTCGCGGCCGCGCCGCTGCGCCGACAGCCGGGCCCGGGGCCGCCGTCCGGTCCGAGTGCCCCACCGCCCGTGGGGCTGCCGCCGGCGACGATCAGCGCCTGCCGGATCGAGTTCCGGCAGGGGAGCACGGCCGCCGTCGACACCGCCGCGCGCGACGCGTGCCTGGAGACGGCGCGCGCCTACGTCGCCGCGGGCGGCGACCGCACCGTCGCGCTGCATGGTTACGCGAGCGAGGAGGGGGACCTGACGTTCAACACCGACCTCGCCCGCCGGCGCGCCGAGCGGGTGAAGCACCTGCTCGTCGGCCGGGGGGTCGCCGAGTCGGCGGTCTCGGCGGTCGGCAAGGGGGAGGACCGGACCTTCCCCGGGTTGGCGCCAAATCGGCGGGTCGAGGTGGTGCTCGTCGAGTCGCTCACCTTCCCCGGCGAGAACATCACCATCCCGAAGTTCGTCTGCGGACCGGACGTCACGGCGCAGGTCGCGGACGCCGTGTCCCTGGCCCGCTCGCTCTTCGCCGGCTGGACCCAGGAGCAGAGGGACGAGAGCTGCGAGGACCTGCGCGGGGTCACCACCGGCAAGTACGCGTGGGACATCGTCGAGCTGCACAACAAGGGCTGGATCCTGGGCTACCGGCCGCTGTGCGCCACCCAGGGCGCCACCCCCGTGTGCGGGACCACGGTGCAGGTCGGCGACGAGTGCTACTACGCCGGGTCACCGAACTACGTGATCTTCGGAACGATGTGCCGGCTGTGCTACGACCACTTCTACGCCAAGGGCCGCGCGGGGGCGACCGTCGGCTACACCGGATGGATGGACTTCACCGAGCGGTCCATGCTCGATCTCATCGACCTCCACAAGCCGAGCAGCGGGAACTCCGGCCCGTCCAGGGACTGGGCGGTGGCCGGACGCGACGGCTGGCCCGGCGGCGGAAAGCCGCCCAAGGGCGACCGTCCCGGGTGTGCTCCCCAGTGCAGCCTGCCCTACACCGGCCCGGCGTTCCGGGTGAACTGGCACCCGCACTCGTTCCACACCGGCGGCGGACCGCGCTGACCGCGCTTCGGGGCGCGGTGGCCGTCAGGGTGTCGGGCCGTGCCTCCGACGCGGATCGGCGGCGGCCGGAGCTGGGGGCGCGCTGGAGGCGATCAGTCCTTCTTGGGCTTCTGCTCCGCGCCGACGCCGATCGGCTTCTTGGGCGACTGCGCGCCGGTCCCCTCGGTCTCGGACCAGCTCGGCTCCTCGCCCGGCCTGATCGTCTTGCGGCCGGGTTGGGTGAGGGCGATGAGCTGGGTGTGGCCGATGACCTTCGAGCGCCAGAACGTGGCCGAGGCCTTGGCGAACTCCTGGCCCTTCTTCCCCTGGAATGCCTCGCAGGACCGGTAGTACACCTCGGCCCCCGGCCCGCACAGGACGCGACGCAGCAGCACGAGACGCCGCTGGCGTGGGGTCAGCCGCGCATGCCACGCCTGGTACTCCGGGCTGCTCCTCGGCCCGTCCCCGTACTTGTCGAGGTCAGGGATGGCGAAGTCGGCGATGGTCAGCTTGTCGTTCGAGATCCACATGGCGTTGCCCGAGCTGCCGTGGCTGATGAACTGAATCTCCTCGATGCAATCGCAGTCCTCGGTGGCGTAGACCGACAGCACGCGGTGCAACATCTCCTCGATGGTGTCGCCCGAGTCGACGGCGTAGCCGCCGCTTGCTTTCAGAGCGAGGGCCTTGGCGCCCTGTTTCCAGACCCATCGCAGGTAGGTCGGCTCGGTGCTGTCGTAGACGTAGAAGTTGCAGTCGGCCTTCTGCAGCTGCGGTGCGGACGGCGCGCTCGCTCGGGGCACGACGCTGCTGCGACCCGCGGCGGACGCGACCGCTCCCTGCTGGATCGTGTGGGTCAGCTCGTGCGCGAGCAGGTGCCGGCCCTCGGCCGTGGCCGGAGCCCAGTGGCCGGGGCCGAAGACGATGTGGCGCCCGAGTGTGAACGCGCGCGCGTGGACCGAGCGCGCCATCTCCTGGGCCCGGACGTCGGTGTGCAGGCGCACGGGTCCCAGGTCGCGGCCCAGGCGTGGCTCGAAGAAGGCGCGCAGTGAGGCAGGCACCGGCTGGCTACCGCCCTCGAGACCGGAGAGCCGGCCCTCGAGGCCCGGCGGGAGCTCGGGGCCGTGCCCGGCCTCGGCACTGGCCTGGACGGCAGCGGGCCGGGCTCCTTCGGCCTCCTCGTCGGGAACGTCGAAGACGACATCGGTCGGCTGCCGCCGCAGCTCGTGCGTGTCGGCCGCCCGGGGCGGATCCGCCATGAGATCCGGTACCGCGGCCCGGGTCGGCCGGGCTTCCTGGTTCTGGCCGGCCGGGTCGGGCATCCGCATGATGGCGTCCGCGGTCGCCTCGGCCTCGCGCTCGTAGCGGTCCCCGGGCCGCCCGACGATGAGCTTCGCCTGCACGACCGGCCGGGCTCCGGCGTGCACCCGCACCCGGGCGAAGCTGTGCCCGACGTCCGCGGTCTCCGCCTGGGCACCGGGCTGAGGGTCGCTCGTTCCCGGAACGGCCTGCCGCACGGGTGGAACGGTGTCAGGGCAGTGGCTGCACGGCTTCCGGAGCGCCGCGGCACGGTTCGCCGGCGGCGTGCGGCTCGCGGTCACGAGGTCCATCCCGCCACCTCCGCCTCGGTGAGGAGCTTGCCGAGCTTGGCGTACTCGGTCCGGGTGGCGGCGAGCACGTGCGCCATCCGTACCGGGACGCCGTCCTGCGCGGCCCGGAACGCCGCGGCCAGCGCGATGTTGCGGATCGTACCGCCGGAGACCTCCAGCCGGGCCAGCTCGGCCACGTCGAGGCCGTCGGTGGGCAGCTCGGTCGGGAAGACCCGCCGCCAGATGTCGGCCCGGCTCGCGGTGTCCGGGAAGGGGAACTGGATGATGAAGCGGAGCCGGCGCAGGAAGGCGGTGTCGAGGGCGTCCTTGAGGTTCGTGGTGAGGATGGCCAGCCCGCGGTAGGTCTCCATCCGCGCGAGCAGGTAGCTCACCTCGATGTTCGCGTAGCGGTCGTGGCTGTCGCGGACCTCGCTGCGCTTGCCGAACAGCGCGTCCGCCTCGTCGAACAGCAGGATCGCCCCGCCGGACTCGGCGGCGTCGAAGATCCGGCGCAGGTTCTTCTCCGTCTCCCCGACGTACTTGCTCACCACGCAGCTGAGGTCCACCCGGTACAGGTCGAGGTCGAGGTGGCGGGCCAGGACCTCACCGGCGAACGTCTTGCCCGTGCCGCTGGGGCCCGCGAACAGGGCGGCGACGCCGGAGCCGCGCTGGGTCCGGCGGCCGAAGCCCCACGTGTCGAAGACCGTCGTCCGGTGCCGGACGTGGGTGGTGAGCTCGTGCAGGAGCGCGGTCTGCGCCGGCGGGAGCACGAGCTGCTCCCAGCCGGCGCGCGGGTCGATCCGCGCGGCCAGCCCGTCGAGCGCCGGACGGGCCCGGCGCAGGCACGCCGCCCACAGCCGGGGCCCGGTCGGAGTCCTCGTGCCCAGCGGTGCGACCTCGGCCAGCACGGCCGCGACGTCGGTGATCCCGACGTGGAACTGGCCCGCCAGCCGGTCCGGCCACCCCGCGTCGGCCGGCCGGGACGGCCCGACGGCCCGGCGCCAGGCCCGGGCCAGCTCGGCGGGCGAGGGCGGCGCGACCTCGACCGGCACGGTCTCGAGGTCTTCGCCGTCGGGGGAGTCGCAGAGCACGGCGACCGGCGCGTGCACGCGGCGGCCGAGCTCGAGGGCCGCCCGGCCGGCGTCCGACGCGGGGTCGTCGACGTCGAGCACCCAGAACCAGCCCCCGAGCACCGTCTCCCGCTCGCACAGGCGGGCCAGCTGCTCGCGCTCGGCGGCCGTCCCCGGCGTGTCGATGCCGGACAGCAGCGCCGCCCGGCCGCCGAGGGCCGTCGCGGCCGCCGCGACGACCGCGCGCAGGTCACCGCGGCGGGCCCCGTGCAGGCGCACCCGGCGCGGCGGGCCGGTCCGGCGCGCGGCCGTGCCCGGGTCGGGCGACGCGTCCGCGGACCACAGCGCCGTCAGCCGGTCCGCCGCCCGCCGCATTCCGTCGGGAAGGGGCAGGTCGAGCTCGGGTACCGGCAACGCGTGGGCCGCGACCCGCGGGTCCAGGTAGGACACGGCAGCGAGGGCGTGGAGCACCCGCTCGTCGACGCGCGCGGGGCTCGTGGTCGGCGCTTCCGGATGGGTGACGGTCACGAGGTTCCAGCGCCGCAGGGGTGCTGCCGGGGACAGGGCGGACCAGTGCGGGTCGGCAAGGGTGCCGAGAGCGAGGCCGAACGTGGCGTAGGGACGCGCGGGATCGCCGTGCGCGTCCGCGCACGCCCGCGCGATCGCCGAGTCCAGCTCGACCCCGGCGCACAGCAGGAGGCACTCCTGCTCGAAGCCGGACAGGTCGAAGCCCGCGGCGATGACGTCCAGCGCAGGGGAGGGCTCCAGCTGCGACCGAAGCCGGTCCCGCCGCCGGACCCGGTCCTCGACGTCCGCGCCGCCGAGCCGGCCCGCGACGACGTGCAGTGCGGCGGCGAGGAACGCCTGGTTGGCCGCGGTCCAGTCGGCCGCCGACGCCGTCTGCGGCAGGGTCGGCCCGGCGTCCGCAACCCTCACCCTCCACAGTGTTCATGCCGGCGCCGCGCCGGCATCGGAGAACTCCCCCGATCCACGGGACACGGCCTGACACGGCCGAACACGGCCTCGGCGGTCCGGACGGTCGTCGCCGGGGACGGCCGACCGGGCGCGGCTCGCGCCCGGGGACCGGCCGCGCAGCGCCGTGGGGATCTCCCGGATGCGTGACCCGGAGCCTGCACCGCAGCCTGGATCGCGGCGCGCGGTGAGAGGAAACCCGGATGAGCGACGGCTTCCCGAACAAGCCCAAGATCCTCCGCGGGGCCTTCGTCGAGTTCGGTCTGAGCCTGCCGCCGCTGCTGGTGGTGTTCCAGTTCAACCCGCTGCAGCTCGGCCGCAACCGCAGCCTGTCCTTCGCCGTGCCGAACGAGTCGTCGGCCAAGACGCTGCGGAACTTCCACGCCGACACCCCGAACCTGCTGGACCTGCAGGACAAGCAGCTGGTGACGGTGTCGGAGCAGACCATCGGGTTCGAGCTGCGGCTCGACGCCACCGACCGCCTCGACGAGCGCGACGGCATCACCGAGCAGTTCGGCATCGCCCCCCAGATCGCCACGCTGGAGCTGATGGTCCAGCCGAAGTCGGAGAGCCTGCTCGGTGGCGTGGCGGACGACCTGCTGGGCGAGCCCGCCGGCTTCAGCTTCACCCGCAGCAAGAACCCGCCGCTCGTGCTGTTCGTCTTCGGGCGCAAGCGGGTGCTGCCGGTCAACATCACCAGCATGAACATCACCGAGACGGAGTTCAGCCCCGACCTCAACCCGGTGCGGGCCACCGTCGCGGTGAACCTGACCGTCATCGAGGGCGGAAGCGTGCCGTACCTCTACACGAGGGCGATGACCGAGGCGATGTCGGCGCTGAACCTGGCTACGATCACCGACGCCGCGAACGTCGTCATCCCGGGGTGAGCCGATGTTCAGCGCGGACTCCCGGTACCGGTCGGTGCCCGACGTGCCCGCCCGCGACGCGCGGGGGCGGCTGCTGCTCGCCGTCGACTTCCGCCCGCTGCCCGCGGTGACCGGCACCTTCCGCCATCCGGTCGTCGTCGGGGACCGGCTGGACCGGCTGGCCGCCGCCTACTACGGCCGGCCCGACGACTGGTGGCATATCTGCGACGCGAACCCGGAGCTCCTCTCCCCGCTCGCGCTCCTGCCCACCGACGCCGTGGTCACCACCTCGTTCCCGCTGCGCGGCGACACCGCTCCGGCGTGGGCCGGCCTGCTGCGGCGGGTGCGCGAGCTGGACGGCGTGCACGCGGTCCGGGTCGTCGACGACGTCGAGCTGCGCCCGCCCGAGCGGACCGTCAGCGGCGCGCGGGTGGTCGTAGTCGAGGAGCAGCCGGTGCGCGCGCTGGAGGTCACGCACAACCGGGTCGAGGTCGGCGCCGAGCGGATCGCCGAGGCGATCCGGTCCGCGTCCGTGGACGTCGGCGCGTACGTCGAGCTGGGCCGGCTCGGTGCGGAGATCGTCATCCCGCCCCGGGCCGCCGGGTAGGTCGGCGCGATGGCCCACGACAGCCTGCGGCTGACGATCGGTGGCTCCGCGGCCAGCGAGCGGTTCTACCGCGACCTGGTCCGGCTCGAGGTGGAGCTCGACGAGGAGCTGGCCGGGATGTGCCGGCTGACGCTGGCCCTGGAGCTGGGTCCGGACGGGCGGTGGAGCCACCTCGACGACGGCCGGATCGCGCCGTGGCGGCCCCTGGTGGTGACCGCGGGGGTGGGGGCCGACACCCGGGAGCTGTTCTCCGGTTACGTCACGCACGTGCGCCCGGACTTCGGCGACGGCCTCGAGCGGTGCCGGCTGGAGGTCTGGGCCATGGACGCGAGCGTCCTGCTCGACCGCGACGACGTGTGCAGGGCCTGGCCGAACATGTCCGACAGCGACATCGCCCGCGACAGGTTCGAGGCCCACCGCCTCGACCCCGTGGTGACCCCCACCGCCGTGGTCCACGAGGAGCGCATCTCCACGGTGATCCAGCGCGAGACGGACATGCAGTTCCTGCGGCGGCTGGCCGC
>Ga0326721_10000342_pt1 | contig 14635 bp, 12 predicted proteins | sample SGPome_FD_203951 | JGI IMG/M metagenome (GOLD analysis project Ga0326721, IMG submission 203951) | Soil microbial communities from Southern Great Plains, Lamont, Oklahoma, United States - SGP_1_2016 | ecosystem: Engineered > Artificial ecosystem > Soil microcosm > Unclassified | place: USA...
AGAACCTGAACGGCAGCAGCGCACATGTGCTGGGCATACCGACGTTTATATCGAGTATCTACTACGTTCTTGCCACCCTGTCGACCGTCGGTGACAACACCATCACCCCGTTGAATACGCTCGCACGTTCAGGTGCCGCTGTTCTGCATCTTGCGGTGCTGTTGACGATCAGCTTTGCGATATCTGCGATCGGCGCTCGCTTGCAGGACCGGGCATGAAGCGGGCGATCTCCGGCAACCGCATTGCGGTGATTGTTCCTGCTCGTGATGAGCAGGACACCGTAGCCGCAGTGGTGTCTGGAGTGCGAGAGTCCATCGCTCCAGCACACGTCATCGTGGTCGATGATGCCAGCCATGATCGGACAGCGAGTCTGGCCGCCGCTGCAGGGGCTCTGATCGTGCGCACGAGGCCGGAGTGCCGCGGTCTCGGTGCTGCTATGAATCTCGGTGTGACTGCAGCTCGCTCTCTTGGCTGTGACACCTTTCTTACGATCGATGCAGATGGTCAATACGATCCGCAGGACCTAAGCAAATTACTTCGTGCCTTGCGGAGTGGGCCGATAGATATCGTGGTAGGCAATCGGCTGTCGGGTGGCCGTCCTGAGTGGATGACTCACAGTCGCTACGCAGCGAACCGGGCCTTCTCATCTCTCTTCGGTCGCGTCGCGAAGTTTGATTGTCCACTCGATTCTCAAAGTGGGTTGCGGGCATTCGGTGTGGCTGTTGCCGATCTCAGCCAGGTCCGAAATTATTTCACGTACACACAGGAGCAGTTGCTGCGCGTACAGCTTCAAGGCTTGAGGATCGGTGCGGCACCGGTCGGTTTTGGTCCGCGGCGGTATGGGATGAGTCGCTTGGTGAGCAACACCGTAGATTACGCTTGGAAAACTATTCCGAATCTGTTTGAGGTCTACCGAGAACTCAGTCAGAGGCCGGGCGGGGTGGCTCAGTCGTCCTCGACCCCGAACTCCGGAAGCGGGCGCCCGATCAGGTCGTCGGCGTCGACGATGGTGTAGGCGTAGCCCTGCTCGGCCAGGAACCGTTGCCGGTGCGCGGCGTACTCGGCGTCCAGGCTGTCGCGGCTGACGACCGTATAGAAGTGCGCCTGCCGGCCGTCGTGCTTGGGCCGCAGCACCCGGCCCAGCCGCTGGGCTTCCTCCTGCCGCGAGCCGAAGGTGCCCGAGATCTGGATCGCCACCGCGGCCTCGGGCAGGTCGATGGAGAAGTTGGCGACCTTGCTCACCACCAGCACCCGGGTCTCCCCGCTGCGGAACGAGTCATACAGCCGCTCGCGCTCCTTGTTGGGCGTCGATCCCTGGATGATCGGGATGTCGCCCAAGTGCTGGGAGATCTCCTCCAGCTGGTCCAGGTAGGCGCCGATCACCAGCACCTGGTCGTCGGGGTGCTGGTTCACGATCGCCTCGATCACCGGCAGCTTCGTGCGCGCGGTGGCCGCCAGCTTGTACTTGTCCTCCGGCTCGGCGGTGGCATAGGCCATCCGCTCGGCGTCGGTCAGGGTGACCCGGACCTCCGAGCAGTCCGCCGGGGCGATCCAGCCCTGGTTCTCGATGTCCTTCCACGGCGCGTCGTAGCGCTTCGGGCCGATCAGGGAGAACACGTCGCCCTCCCGGCCGTCCTCGCGGACCAGGGTCGCGGTCAGCCCCAGCCGGCGGCGCGACTGCAGGTCGGCGGTCAGCCGGAAGATCGGGGCCGGCAGCAGGTGCACCTCGTCGTACAACACCAGGCCCCAGTCCCGGGAGTCGAACAGCTCCAGGTGCCGGTACTCGCCCTTCCGCCGGGTGGTCATGATCTGGTACGTGGCGATGGTTACCGGCCGGATCTCCTTCTTCTCGCCGGAGTACTCGCCGATCTCCTCCTCGGTGAGGCTGGTGCGGGCCAGCAGCTCCCGCTTCCACTGCCGTCCGGAGACGGTGTTAGTGACCAGGATCAGGGTGGTCGCCTTGGCCTGCGCCATCGCAGCCGCGCCGACCAGCGTCTTGCCGGCGCCACAGGGCAGCACCACCACGCCCGAGCCGCCGGCCCAGAACGAGTCCACCGCCTGCTGCTGGTAGGGCCGCAGCGTCCAGTCGGCGTTGTCCAGCTCGATCGGATGCGCCTCGCCGTCGACGTAGCCGGCCAGGTCCTCGGCCGGCCAGCCCACCTTCAGCAGCGCCTGCTTGAGCCGGCCGCGCTCGGACGGGTGTACCAGCACGGTGTCGTCGTCGATCCGCTCGCCCAGCATCGGGGCGATCTTCTTCTGCCGCAGCACCTCTTCCAGCACCGCGCGGTCCAGGCTGATCAGGACCAGGCCGTGCACCGGGTGCTTGGCCAGCTGCAGCCGGCCGTAGCGGTCCATGGTGTCGGCGACGTCGACCAGCAGCGCGTGCGGCACCGTGTAGCGGGAGAACCGGACCAGGGCGTCGACGACCTGCTCGGCGTCGTGGCCTGCGGCGCGGGCGTTCCACAGCCCCAGCGGGGTCAGCCGGTAGGTGTGCACGTGCTCGGGGGACCGTTCCAGCTCGGCGAACGGCGCGATGGCCGCGCGGGCCTCGGCGGCCGTCGGATGGTCGACTTCGAGCAGCAGGGTCTTGTCGGATTGGACGATCAGGGGTCCGTCGGTCACCCGGGTGTGCTCCTCAGTGCTGGCTGGCGGGACAGAATGGGTACGGGGCTCACTGGCAGGGTTGCCGCACGTCAAGCTGCCAAGTATGTCAAGGATTTCCGGCGCCGCGATGTTCCCGTCGCAAACCGCGCTCAGTCCTGGTCCAGCAGGCTGACGGTGGTGATCCGCTGCAGCGGGTAACTGCGCAACCGGCCGTCGTCGGGATCGTGGCCGCGCAGCATGCCGCCGCCGAGCGAGATCGGCAGCAGGGTGCGCTGGGACGGCGTTCCGGTGTCGTCGACGTAGCCGATGGCGATCTGCAGCTCCTCCCGCACGGCGGTCCGCAGCAGCTCCAGGATCGAGGCCGAGGTCACCCCCGGCACCTGCTGGGACACCCGGCTGGTGGCGTTGGTGACCGCGGCGGCCAGCCGCTCGCTGGCCCGCAGCCGGTTCACCACCTCGGTCAGCTGGCTTTCGGCGATCGCGCTGGCCCGGATCCGCGAGATCCGGGAGTGCTGGCGACCCGGCACCCGCGGAGCGTCGGCGGCGAAGCTGACCACCGCCCCGTCGGCGGACTCGGCGGCCGGGGCGTAGCCGCCGCGGCGCAGCCGCTCCAGGACGGTCGAGATCGCCGCCGATGAGATCAGCACGGTCGAGGCGATCCGGACCAGGCCCAGGGACTCCAGCGCGGGCTCGGTGAGCACCCGGTTCAGCAGCGCCTCGTCGTCACAGCGCAGGTAGCTGGTGGCAGTGCCGGTCCGCAGCCGGCCGTGCTGGGTGGCCACATCGTTGATCAGGTACTGCAGGGCTTGGGGCACCGGGGTGCGGGACCGGCTGGCGAAGAACTGCTGCAGGTCCGAGCCGGTCCGCCCGGCGTCCAGTGCGCGGCGCAGGCTGACCGGGGAGATCCGGTACACCGACGCCCCGCCGGTGGACTCCAGCTCGGCCACCAGGTTCAGCTCGCGCTGCAGCTCCGGGGCCGGCGGCCCCGGAACCACGGCGGTCAGGTCCGGCTGCAGCAGGAATTCCTCGACCGCCTCGGGCAGCGCCGCGGCCAGCGCGTGCGCGGCGTTGGTCTCCGCCTGCGACGCCCCGGTCTCGGCGCCGTGCAGCAGCGCCCGGGTGTAGCCGGTGATCGCGCCGTACCCGGTCAACCCCAGCGCAGCGGCCTCGCCGAGCATGCTGGCCGCGCTCTTGCGGCTGGCCGAGGCCCGCCGCGGCGCCTGCCAGCCGAGCCGGGCCAGCACCTGCTCGTCCGAGCCGGGGGCGAGCCCCGGCGCCAGCTCGGCGAGCAGGCCGAGCAGTTGCAACCGCAACGCCGGAGCGCTGTGCCGCTCCGCGTCGGCCGACAGCGCCGCGATGGTCTTGTCCCGGTCATCGCGGGCGCCGATCAGGCTCGGCAACCGGGTCATCGACAACCAGGCCGTCGCCAGCTGCACCCAGCGCTCGGCGGCGCCCCGGCGCAGCCAGCTGTCGAATTCGGTAGTGGGCAGGTAGACCGGGTCGGCGTTGGTCGAGTGCGACAGCAGGCCGGCCTCGAAGGCGACCTCCACCAGCAGCGCCGTCACCGGCTCAACGGTGTCCAGCGCCCGGCTGAGCCGTCGCAACTCCCGGACGCCGAGGCCGCCGGCGCGCAGCAGTCCGGGCGGGTCGGTAGCGATCTCGTTCAACAGCAGCTCGACCAGCCGGACGGTCTCCAGCACCTGGCTGCAGCCGCCGCCGTCGATCACCGCGGTGCCCCGCTCGATCGCCTCGATCTCAGGTGGCCGCGGCGACACCTCGCCGGCGGGCTGGGACCGCAACGCCAGCCCCAGCTCCCGGGGCAGCTCGACGGTGTGGTTGTCGATGGGCGCCAGCAGGCCGAGCTCGAGGAGGTTACGAGCCGGGTTGTCCGCCTCGCCGCGCGCCTGGCCACCGGTCAGAGCGTTGCGCAGGGCGCCGATCGGCGGCCCCGCGGCGAGCCGGTCCAGGATCGCGCGCTCGGCGTCCGAGCACTCGGCCAGCAGCTGCGGGAACTGCGCTTCGATGGCCGCTGCCGCGGAGCTGCCGGACCGGGGCTGGGTTGCCGGTGGCAGTCCCAGCCGGCGCAGCAGCGGAGCCAGCGCGATGTCGTTGACGGTGGCGAACAGGTCAGCGGCCCGGCGTCCGAGCCCCGCCGGATACGGGCCCAGCACCTCCCGGACGGTGCCCACCGGATGCAGCCGATCGGCGTCGCCCCAGATCAGCGCCCACTCCGCGAGCCGGTTCAGCGCGGCCGCCACCTCGGCGGCGTGCTCCGGCCGGAACCAGGCCCGCACGGCGGCCAGCGAGGCGTCCGGGCCGGCGCAGACCAGCACTTCCAGGGTGCGCAGCGTGAAGGCGTCCAGGCCGTCCAGCGCGCGGGAGATCGACGTCCGGACGCTGGCCCGGCTGGCCAGGGTGCTCAGATCGACCGGCGCCGGCAGCGCGAGATCCGGACGCCGGCGCAGCAGCGTGACCAGCTGCGCGTCGGTCCAGCCACGCAGCCACTCGGTCAGGCTCTGGGCCCCGCCAGCGCGCGCGAGAGCCTGCGGTTGCGCGGTCACACCAGCTGGGGAGGATTCAGCGACCGGCGAGGTGCGGCCGGTTGTCGGGGCCGGGGTGTCGATAGTTCAGTTCCTCGACGGGCAGCGGAAAGGTCAGGTCGTCGCCGAACGGGCTCTGCGAGCCGGCCTTGTCCGAGAGCAGCTCGTTGACCGGGTGTTCGGGGTAGGCATCGTCCCAGCTGTGTTGGGGCTGGTTGGTCGGCTGGTTGTGCGGCGTCATGCCTGCCATCTGCGTCACCCTCTGCGTTGCTCGCGCTGCCTGTGTCAGTTCGGCCCGGCCGGCCGAGCGGCGCCAGCGGGACCGGCGTTGCCCGGCGACAGGCCGAAGGATCAGTGTGCCACGTGACCTAGGGTGAGGCTGTGGCAGCTGAGAAGTCGCGGGTCCTGGCCGTCAACATCGCCCATGTCATGGACACGCCACCGCCGCACACCGGAGTCCGGCCCAACAAGAAGCCGACCAGGACCGGCATCGACAAGCGCCCGGTGGACCAGCCGGTGCAGGTTCGCCGGCTGGGCCTGGACGGTGACTCGATCTGCGACACCGTCCACCACGGCGGCGTGGACCAGGCGGTGTACGCCTACGCCAGCGAGGACACCGAGTGGTGGCAGGAGCAGCTGGCCGATGAGCTGAGCTTCCGGCTCGGGCCCGGGTCGCTGGGCGAGAACCTGACGCTGCGCGGCGTGGAGGTCACCAATGCCGTGATCGGCGAGCGCTGGCAGGTGGGCGGGGCCCTGCTGCAGGTGGCGGTGCCGCGGATGCCGTGCTCCACCTTCGCCAACTACTGGAAGGTCGAGCGGCTGACCAAGCGGTTCGTCGAGGCCGGCCGTCCCGGCGCCTACCTGCGGGTGCTGGCCGAGGGAGCGGTGGCCGCCGGCGACGAGGTGCGGGTGCTGGACCGTCCCGCGCACGGGCTCACCCTGGCGTTGACGCTGCGCGCCCTGACCGGTGATCGGAGCCTGGCCGCGATGTTGCTCACCGCCCCGGAGCTGCCGGAGTCGGTGCGCCAGTCGGCCCGCAGCTGGCTCGGGGCCAGCTGAGGCGGAGCAGGGCAAAGCCGGCACGGGCCGCGCCCGGCCGGGTGGTGGTTGCCGGCAGCTATCCAGTATCTCCGGTGCGGTCGGCGCGGAACGCGCGATAGCCTGTGACCTTGACGTCCGCACGACGTGCGGACGTCAGTTGTTTGTCAACCGAGGCAAGCTTGAACAGGCAGTGCTAGTCCAGTCTTGACACGAGTAATGGGGAGTTCAGTCATGCCATCCGGCAAGGTGAAGTGGTTTGATGCCGAAAAGGGCTTCGGTTTTCTTGCCGACGACGAGGGCGCCGACGTTTTCGTACACAAGGACGCCCTTCCGGCGGGGGTTCCCGAGCTCAAGCCCGGGCAGCGCGTGGAGTTCGGGATCGTTCAGGGCCGCAAGGGCAACCAGGCCCTGCAGGTCCGGCTGCTCGACCCGATGCCGTCGGTGGTCAAGGCCACCCGGCGGCCGGCCGAGGAGATGACGCCGATCGTCGAGGACCTGATCAAGCTGCTGGACAAGGTGGGCAACTCGCTGCGGCGCGGGCACTACCCCGACCGGGCCGAGGGCAAGAAGGTCGCCACCCTGTTGCGGGCAGTGGCCGACAACCTGGAGAGCTGAGCTCGCCTCGCAACGCCTGACGGGCCCCGGCAGCTGCTGCCGGGGCCCGTTGCCGTGCTGCCCGAGACTCGGGTCGAGTGTTGCCGGTTTCCCACTGTGTAGGAAGCACATCTTAGGACTTGAGAAGAAGGGCTAGGGTCGCGCCCAGGAGGTATGCGTGATCGGCAAGCGGCGCTGGCTGATGCTGGCTTTCGGCCTGGTGGCCCAGGCCTCGACCTGCCTGTTCCTGTACGGATTGCCGATGCTCGTGCCGCAGCTGCGCGCGGAGCTGGGGATCTCGCTGGCCACCGCCGGCGCCCTGGTCGGCGCGCCGGCCGTCGGGCTGCTGCTGACCCTGGTGTTGTGGGGAGCGCTCGCTGACCGGCACGGTGAACGGCTGGTCATCGCCAGCGGGCTGCTGCTGGCCGCCGTGCTGCTGCTGTGGGCAGCGTCGCTGCGCTCGGCTCTCGGGCTCGGCCTGGCGCTGGCTGCCGCAGGCGCCGCCGGAGCGTCGGTCAACGCCGCCAGCGGCCGGATGGTGCTGGGCTGGTTCGCACCGTCTGAGCGGGGCTTGGCGATGGGACTGCGCCAGACCGCGCAGCCGCTGGGAGTCGCGCTGGCCGCGCTGCTGCTGCCGCCGCTGGCCGGCCGCTGGAGCGTCGGTGCGGCGCTGCTGGTCCCCGCCGGCCTCTGCGGGCTGGTCGGGGTGCTGGTCCTGGTCTTCGTCGTCGACCCGCCGCGACCGGCCACAGCTTCGGCGCGCTCGGCCGGTTCGCCCTACCGGACTCCGGTGTTGTGGCGGTTGCACGCGGCCTCGACCTTGCTGGTGGTGCCGCAGTTCGCGGTGTCGGCGTTCTCGATGAGCTACCTGGTCTCGGCGCGCCACTGGGATCCGCTGGCCGCCGGGCGGCTGCTGTTCGTGGCCCAGCTGCTCGGCGCGCTCGGCCGGATTGGCGCCGGCCGCTGGTCTGACCAGGTGGGCAGCCGGCTGGCGCCGATGCGCCGGCTGGCGGTGGCCAGCGCCGCGGTGATGCTGGCCGTGGCGGCCGGCGACGCGGCGGGTTCGGTGCTGGTCATCGCCGCGCTGGTCGCCGGCGCCGTGATCACGGTCGCCGACAACGGGCTCGGCTTCACCGCGGTGGCCGAGCTGGCGGGCACGGCGTGGGCCGGCCGGGCGCTGGGGATGCAGAACACCGCTCAGAACCTCGCGTCGGCGCTCACGCCCGGGCTGCTCGGTGTGCTGATCGGTGGTCACGGCTACCCGCTGGCGTTCACCGTCGCGGCGGTCTTCCCGCTGGCCGCGATCGCGATGACGCCGGTCCGCTGGGAATATCGTCGCGGCGCTGGCACGGCCGATGCCAGGTCGCCGAATGCCGGACGTGGTGGGCGGTCACACGGCGCGACTCGGCGCTAGCGCAGCGGGCCGAAGGCAGGCACCAGCCCGGCCGCCTGCGCCCGGCCCAGCAGCAGCTCGACCGCGGCATATCCCTCCTCGCCGAGGTCCCGGCTGAAGGAGTTGACGTAGAGCTCGATGTGCTGGCGCTGGATCTCTGGCTCGAGCTCGTCGGCGTACGCGGCCACGAACTCCGCCGAAGCCTCCGGATGGGTGAAGGCGTAGTCCACCGACGCCCGCAGCACGCCGGTCAGCCGCCCGGCGTCGAGCTCCCGGCGGGCCAGGATGGCGCCGAGCGGAATGGCATGCCCGGTGCTCTGCTCCCACCACTGCCCCAGGTCGGCCAGCGCCCGCAGGCCGTAGCGGTGATAGGTGAACCGGGCCTCGTGGATCACCAGCCCGGCGTCGAACCGGCCGTCGCGGACGCCCGGCATGATCTCGGCGAACGGAACCACCTCGATCGAGGCCGGCGACTGCCCGGCCGCCCACAGCCGCATCAGCAGGTAGGCGGTGGTGCGCTCGCCCGGCACCGCCACCCGGGCGCCGTCGAGGTCTGGCCGGTCGTCGGCGCTGAGCACCAGCGGGCCGCAGCCCCGGCCCAGCGCGCCGCCGCACGGCAGCAGCCGGTACCTCTCCAGCAGCCACGGCAGCGCCGCGTAGGACACCTTGACGACGTCGAAACGGCCCTGCTCGGCGGCGGTATTGGTGACGTCCACATCGGCGAAGGTCACCCGGGTCGCCGGGGCGCCAGGGATCAGGCCGTGCGTCCAGGCGTGAAAGATGAAGGTGTCGTTCGGGCAGGGCGAGAACGCCAGCTCCAGCGGGGTCATGCCGCGGGCCCCGGCGCCAGCGGCTGGGGTTCCGGCGCCAACGGCGCGGCTCGGGGGGCCAGTGGCTGGGTTCCCGGCGCCAATGGCGAAGCGAGCAGCCGGTCGAACGCGGCGCCCAGCGCCGCCAGGGCGTCGTCGACCCGCCAGGAGTCCCGATCCCGGGGGCCGACCGGGTTGGCGATGGCGCGCAGCTCGGCGAACGGCACCCCGGCCTGCGCGGCGGCCAGGCACACCCCGACGCCTTCCATGCCCTCGGCGACGGCGTCCGGATGGCTGGCCAGCAGCTGGTCGGCGCGCTGCTGGCTGCCGGTCACCGTCGACACCGTCAGAACCGCGCCGCGGATGGCGCCGGTCCGGTGGCTGAGCGCAGCCGCCCAGCCGAGGTCGACCGGGTACCGCACCGCGCCCCAGCCAAGCTCGGCCATCGACAGGAAGCCGTCGGCCGTCTCCGCGCCCAGGTCGGCGTGCACCACCGCGTCGGCGACGGCGACCGCGCCCACCTCGGCGGCCGGAAAACCGCCGCCGATGCCCGCCGACACCGCCAGCGAGTAGCCCTGCCGCAGCAGGCAGCCGGTGCTGACCGCCGCCGCGACCGGCCCGACCCCGCCGCACACCACGTCCAGCAGGCCGGCCGGGGTGCGGGCCCGGTGCACCTGCAGACCCGCCACCGTGCCGGTCGCCCGGTCGCGGCCGGCCAGCACCGCGTCCCGCTCGGCGGCGACCGCTGTCATCACCAGGATTCGCGCGCTCATCACTGCCTCAGCCGGACGGGGCGCCGGTCACGGGCTCGGGGTCGGCACGTCACCCGCCGAGGCTACCTTCGCTAGGTTTGCTGCTCGGCCCCGAGCCGGTGGCCCCTGAGCGCCCGCTCGTGCAGCGCCATAGTGGTCGAGACCAGGACCAGCACGCCAGCGGCCACCAGGAACCCGAGCCGGCCGTTGCCGGCCGGCAGCAGCAGCGCGACGGTCGCCCCGAGCACCCAGGCCAGCTGCAGGAACGTCTCCGAACGTCCGAACGCCGAGGACCGCAGCGACTCGGCCACGTCGCGCTGGATGATCGCGTCCAGCGACAGCTTGGACAGCGAGTTGGCCACCGCGCTGACCAGCATCGCCCCGATGGCCAGCTCGAAGCTGAACAGCACCGCGGCGGCCACGCAGCCGGCCGCCGCGGCGGCGGTGCACAGCAGGATGATCAGGTCCGGACGGGCCAGCCGCAGCCGGGTGCCGATTCCGGTGCCGACGAAGTTGCCGATCCCGCTCACCGCGCCGAGCGCGCCGAGGCTGGCCACCGCCTGCCAGCCGTGGGACACCGACTCGATGTAGAAGGCCAGGAACAAGGTGAGGAAACCGGCCAGCCAGCGCAGCGTCGACTCGCCCTGCAGCGCCACGATCACCGGCGGCGCGAAACCGCGCTTGGTCCACTCGGCCAGCCGGCCGAACAGCCCGGACGCGCGGCGGCGGCTGGCCCGGGCGGCTCGCAGGTCGCCCCGGTACCGCAGCGAGGCCGGCAGCGCGTCGACGATCCGGGGCAGCCGCAGCGCCGAGATGCCGGTCATCAGGAACGCCGCGGCGGTGATCCACAGGCCGAACGGGTACGAGCCGGTGAGCTTGATGGCGACCCCGACCAGGCCGCCGCCGAGCAGCGCGGCCGCGAGGCCGAAGATCGACAGCCGGGCGTTCGCCTCGACCAGCGTCAGGTTGGCCGGCACCAGCCGCGGCGCGGCCGAGGACCGGATCACGGCATAGGCCTTGGACAGCACCAGCGACCCCAGCGCCGCCGGGAACAGCACCAGCAGGTCGGTGAAGTGCATCGCCATCACGATCGCCAGCACCGCCCGGCCCACGGCGGTGCCTGCCATCACCCAGCGCCGGCCGTGCTGCACCCGGTCCAGCGCGGGGCCGATCACCGGCGCGACCACCGCGAACGGCGCCATCGTCATCAGCAGGTAGAGCAGCACGTTGCCACGCTGGGCCTCCGACGGCGCGGAGAAGAACACCGTGCCGGCCAGCGCCACGGTCACCATCGCGTCGGCCCCGTAGGACATCACCTGGTTCCAGATGAGCGCGCTCAGGCCGGACTCGCGGGCGCCGTCGGCCTCGCTGGCCGAGATCACCTTGTGGGCCAGCAACCGGGAGAGGTAGCTGCTTCGGGCCAGCACCGCGCGGGTGACCGTGACGTTGCTGGCGCTCACCGGGCGGACCAGCACCCGGGCTGCCCGCCGCCGGTCCTTGGCGGCGCGACCAGGCCGGCTGGCCGCGCCCGGCCTGCCGCCCGCATCGGAGTAGGTGGGGGTGGAATAGCCGTCGGCATCGGCCTGCCCGGCGCTGGCCGAACCGGCTGAGCCCTCTCCCACCGTCACGGCTCCATCCTGCCGCAACCGGCCCCTCGGTGCCCCGGCAATGTGCTCAGCCGGCCGCGGTGGTGCGACAATGCACCGGTGACCGCCGCAAGCCCGTCCAGCCAGCCGCTAACCGTCGACGCGCCCAGTGCCGCCGCTGTCGAGCTGGCGCGGGCCGCCGCCATCGAGATGGCCGGCGCCGACGTCGGGGAACACCTCGGCGTGCAGTCCGAGGGCGAGCTGGCCGTCACGCACGCCTTCGCCGCCTCGCTGCCCGGCTATGTCGGCTGGTTCTGGGCCGTCACCCTGGTGCGCGCCCCGAACTCGGACCCGACGGTGGCCGAGGTGGTGCTGCTGCCGGGCGAGAACTCACTCCGGGCACCGGAATGGGTTCCGTGGAGCGAGCGGCTGCAACCGGGGGACCTCAGCCCCGGCGACCTGCTGCCTACCGCTCCGGAGGACCCGCGGCTGGCGCCGGCCTACCTGCTCTCCGACGATCCGCAGGTCGAGCAGGTGTCCTTCGAGCTGGGCCTCGGCCGGGTCCGGGTGCTGTCCCGGCTCGGCCGGCTGGAGGCCGCCGAGCGCTGGCAGGCCGGCACGCACGGCCCGGACAGCCCGATGGCCAAGCAGGCGCCGGCCCACTGCGGCAGCTGCGGGTTCTTCCTGCCGCTGGCCGGTTCGCTGCAGGCCGGTTTCGGGGTGTGCGGCAATGAGGTCACCGAGGCCGACGGCCAGGTGGTATCGGTCGAGTACGGCTGCGGGGCGCATTCGGAGACGGTCGTCGAGGCGGTGGCCGACGAGCCGGTCGAGATCTTCGAGGACGACCTGATCGACCTCGAGCCGCGGAACTCCGGGGACATGCCCCCGGTTTCAGGCGAGCCAGCCGCCGATCTCGGCGAGCAGGGCCCGGTCGATGGCGAGCCGGCAGCCGTCGAGGGCGCCGACGGCGGCGACCCCGCGAATGCTGGAGAGGCTGAGCACCAGCCGGGCGGCGCGGACCTCCTCGACCAGGACCGGCCCGAGCACGACCGGCCGGCCCCGGTCCAGGGCCGCGTCGAGCACCCGTCGCCGGGTGATGCCGGGCAGGACGTTCTCGGCTAGCTCTGGGGTCCGCAGCACGCCGTCCCGGCAGATCACCACGAGATTCCCCCAGCTGGTCTCCAGCGCCAGCTCCCGGCCGTCCGGCCCGGGTTCCAGGAACAGCGGCCAGCTGCCGTCGGCGCGTTCCAGGCTGTCCAGCCACTGGCGGTCAGCCCACTTGTGCCGCCAGCTGCCGCGCCGGCCGGTGTGGCAGTACAGCGCCACCGGGTCATCGCGGTTCCCGGCGGGGGTCACCTCGATCCGCGCCACTGGCAGGTCAGGTCCGAACCGCAGCCGCACCCGATGCCGGCCCGGCGCGCCGGCCACCGCCTCGTGCAGCTGGCGGGGTAGCTCGGTGGGCAGCGCCAGCCGGTAGAGCTCCAGGCAGGACGCCTGGAGCCTGGCCAGATGGTCGGCCAGCGCGATGATCCGGCCGTCCACGGCCAGCATGGTTTCGATCAGCCCGTCCTGGGCCCGGACCACCTCCGGCGGCGGCAGCGGCCGGTCCTCCGGCGCCGGCACGCCGCCAAGGGCGAGCAGCGGAGCCGCCTTGACCAGGCATTCCTGCCATTCCTGCATCGGCACCGAGTCGGCGGTGATCCCGCCCCCGACGCCGAGCTCGATCCGGTTCCCGACGATCTCGAAGGTGCGGATGGCGACGTTGAACTCCATCCGGCCTGGCCGGGGGTGGCCAGGGCCAGGCTCGGCAGCGCTCGGGTGGGTCAGGCCCGGGTGGGTCAGGTCCGGCTCCATGCCGGCTCGGGCCGGCAGCGGGCTGAGGTAGCCGATGGCGCCGGTGAACACCCCGCGGCCGGCCTCCTCCAGCTGGGCGATCAGCTGCCGCGCGCGGATCTTCGGAGCTCCGGTGACCGAACCCGGCGGGAAGCAGGCCGCCAGCAGCTCCGAGTCGGTCGCGGCGGGGTGCAGCCGTCCGGTCACCTCCGACACCAGGTGCCAGACGCCGGGCGCCGGCCGGACGCTGAGTAGGTGCGGCGCGCTGACGCTGCCGGGCAGGCACACCCGGGACAGGTCATTGCGCATCAGGTCGACGATCATCACGTTCTCGGCGCGGTCCTTGGCCGACTGCCGCAGGTCGGTGGCCAGCACCCGGTCGGCGTCGGCGCCGCCGGCTGAGCCGAGCCGGCGCCGGGTGCCCTTGATCGGCGCGGTCCGCACCTCGTCGCCGTCCCGGTGCAGGAACAGCTCCGGGGAGAAGCTGACCACGGTCCTGGCCGGCGTCTGCACGACGGCGGCGTAATCCGGGGCCAGCCGGGCCAAGCCGGCCGCGAACAGCTCGACGGCCGAGCCGGTCACTCGGGCCTGGAACCGGGCGCAGATGTTGGCCTGGTACAGCTCGCCGGCCCGGATCGCGGCGATCGCCTGCTCCACGGCGGCCAGGTGACGCTGCCGGGACGTGCCGGTGAGGCCGCTGATCACGACCGGCTCCGGCGGCGCGCCATCGCGGCCGATCCGCTCGATCACCGCTGCCTGCCCGGCGAGCTCCGCGGCCGGCCGGCCGGCGATCGACTCCAGCCACCAGTCCCCGGCGGCATCCCGGCGCAGCACCTGCTCGAAGAAGCCGAACCAGGACGGGCCGGAGTAGCTCCACCAGCCGAACCAGCCGCCGCCGACGGCGCCCGCAGCGGCGCCGGTCACCCCGGCAGCCGCGCCGATCGACGCGGGCTCGCTGACCTGGCGGGCCGGATTCCAACAGATCACCGGCGACCGGTCGGCCCAGTTCCCGGCCAGGCACACCAGCACCCGGGTGTCGAGCTCGCCGGAGCGGTCCAGCGCCCGCAGCAGGTCGCCCGGCGCCGCCCGCAGCCGCAACCGGCGCACGACCAGCTCAGCCAAGCCGGCCTTCCCCGGAATGCTTGCGCACCAGCGGCAGCGCCAGCAGCCCGAGCACGGTTCCGGCCAGCGCCGTCCACAGCCAGACCCGGTGCTGGTGCTCGCCCAGCCAGGACCAGAACGGCAGCAGGACGACAAAGGCCAGCGCGAACCCGGCGGTGCCGGCCAGCAACACCCGGCGGGCATCCACGGCCATCATCTGCGCGCTGGCGCCGGGAACCGGCTCGGCTGGCGGCCTGGCCGAGCCGTTCCGGGTCACAGCGGCGGCGGCCGGTGGTGATGGCTTGCCAGTCCTGCTCACAATCGCCCACGCTACGCCACCGAGCCGCCGCCAATCTGTGGGAGATCACTGCAATACTGCCGT